>LNAP01002897.1_pt1 | contig 16725 bp, 12 predicted proteins | sample 602601 | NCBI WGS metagenome assembly LNAP01 (sample SAMN02440304, study PRJNA202911) | soil metagenome | biome: Subtropical and temperate rainforests or woodlands; isolation source: soil samples (1 kg each in a 20% v/v slurry with milli Q water) were... ... | reverse complement strand
GCCAGATTCGCCGCAACCTGGTCGATGACGGCCGGCGGGATCAGCGGTTCGTCGCCCTGTACGTTGACGACGATGGCCTCGGCATCCAGGCCGAGCAGGCCGGCCACCTCGGCCAGACGATCGGTCCCGGAATTGTGCTCGACGCGCGTCAGCACCGCCTCGGCACCGAAGGCGGCGCAAGCGCTGAGAATCCGCTCGTCATCAGTCGCCACCACTACCCGCTGCGCTGCGCTGCGGCTGGCCTGCTCCCAGACGCGCTGGATCATCGGCTTGCCGGCGATGTCCTGCAGCGGCTTGCCCGGCAGGCGGGGGGGGGCCATGCGGGCGGGGATCAGCACCAAAGTGTGGGTCTCGAGCATCGGTATGGACAGTCTGGACCCAGCTGAAAGGCGCTTGAAATGGCGGGAATTGGTCGAAACTCCGGGCGTTTATACGGGTTGCCAGAGCGGGGGCAAACCGTTATCTCAAACCGGCTGCCAGTGCAGTGCGAATACACGATTCCGTGGCCGTCTCTGGCGGCTTTCAACAGACTTTCCCGGCGTGGGGCCTGATCGACAATGGACTCCTTCGAACTCAATAAAGTCATGGGCGCCGTGCTGGCCACGTGCCTGATCCTGCTGGTGACCAATTTCACGGCGCAGGCGGTGTTCGCGCCGAAGAAGATGGAAAAGCCCGGCTTTGACATTGCCGTGAAGGAAGAGGCCGGCGCCGGCGCCAAGGAGGCTGCCGCCCCCGCCGAGCCGATCGAGAAGCTGCTGCAGACCGCCTCGGTGGAAAAGGGCGCCACCGCCGCCAAGAAGTGCGCGGCCTGCCACACCTTCGAGAAGGGCGGCCCGAACCGCGTCGGTCCGAACCTGTACGGCACCGTCAACGAGCATGTGGGCCAGGGCAAGAATGGCTTCAATTTCTCGGCGGCCATGAAGGCCAAGGGCGGCACCTGGACATTCGAGGAACTGAACAAGTTCATCGCCAATCCCAAGGGCACCGTTCCCGGCACCGCCATGGGCTTTGCCGGCATCCAGAAGGACAGCGAGCGCGCCGACGTGATCGCCTATCTGGCATCGCTCGCGGATACCCCGGTGCCGCTGCCGACGGCGGCGAAGTAACGGTTTCCGTCCTACCAATTGTTCGATCCAACGGCCAGGCTCTGCCTGGCCGTTTTCGTTTCCGGCATTACCAAAGCTTAAGCGGGACGTTTGGCCGCAACATGCTCAACTGGTGGGGTGGTATCCTCCGGGAAAACCGACATAATCGGTCGAATCCTCGCCGCATATGGCGTCTCTAATCGCGTTTTCGACTTGCACAGGAAGTTCGCGCCTTGACCCTATCCCGACGACAGCTTCTCCAGAGTGGCGCCCTGGCGGCGCTCGCCCCCGCGCTCGGTGGCGTCTCCGGCCTTGCCCCGTTCGATGCGGCGCTGGCGCAGGCCGCGCCCGGCGAGCCGACCTGGCAGCACGCACTGTCGCTGTTCGGCGAGGTCAAATATCCCGCCGACTTCACGCGCTACGCTTACGTCAATCCCGATGCGCCCAAGGGCGGCATGGCGCGCCAGATCTCGATCGGCACCTTCGACAATTTCAACGTCGTGGTGGCCGGCGTGAAAGGGTCGATCGCGCCCGCGGTCCAGTATCTCTATGAGACGCTGTCGACCGAGTCGCTGGACGAGATCAGCACGGAATACGGACTGCTTGCCGAGGCATCGCAGCATCCCGCCGATTTTTCCTGGGTGACGTATCGCCTGCGCAAGGAAGCCAGGTGGCACGACGGCAGGCCGGTAACGCCGGAAGACGTGATCTTCTCCATGGAGGTGCTGAAGAAATACAGCCCGCGCTACGCCGGCTATTATCGTCATGTCAGCAAGGTCGAGAAGGTTGGCGATCGCGACATCAAGTTCAGCTTCGATGCGCCGGGCAATCGCGAACTGCCGCTGATCGTCGGCCAGTTGATGGTGCTGCCGAAGCACTGGTGGGAGGGCAGCGACAGCGAAGGCCGCAAGCGCGACGTCTCGCAGACCACGCTGGAAAAGCCGCTCGGCTCCGGCCCCTACCGCATCAAGGAATTCACGCCCGGCCGCTCGGTGACGATGGAGCGGGTCAAGGACTACTGGGGCGCGAAGCTGCCGGTCCGCATCGGTCAGCACAATCTCGACGAACTACGCTTCGAATTCTTCCGCGACAACACGGTGGCGCTGGAAGCCTTCAAGGCCGATCAGGCCGACTGGATCGCGGAGAATTCCGCCAAGCAGTGGGCGACGCAATACGACTTTCCCGCGGTCGCGGAGAAGCGCGTGGTGAAAGAAGAGTTTCCGATCCGCAATTCGGGGCGGATGCAGGGCTTCGTGCTCAACCTGCGACGCGACACCTTCAAGGATGCACGCGTGCGTCGCGCCTTCAACTATGCGTTCGATTTCGAGGAGATGAACAAGCAGCTGTTCTACGGACAGTACAAGCGCATCAACAGCTACTTCGAGGGCACCAAGCTTGCGTCATCCGGACTTCCGGAAGGCGCCGAACTGGCGCTGCTCGAAACGCTACGCGACAAGGTGCCCGCGGAAGTGTTCACCACGCCCTACGCCAATCCGGTGGGCGGCAATCCCGAGGCGGTGCGCAGCAATCTGCGCGAGGCCTCGAAGTTGCTGAAGGAAGCCGGCTTCGAGGTGCGCGAGCGCAAACTCGTCGACCCCGCCGGCAAGCCGGTGAGTGTCGAGATCCTGGTGCGCGATCCCTCGTCGGAACGCCTTGCCCTGTTCTACAAGCCGTCGCTGGAACGTCTCGGCGTTACCGTCGCGATCCGCACCGTCGATGACGCGCAGTATCAGAACCGCATTCGCGCGTTCGACTACGACATGATCACCGACCTGTGGGCGCAGTCGCTGTCGCCGGGCAACGAGCAGCGCGATTACTGGGGCTCGCAGAGCGCCGACCAGCCGGGCTCCAACAACACGGTCGGCATCAAGAACCCGGCGATCGATGCGCTGATCGAGAAGATCATCTATGCCGTGGATCGCCCGTCGCTGGTGGCGGCCACCAAGGCGCTCGACCGCGTGCTGTTGTGGAATTTCTACGTGGTGCCGCAGTTCACTTATGGCTTCATCCGCTATGCGCGCTGGGATCGCTTCAGCCACGCCGAGCCGCTGCCGGAGTTCGGCGTGTCCGGCCTGCCGACGCTGTGGTGGTACGACGCCGACAAGGCCGCCAGGCTGGGCAAACGCTCTTGACGCCGATGATGGGCTTCAACCGTCGCGACGTGCTCGGCCTCGGGGTAGGCTTGCTGGCATCGGCGCGTTTTGCGGGCGTCGCTTCGGCGCAGACGGGCGACGGCGCGGCGTCGTCGCACGGCCTTTCGATTTTCGGCGATCTCAAATATCCCGCCGACTTCAAGAACTTCGAGTATGTGAACCTGTCCGCGCCAAAGGGCGGGACGTTCTCCACCGTTCCGTCGGTCCGGGCGTTCAATCAGTCGTATCAGACCTTCAATTCGTTGAACGCCTACATCCTCAAGGGGGACGGCGCGCAGGGCATGGGCCTGACATTCGCGCCCTTGATGGTGCGTGCCGGCGACGAACCGGATGCCATGTACGGACTCGTCGCCAGCGCCGTGCAGGTTTCTGCCGACAAGCTGACCTATCGTTTCACGCTACGGCCGCAGGCGCGCTTTCACGACGGCAGCCGGCTCACCGCGCATGATGCGGCGTTCTCATTGACCACGCTGAAAGCCAAGGGTCATCCGCTCATCATCCAGCAATTGCGCGACATGACGGGTGCCACCGCGACCGACGACGCGACGCTGGTCGTGACCTTCGCCGCGAAGCGCGGCCGTGATGTGCCGTTGTTCGTTGCGGGCCTGCCGATATTCTCCAGGGCCTATTACGCGACCAAACCGTTCGATGAATCGACCATGGATGTGCCGCTCGGCAGCGGTCCCTACAAGGTCGGTCGCGTCGAGATCGGTCGCTCGATCGAATTCGAGCGTGTCAGGGACTGGTGGGGAGCGGACCTGCCGGTCAGTCGCGGGTCCTACAACTTCGATCAGGTGCGTTACGAATTCTATCGTGATCGCGAGGCCGCGCTGCAGGGATTTTCCGCGAAGAACTATCTGTTCCGCGAAGAGTTCACCGCGCGGTTATGGGCCACGGCCTACGACTTTCCTGCCGTCCGCGATGGCCGCGTTCGCCGCGAGACCCTGCCGGACGAGACGCCATCGGGCGCGCAGGGCTGGTTCATCAACACCCGCCGCGACAAATTCAAGGACCCGCGCATCCGCGAAGCGCTGACCGACGCCTTCGATTTCGAGTGGACCAACAAGACCATCATGTACGGCGCCTATGCCCGCACGCATTCGCCGTTCCAGAACTCCGACCTGATGGCAAGCGGGCCGCCTTCGCCCGAAGAACTGAAACTGCTTGAGCCGTTTCGCGGCCAGGTGCCGGATGAGGTCTTCGGCGCACCCTACGTGCCGCCGACATCCGATGGATCGGGACAGGATCGCGCGCTGCTGCGCAAGGCGATCCAGCTGCTGGAACAGGCGGGCTGCGCGCTGAAGGATCGCAAGCGCATGACGCCACAGGGCGAACCGTTCAGGATCGAGTTTCTGGTCGACGAACCGGCCTTGCAGGCGCACCACGGGCCCTACATCAAGAATCTCGGAACGCTGGGCATTGAGGCGTCGCTGCGCATCGTCGACCCTGTCCAATACCGCGCCCGCGTCGAGGATTTCGATTTCGACATGACGATTGAGCGGTACAGCATGTCGGCCACGCCGGGCGACAGCATGCGGCCGTTCTTTTCCTCGCAGGCGGCACGGACCAAAGGCTCGTACAATCTTTCCGGCATCGAGAGTCCGGCCATCGACGCGCTGATCGAGCGAATCCTGGCCGCCGATGACCGCGCCGAACTCACCATTGCCTGCCGGGCGTTCGACCGGGTTTTTCGCGCCGGACGCTACTGGGTGCCGCAATGGTATCGTAACAGCCATCCCGTGGCCTATTGGGATATCTTCAGTCATCCCGCCGCGCCGCCGCGCTATCTCGGCGGCGTCGGCGCCATCGAATTCTGGTGGTCCGATCCCAACAAGGCGGCCAACGCCGCCGCCGCGACCCAGCCCGAGCAGGCCAAATAGATGAGCGCCTATATCGCCCGCCGTATCCTGCTGATGTTCCCGACGCTGTTGGGCATCCTGTTCGTCTCCTTCGTGGTGGTGCAGTTCGCGCCCGGCGGTCCGGTGGAGAGGGTGATCGCCCAGCTCTCCGGCGCCGATACTGGCGCGTCGTCGCGCGTCTCCGGCTCCTCGGGTGGCGATTTCGGTTCGCGCAGCCAGCCCGGCGCGTCCGGCGACGTAGTCAATTCGAAATACCGCGGCGCCCAGGGGCTCGATCCGGATTTCGTCAAGAGCCTGGAGAAGCAGTTCGGCTTCGACAAGCCGGCACCGGAACGCTTCGCGCTGATGCTGTGGAATTACGCGCGCTTCGATTTCGGCAAGAGCTATTTTCGCGACGTCAGCGTGCTGCAGCTGATCAAGGAAAAGCTGCCGGTGTCGATGTCGCTGGGCATCTGGATGATGCTGCTGACCTACCTGATCTCGATCCCGCTGGGCATCCGCAAAGCGGTCAAGGACGGCTCCAGGTTCGACACCTGGACCTCCGCGGTGATCATCGTCGGCTTCGCGATCCCGGGCTTCCTGTTCGCCATCCTCCTGATCATCCTGTTTTCCGGCGGCTCGTTCTGGAGCATCTTCCCGCTGCGCGGGTTGACTTCGGACGGCTGGGACCAGTTCCCGTGGTACTGGAAGATCGTCGACTACTTCTGGCACATCACGCTGCCGCTGATCTCGATGGTGCTGGGCGCCTTCGCCACCATGACCCTGCTGACCAAGAACTCGTTCCTCGACGAGATCCGCAAGCAATATGTGATGACCGCGCGCGCCAAGGGCTGCACCGAAACCCAAGTGCTGTATAACCACATCTTCCGCAACGCCATGCTGATCGTCATCGCCGGCTTCCCCGGCGCCTTCATCCATGCGTTCTTCTCCGGCTCGCTGCTGATCGAGACCATCTTCTCGCTCGACGGCCTCGGCCTGCTCGGCTTCGAGAGCGTGCTGAACCGCGATTATCCGGTGGTGTTCGGCACGCTGTTCATCTTTTCGCTGGTCGGTCTGGTGGTCAACCTGATCTCCGACCTCGCTTACATGTGGATCGATCCGCGGATCGATTTCGAGGCGCGGAACGTCTGATGACCGTCATCGTGCCCCCGCCCGTCGAGACCTCGACCGCCGCGCCGCTCGGCGAAGCGGTGCCGCCGTCGCGCCACCCGTTCCGGATCTCGCCGCTCAACCAGCGGCGCTGGCTGAATTTCAAATCGAACCGTCGCGGCTACTGGTCGCTGTGGATCTTCCTGTTCCTGTTCTTCGTCTCGCTGTTCGCCGAGGTGATCGCCAACGACCGGCCGTTCTTCATCAAGTTCGACGGCAAGATGTATTTCCCGGCCTTCGTCAGCTATTCCGAGACCACCTTCGGCGGCGACTTCGAGACTGCGGCGGACTATCGCGATCCCTATCTGCAGAAGCTGATTGCGGAGAAGAACGGCACCATCGTCTGGCCCTTGATCCGCTATTCCTACGACACCCATAATCTCGACCTGCCGACTCCGGCGCCGTCGAAGCCGACCTGGATGCTGACCGAAGCCGAATGCAGACCGGTGGTTGAGAAGAAGGGGCTGAAGAGCTGCCGCGACCTTGAATACAACTGGCTCGGCACCGACGACCAGGGCCGCGACGTGGTGGCGCGGCTGATTTACGGCTTCCGCATCTCGGTGCTGTTCGGCCTGGCACTGACCATCGTATCGTCCGTCGTCGGCATCGCCGCCGGCGGCGTACAGGGCTATTTCGGCGGCTGGGTCGACCTGCTGTTCCAGCGTTTCATCGAGGTGTGGAGCGCGATCCCGTCGCTGTATCTGCTGCTGATCCTGTCCTCGGTGCTGGTGCCCGGCTTCTTCGTGCTGCTCGGCATCCTCCTGCTGTTCTCGTGGGTGTCGCTGGTGGGCCTCGTGCGCGCCGAATTCCTGCGCGGGCGAAATTTCGAATACATCACGGCGGCGCGCGCGCTCGGCGTTTCCAACGCCAGGATCATGGTGCGGCATCTGTTGCCCAATGCCATGGTGGCGACCATGACGTTCCTGCCGTTCATCGTGTCGTCGTCGGTGATGACGCTGACCGCGCTGGATTTCCTCGGCTTCGGGCTGCCGCCGGGCTCGCCGTCGCTCGGCGAATTGCTGTCGCAGGGCAAGGCCAACGTGCAGGCGCCATGGCTCGGCTTCACCGGCTTCTTCGCCGTGGCGATCATGCTGTCGCTACTGATCTTTATCGGCGAAGCGGTGCGCGATGCATTCGACCCGCGCAAGACCTTCAGATAGGACCGCAGCATGGACGCCATCAACCAGCCCTTGCTCGATGTCCGCGATCTCTCGGTGGCGTTTCACCAGCCGAGCGGCACGTCGGTCGCTGTCGATCATGTCTCGTTCCAGATCCGGCGCGGCGAATGCGTGGCGCTGGTCGGCGAGTCCGGCTCCGGCAAGTCGGTCAGCGCACTGTCGATCCTCAAGCTGCTGCCATATCCGACCGCGTCCCACCCGTCCGGCCAGATCCGCTTCAAGGGCCGCGAACTGCTCGATCTGCCGGAGAACGAGATCCGCGGCATCCGCGGCAACGACATCTCGATCATCTTCCAGGAGCCGATGACCTCGCTCAATCCGCTGCACACCATCGAGGCGCAGATCGGCGAGATCCTGCAATTGCACAGCGGTCTGCGCGGCGCCAAGGCCCGGGCGCGTATCCTCGAACTGCTGACCCAGGTCGGCATTCCCGAGCCGGAGACCCGGCTCGCCTCCTACCCGCATCAGCTGTCCGGCGGGCAGCGCCAGCGCGTCATGATCGCCATGGCGCTGGCCAACGAGCCGGACCTGTTGATCGCCGACGAGCCGACCACGGCGCTCGACGTCACCGTGCAGGCGCAGATCCTGGCGCTGCTCGCCGATATCCGTGCCCGGCTTGGCATGAGCCTGCTGTTCATCACCCACGATCTCGGCATCGTCCGGCGCATTGCCGATGTGGTCTGCGTGATGAAGAGCGGCAAGATCGTCGAGCAGGGGCCGGTCGAGGAAGTCTTCACTGCGCCAAAACATCCCTATACGCGCGCGCTGCTGGCCGCCGAGCCGAAGCCGGATCCGGCGCCCCCGCGGCCGGACCAGCCGGTGGTGATGTCGACGGATGATCTCAAGGTCTGGTTTCCGATCAAGCGCGGGCTGCTGCGCAAGACGGTCGGGCATATCAAGGCGGTGGACGGCGTCAGCATTTCGGTGCGCAAGGGCGAGACGCTGGGCGTTGTGGGCGAGTCCGGCTCCGGCAAGACCACGCTCGGCCTGGCGCTGCTGCGGCTGATCTCGTCCGACGGGCCGATCGTGTTTCTCAGCAAGAATATCCAGGGCCTGCAGTTCAAGGAGCTCAGGCCGATCCGCAGGGACATGCAGATCGTGTTCCAGGATCCGTTCGGCGCGCTCAGCCCGCGCATGTCGGTGGGCGACATCGTTGCCGAGGGGCTCACCGTTCACCAGAGCGCTTTGAGCGACGACGCGCGCGAGGCGCGGGTGATCCGCGCGCTGGAGGATGTCGGGCTCGATCCGGCGACGCGGTTTCGCTATCCGCACGAATTCTCCGGCGGCCAGCGCCAGCGCATCTCGATCGCCCGCGCCGCGGTGCTGGAGCCGAGCTTCGTGGTGCTGGACGAGCCGACCAGCGCGCTCGACATGCTGTTCCAGGCGCAGATGGTCGATCTCCTGCGCGAGCTGCAGCGCAAGCGCGATCTCACCTACATGTTCATCTCGCACGATCTTCGCGTGGTGGCCTCCCTTGCCAGCCATCTGATCGTGATGCGTCATGGCAAGGTGGTTGAGGAAGGTCCTGCCTCGGAATTGTTCAAGAACCCGAAGACCGATTACACGCGCGCGCTGTTCGCTGCCGCGTTCCGGCTCGAGGCTGCTCCGGGCGGCGCGACCGCCGAATGAACGGTCGCGACGATAAGGATGGTATGATCGCCGATCGCGTGGCTGATGTCTCGCTGTCAGCGCCGTCAGTGGTCGGCCGCGGCTTCATGACCTATGAGCGCTATGACGTCACGCTGCCGCGCGACGGCGAGGCAACGCTGCATCAGAACCGCGACGTGCTGCGCGCGTCCCGTGTCGCGGCGGTGCTGCCGGTCGATCTGGCGCGCGGGCAGATCGTGCTGCTGCGCCAGTTCCGTCTGCCGGCGCATCTGGCGACCGGTCGCGGCGACATGGTGGAGATCGTCGCCGGCCGCGTCGATGGCGGCGAGAGCGCGCTGGCCGCGGCGTCGCGCGAATGTTTCGAGGAAATCGGCGTGACGCCGCAGCGGCTGGTCGAACTCTACAGCGTGCTGCCGACGCCAGGCTTTACCGACGAATACGTCACCTTCTTCCTCGGCTTCGTCGATGCGTCGCAAGCGCTGACGCGCGGCGGCCTCGGCTCGGAGACCGAGGACACCCGTCCCTTTGTGGTCTCGATCGACGATGCCATCGCCGCGCTGGAGCACGGCGCGGTCGCCAATGGATTATTCGTCAGCGCGCTGCAATGGCTGGCGCTGCACCGCGACCGGCTGCACGACTACTATGACAAGGCAATGCCTAATCCAGCCGCTTGATGCTCGTCACTTCGCTGCCGGCCGCCGCGATCCGCGCGATGGCGTCTTGGGTGTTCTCGATCGCGGTCGCCATGGCATGCGCGTTGGCATGAACGAGGGTGGTGGCGTCGCGCACGATCGCCACGTGGCCTTTCCAGAACATCAGGTCGCCGCGCTGCAGATGGTCCGCCTCGCTCGCAGACAGCGCGCGACCGAGCGAGGCTTCCTGCATGTCGCTGTCGCGCGGGCAGCCGGTGCCGGACGCGGTCAGCGCCACCTGCACGAGCCCCGAGCAGTCGACGCCGAGGCTGCTCTTGCCGCCCCACAGATAGGGCGTGCCGACGAAGCGCTCGGCCACGGCAACGAAGTCGCGCTCGAATGCCTCGATGGCGCCGACGTGGGACGCCGGCAGGCAGTGTCCCTCGCTGGTCACGGCGAAGGCGTCGTGAAAGCGCACCACCGCGATGCGCGCGCCGAGCGGCAGCGTATCGACCGGCGGCAATTTGATCGACGGGCCGGGAAACGCAAAGGTGCGCAACGCCGTCACCTTGTGGGTCGGCGGCGGCCCTGGCCGGTAGAGCGCGAGGTCCGGCAGCCAGCCGACATAGCCGTCGCTCTGCAACTGGCCCCAGGCCCAGCCTTCGCTGTTGCGGTCATAGAGGGTGACGCGCTCACCCTTCAGCGCCTGGGTGTCGAGCATGGCGCCGGAAAATGGTTCGCGGCGCATGGGTGCCACGCCGTCCATCACTTCGAACTCTTCTCCATCAACGAAGCGCGCGGCTTCGACCTTGCCTTGGAGATATCTGGCGGCGAGGTCGGGCCGCGCCGGCGTCAGCCGGGGGTCGTTGCCGAAATCATGCATAGCGTTCGCTCAGCAGGGCGTAGATCGCCCGCGCCGCCTGGCACTCGCCGCCTTCCGGCCGCGCGGGCTTCGCCGACGGCGTCCAGCCGTAGATGTCGACATGCAGCCAGTTGGTCGACGGCTCGACGAAGCGCTGCAGGAACAGCGCGCAGGTGATCGAGCCGGCGAAGCCGCCGGACGGCGCGTTGTTGATGTCGGCGGTCTTGGAGTCCAGCCACGAATCATAGGGCGCCCACAGCGGCAGCCGCCACAGCGGATCGTTCTCCTGCCTGGCAAGCCGCGCGATGTCGAGCGCCAGCGTTTCGTCGTTGGTATAGTAGGGCGGCAGGTCAGGGCCCAGCGCCACGCGTGCCGCGCCGGTCAGGGTGCCCATGTCGACCAGCAGGTCGGGCTTCTCCTCGTCGGCCAGCGCCAGTGCGTCGGCCAGCACCAGCCGCCCCTCGGCGTCGGTGTTGCCGATTTCCACCGTGGGTCCCTTGCGCGATCTGAAGATGTCGAGCGGGCGGAAGGCGTTGCCGGCGACCGCATTCTCCACGGCGGGGATCAGCACGCGCAGCCGCACCTTGAGCCCGGCATCCATCACCATCAGCGCCAGCGCCAGCACATTGGCGGCGCCGCCCATGTCCTTCTTCATGATCAGCATGCCGGAGGACGGCTTGAGGTCGAGGCCACCGGTGTCAAAGCAGACGCCCTTGCCGACCAGCGTGACTTTCGGATGTGCGGGATCACCCCAGGAAAAATCGATCAGCCGCGGCGCCCGCGTCGAGGCCATGCCGACGGCGTGGATCAGCGGAAAATTCTGCGCCACCAGCTCGTCGCCGGTGATGCAGCCGAAGCTCGCGTCGAAGCGCTGCGCCAGCGCCTGCGCGGCGCCGGCCAGTTGTTCCGGCCCCATGTCGTTGGACGGCGTGTTGATCAGGTCGCGCGCCAGCGCTGCGGCTTCCGCCATGCGGCTGATGTCGGCGATGTCGATGCCGTCGGGCGGCACCAATTTGACCTTCGGTGCTTCGTTCTTGCGGTAGCGACCGAAGCGATAGCTGCCGAGCGCGAAGGCGAGCACCGCCAGCCGCATGTCGTGCGGCGCGTTGGCGAAGCGGTAGAGGCCAGGCGGCAGCAGGCCGGGCAACTGGCCGGGGCGAAACAGGTCGCGGGTCCTGCTGCCGTCTTCCTCGAGGCCGAACACCACCTGGGCAATGGCGCCGTCCGGCCCCGGCAGGATCAGGCAGGCGCCGGGCTTGGCGGTGTAGTCGCTGGCTTTGGCAAACTGCTGCGCCGGGCCGGGCAGCGCGGCCGAGATTGCCGGCCAACTTGTCTTGGTGGCGAAGGTGACGGGAATGGCCGGTGTGAGTGATGCGGCTTCGAAAGCAGAATGCATATGCGGGGTCTCGCGGAAGGCAGCAGCGGGGACGCCGTACAGGTCTACCCCAAGACGGCCGGAAATGTGAGAGGCCGGCGGCGAGATCGCACGCTTTTTCAGGATGTTACCGGCGCCGGGAGGGCGAGGCGGTCGCGCTTGGCCGGCCCCGGTTAACCAGCCATTAGGGTTAACACTCTATTGCTGAAGGCCTCCCGCGTCCTTCCAGCGCGCAGCACGAGTCACGTTCATGCGTCAGCACTCCAGCCTTGCCCGGCATCTCGCCTCCGCCGCCGCGATCGCGGTGGTCGCCGTGGGACTGGCCGGTTGCCAGACCGCGGGCATGTCCGACGTCACCGGCTCGCTCGGCGCCAGGGCCGAAGCGCGGCCTGATGCCGATCCCCACGTGGCCGTCGATGCCTATGGCGAGCGCTACCGCAGCAATCCCAAGGACGTCGAAGCGGCGCTGCGCTACGGCCAGGCGCTGCGCAGCGCCGGACAGCGCTCACAGGCGGTCGCGGTGTTCGAACAGGCCACCATCGCCAATCCCGGCAACAAGCTGCTGCTCGCCGGTTATGGCCGGGCGCTCGCCGACAACGGCAATTTCCAGCGCGCCTTCGATGTGCTGGCCGCCGCGCACACGCCCGCCAATCCCGATTGGCGGATCCTCTCGGTCCAGGGCGCCGTGCTCGACCAGATGGGCCGCCATGAGGAGGCCCGCCACTATTACGACAGCGCGCTGAAGATCCGGCCGGAGGAGCCGTCGATCCTGTCCAATCTCGGACTGTCCTACATGCTGTCGAAGGATCTGTCCCAGGCCGAGTCGACGCTGCGCCGCGCCTATGGCGGCGGCAATGTCGATCCGCGCGTGCGGCAAAATCTCGGGCTGGTGGTCGGGCTGCAGGGCCGCTTCAGCGAGGCCGAGAGCATCGTCAGGGCCGACCTGCCGGCTGACGAAGCCGCGGCCAATGTCGCCTATCTCAAGCAGCTCCTCAGCAGCAAGGGCGGCCCGAAGGTCGGCGCCGCCGGCCGTGACGACGCGCGCGGGCGGTCTTGATTCTTGACACTTGATAACTGAGGAGCAGGCGCCTTTCTTCCCCTCTCCCCCTGCGCGAAGCGGAGCTTCGCTAGGTGGGAGAGGGTGGATCGAACACGCGCAGCGTGTTCGAGACGGGTGAGGGGTAGCCGCAAACTCCGAGCCTGGTATTACCCCTCATCCGACCGCGCTTCGCGCGGCCACCTTCTCCCACAAGGGGAGAAGGAAGAGGGAGGGTCTCACTGCATCGCGGAGATCTTGATGCCGGTCGGTCCGAGAATGACCACGAACAGCACCGGCAGGAAGAACAGGATCATCGGCACGGTCAGTTTCGGCGGCAATGCCGCGGCCTTCTTCTCGGCCTCGTTCATGCGCATGTCGCGGTTTTCCTGGGCCATCACGCGCAGGCTCTGGCCGAGCGGCGTGCCGTAGCGCTCCGACTGCATCAGCGCCAGGCAGACCGACTTGACGCCTTCGAGGCCGGTGCGTTTTGCCAGGTTTTCATAGGCCACCTTGCGATCCGGCAGGTATGACAGCTCGGCGGTGGTGAGGGTGAACTCTTCGGCCAGCGCGATCGACTGCGAGCCGATCTCGACGCTGACCTTGCGAAACGCGGTCTCGATCGACATGCCGGATTCGACGCAGATCAACAGCAGATCCAGCGCATCCGGAAACGCCCGCCGGATCGACAGCTGGCGCTTGGAGATGGCGTTCTTGAGGAAGATCATCGGCGCCTGCATGCCGAACCACGCCGCGGCGATGCACATGCCGATCTTGATCGGCAGCGACTGCTCCATATGCGAGATCACGAACACATAGAGCACCGCCAGGACCAGCATCGCGATAGGCATGACCGCGCGAAAGAACAGGAACGTGACGTAGGGCGCCTGGCCGCGATAGCCGGCCATCACCAGCTTGTCGAGGGCGGCTTCCTGGGCCAGCCATTTGCCGAGGTTGAAGTCGGTGACGACCCGCGACACCAGCTGCTTCGGCGATTGCCGCAGCGACACCCGCTCGTTCTTCGTGAGCCGGTCGCGCTCGCGCGCGCGGATGCGTTCGCGCTCGGAGGCCACTGCCTTCATGCGCTTGGCGAGACCGTCGCCGACCAGCAGCGGCGTGATCAGGCTCCAGGCCGTCGCGCTCGCGGCGATGGCGGCCATCAGCATCGTCATAAAACGGACGTCGTGAAGCTTCGCGACCAGGAACTCAATCATGCGGCACCGTCAGAAGTCGAAGTTGATCATTTTCTTCATCACGAAAATCCCGCACGACATCCACACCGCGCTGGCGGCCAGCATCAGCCGGCCGGTCGGATGGGTCCACAGCAGCGAGATGTAGTCGGGCGTGCTCAAATAGACCAGCAGCATGACGATCGGCGGCAGCGAGCCGATGATGGCCGCCGACGCTTTGGCCTCCATCGACATCGCCTGGATCTTTTCCGCCATCTTCTTGCGGTCGCGCAGCACTTTCGACAGATTGCCGAGCGCCTCCGAAAGGTTGCCGCCGGACTTCTGCTGGATGGCGACGACGATGCCGAAGAAGTTGGCTTCCGGCACCGGCATCCGCTCGTACATGCGGGCGCAGGCTTCGCCGAGCGGCATGCCGATGGCCTGGGTCTCGATGATGGCGTAGAACTCGCTTCTGAGCGGCTCCGGCGCATCGGCCGCTACCACCTTGATGGAATCGAACAGCGGCAGGCCGGCCTTGATGCCGCGCACGATCACGTCGACGGCGTCAGGCAGCGCCTTGAGGAAGTTCTTCTCGCGGCGTTTCTTGAGAAAGTTCAGCATCCAGCGCGGCAGGCCGAAGCCGGCGGCAAAGCCGAGGCCGAGCGCGGCGACCAGGCTGCTGAACAGGTCGCGGGTGACGGCGACACTGTACGCCACCATCTGCGATCCCTTGTCGTCAAACAGGGCAATGCTGGCATTGCCCGTGGTCACGCCGGTTACAAAAACGCTCTGTTCCGTACGGCGGAGCACTTTCACGACCTGCGGCGAGTCGACCTGTACGTTCCTGATTTCGCGCGGGAGTTCGATCACGATGGATTTGCCGTAGCCGAGATCCAGCGCCCGCGGCGCGGCCGGTCCATCGATGGCTGTCTCGCGAAGATAGCCCGGGGAGGTCAGCCCGGGATTGAGCGCCAGAAGCATCGGGATGCCGAAAGCGACCGCGCCCAGAATGCCGGAAACGACCAGGAATTTCTGCGCCGTCCAGTCCAGGCCGGCCTGCGCGATGCGGATCGGCAGCGCCACGTTCTTTTCCTTCAGGCGGCGCGCCTCGACTTCCTTCAGCGAACCCTCGACCTGCTCGCGGCGCGAGCGCTGCGCCTTGTCGACCTGGCGCACGACCGGGGCTGACCGCGCCACCGAGGCCCGCCGATGCTCGGCTTTCTTCTCGCCGGACAGCATCGGATAGACGAACACCCACGCGATTCCGCCGACCGCGGTGAAGGCGAGAAAGGCCAGTGCGAGCGCCTGTATATTCATGGTCGCTCCTTAATCGATCACGATGACTTCGGCCGCGTCCAGCGCCGCCGCCAGCCGCTTCTCCTCGCCGTAATAGCGCGCCCGATCCCAGAACCGCGGCCGGCCGATGCCGGTGGAGCGGTGGCGGCCGATGATGTTGCCGTTGGCGTCCTCGCCGACCATGTCATAGAGGAACAGGTCCTGGGTGATGATGGTGTCGCCTTCCATCCCCATCACTTCGGTGATGTGGGTAATGCGGCGTGAGCCGTCGCGCAGGCGCGCAGCCTGCACCACGACGTCGATCGAGGCGCAGATCATCTCGCGGATGGTGCGCGACGGCAGCGAGAAGCCGCCCATGGTGATCATCGATTCGCAGCGCGACAGCGCTTCGCGCGGATTGTTGGCGTGCAGCGTTCCCATCGAGCCGTCATGGCCGGTGTTCATGGCCTGCAGCAGGTCAAACGCTTCGGGTCCACGGACTTCGCCGACGATGATGCGTTCCGGCCGCATGCGCAGGCAGTTCCTCACCAGTTCACGCATGGTGACCTGGCCCTCGCCTTCGATATTCGGCGGCCTCGTTTCGAGGCGCACGACGTGCGGCTGCTGGAGCTGCAGTTCGGCGGCGTCCTCGCAGGTGATGATACGCTCGTCGTCGTCGATATATTGCGTCAGGCAGTTCAGCAGCGTTGTCTTGCCGGAACCGGTACCGCCGGAGATCAGCACGTTGGCGCGGCAGCGGCCGATGATCTGCAGGATCTCGGCGCCCTCCGGGGAGATCGCGCCGAACTTGACAAGCTGGTCGAGGGTCAGCTTGTCCTTCTTGAACTTGCGGATGGTGAGCGCGGGACCGTCGATCGCCAGGGGCGGCACGATCGCATTGACGCGGCTGCCGTCGGCGAGGCGGGCGTCGCAGATCGGCGAGGACTCGTCGACGCGGCGGCCGACCTGGCTGACGATGCGCTGGCAGATGTTCAGCAATTGCTGGTTGTCGCGAAACCGGATGCCGGTCTTCTGGATGCGGCCGGCGACTTCGATGAACACCGTGCCGGCGCCGTTGACCATGATGTCCGAGATGTCATCGCGCGACAGCAGCGGCTCCAGCGGACCATAGCCGAGCACGTCGTTGCAGATGTCGTCGAGCAGTTCCTCCTGCTCGGAAATCGACATCACGATATTCTTGATCGCGATGATCTCGTTGACGATGTCGCGGATTTCCTCGCGCGCGGATTCACCGTCGAGTTTTGCGAGCTGCGCGAGGTCGATGGCCTCGATCAGCGCGCCGAAGATGGTTGCCTTGACCTGATAATAGGTGTCGGATCGCCG
>LNAP01009406.1_pt2 | contig 16731 bp, 18 predicted proteins | sample 602601 | NCBI WGS metagenome assembly LNAP01 (sample SAMN02440304, study PRJNA202911) | soil metagenome | biome: Subtropical and temperate rainforests or woodlands; isolation source: soil samples (1 kg each in a 20% v/v slurry with milli Q water) were... ... | reverse complement strand
AAGGCGGGGCAGGTCGCGGCGCTGCGCCAGGGTGGCCACATCGTGGCGATGGTCGGTGACGGCGCCAACGACGCGCCGGCGCTGGCCGCGGCCGATGTCGGCATCGCCATGGCCAACGGTACCGACGTCGCGATGGAGGCGGCCGGCATCACACTGATGCGTGGCGACCTGTCGCTGGTGGCCGATGCGCTCGACCTCTCGGCGCGCACGGTGGCGAAGATCCGGCAGAACCTGTTCTGGGCCTTCGCCTACAACGTCGTCGGCATTCCTTTCGCGGCCTTCGGCCTGCTGAGCCCGGTGGTGGCCGGTGCGGCCATGGCGGCGTCGAGCGTGAGCGTGATGGCCAATGCCCTGCTGCTGCGACGCTGGCAGCCGCGCGGGCGCCGGCGCACGTCCTGAGAAGCTGTGAACGAATCATCCACGTCCGCTCGACGCGCCCTGACCGGCCAATTCATTCGCAACTTCTGAGCTGGTGTAGAAACGCAGACTCCTTGCCGCACCTTCTCTCCCATGCGAATCCTGTTGATCGAAGACGACGCCGTGCTGCACGACGTCATGCTGCGCAGCCTGCGCGATGCCGGCCACCGCGTGGACCTGGCGACCAATGTCGAAGATGCCGACCACCTCTGGCGCGTACAGCCTTTCGACGCGGTGCTGCTCGACCTGAATCTGCCAGCCACGTCGAGCCCCACCAGTGGGCTGGCCAGCGGCCTGCAGGCGCTGCGCCAGGCGCGCGGCCGCGGTGACCGCACGCCGGTGCTGGTGCTGACCGCGCGCGACCGCACCGACGAGCGCATCGCGGGCCTCGACGCCGGGGCCGACGATTACCTGGGCAAGCCCTTCGATCTGGCCGAGGTCGAGGCACGGCTGCGCGCCCTGGCGCGGCGCGCGCAGGGCACCGACGATGTCTCGACGCTCGGCCAGCTGCGGCTGGACCGCAAGGCGCGGCGCTTCGGTGTGGCTGGGGTACCGCTCGACCTGCCGGCGCGCGAGTTCGAGGTGCTGTGGGAACTGATGAGCCCGCCCGGGCGCACCGTGAGCAAGCGCGAGCTGTCCGACAAGCTGTCGAGCTTCGACGAATCGCTGGGCGCCAACGCACTCGAAGCCTTCATCTCGCGCCTGCGCAAGAAGCTGTCCGGCAGCGGCGCGAGCATCCGCACGCTGCGCGGCATCGGTTACCTGCTCGAAGCCGAGGCGCCATGAGCGCGGCGCCGTCGCTCACGCGGCGCGTGCTGCGCGGCGTGCTGCTGCCGCTGGCGCTGACCTGGCTGGTCGGCACCGGCGTGGCGCTGGGGGTGGCCAACAGTTTCACCGAACAGGCCTTCGATCGCACGCTGCTCGACGATGCCTATGCGGTGTCGTCCAACGTGCGTGCCACCGCGGGCGGCATCGAGCTGCTGCTGACGCCGCGCGAGGTCACGGCGGTGCTGTTCGATCAGACCGAGGCGGTGCACTTCGCGGTGCTGCAGATGGATGGCCGACGCCTGGCGGGCGAGGCCGGGTTGGACGCGCCCGTGCCCGAGGGCGAGGCGTCGCACCGTTTCTCCGACATCGTGTTCCAGGGCCAGACCTTGCGGGCGGTGGTGCTCAACCATGCCGAAGCCAATCCGTACCGCGTGCTGGTGGCACAGACCACGCGGGCGCGCTCGGCGCTGGTGGAGCGCCTGCTGGTCTATGCGCTGGTGCCGCAGATCCTGCTGCTCGCCGTGCTGGCGATCTGGCTGTGGCGCCGCATCAACCGTGAGTTGCGGCCGCTCGGCGAACTCGAGGCCACGCTGGACCGTCGCGATGCGAACGACCTGTCGCCGGTGCCGGTGGCACGCAGTTCGCGCGAACTCGAACGGCTCGGCGAGGCGATGAATGCCCTGTTCCTGCGGCTGGCGCACAGCGTGCGCGCGCAGCGCGAATTCGCCGGCAACGTGGCGCACGAGCTGCGCACGCCGCTCGCCGGCATCCGTGCGCTGGCGGACTATGGCCTGGCGCAGAAGGATTCGGCTGTGTGGCGCGAACAGCTCGAACGCATCGCCGCGAGCCAGGCGCGCGCCAGCCACCTGGTCGACCAGTTGCTCGCCCTGGCCCTGGCGGACGAAGGCCGCACGGCGCTGCAACGCGCCCCGGTGCGGCTGGATCTGCTGGCGGAAGAAGCGGTGATGCGCCATCTGGCGCGGGCCGACGTGAAGGGCATCGACCTGGGCGCCCAGGGCCTGGATGCCGGGCCGGTGACGGTGCAGGCCAATGCCGCGCTGGTCGAGGGCATCCTCGACAACCTGCTGGACAACGCGCTGCGCTACGGCGGCCGCACGCTCACCGTCGAACTCGACGGCACGGTGCTGAGCGTGGTGGACGACGGCCCCGGCATTCCCGCCGCGTCACGGCAGGCGCTGATGCAGCGCTGGGCGCAGGGCGCCGACGGGCAGAAGCTGGGGCAGGGAGCCGGGCTCGGGCTGTCGATCGTCGCGCGCTATGCGCAACTGCTCGGTGCCCGGCTGACGCTGGACGATGCCGATGCGCGCGGCGGGCTGCGCGTGAGCCTCGCTTTCCCACCGGGAACGGATCAGCCGAGCGTCGGATAGTCGGTGTAGCCCTTCTCGCCGCCGCCGTACATCGTCGCCTTGTCGACCTCGTTGAGCGGCGCGTTTTCGCGCAGGCGGCGCACCAGATCCGGGTTCGAGATGAAGGGCTTGCCGAAGGCCACGAGGTCGTCGCCTTCCTTGATGGCCGTCTCGGCGAGAGGCTTGTCGTAGCCGTTGTTCACCATCCAGGCCCCCTTGCCGCCGGCCTGGCGGTAGGCGGCCTTGAGGGCCTCGTAGTCGAAGGGGCGGTCGGCGATCTCGCGCGGGCCGCCGGTGGCGCCCTCGATGACGTGGATGTAGGCCAGGTTCATCGTCGCGAGCTGCTTGACCACGTACTCGAACAGCGGCTGCGGATCTTCGTCATAGGCATCGTTGGCCGGCGTCACGGGCGACAGCCGGATGCCGGTCTTGCCCCCGCCGATGGCGTCGGCGATGGCGCGCGTCACCTCCAGCAGCAGGCGGGCGCGGTTCTCGATGCTGCCGCCGTAGTCGTCGGTGCGCTGGTTGCTGCCCCGCTTGAGGAACTGGTCGAGCAGGTAGCCGTTGGCGCCATGCACCTCGACGCCGTCGAAGCCGGCCGTCTCGACCGCGTTGCGGGCCGCGGCGGCGTAGGTGTGGACGATGCCGGGCAGCTCGTCGGCCCGCAGCGCGCGCGGCTCGGAGGTCTCGACGAAGCTCGCCACGCCGTTCTTGATGAGCACGGTCTTGCTCTTGGCCGTGATGGCGGAGGGGGCGACGGGCTTGCCGTTGTCGGGTTGCAGGTCGGTGTGCGAGATGCGGCCGACGTGCCACAGCTGCACCACGATCTTGCCGCCCTTGGCATGCACCGCGGCGGTCACGCGCTTCCAGCCGTCGAGCTGTTCGGTGCCGTACAGGCCCGGCACGTCGGCGTAGCCTTGGCCCTGGTGGCTGATGGCCGTGGCTTCGGTGATGATCAGGCCGGCGCTGGCGCGTTGTTCGTAGTAGGTGGCCGTGATCGGCAGCGGGATGGCGTTGGGCGAACGGTTGCGCGTCAGCGGTGCCATGACGATGCGGTTGGCCAGATGCAGGTCACCGGCCTGGACGGGATCGAAAAGCGTAGGCATGGGTCGTGTTCGTGTTGTCGTGTGGTTGCTGAGGAAGGCGTGCGCCAAGCGTAGGCCGCCGCGACCAACCGTGCTGCTGCGAGGTTGTCGGTCTTGGTGTAGCGAGGCCGACCGGGCGCACCGTCGCGCCTACTTGCCGGCGCTCTCGGCCTTCATGGCTTCCTGCACAGCCGGGCGGGCGCCGACGCGGGCGTGCCAGGCGCGCAGGTGGGGGTAGGGGGTGAGGTCGAAGGCCAGCGGCTTGGCCCAGTTGGTCACCGTGAAGAGGTAGCCGTCGGCCACGGTGAAATGCTCGCCCATCAGGTAGTCCTTGCCCTCGATCTCCTTGTCGACCCAGGCGAAGCGCGCCTTCAGGCGTTCCTTCGCGATGGTCTTCGCTTCCTCGGGCATCGAGGGGTTGAACAGCGGGCTGAAGCCCTTGTGGATCTCGGTGCCGATGAAGGTGAGCCATTCCTGCAGGCGGTAGCGCTGCAGCGTGCCGGCGGCCGGTGCCAGGTTCTTCAGGGGCGCCTGGTCGGCGATGTACTGCACGATCGCAGGGCCTTCACGCAGGCGCGTGCCGTCGTCGAGCTCGAGCAGCGGCACGTAGCCGAGGGGGTTGATGCCGTAGTAATCGGTGCCGTCCTGGAGCTTGTGGCTCTTGGTGCTGGCCAGCACCGGCTCGAAGGCGATGCCGGCCTCGTGCAGAGCGATGAAGGGCGAGAGCGAACAGGCGCCAGGGGAGTAGTACAGCTTCATGCGAAGGCTCCGATCGGATGGTGGGAAGGGGTTGGCGAGAGGCGCCGCCGGGGGCGGACCTGTCGAAGAAGACCGATCGTAGCGGGTGGATCGCGGCCTCTGCCGGCACCGCGTTTTTGTCCTACGGCGGCTTGCGGAGCACGACTATCCGCTGGATGGGCCGGCTTTTCTACGCTCGCCGCACAGGCGGTACGGTGCTGCCGACAAGGAGTTTGCATGTTGAAGTACGCCATCATTTTCGCGATCGTTTCGCTGGTCGCCGGTGCGCTCGGCTTCGGCGGCGTCGCCGCCGGCGCGGCCGGGATCGCCAAGGTGCTGTTCGGCCTGTTCCTGGTGCTGGCCGTGGTCTTCCTGGTGCTCGCCGCGCTGGGCGTGGGAGCCGTGCGAAAAGCGATCGATTGAGAGGCAGACGGCATCGGAGCATCCCCGGGGCCGGCGCGGCGGCAGAATGCTATTAAAAACATAGCAATCCAGCGCGTCGGCAAGGGGCTCGCAGCGTTGTTCCTGGGAAACGGCCGGGTGCCCCCACAGGCGGCATAGACGGGCGGTGGCGCTTAAAATCACCGCCCCCTCTCTTGCAGAGTCCCGCCGCGCACGCGTGAGTGCGCCCATCCAGATGCTGTACCCCCAAGAATTCGATGTGATCGTCGTCGGCGGCGGCCATGCCGGCACCGAAGCCGCGCTGGCGGCCGCCCGCATGGGCGCGAAGACCCTCCTGCTCACCCACAACATCGAGACGCTGGGCCAGATGAGCTGCAACCCGTCGATCGGCGGGATCGGCAAGGGGCACCTGGTGAAAGAGGTGGACGCGCTGGGCGGCGCGATGGCGCTGGCCACCGACGAGGCGGGCATCCAGTTCCGCATCCTCAATTCGAGCAAGGGTCCGGCCGTGCGCGCCACGCGTGCGCAGGCCGACCGCGTGCTCTACAAGGCGGCGATCCGGCATCGGCTGGAGAACCAGCCGAACCTGAGCCTGTTCCAGCAGGCCGTCGACGACCTGATGGTGGAGGGCGACCGCGTCGTCGGCGCCGTGACGCAGGTGGGCATCCGCTTCCGGGCGCGGACCGTGGTGCTCACGGCGGGCACCTTCCTCGATGGCCGCATCCACGTCGGACTCGACAACTACCAGGCCGGGCGCGCCGGCGATCCGCCGGCCATCAGCCTGTCGGCGCGACTGAAGGAACTGAAGCTGCCGCAGGGTCGCCTGAAGACCGGCACACCGCCGCGGCTGGACGGGCGCAGCATCGATTTTTCCAAGTGCGCCGAGCAGCCGGGCGACGGCATGCCGGGTGGTGCGAGCGACGTGATGCCGGTGTTCAGCACCATGGGCCGTGCCGACATGCACCCGCGGCAGATGGCCTGCTGGGTCACCCACACCAACGCCCGCACGCACGAGATCATCCGCTCCGGCTTCGACCGCAGCCCCATGTTCACCGGAAAGATCGAAGGCGTGGGGCCGCGCTACTGTCCGAGCGTCGAGGACAAGATCAACCGCTTCGCCGACAAGGACAGCCACCAGATCTTTCTGGAGCCCGAAGGGCTGACCACGAACGAGTACTACCCGAACGGCATCTCGACCAGTCTGCCTTTCGACATCCAGTACCAGCTGGTGCGCTCGATGGTGGGGCTGGAGAACGCGCACATCCTGCGGCCGGGCTACGCCATCGAGTACGACTACTTCGACCCGCGTGAACTCAAGAGCAGCTTCGAGACGCGGGCGATCCAGGGGCTGTTCTTCGCCGGCCAGATCAATGGCACCACCGGCTACGAAGAAGCGGCCGCGCAGGGCTTGTTTGCGGGCATCAACGCCGCGCTGCAGTGCCGCGGCGAGGAGGCCTGGCTGCCGCGACGTGACGAGGCCTACCTCGGCGTGCTGGTCGACGATCTGATCACCAAGGGCGTGACCGAGCCCTACCGCATGTTCACCAGCCGCGCCGAGTTCCGGCTGCAGCTGCGCGAGGACAACGCCGACATGCGCCTGACCGAGACAGGGCGCCGTCTGGGCCTGGTGGACGATGCGCGCTGGGAGGCGTTCTCCCGCAAGCGCGATGGAAACACAGCGCCTGAAGTCGATCTGGGTGAATCCCCGCAACCTGCCGGCCGCCGAGTCGACCCGGGTGCTGGGCAAGGCGATCGAGCACGAATACAACTTGGGCGACCTGCTGCGCCGGCCGGACGTCGACTACGCGACGCTGATGTCGCTGGACGGCGGCAGGTACGCGCCGGCCCAGGCGCTGGATGCGGCCGAGGTCGAACAGGTCGAGATCGCCGCCAAGTATTCCGGCTACATCGATCGCCAGCACGATGAGGTCGAGCGTGCGTCGCATTTCGAGAACCTCAAGCTGCCGGCGGACTTCGACTACGGCCAGGTCGCCGCGCTGAGTTTCGAGGTGCGCCAGACGCTGGCACGCCAGCGCCCGGAGACACTGGGCCTGGCCTCGCGCATTTCGGGGGTGACGCCGGCAGCCATTTCGCTGTTGATGGTGCATCTGCGCAAGGGCGGCCATCGGGCGTTCGTGAAGACGACCGAGGCGAGCGAGGCGACTGCGGCGTCCGTGGCGTCCGACGCCGAATGAGCGGCGAGGCGACCCTGCGCGCGGGCGCTGCGCAGCTCGGCCTGGCGCTGGACGAGCGGCAGTGCGAGCGGCTGCTGGCCTATGGCGCACTCATCCTGAAGTGGAACAAGGTCTACAACCTGACGGCGCTGCGCGACCCGGCGACGGTGATGACGCACCATCTGCTGGACAGTCTGTCCGTCATCGCGCCGCTGCAGCGTGAGCGGCCGGGTGCTGCGCGCCTGCTGGATGTGGGGGCAGGCGCCGGACTGCCCGGCGTGGTCATCGCCATCCTGCGGCCCGATATCGATGTCACCTGCCTTGACGCCGTGGCCAAGAAGACCGCTTTCGTCCAGCAGGTCGCGGCGGAACTGAAGCTCCCCAACCTGCGAGCCTTGCATGCGCGGGTCGAGACGCTGACAGGCCGCTACGACGTCATCAGCAGCCGCGCCTTCGCCTCGCTGCCGGACTTCTACAACGGCTCGATGCAGTTGCTGGCGGAGGAGGGCGTCTGGCTTGCCATGAAGGGTAAGGTGCCGGCGGATGAGCTGGCAGCGCTGCCGCCCGGTGTGACTGTGTTTCACGTGGAACAACTGACGGTGCCCGGCCTCGACGCCGAGCGTTGCATCGTCTGGGCGCGAAAAGCCGCCTGCTGAGGCTTCGGCGCCGGGGCTGACTTAGACTCGACGCTCCCTTTCTTCAGGCACTTCCCATGTTCGGCATCGCTGATTACGGCGCTTTCGTTGCGGCCATCGTTCTGTTCCTTGCGATTCCGGGCCCCGGCAACCTGGCCCTGATCACCTCGACAGGGAAGGGCGGCATCCGTGGAGGGCTGGCCGCCACACTGGGTGTGATCGCCGGCGACCAGGTGCTGATGTGGATGGCGGTTGCCGGCGTCGCCGCGCTGTTGGCCGCCTACCCGGCTGCCTTCCATGCGGTGCGCTGGCTGGGTGCCGCCTACCTGGCCTGGCTGGGCTTCAAGATGCTGCTGGCCAGGCCCGGTGCCGCGCCCATCCTGAACATCCGTCCGCGCCAGTTCGCGCGGCAGGCCTTCTTCATCACGCTGCTCAATCCCAAGGCGATCGTCTTCTACATGGCCTTCTTCCCGCTCTTCGTCGATCCGGTGCGCCATCAGGGTGTGGTCACCTTCGGCGCAATGGCGCTCACGATCGCGGTGCTGACCTTCGCCTATGGCCTGGCCGCGACGCTGCTCACGCACTTTCTGGCCGAGCGCATGCGCGCCAACCCGCGCATCTCGATGACGCTCGAGAAGCTGGCCGGCATCTTCCTGATCGGCTTCGGCGTCAAGCTCGCCGTGTCGCGCTGAAAGGGACCGGACGATGGCCAAGATTTTCTGCATCGCCAACCAGAAGGGTGGCGTCGGCAAGACCACCACCACGGTGAATCTCGCCGCCGGGCTGGCCAAGGTCGGTCAACGCGTGCTGATGATCGACCTGGACCCCCAGGGCAACGCCACCATGGGCTCGGGCATCGACAAGCGCCAGCTGGAGACGACGGTGTACGACGTGCTGCTGGAGTCGTCGTCGGTCGCCGAGGCGCGCGTCAAGTCCGAATCGTGCGGCTACGACGTGCTGGGCGCCAACCGCGAACTGGCGGGCGCCGAGGTCGAGATGGTCGCGCTGGACCGCCGCGAGAAGCGCCTGCGCACCGCCCTCGCGGCCGTCGGCGCCGAATACGACTTCATCCTGATCGACTGCCCGCCCAGCCTCAGCCTGCTGACGCTCAACGGCCTGTGCGCCGCCCACGGGGTGATCGTGCCGATGCAGTGCGAGTACTTCGCGCTCGAGGGGCTGACCGACCTGGTCAACACCATCAAGCAGGTGCACGCCAACCTCAACAAGAACCTGCAGATCATCGGCCTGCTGCGCGTCATGTTCGATCCGCGCATCACGCTGCAGCAGCAGGTGAGCGAGCAGCTCAAGGCACACTTCGGCGACAAGGTGTTCGACACCGTGATCCCGCGCAACGTGCGGCTGGCCGAAGCGCCGAGCTACGGCCTTCCCGGCGTCGTCTTCGACCCCGCCGCCCGCGGCAGCCAGGCCTTCGTCGCCTTCGCCCAGGAGCTGGTCACGAAGATGCCGCCGGCCAGCGCCTTCGCACCATCGGCCCCTGCCGCGCCTGCGCCGATCGACCTGCCCGCGACGCTGCAGGGGGCGGACGGCGGCCTTCAGCCATGACCGTCCCCGTCACGCCTGCCCTCACCACGCTCCTGCTGCCCGGCTGGCAGAACAGTGACGCGACCCATTGGCAGAGCCGGTGGGAAGCCGTGCACGGCGACCGGCGGGTCGAGCAGCACGAGTGGATGCGCCCCCGGCGCGGGGACTGGTCGGCACGGCTCGAGGAGGAGGTGCTCGCAGCGCCCGGCCCGGTGGTGCTGGTGGCGCACAGCCTCGGCTGCATCCTGGTGGCCGCCTGGGCCGCGCATTCGCGCCACACTGGCCGCGTGCGCGCCGCCTTCCTGGTGGCCCCGGGCGACCTCGAGCGCGATGACTTGCGCCAGATGATTCCCGGCTGGGCGCCCATCGTGCGGCAGCCGCTGCCCTTCCCGGCGCTGATGGTCGCCGCCAACGACGACCCGTACTGCGATGCGGTCCGCGCCCGCGGCATGGCTGCCGACTGGGGCGCACGCTTCGTCGACCGCGGCGCCGGTGGCCACCTCAACGGCGACTCCGGCCTGGGCGACTGGCCCGAAGGCCGGGCGCTCCTCAACGAATTCCTGAACGACAACGAAGACTGACCTCGATGGCCACCAAGAAACCCAAGGGCCTCGGCCGCGGACTCGAAGCCCTGCTCGGGCCCACCTACAACGGCGGCAGCGACGGTGGCAGCGGCGACGCCGGCACGGCCGCCGGCGGCGCCTCCGCCGCGAACCCGACCGTCCTGAAGCTCGACCAGATGGTGGCGGGCGTCTACCAGCCTCGCACCCGCATGGACGAGGGCGCGCTGTACGAACTGGCCGAGAGCATCAAGGTGCAGGGCATCATGCAGCCCATCCTTGTGCGTCGGCTCGACGCCGAATCGGCCGCGGCGAAGGATGCCGAATACGAGATCATCGCCGGTGAGCGCCGCTTCCGCGCCGCCAGGCTGGCGGGGCTCGACAGCGTGCCGGTGCTGGTGCGCGACGTACCGAACGAGGCCGCGGCGGCGATGTCGCTCATCGAGAATATCCAGCGCGAAGACCTGAACCCGCTGGAAGAGGCCCAGGGCCTGCAACGTCTGGTCTCGGAGTTTGGGCTCACTCACGAAATGGCGGCGCAGGCCGTAGGCCGGTCGCGCAGTGCGGCCAGCAACCTGCTGCGGCTGCTCAACCTGGCGGAGCCGGCGCAGGCCATGCTGATGGCCGGCGACATCGACATGGGGCATGCCCGCGCGCTGCTGTCGCTGGATCGCGGCACGCAGATCACCGCGGCGAACCAGATCGCCGCCAGGAAGATGTCGGTTCGGGAAGCCGAGGCGCTGGTCAAGAAGCTGGCCGCCGAGTTCAGCCTGACGCCGTCCCCGCGGCGCGGCAGCAACGCCGAGAAGTCGCGCGACCTGCAGCGGGTGGAAGAAGAGCTGGCCGACCTGCTCACGGCCGAGGTCGAGGTGCGCATCAAGAAGCGCAGCAAGCGCGGCGGCAAGGTGGAGGAGAGCGGCGAACTCGCCATCCACTTCGGCTCGCTGGATGCTCTCAACGGCTTGATCGAGCGCATCCGCCGAACGGTCTGATGGCGGCCGCCATGGCGGCCTGCTGGCCTCGCTGGGCGGCAATCTGCAGACCAAGGAAGTCCAGCACCCCGCGGACGCTGATCGGCGCTTCTTACAGCGTGAAGATCTTCCCGGGGTTCAGGATGTTCTTCGGGTCGAGCGCGCGCTTGATGGTGCGCATCATGTCGACCGCGCCGGCGCCGGCCTCGTCCACCAGGAAGCCCATCTTGTGCAGCCCGATGCCGTGCTCGCCGCTGCAGGTGCCTTCCAGCGCGATGGCGCGCGACACCAGCGCATGGTTGAGCACCTCGGCTTTGGCGCGCTCCTCGGCGTCGTCGGGGTCGATCAGGTAGCCGAAGTGGAAGTTGCCGTCGCCCACGTGGCCGACCAGGAAGTAGGGGATGCCGCTGGCATCGGCCTCGGCCACCGACTCGAGCAGGCAGTCGGCCAGCCGCGAGATCGGCACGCAGGTGTCGGTCGAGATGGCGCGGCAGCCCGGGCGCGACTGGATCGCCGCGAAGTAGGCGTTGTGCCGGGCCGTCCACAGGCGCGTGCGTTCTTCCGGGGTGGTCGCCCATTCGAAGGCGTTGCCGCCGTGGCCGCTGGCGAGTTCCTGCACCGTCTCGGCCTGCTCCTTCACGCCGGCGGGCGAGCCGTGGAATTCCATCAGCAGCATCGGCTCTTCGCGCAGGCCGAGCTTGGCGTAGGCGTTGACCATGCGCACGGTGTTGCTGTCGATGAGTTCCACGCGCGCGATCGGCACGCCGAGCTGGATCGTTTCGATGGTGGTGCGCACCGCCGCCTCGATGCTCGGGAAGGAGCAGATCGCGGCCGACACGGCCTCAGGCAGCGGGTAGATGCGCAGCGTGATCTCGGTGATGACGCCCAGCGTGCCTTCGCTGCCCACCATCAGCCGCGTGAGGTCGTAGCCGGCCGACGACTTGCGCGCGCGGGTGCCGGTGCGGATCGTCTCGCCGCTGGCCGTGACCACCTCCAGGCCCAGCACGTTCTCGCGCATGGTGCCGTAGCGCACGGCGTTCGTGCCGCTGGCCCGCGTGGCCGCCATGCCGCCGATGGAGGCGTCGGCGCCCGGGTCGATCGGGAAGAACAGGCCGGTGCTCTTGATCTCGTCGTTGAGCTGCTTGCGCGTCACGCCCGGCTGCACCGTGACCGTGAGGTCGTCGGCATTGACGGACAGCACGCGGTTCATGCGCGAGAGGTCGATGCTGATGCCGCCCTGCACCGCCAGCAGATGGCCTTCGAGCGACGATCCGACGCCGAAGGGAATCACGGGCACGTCGTGGTCGCTGGCCAGCTTCACCGCATCGGCAACGTCCTGCGTGCTCTCGGCGAAGACCACGGCGGCTGGCGGCGGCGCCTCGAAGGACGACTCGTCGCGGCCATGCTGCGTGCGCACCGCCAGGGCCGTCGAGCAGCGCTCTGCGAAGCGGGCCTTGAGTGCGTCGAGCAGTGCCGCAGGCACCTCGCGCAGATGGAGTTCGGGCAGCAATTGGGCTGCGGTGGTGGGCGCATTCATCGGTTGTCTCCTGGGGCGGTCTACCATTCTAAGAACCGCATTCACGAAAGTCTTCGCCATGGGCAATCGCCTCACCCAGATCGCCACCCGCACCGGGGACGACGGCACCACCGGACTCGGCGACAACAGCCGCGTGCCCAAGGACCATCGGCGGGTCCAGGCCATGGGCGATGTCGACGAGCTGAACTCGCACATCGGCCTGCTGCTGTGCGAGCCGATGCCTGCGCCGGTGCGTGAGCTGCTCGTCGACGTGCAGCATCAGCTCTTCAACCTCGGCGGCGAGCTGTCGATGCCGGGCTACACGCTGCTCAAGCCGGAAGCGCTGCTGCAGCTCGACCAGGCCCTGGCCACGCACAACGCGACGCTGCCGCGGCTGGCCGAATTCATACTGCCCGCCGGGACGCGCGCCGCCTCGCAGGCGCACGTCTGCCGCACCGTGGCGCGCCGGGCCGAGCGTGCCGTGGTCGCACTCGGCGCCGTCGAGGCGCTCAACGACGCGCCGCGCCAGTACCTCAATCGCCTGAGCGACCTGCTCTTCGTCCTGGCACGGGTGCTCAACCGTGTGGACGGGGGCGATGACGTCTACTGGAAAAGTGAGCGTCTGACGCGCGCAGCCGCAGAGGCGGCGCAGCATCCGGGTATCGCATCGACAGAGACCGATGAATGAAGCAAGGAGCCTTCGAATGACCCGAACTGATTTCTCCAACGGCTGCGCGGCTGCAGCCCTTTGCATGGCACTGGCTGCGCCCTTCGGCGCCATGGCGCAGAGCACCGACCACCCACCGCCGCGCAAAGGCACCGTCATGCGTGGCGTCGAACGTGGCAGCAACGCAGCGGCCCGCGGTGTCGACCGCGCCGACCACGCCACGCGCCGCGGCGTGGCGAACGTGTCCGAACGCGCGAGCCGCCCGGTCCGCCATGTCGGCGAGGCGATCGGCCGCAAGCTGCCCGGCGGCACGCGCCATCCCGCACCGCCGCCGATCGGCCCGCAAAGCACCACGCCCTCACCTGGTTGAAACGGGCTGAGCCGGCGCACGGGCGAATGGCCCACGGATACCTGCGCTTACGGCCTTCACCCGATGCGCATCTGCGCCGTGGTGGGCCGACACATACCCCGCCCACACTGGAACCCTCATCCACGCAGAAGGAGTTTCAGATGAACAAGACATCCAAGGGCATGACCCTCGTTGCCGCGGCCATGACCCTGTGCATGGCCGGCAGCGCCTTCGCGCAGGATCGCCGGGGCGACGATCGCGGCCCGCGCGGCAACGACCAGCGCCACGAACAACGAGACCGCCGTGATGACCGTCGCGACGCGCGCAACGACTGGCGTCACGATCGCCAGGACTACCGCGAGGGCCGCCACTTCGATCGCCGCGGCTATCCGCAGCCGCATGTCGAATGGCGTCGCGGCGGGCGCGTTCCGATGGAATACCGGGGCCGCAACTATGTGGTCGAGGACTGGCGGGGCTACCGTCTCCAGCAGCCGCCGCGGGGCTACCAGTGGGTCGGCGTCGGCGGGGACTTCGTGCTGGCCGCCATCGCCACCGGCTTGATCGCGCAGATCATCTCGGCGCAGTAACCAGCGCAGGCCAAGAAGAAGGCGCTGTCCGTGAGGGCAGCGCCTTTTTTGCGTCGTCGGCTCAGACGGCAGAGGGTGTGGTCAGCTGAGCGCACACGTTGCGCCCGGTGATGGTGAGGCGCAAGCCGCCCCCATGCCATTCCAGCCAGTTGAGGGCGACGAAGCCCTCGATGTCCTGATCGTCGATCAGATCCGCCTGGCGATGGTTCAGCCGCTCGACCGTGAGCGGCAAGGCCTGCCGCAATCGCTCACGCAATGCAGCCGCTGCGGCTGCCTTCACTTCGATGCGCGTCTGCTGGGTCGATGCCATGGCGGATCCGTTTCGCAAGCTGAGGATGTCTTCCACTGTAACCTTTGAGTGCGACAGCGGATGCGACTATTTGCCGACGCCTCAGCCGAAGCGCAATGAGCGCAGCCCCACTGTGCGATCGATCACGATCACGACCGCCAGCGTGAGCAGGATGCTCACCGTCGACACCGCCGCCGCCGTCGGGTCGAAGTCCCAGCGCAGGTAGTCGAACAGCTGCAGCGGCAGCGTGGTCATGCCGATGCCCTTGAGCAGCAGCGACATGTTGAACAGGTCGAAGGAGATCACGAAGGCGAACAGCGCGCCGGTGATGATCCCCGACTTGATCAGCGGCAGCGTCACGCGCATGAACGCGCGCACCGGCGAGGCCCCGAGGCTGCGCGCCGCCTGCTCGAGCGAGGCGTCCTGGTTGTAGAGCGTCGACGCCACGTTGGTGAACACGTAGGGCAGCGTCACCAGCACATGGCCGACCACGAGGCCGAATATGGTCTTCGTGCCGATGCCGCTCGCATACAGGAAGAACAGCAGCGCGATGGCCGTGAGGATCTCCGGCAGCATGAGCGGCAGCATCAGCAGCATGCGCAGGCCTTCGCGCCAGCGCGTCGAGTGGCGCACCACGTACAGCGCACCGGCCACGCCGATCACCGTGGAACACACGGTGGCGATGGCCGCGATCTTCAGCGAGGTGCCGATGGCGCGCATGAAGGCCTCGTTGGCGAACAGCGTGCCGAACCAGCGCAGCGAGATGCCCTGCGGCGGGAAGGTCAGGAACTCGCCCGCGTTGAGCGACATCAGCACGATGATCACGATCGGCAGCAGCAGGAACACGTAGACCGCGCCGACGCAGGCCAGGCCGAGGCCGTCGGCCATGCGGCTGCCCATGGGGTTGCGCTTCACTGGATGCCCTTCGTGAAGAGGCCGGCGATGCGGGCGTAGACGAAGACCGCCGCCATGCCGCAGAAGGCCAGCACCAGCGCCTGCGCCGCGCCGACCGGCCACTGGAAGTTGTCGATGAGGTTCTGCACCACCAGCACCGACATCGTCTTGACCTGTGCGCCGCCCAGCATCACCGGCGTGACGTAGGCGCTCAGCGTGAGCACGAAGACCAGAATGGTGCCGGCCTGGATGCCGGGCCACGACAGCGGCAGGATGAGCCGCCAGAACACCTTGAGCCGCGAGGCGCGCGGCCTGCTCCAGCGTGGGGTCGATGGCCTGGATCACGCCCACCAGCGGCAGGATCATGAAGGGCAGGAACACATGCACCAGCGCGATGGTCACGCCCAGGCGGTTGTTCATCAGCTGCAGGCCGGTTTCGATCAGGCCCATGTCGATCAGTGCGCGGTTGATCACGCCGTTGCCCGACAGCAGGATCAACCAGCCGAAGCTGCGCACCACCACGCCCACCAGCAGCGGCGACAGCACCAACACATAGAGCAGGCTGCCCCAGCGCGACTTGGTGCGTGCGAGGTGAAAGGCCACCGGGTAGCCCAGCAGCAGGCAGATCGGCACGGTCGTGAGGCCGAGCAGGAGCGTGTCGCCCAGCACGCCGAGCAGGTAGCCGTCGGTGAGCTGCGTCGCGTAGTTGCCGAGCGTGAAGCCCTGGCCGTAAGGCGCGCCGACGGCCGGTGGGCGCAGGCTCATGCTGACGATGTTCAGGTAGGGCAGCAGCAGGAACACGCCGATCAGCACCAGCGCCGGCACGATGAGCCAGAAGGCGCGGCGCGACAGCGGCTGAGGGCGGCGCTGCGGCACGGTCGCGGTCGTGCCCATGGGAAGCGTCACGGCGCTCATGCGTCGGCCGCGATGATCCAGGCATGGCCGGGATCGAGGGCGAAGGCGGCGTGCGCACCGGCGTCCACGCGCTGGCTCGGCGCGGTCTGCACCAGCAGGCTCTGGCCGTCGGCGCACTGCACCGTGTGCTCGACCGTGCTGCCGAGGAAGTAGGTGGCCTGCACGCTGCCGGTGTAGGGCCCGTCGTTCTGGAAGCGGATCGCCTCGGGGCGGATCGTCACGTTCACCGGCTGGCCGCTCGCGAGCGGCTGGTCGTAGCAGGCGGGCACGTCGCCAAGGGACGTACTGATGCGGTAGGTGGGGTACGGGCCGGCCGCATCGGTCAGGCCGTCGACGCGGCCTTCGATCAGGTTCGAGCGGCCGATGAAGCGCGCGACCTCGATGCTGCGCGGGCGCAGGTAGATCGCCTCGGGCACGTCGAACTGCAGCAGCCGGCCGCCGAGCATCACGGCCACGCGGTCGGACATCACCATCGCCTCGGCCTGGTCGTGCGTGACGTACAGCGTGGTGATGCCCACGCGCTTCTGCAGCTCGCGGATGAACACGCGCATGTCTTCGCGCAGCACCGCGTCGAGGTTGGCCAGCGGCTCGTCGAGCAGCAGCAGGCGGGGCTCGATGATGAGCGCACGCGCCAGCGCCACGCGCTGCTGCTGGCCGCCCGAGAGCTGGCGCGGGTAGCGCTCGGCCATGGCAGTGAGCTGCACCATCGCCAGCACTTCGTCGATGCGGCGCTTCATCTCCGCCTTGCCCACACCGCGCATCTCCAGCCCGAAGGCCAGGTTGCGATAGACCGTGAGGTGCGGGAACAGCGCGTAGTTCTGGAACACCATGCCGATGTCGCGCTTCTCGGGCGGC
>LNAP01002894.1_pt1 | contig 16735 bp, 15 predicted proteins | sample 602601 | NCBI WGS metagenome assembly LNAP01 (sample SAMN02440304, study PRJNA202911) | soil metagenome | biome: Subtropical and temperate rainforests or woodlands; isolation source: soil samples (1 kg each in a 20% v/v slurry with milli Q water) were... ... | reverse complement strand
GTGCTGGCCGGCGCCGCCGGCGCGCCGTCATCGGCGCGGATTCGCGCGCAGGCGCTGCGTGACATCGGCTTTCTGACGCTGACCGTCGCCTTCGCGCTGACGCTGTTCGCCCAGGTCGGCTTCATCGTCCACCTGATCTCCTACCTCGATCCCGTCATCGGCCGCGAACGCGCGGCGGTGGCGGTGTCGTTGCTGACCCTGATGGCGGTGGTCGGCCGGCTGCTGTTCTCGACGGTCATCGACAGACTCAACCAGCGGTTGGCCTCGGCGATCTCGTTCTGCAGCCAAGCGGTAGCGCTGGCCATCGTCATCAATTCGCGCAACGAAGCGTTGCTGTTCTTCGCCTGCGCGCTGTTCGGCTTCTCCGTCGGCAACCTGATCACGCTGCCGGCGCTGATCGTGCAGCGCGAATTCGACATGCGCTCGTTCGGCGTGCTGGTCAGCCTGGTCACCGCGGTGACGCAGATCACCTACGCCTTTGCGCCGGGCATCATCGGCTATCTGCGCGACGCTTCCGGCAGCTACGCACTGCCGTTCTACGGCTGCATGAGCCTGCAACTGATCGCGGCGGTATTGATCCTGGTGCGAAGGACGTCGCTGCAGCCGCTGTAGGCAAGCGGAGCTGAAAGCACTGAGGAAGAACGGGACTGCTACGCCGGGAGGGCGCCCCGCAATGACGGTGCTTATGCCACGCGCTGCTTCATCAGATCAACGAGATCGAGCCTTCGTGTGAACATGGCGATGCCGCCACTTTCGTCACGCGGCCAATCCGCTTCGGGGCGGTCCCAGTACAGTTCGACGCCATTCTGATCGGGGTCGCGCAGATACAGGGCCTCGCTGACGCCGTGGTCGCTGGCGCCATCGAGTTCGATGCCGGCCTCGCGCACGCGGTGCAGCGCGTCGGCCAGTGCTGCGCGGGTCGGATACAGGATGGCGGTGTGAAACAGCCCGGTGGTCCCCGGCGCCGGCGGCTGGCCGCCTTTGCTTTCCCAGGTATTCAGGCCGATGTGATGGTGGTAACCGCCCGCTGAAATGAACGCAGCCTGGTCGCCGTAACGCTGCATGAGCTGGAAGCCGAGCACGCCGCAATAGAATCCCATGGCGCGATCGAGATCTGCCACCTTCAGGTGGACGTGCCCGATCCGGGTTCCTGCGGCGATGGGTGTTGCGGTGTTGGGCATGCTCTCTCCAACCTTGCGAAGTCTACTGCCGATCTAGGCAGCGCCGCGCCCTTACGCAAGTTCGGATATTTCTCCGTCCGGCAAGCCGAATTCAAACGTATTCAGCGTCATCGACACCATCGTGTAGTAGCCGCACAACCCGATGATCTCGACCAGGCCGCGCTCGCCAAGCAATTTGATCGCCTCGTCATAGAGCGGTTGGGTGACGCGATGGCCTTCATGCAGCGACTTGGCGACGTCGTAGATCACCTGCGACCGGGCGTCCGGCAGTTTTGGCGTGCGACGGTTGCGAATGTCCTCGATGATGGCCGGATCCATGCCGCCGGCGAGAGCCAGCTTCTTGTGAGCATACCATTCGAAATGCGAAGTCCAGTGCCGGGCGGTCACCAGGATCGCCAGTTCCGACTCCGCCGCCGGCATCGACGTGTCGTAGCGCAAGAAGGCGCCGAGCCGCGTCGCCTGCCTGGCCATCTCCGGGCTGTGCAGCCATGCGAACATCGGCTCAGGAGGCCGGCCGCGCTTGCTGGCGATGGACTCGTCATAGATTTCCCGCTGGTCCGCGGTCATGTCGCCAGGCGAAAGCAGCTTGAGACGCATCGGGTTTCCTCGGTTCTTTTCTTCCCTCTCCCCTTGTGGGAGAGGGTGGCCGCGCGCAGCGCGGACGGGTGAGGGGTAGCTACAAGCTCCGTGTCTGGAGCCCCCTCATCCGTCGCGGACTTCGTCCGCGCCACCTTCTCCCACAAGGGGAGAAGGGAGAAGGGAATCGCTTCGCCTTTGGCGCTACCTGATCGGCGGCGCGTACTGGATGCCGCCGGCGCTCCATAACTGGTTGAGGCCGCGCGGGATTTGCAGCTTCGAGCCGGTGCCGACATTGCGCTCATAGACTTCGCCGTAATTGCCGACATGGCGGATGATGCGCGCCGCCCAGTCCTTGCTCAGGCCAAGGTCTTCGCCATAGGCGCCCTCGGTGCCGACCAGCCGCATCACGTCGGGCTTCTTCGACTTCAGGGCTTCGTCGATGTTCTTGGAGGTGATGCCGAGCTCCTCGGCATTGATCATGGCGTACAGCGTCCACTTGACGATCATCATCCAGTCGTCGTCACGCTGCCGCACCACCGGCGCCAGCGGCTCCTTGGAGATCACGTCGGGCAGCACGACGTGATCGTCCGGCTTGCCCAACGTCAGCCTGAGCGCATAGAGCTGCGAGGCGTCGGCGCTGAAGGTGTCGCACTGGCCGGCGTTGTAGGCCTTCACGACGTCGTCAAGCTTCGCGAACTTCATCTCGGTATATTTGATGTTGTTGGCGCGGAAGAAGTCGGCGAGGTTCAGGGCCGTGGTGGTGTTGTCCTGGACGCAGATCTTGCTGCCGTCGAGCTCCAGCGCGGAATCGATGCTGCGCGCCTTCGGCACCATGAAGCTCTGGCCGTCGTAATAGGACACCGCCGGGAAATACAGGTCGTAATTGGTCTCGCGCGACATGCTCCAGGTCGAGTTGCGGCTGAGGATATCGACCTTGCGGCTCTGCAATTCCTTGAAGCGGTCGGCGGCGTCGAGCCCGACGAAGGTCACTTTCTTCGGATCGTTGAAGATGGCGGCGGCCACGGCGCGGCAGAAGTCGACGTCGAAGCCGGCCCAGTTGCCCTTGTCGTCGGGGGTCGAGAAGCCGGGCAGGCCGGTGTTGACGCCGCACAGCACGGCGTCGCGGCGGATGGTGCGCTTCAGCGTCTTGGTATCGTAGCGTTCATAGGTGATCGCAGCGGCGGCAATGCCGGCGGCCACGATGAGGCCGATGGCCAGTCCGGTCACAAAGGTCCGCTTCATCCACATGATGCTCTCACTGATATTCGGGAAACAGGTCGGTTTGAAAAGCAGTCGCGCCGCGGGCTACAGCTCGGGCTTCTGCCGCACGATCACCTTGGTGCCGACCGGGATGCGATCGTAGAGGTCGGCGACGTCGGAATTGACCAGGCGGAAGCAGCCGGAAGAGACGGCGGTGCCGATCGTGTCGGGCCGGTTGGTGCCGTGAATGCGGTACACGGTGGCGCCGAGATACAGCGCGCGGGCGCCGAGCGGATTGCCCGGACCGCCGGCCATGAAGCGCGGCAGATAGGGCTGGCGCTCGATCATCTCCGGCGGCGGCGTCCAGTCCGGCCACTCCGCCTTGCGCGAGATCTTCAGCAGCCCCTGCCAGGTAAAGCCGTCGCGGCCGACGCCGATGCCATAGCGGATGGCGCGACCGCCCGGCTGCACCACATAGAGGTGCCGCTCCGCGGTCTGGATGATGATGGTGCCGGGCGCCTCGGTGGTGCGGTACAGCACCATGGTCTTCTGGAATTCCGGCTCAAGCTGCACGGAGTCATCGGGGATCAGGCCGGGCTGGTCGCCGACATCGGGCTGCTGCGCGAAGGATTGCGAGGCCGACAGCATCAGGCCGGCCGCGACAACGAGCGAAAGCCAGGTCGGGCGTCGGACGTGGGTCATCGAAAATCTCCGGTTCGGCGTTTCGCCGTGGTCTAACACGGCGTGGTTAACGGAACCAGAGAGGCCCAGGGGTCTCGTGTCCGAGGCCGGAGACGGAGCTACTTCGGAGCGATCCACAGTCGCAGGCCGTAGCCGACAATCGCCACCGTGCCGACGCCGGCGGCCCACAGCGCAATAAACCACAGCAGGCGCTGCCACAGCGGCCGCGGCGTTTCCGCGTGCGGCGGCATCAGTGATAGCCCGCGCCGGCGCTGACCTTGCCGCGGAACACGTAGTAGGCCCAGGCCGTGTAAGCGAGGATGATCGGAACCAGCACGGCGACGCCCCAGATCATGAAGATCTGGCTGTTGGCAGGCGCGGCGGCCTGCCAGATGGTGATGCTGCGCGGCACGATATAGGGCCACATGCTGATGCCCAGGCCGGCATAGGACAGCGCGAACAGCGCCAGCGACAGGAAGAACGGCCGGTAGTCCTGCTTCTTGGCAAGGCTGCGCAGCAGCAGCACAGTCACTGCGGCGACCGCGACCGGTACCGGCGCGGTCAGCAGCAGGTTGGGCCAGGTGAACCAGCGCTGCGCATATGCGACGTTGAGGAACGGGGTGGCGATGCTGACCACGCCGATGGCGCCCAGCATGGCGAACAGCAGCCACCAGCTCAGCGCATAGGCGCGCTCGCGCAGCTCGCCCTCGGTCTTCATCACCAGCCATGTCGCGCCGAGCAGGCCGTAGCCGATCACCAAAGCGATGCCGGTGAGGATGCTGAACGGCGTCAGCCAGTCCCACCAGCCGCCGCCGTAGTGCCGGCCGTTGACGACGACACCCTGCAGGATGGCGCCGAGTGCTACGCCCTGCGCCATGGTCGCCAGCAGCGAGCCGCCGGCAAAGGCGAAGTCCCATAGATTGCGCTCGCGCCGCGTGCGCCAGCGGAACTCGAAGGCGACGCCGCGAAACACCAGGCCGAGCAGCATGGCGATCATCGGCGTGTACAAGGCCGGCATCAGCACGGCATAGGCCAGCGGAAACGCGGCCATCAGCCCGCCGCCGCCGAGCACCAGCCAGGTCTCGTTGCCGTCCCACACCGGTGCGACGGAATTCATCATCACATCGCGGTCTTCCTTCTTCGGAAACAGCGGAAACAGCATGCCGAGACCAAGGTCGAAGCCGTCCATCACCACATAGACGAACACCGAAAAGGCGATGATGAAGGCCCAGACGGTGGCAATATCGAGGGCCATCATGATGCGTGTCCGTGAGCTGCGTGGCCGGCCGCGGGGGTGATGCCGGCGGCGCGCGCCGGCACGTCGCCGCGTGGGCCCTGTTCGCCATGATGCGGGGGGGCGGCCATCAGCCTGAGGATGTAGATGACGCCGGCGGTGAACACGATGAAATACACGATCGCGAAGGCGATCAGCGACGACGCCACCGCCGGTGCGGCCAGCGGCGAGGTGGAGTCGGCAGTCCGCAGCAATCCGAACACCGTGAACGGCTGGCGTCCGGTCTCGGTGGTCACCCAGCCTGCCAGCACCGCGACGAAGCCGGCCGGGCCCATGGCCATGGCGAAGCGATGCAGGAAGCGCGACTGGTAGAGTTCGCCGCGCCAGCGCATCACCAGACTCAGCAGCCCGAGCCCGAGCATCAGGAAGCCGATGCCCACCATGATGCGGAACGACCAGAAGGTGACCGGCACCGGCGGCCAGTTTTCGCGAGGTACGGTGTCGAGCCCCGCCATCGGCGCGTTCATGTCATGCTTCAGGATCAGCGATCCCAGCTTGGGAACCTCGATGGCGTATTTGACTTTCGCTTCCTTCTGGTCGGGCAGGCCGAACAGGATCAGCGGTGCGCCGTCGGGATGGCTCTGGTAATGGCCTTCCATGGCCATGAGCTTGGCGGGCTGGTGCTCCAGCGTGTTGAGGCCATGCTGGTCGCCGGCGATGATCTGCAGCGGCGCCACCAGCGTCGCCATCCACATCGCCATGGAGAACATGACCCGCGGGCCGGCGAGATGGGAATCCCGCAGCAGGTGCCAGGCGCCGACCGCACCGACCACCAGCGCGGTGGTGAGATAAGCCGCCAGCACCATGTGCACCAGGCGATAGGGGAAGGACGGGTTGAAGATGACCTTCATCCAGTCGGCAGCGATGAATTGCCCGTCGGCATTGATGGCGTAGCCGGCCGGGGTCTGCATCCAGGAGTTGGCGGACAGGATCCAGAACGCCGAGAACAGCGTGCCGATTGCCACCATCAGCGTTGCCAGGAAATGCAGCCGGTGGCCGACGCGCTCGAGCCCGAACAGCATGACGCCGAGGAAGCCGGCCTCAAGGAAGAACGCGGTCAATACCTCATAGGCCATCAGCGGGCCGATCACGGGTCCGGTCTTGTCGGAGAATGCCGACCAGTTGGTGCCGAACTGGTAGGACATCACGATGCCCGACACCACGCCCATGCCGAAGGCGATGGCGAAGATCTTCAGCCAATAGTTGAACAGGTTGATGAACACCTCGCGGCCGGTCCACAGCCACAGCGCCTCGAGCACCGCGAGGTAGCTGGCGAGCCCGATGGAGAACGCCGGGAAGATAATGTGAAACGACATGGTGAAGGCAAATTGCGCCCGCGCCAGAACCACCGCATCCCAGCCTTCAAACATTGGCACCGTCCGTCATCGTCGATTTGGGCGCGTGTTACCACGCGGTCCGTGACGATCCTATCGCTACGGCGGTATGGCAGGCTAGCCGGCGCGGCTGAGCACGGTGCGGCGGCGTGTTCGCCAGGCATGGCGCGGGTGAGCAGCGGCCCGGCCTTCCGGAACTCCAGACAAAAAATGACCCGGAAGGGGGCATCCCGTCCGGGTCGAAGGCTGTTTGGAGGTCAGGGACGTGGGAGAAAACGCAATCAGCGGCGGGTTTCACCTTCGAAGGAGATCACGCAGACCTCCGCCGGGTTCCTGCTGCTGCAGTCAATCGCCTGCTGGCGGACCAGCATCGCACCGTCGCGGGGGGCATGCGGTGCGATGTTCTGGGCCGACAGCGAGGCCAGGGTGCAGATCGCGCCGAGCGGGATGACGAAGAAGCGGAAGGTGGGATTCAGCATTTTCTCACTCCCTGTTCGGCGGTGGCGATCGTTTGAGTAGCAGGCGATTTTTTCCGGCGGATGTTGTCGACTGTTTCATGTGTTTCGTCATGCGACCGTGACCCCGGTCACAGCGTGATCCCGATCACGCGGCGAGGCTGTCGATGCCGGCGCTCTTGAGCAGCTCGGCCAGTTGCTTGCGGGCGTAGAACATCCGGGTCTTCACCGTGGAAGCGGGAATGCCGATCAGCGATGCGACCTCTTCCACCGACTTTTCGTGATAGTAGACGAGGTTGACGATCTCGCGATGCGCCGGCGACAGCTTGGCGACGCAGGCGCGCAGGATGGCACTGGTGCGGCTGCGGTCGAGCGAGGCTTCCGGGGTGTCGGCGCTGTCGGCGATTTCCATCACATCGTCCTGGTCGATGTCCTCATGCTTGCGCTGGCGCAGCGCAGTCAGGGCCTTGAAGCGGGCGATGGACAGCAGCCAGGTCGAGACCTGCGAGCGGCCCTCGAACTGGCCGGCGGTGCGCCAGACGTCCAGGAACACCTGGCTGACCAGATCCTCCGCCAGCGTGGTGTCGCGCAGCATGCGCAGCACGAAGCGGTAGACCCGCACATGATGGCGCGAATACAGCGTGTGCATCGCGGTCCGGTCGCCGCCGGAAATGCGCTCCAGCAACATTTCATCGGAGGTCGCCCGGGCGGCGATGATGCCCTGACGGCCTGCGGCGTTGATGGCGATGACGTTCTGCATGATCGGCTCCCGTTAGACACCGCAAATGGCGGCTTCGTTGGGAGGAGTGATATCCAGCGCGAGTTTCGGGATGTCTGCGTCAAAACCGAAAATGGTTTCATGCCACCTGTGGAATGTTTCGTCGCGAAGCGGGCGGCGACACATTCAGAAGAAAACGGTAATGATTTTAACGGGGAGCGGCGCCCGGCTCGGATCGGGCCGGCGAGGCTGTTCTGTGATCTGGATCACACTGCGTAGCCGGCCGAGGCCCGGCTGCCGCGTGGCGCGCAACGATTCGAGCCTGCGCGCCGCGAAAGCCGCTCAGGCCTTGTCGCCAGCCGGGGAGAACAGATAGCCGCCGCCGCGAATGGTGCGGATCACCGCCGGCTTGGTCGGGTCCGGCTCGATCTTGCGGCGAATCCGCATGATGCGCAGATCGACCGCGCGGTCGAACGCTTCGCTGTCGCGGGCATTGGCCAGTTCGAGCAGCCGTTCGCGCGACAGCACCCGCTTGGGATTGGCGGCGAACACCTTCAGCAGGCCGAATTCCGATGCGGTCAGCGGATGTTCGTTGCCCTCATCGTCGCGCAGCGCCTGGGCCTGCAGGTCGAGCCATTTGGTGCCGAAGCGAACCAGATGGTCCTTCTCCGCCTTGGCCGGAGCTGCAATCTCGGCCGGCGCCGGCTTGACGGCACTGCGTCGCAGCACCGAACGGATCCGGGCCATCAGCTCGCGCAATTCGCAGGGCTTGGCGATGTAGTCGTCGGCGCCGAGCTCGAGGCCCACCACCCGATCGATCGGGCTCGCCGTCGCGGTCAGCATGATCACCGGCACGTTGGTGCGGCTCTTGAGGTCGCGGATGATCGACAGCCCGTCTTCCTCGGGCATGTTGAGATCCAGCACGACGAGGTCCGGCACGCCAGTCTCGATCACACCGCGCAGGCTCCTGCCGCCGTCGCACAGGGTGACGGAGAAGCCATGCATCTTGAGATAATCGCCGACCATTTCGCGGGCGGGCGCTTCGTCATCGACAATGATGATATGCGGGCTCTGGCTCATGTCACGCTTCGGCTGTCGCGGGCAGGATAATGGTGAAGGTCGCGCCGCGGCCGGGGCCGGGGCTGTCCGCAGCCACCTCGCCGCCATGCATGTCGACGATCCGCTTGACGATCGACAGGCCGAGGCCGGTGGAGCTCTCGCCGCCGGTGGGTTTGGCTGACAGGCGCTGGAAGCGGCCGAACAATCGGTCGATGTCCTCCGGCGACAGGCCGGCGCCTTCGTCGCTGACGCGGACGATGGCGTTCTCCCCGTCGCAGACAACCGAGATGGCGATCCTGCCGCCGATCGGGCTGTATTTGATGGCGTTGCTGATGAGATTGTCGATCGCCTCGCGCATCCGGTCGGCGTCGCACATGGTGAACTCGCGGGTCGACGCCGACACGGTCATGACCTGCTGCTTGTTGACGGCAGACGGTCTGTTGGCCTCGGCGACTTCGGCGACCAGCGCGGAAATATCGACGGCCTCGCGGCGGATGGTGATGTCGAAGGCGTCGGCCATGGCGTCGTTGATCAGGTGATCGACCATCGAGGTGAGGCGCCGGGTGGCGTCGCGGATATGTTCGACCTGGGCAGTGATGCTCTCCCTGGCCGAGCCGGCCGAGATCAGCTCGGTCAGCATCTCGGTACGACCGAGGATGACGCCGAGCGGATTCTTCAGGTCGTGGGCCACGGTGCCGAGGATTTCGTTCTTGAAGCCGTTGGCGCGCTGCAGCCGCAGCCATTGCGCCGACAGCCGGCGATTGGCCTGCATCAAGGCCCGGGTGCGCTGCGCGACGCGGTCCTCGAGCTGGGTATTGGCCTCGTGGAGCTGCTGGTAGAGGATCACATTGTCGAAGGCGATCGACAGCCGGCTGCCGAAGATTTCCACCAGCGAGCGGTCGGTCTCGGACAGCTGGTGCTCGGCCTGCAGCAGCACCACCACCTCGCGGCCGCTGCCGGTGCGCACATAGAGCACGGTGCGCTGGTCGGCGAAGTCATGCCGGCGGCGGCGGAATGCCTCTTCCACCATCTGCCGCAGGTCCGGATCGAGCCCCTGCGGGCCGGGGCAGCCGATGAAGCGGCTGTAGCAGCCGGAGCCGGCCAGCACGGCAAAATCGTCGCCCTGCACGCCGCTGTCGCGCAGCACCAGGATTCCGGCGCAGTCGACGTTCAGCAGCGAGGCGATCTGGGTCAGCACGCCCTCGGCGAGCCGCTGCATCGACTTGAAGTCGTACAGGGTGGAGGCGGCGTCGATGATGATTTCGAGGCCGCGCCGCGTCTGCACCATGCGCTCGAGCTGCTGGTAGCTGCGCAAGGCTGCGGTCAGCGAGGTGAACAGCTTGTCGGCGGTGAGCTCGGTCTTGGCCTTGTAGTCGTTGATGTCGTAGTCGACGATGACGCGGCGTTCCGGCGCCTGGCCGGGCTGTCCGGTGCGCAGGATGATGCGGACGGTCTCGTTGTGCAGTTCGTTGCGGATGAACTCGACCAGGTCGAGCCCGGCGGCGTCGGTCTCCATGATGACGTCCAGCAGCACTGCCGCGATGTCCGGGTGCGCGCGCATCAGGGTCTGGCCTTCTGCGGCCGAATAGGCCGACAGGATTTCGAGGCCTTGTCCGTTGAGGCTGTAGTCGCTCAGGGCAAAGCGCGTGCCCTCATGCACGGCATGATCGTCGTCGATGACCGCAACCTTCCACTTGCGCGCATTCGATTCCTCGGGCTCCGGCCCGAAATCTTCGATCAGTTGGAGGACATCGTCCTGGTCGGCCATTGCGTGGTTCCGTTGCTGGTTGCGGCGTCAGCGGAGGCGCCGGTGGCGGCCCGCGGCATGATAATGCGAAATGTCGTACCTTGTCCCAGTCTTGACTCCAGCATCATGCGTCCGCCGAGCTGCTGGGTGACCAGATTGTAGACGATGTGCAGGCCAAGGCCGGTGCCGCCTTCGTTGCGGCGCGTGGTGAAGAACGGATCGAAGGCCTGGCGCTGCACGTCCGGCGTCATGCCGGCACCATTGTCGGCGAAGATGATCTCGATGTCATCGGCGCCGCGCGGCCGCGCGGTGATGGAGATCGCGCCGGGTTTGCCTTCGGGGAAGGCGTGGTTGGCGGCGTTGAGGAAAAGGTTGGTGAGGATCTGGCCGTAGGAGCCGGGATAGCCGTCGATGATAAGGCCGTCCGGCACGTCGATGGTCAGGCTGATCGGCGCCTTCTTCAGCACCGGCCGCAGGCTGGCGACGATCTGGTCGGTGGCTTCCGAGAGGCTGAACTGCCGCCGTTCGGCGTGCGAACGGTCGACCGCCACCTGCTTGAACGACTGGATCAACTCGCCGGCGCGGTGCAGGTTGGCGACCAGTTGCTGGGCGGCATCCTGCGAGGTGCGGACGAATTCCTCCAGCTGCGAGCGACGCATCGGCGCATTGGAGCGCAGTTCGGCGCCGAACATCTCGACGCGGCGGGCGAAGCTGGAGGCCACGGTCAGGCTGATGCCGATCGGATTGTTGACCTCGTGGGCGACACCGGCCACCAGGCCGCCCAGTGCCGCCAGCCGTTCCGCATCGATCAAATTCTGCTGCGCGGCATTGAGTTCGAGCAGCGCGCTTTCGGCCCTTTCCTTGGACGCCCGCAGTTCATTCTCGGCCTCGCGCTTGGCGATGGCATTCTCGCGAAAGACGTCGACCGCGCGCGCCATGGCGCCGACCTCGTCGCGGGCCGCGGTGCCCTGCACCCGGCGGTCGTAGTCGCCGGAGGTGATCGAATGCATCGATGCCAGGATCTGCTGCAGGGGCAGCCGGATGCTGAGCGCGATGATCGTGCCCGCGATCATGATGACCGCGAGAAACACCACCGCGATCAGCAGCACGTTGCGCGAGATGTCCGACAAGGTGCGGTCGAAGGTGGCCTGGGCGTTCTGCTCGCGCTGCCGCATCTTCACCGACAATCCGTCGATGGCGCCGATGGTGTCGGCCTGGCTGGCGTCGATGGAGTTGCGCAGCAGGTCGGTGCGGCTGGTGAGTTGCTCCGAGAGGTGGGCCAAGCCTTCGCGCAGCGCCACGGCGCGATCCTTGAGGCGCTGCAGCGCAATGCGCTGCAGGTCGTTGTCGGCGAGATCGGTCATCACCGGGATGGTGCGTTCGATGGTCTCGGTGTTGCGACGAGCGTCCTCGGCGGCGGCGGATGCCAGCGACAGGTAATAGGCGTTGGCGGCCACCAGCAGCGCGGTGAAGGCCTCGCGGGACTTGCCCAGCGCCGGCCAGATCAGGGCATCGCGCTGCGCGGTGGCACCCTCGATGATCGAATAAAGCCCGGCCATGTCCTTGGCCGGGCTCAGCACCTGCTCTTCATAGGTCTTGGAGATCGTTGTCTGCAGCGCGCGCAGTTCGCCGAAGCCGCTCAGGAATCGCTCGGTGACGCGCTCCAGTTCGGCCACCGAGCCGGACAGCATCGGATCGGTGGAGGCGCGGGTGTTGAGGGTGCCGAGCACCGCCTCGCGCAGCAGCAGGATCTCGGCGAACAGTTCGGGGCTGGGCTGGTTGATGTAGCGGTGGATCAGGTTCTGCAGCCGCCCGGTCTCGCTCTCCAGCAGCGCCAGGATCTGGTCGGACTGCCTGACCTGCCGAACGTCGTGCCAGGCCGACGACAGGACGTGGGTGCCGCTCCAGATCAGGCCGGCTAGCACCACGACCACGGCGGAATTCAGCGCGGCAATCGACAGGATCCGCCAGCGGATCGGAATCGCACGGACAAGCGCCACGATGCCGGACCGGCCATGTGCCGCCAGCCCGTCCCGCCGCCCCGACTCTCCGTTCTGCTCGGTCTCCACCAAGACTGTGTCACTCTGCTTTGAAAAAACGTTCAAATGGCGCGGCTAGTCATCGTATTATAATTCCGGATAGGAAGGTGTCTGAAAATGGCCTATGGCGTCAATCTAACGAACACCCCGAGCCAAGGCTATTGGTCGGCGGGGCCGGGGCGGGCATGCTGAGGTCGGCGATTAACTATCTCACCATCATGATCGGAGCGGCTTTACTTGCGCTGGTGTCTCCCGTGCAAGCCGCCACCGAGATCCAGTGGTGGCACGCGATGTCCGGCCAGCTTGGACGGCAGCTGGAGAAACTCGCCACCGATTTCAATGCTTCCCAGACCGAGTTTCGCGTGGTGCCGGTCTACAAGGGCAACTACACCGAAACCGTGAGCGCGGCGATCTTCGCCTTCCGCTCCCGGGGCCAGCCGGCCATCGTCCAGGTCAACGAGATCGCGACGGCCACCATGATGGCGGCGAAGGGCGCGCTCTATCCGGTCTATGAGCTGATGCGCGATCAGGCTGAGCCGTTCGTGGCGGCGGCATTCCTGCCGGCGATCACCGGCTACTACGCCGACATGGCCGGGAACATGCTGTCGTTCCCGTTCAATGCCTCGACGCCGATCCTGTACTACAACAAGGACCTGTTCCGCGCTGCCGGCCTCGATCCCAACGTGCCGCCGAAGACCTGGCCGGAGCTCGGTGCGGCGGCGAAGCGGCTGCGCGCCGCCGGCTCGCCTTGCGGCTTCACGACCTCGTGGCCGTCATGGATCAACGTCGAGAATTTCTCGGCCTATCATGACGTGCCGGTGGCGACCAAATCCAACGGCCGCGGCGGGCTCGATGCGGTGCTGACCTTCAACAATCCGCTGATGGAGCGTCACATCGCGCAACTGGCGGAGTGGCAGAAGACCCGGGTGTTCGACTACAGCGGCCGCAACACGGTGGCCGAACCGCGCTTCCAGAAAGGCGAATGCGGCATCTTCCTGGGGTCATCGGGGACCCGCGCCGATATCCTCGCCAATGCGAAGTTCGAGGTCGGCTATGGCATGCTGCCGTATTGGCCCGATGTTGCGGCGGCCCCGCAGAACTCGATCATCGGCGGAGCCACGCTGTGGGTGCTGCGCGACCGGCCGCGCGACGAATACAAGGGCGTCGCCAAGTTCTTCGCCTATCTGTCGCGGCCGGAAATCCAGGCGGCCTGGCATCAGAACACGGGCTATCTGCCGATCACCCGCGCGGCCTATGATCTGACCCGCGCGCAGGGCTTCTACGACCGCAATCCGGGCACCGCGATTTCCATCGAACAGATCACCCTGAAGCCGCCGACCGAGAATTCGCGCGGGTTGCGGCTGGGTTCCTTTGTGCTGATCCGCGACGTTATCGAGGACGAACTCGAGCTGGCCTTCAGCGGCAAGAAGCCGGCGCAGGCCGCGCTCGATACCGCCGTCGACCGCGGCAACCGCCTGCTGCGCCAGTTCGAACGCGCCAATCCGGACCAGTAACGGCAGATTTGTCAGCCTGCCGGAGCCGCCACGCGTTCGTCCTTCTCCACCCGGCCGTCGACGACGTGAATCCGCCGGTGCATCTGCGCCGCCAGGTTGAGGTCGTGGGTCACCGCGACCACCGACTTGCCATGCAGCGCGACCAGGTCGCGCAGGATGCCGAACACCTGTGCGGTGGAGACCGAATCGAGGCTGCCGGTCGGTTCGTCCGCCAGGATCACCGGCGGGTCGTTGGCGAGCGAGCGGGCCACGGCCACCCGCTGGCGCTGGCCGCCGGACATCTGGTCCGGCCTCTTGTGCAGGTGGTCGCCGAGCCCGAACGACGCCAGCAGTTGCTCGGCGCGGGCGACGATCGCCCGGTTTGAAAGCCTGCCCAGCGCGCGCATCGGCAGCGCCACGTTCTCGGTGATGGTGAATTCCGGCAGCAGGAAGTGAAACTGGAACACGAAGCCCAGCCGGGTCAGCCGCACCTCGGCGCGGTCCTCCTCGCTCATGTGGGTCGTCGACAATCCGTCGATCAGCACCTCGCCGGAGGTCGGCAGGTCGAGCAGTCCGAGCAGATACAGCAGCGACGACTTGCCGGAGCCGGACGGGCCGGTGATGGCGACGAATTCGCGCGCCGCGATGGCGAGGTCGATGTCCTGCACCAGCGTCACCGGCACCACGCCGCTCAGGATCCGGGTGACGCCGCGCGCCTCGATCAGCGGCGTGCTCACGTGGCGCCCCGTATGATGTCGACCGGGTGCAGCCGTGCCGCGGCGCGCGCCGGGAAATAGCCGGCCACCATGCTCGATACCAGCGCCACCGCGGTCGCCAGCAGATAGTGTTTCACCGAATACAGCACCGGCAGGTGGTTGTAGTCGGAGAACGGCGTCTTGAACTCCAGCGAGGCCAGCCCGCGGGTCAGGAGATAGCCGAGCACCCAGCCGAGCGCCGCGCCGGCGAGGCCGACCAGCAGCGCCTCGAGGATGAAGATGGTACGGATGGTGCGGTCGCGGAAACCCAGCGATTTCATGATCGCGATGTCGCGGGTCTTCTCCTGGGTAATGGTCGAGATGATGTTGTAGGTGCCGAAGCTGGCGACCAGCAGGATGGCCCCGACGATGGTGTACATCAGCACGTTGCGCAGCGTGATCGCCGACAGCAGGTCTTCCTGCGCCTCCTGCCAGGAGATCGACTTGTAGCCGGTCTGCTCGCCGATCCGTTCGCTGATCAGCCGCGCTTCCATGGGGTCGCGGGTGCGGACGCGGATCTCGTTGACGATGCCGGTCTGCTTTTCGAGGATCTGTGCGGTCTTCAGCAGCACGTAGCCGGTGGTCTCGTCGGTGGCGCGGAAGCCGGAATGGAACGTGCCGACCACGGTGGCACTCAGGTTGACGCCCTCCGCGGAGGCCAGCGTGATGTTGGAATTGACCCGGGCGCCGATCTTGGCGGCCAGCCGGTCGCCGAGCAGGATGGCGTTCGAGGAGCGGTACAGCGACGCCAGCGTACCCTGCTTCATGTGGGTGGCGAGGTTGGAGACGTCGGCTTCGGTGCGCGGATCGATGCCGATGATCGAGGTGGTGAGGTTGCGGCCGGCAAAGCGCAGCACTGCCTTGGACTGCACCGACGCGGTCAGCGCCCCGGGCACCCAGCTCTGCAGTTCGGCAATGGTGGCCATCGGGTTCTTGATGCCGGGGCGGCGCACCTGGGGCGTCAGGCCGTGGAATTCGACGGCCCGGTAGGTCATGTCGGCGGGCTGCCGGGTCGGCTCGCGGGTCTCGTCGGTGATCGAGATGTGCGGCAACGCATCGACCAGCGTCTTGATGAAATCGTCCTGCGAGCCTTCCATCATCGCTGCCATCATCACCGAGAAGCCGACTCCGGTCATGACGCCGATGATCGCCACCATGGTCTGCCGGGCGCGGTGGCGCACATGGGTCCAGGCGATGGTCAGGATCAGGTTCATGGCCCGGCCGGCTCCGCGAGCTGCGGCCGGACCCGCGATCCGTTCTTGATATTGGTCGTGGCCGGCGACGCCACCAACTCGCCGTCGCTGGCGCCGCTGACGATCTCGACGAAGCCCGAACCGCGAATACCGATCTCGACCTTGCGGGAATGCGCGCGGTCGCCTTCGACCACCAGCAGGCTGTTGTTGACCACGGCATTGGCCGGCGCCAGCAGCACATCCTGCTTCTCCCGGCTGACGATGTTGGCCTCGACGCTCATGCCGACCCGCAGCGGCGTGTCGTCAGGCAGTCCGATGCGGACGCGAAACGTCTTGGATACCGGATCGCCGGCGGGCGTGATCTGCTTGACCGTCCCTGGCAGCACCTGACCGGCGAAGGCGTCGGTGCGCAGCAGCGCCTTCTGGCCGATCTTGACCCGCGGGATGTCCTCCTCGTTGACGTCGGCCACCACCCAGAGCGGCTTTTCCAGCCCGATGCGATACAGGATGGTGCCGGGATCGACCATGTCGCCGACCTCGCCGTCTTCCTTGAGCACGGTGCCGTCCATCGGCGACACCAGCCTGTAGTAATCGAGCCGCTGCGCCTGCGCGGCGATCTGGGCGCGGATCCGCGCCAGATCGCTTTCGGCGCGCTGATAGGATTGCGATGTGGCGACGCCGCGCGCCAGCAACTGCTCCTGACGGTCGAATTCGCGCCGCTGGAATTGCTCCTGCGCCCGCAGGTCGTTCAGCGTCGCCTGCGCTTCCTTGTCGTCGAGCCGGGCGAGCAGGTCGCCGGTCTTCACCACCTTGCCCTCGCAGCGGCAGCGCTCGACGATGCGCCCGCGCACCAGCGGCGTCGAGCGCGACCAGGTCTCCGGCTCGACCGCGCCGGTGGCGTAGACGATTTCCGCGGCGTTGCCACGGGTGATGCGTGCCACCGTGATGGCGGGCCCGCGCGACCACCACCACACGGCCGCGACCAGCAGGACGATCGCCGCGGCCAC
>LNAP01002873.1_pt1 | contig 16740 bp, 14 predicted proteins | sample 602601 | NCBI WGS metagenome assembly LNAP01 (sample SAMN02440304, study PRJNA202911) | soil metagenome | biome: Subtropical and temperate rainforests or woodlands; isolation source: soil samples (1 kg each in a 20% v/v slurry with milli Q water) were... ... | reverse complement strand
CGCGCTTCAGAAGATTGACGCCGCGCTGCATCGGATCGCCGGATGACGGGCCAGGTGTTGCCGGCGGGCGCGGACGATGGCCGGCATTGGCGAGCACGGTGGCGCGGGTCTCTTCCATCTGGATGAAGAGATCGTTCAGCGTGCGCTCGATGCCGGCAAGCTGGGCGACTGGCGCCTGCGCGCCATCGATGCGCTCGCCGAGCGCGGCGATCTGGCGGGTCAGCGCGTCGAACTGCTGGCTGCTGATGCCGCTGTCGGGCGCGGGACGCTCGATGCGCTCGATGCGGTCGGACAGGCCCTTGAACAGGCCCTCCATATTGGCAGGCGCCTCGCGGCGGGCGGCGGCCAGGCTGAGCTGGATGTCGTCGAGCCGGCGGAAGATGTCGTCGACCGGGATAGCGACCGGCGCGACGATACGCTCGGAGAGCCTGTCGATGCGGCTTTCCAGCGGGCCGATCGCGGAGCGGATCATCGCCTCGTCGACGCCGGAAATCTGGCTGATCTTGCTCGCCATCAGCGCGACCTGCTCGGCGAGCAGGCGCACGGTGTCGTTGGAGAGCGCGCGGCCGAGAAGGTCGCGGATTTCGGAGGCCTGTGCCTGGAGCCGGGCGATGCTGGCACCGTCCACGGTCTTGGCGTTGACGATATCGATCTTTCGCGAGAGCGCCTCGATGCGGCCCTGCATCACCGCCGGGTGCTCCGGCAGACGCAGCGCGCCGATCATGTCGCGCAGGGCGACCAGCGTGGCGCGCAGTTCCTCGTCGGCCGCACCTGAGCGCTCGACGCGCTCGGCCAGGCGCACGACGGTGCGCTGCAATTCATCGACCGAGCGGCGCGGGGCGAGGCCGCCAATGGCGCGCTTCATGTCGCCGAGGTCGCCACGCAGCGAGCCGAGCGCCTCATTGGAGTGGGGGTGTTCGTCCGGTATCGGCGGCACGGTAGAGGCTGCACGCGGCGCGAGCGGCGGGGAGGTGACCGTGCCGGCTTCCAGCTGATGCTGCCGAGCGGCGATTTCGGCCACCGCCGCCTCGATGCTGCGCGGCGTGGGCGCAGTCTGACTGGATGGCTGCGGAGCCGCTGCCTCGCGGCGGGTCATGGTCTCGGCGGTGCGCAAGATATCGCTGATGCGCTCGCTGAACCCATCGCTGCCGCGGGCCGGCTGCGACGTGCCGGGGCGACCGAGCGACATCTCCTCCAACTTGTCGTTGATCTGGCGGATCGCGCTGTCGAGCTTGGCTTCGGCGGGGGTAAGCTGGGTGGGGGAAAGCTGGGCAGGCGACGGCCGGGCGGCTTCCGGCTGCGGAGCCGCATAAGAAGGGGTCGCCGTTGCCGGCGGCACCGAGAGGCGATCGATGTCGCCGGCCAGTTCCTGCATGCGGCGCTGCAAATCGGTGAGGCTGCCCGAGGCCGGCGCTTTGGGCGCGGCGTCAGGGGGAGCGGGCACGCTGGCGGGCAGGGTACCGAGAAGCTGGGCCTTGAGCCATTGATCGAGCGGCATGCCGGCGCGCTGCGCGGCCTCGCCCATGGCGGTCCATGCTTCGGCGGTGATCTGACCAGCTGTGGAGGGGGCGCCGTGCCTCACCATATTCTCCGTCGCACCGGGCGCCGCGACGACGGGAATCGCCGCACGAAGCGCTGGAGGCTGCTGACGGCGATAGTTCGGTTTTGATGGTAAATGTCGCGTTAATGCCGCGAAAATCATTAACCATGCGGAGCGGCCGGACGCTCGGTTTCGAGTCGGTACGGGCGGCGTGCGGCGCCGTCAAATCGGGCTTCGACGATCTCGTTGAAACGAAAATTGCCGACGTTGCGGGCCGCGACGAGCGGTAAACCCGCCTTACCTTGCTGCGCTGCGGCATCGGGGTGTTTTAGCAAATCCTATTTTTATCAACGGGTTGACTGTCCGTTTAACAGTAAGTTGCCCTAAGGGAGGGTGCGACTTTCTCCCCCTACGGCAACTAGGGGCGTACCTTCCGGCAACCTTACTGACGTGTCCTGTCATCATACGGAGTTGCCGACATGGATTTTTCCTCGTTCGAGGCGGAAAGCACCGCCGCGCTGAACTCTTCGACATCAGGTGAATCGCAGTTCTTCACCATCGGCGATCTCGCCCGTGAATTCGACGTGACGCTGCGTGCGCTTCGCTTCTATGAGGACAAGGGCCTGCTGGCGCCGCGCCGCGAGGGGCTGACCCGCCTCTACAGCGCTGCCGAGCGTGCGCGCCTTGCCATCATCCTCAAGGGCAAGAAGCTCGGCTTCACCCTCGCCGAGATCAAGGCGATGGTTGCGCTGCGCGAAGGCGGCCCGGTGCCGGCCGGCGGGCTGGCGCTGACCCGCGAGAAATGCGTCGAGCAGCTTGGCCTGCTTGAGCAGCAGAAGTCGGAAATCGACGAAGCCATTGGCGAGCTTCGCCAGATGATCATGGCGTTCGGCACCCGCGCTGCCGCCTGATCCTCACCCACGATCTTCAACGATCTTCAACGACGGCGCCCTGATGGGCGCCGTTTGTTTTTTGGGTTCTCTGCATTAGGTTTCCTCGCCGCCGCCTTGCGCCGCGATCCGGAGACCCGTGCTGATGTCCCGCTCCATAGATTACTATTTTTCGGTCCAGAGCCCTTGGGCGTTCATCGGCTATGATGCCTTCCTGAGCGTTGCGGATCGGAATAGTGCGACCATCATCTTCCACCCGGTTCAGCTCGGGGGGCTGTTTGCCGACACTGGCGGTCTGCCGCTCGGCAAAAGGCACCCGGCGCGGCAGCGCTACCGCATGGTGGAGCTGAAGCGCTGGCGCGCGGCGCGCGGGCTCGATTTCAACCTGCAGCCGGCGTTCTGGCCGCTCGACGGCGCGCCCGCCGATCGGCTGGTGATCGCCGCAGCGAAGGCGGGCATTCATCCGGCGGTCCTCGTCGGACGGCTCGCCTCCGGCGTGTGGCAGCGCGAGGAGAACATGGCGGACCCGCTGGTGCTGGCCACCGTGCTGGACGAGCTTGGCCTGCCCGCCGATTTGCTGGAGGCTTCCGCCAAGGACGATATCGTCACGGAATACAAGGCCAATCACGACCGGGCGGTGGCGGCGGACGTGTTCGGCTCACCGGCCTATGTGCTCGACGGTGAGGTGTTCTGGGGGCAGGATCGGATCGATCTGCTCGACGCCGCGTTATCGAGCGGGCGCGCGCCTTTCACGCCGTGAGGCGCGCGCCGGAGGGACCGCGCATATGACCAGAACCATCCTGTTTGCCAGCGTGTTCGCTGTGGCCGGCCTGACCGGGGCCGTGGCGCAGACCGCAGAGCCGGGCTTCACCATGCAGCCGGTCGAGGGTGGGCTGATGAAGCTCGACACCCGCTCAGGGTCGATGAGCTTCTGCAGCAACCGCGCGGGGGCCTGGGCCTGCGAGGTGGTGCCGGAGGATCGCGCGGCGTTCGAGGCGGAAATCACCCGGCTTCACGCCCGCATTGCAGCACTGGAAAAGCGTGGTGCCACCGGCGTGCCCGACATCATGGCCCCGCCCGCCGCCAAGCCGGATCCCAATGCGGCGTCGCCTAACCCCGCGCCGTCCCCCGACGCCGGCAAGCCGACGACGCCGGAGGATGTGGAGGGCAAGATGGACCAGGCGATGGACATGGCGGAGCACGTGTTCCGCCGCTTCTTCCAGATGATCGAGCGGCTGCGCAACGAGCCGCCGGTCGATCAGAAGCTGTAATCCGCGCCGCTCAGTGCTCGCTTATGAAGGCATAGCTGCGGGCCAAAGCGGCGTCGGTGATCGAGCCGGGGAAGCCGATGAAGACGTGGCAGCCGCCGGGATAGACGGCGAGCTGTGTCTCATTGCCGGCCGCCATCCAGCGCGGCGCCATGAACAGCGTGTCGTCGAGCAGCGGATCGCTTGTGCCGACGGTGAACAGCGCCGGCGGCAAGCTCTTGAGGTCGCCATGCAGCGGCGAGATGTCGGCCGCCGCCACATCGCCGCCGGTGCGCAGATAATGCCCGACGAAGACGTTGATATCCCTGGTGTTGAGCACCAGCGGCTCGTCGCCCCATTGCCGCGCGCTGGGCGTCAGGCCGAGATCGTAGCAGCCGGCGGTGAGGTTGGCGGCGCGGAACGGCGTGAGGCCGTGCGTATCGCGCAACCGCAGCAGGGTCGAAACGCTGAGATTGGCGCCGGCCGATTCGCCGCCTATGGCGTAGCGCTCGGTGCCGAAGCGGGCCGGCCCCTCGCGCAGCAGCCACAGCGCGGCGGCTTCGCAATCGTCCGGCGCGCAGGGATAGGGCTGTTCGGGGGCGAGGCGGTAATCGACCGAGACCACGGCGAAGCCGGTGCGCTCGACGAAGCGATGGTTGAGCCCGTCATTCTCGCGCGCCGAGCCCAGCGTCCAGCCGCCGCCATGGATGTGGAGATAGACGCCCTTGGGTTCCGTGGGCTTAAGGATGCGCAGCGGGATCGGGCCGTGCGGGCCGTCGATCTCGACGACTTCGGCCAGCGGGCTTTCCGGGGCCAGCGGGAACGGCCCCTTGCCGTCGAGCCGCAGCTTGCGCAGCATCGCCATCGGGAACACCCAGCGGTCCGGCACCGCGCCGAGAGCCTTGACGATGCCGGCATTGACCGCGCGGGTGTCCGGCGCGATCGAGGCGGGATCGAACACGGCGGGGTCCAGCACGATGTCGTGCGAGCGCATAGTGTTCGGGGAAGAGGCGAGGGGAGACGACATGGTTCGGCTTCGCTCCATGATGGCGTGTGGGTAAGGGCTGTCATCCGGGGCTGATCGGCCCTATCCAAGCCCAGCCAAGCCCGTTCGTCCAGCTTTCGTAAGGTTAAGGCCGATTGCGATGACCAAAATCCGCCAGAGCGAGTTGCGCGAAACTGTTGTGACGCGAAGGGTTTCCACGCGGTTGAGCGTCGACACGCCGGGACGCGGCTTCATCGAGATCACGCAGGCTGTCGCGCGATTTCTGGATGGGATTGGCGCCGGGGACGGCGAGATATCGCTGTTCTGCCGTCACACCTCGGCCTCGCTCACCATCCAGGAGAATGCCGACCCGAGCGTGCGGGTGGACCTTTTGACCGCGCTCGACCGGCTGGCGCCCGAGCATGCCGGCTGGATCCACGACATGGAGGGGCCGGACGACATGCCGGCGCACATCAAGGCGGTGCTTACCGGCATCTCGCTGGCGATTCCGGTGATTGACGGGCGCATGGCGCTCGGCACCTGGCAGGGCATCTATCTGGTCGAACACCGGGCGCGAGCGCATCGGCGCGAATTGGTTGTGGCGTTTGTGGGCGATGCTAACTAAAGGTCGTGAAACGCCGTGATGCACGCCGGCTGCCGATTTTCGGAAGTAGCTTGCGCCGCGGTTTCGACGGAACCATGATCGCGGGCGGTATGCGACGAAGGGAGCATATCGACGCGAGTGGAAAGGGCCGCTTCCAGGTGGATACGACGACGAGTTTCCGGCTGGTCATCGCCGATGATCATCCGCTGTTCCGAGGCGCGTTACGCGAGGCCGTTGCGCGCCAGTTCCCGGCGGTCGAGCTGTTCGAGGCCGGCGGCTTCGAGGATTTGCAGGCGCTGCTCGAGCGCGAGAACGACATGGACCTCGTCCTGCTCGATCTCACCATGCCGGGCGTGCGCGGCTTTTCCGGCCTGATGTATCTGCGGGCGCAGTATCCCGGCGTGCCGGTGGTGGTGGTCTCGGCCAATGAAGAGGCCGGCGTCATCCGGCACTGCATGGAATTCGGCGCCTCCGGCTTCATCCCCAAGACCAGCGCGGTCGACACCATGCGCGAGGCGATCGCCGCCGTGCTGGAAGGCCGGACCTGGACCCCGCCCGATGTCGACCTCAATGCCGGCGGCGACACCGAGCTGAAGGCGCTGGTCGCCCGGCTCGCCACGCTGACCCCGCAGCAGGTGCGGGTGCTGATGATGCTGTCCGAGGGGCTGCTCAACAAGCAGATCGCCTATGAGCTCGGCGTCTCGGAAGCGACGGTGAAGGCGCATGTCTCGGCGATCCTGCAGAAGCTCGGCGTCGAGAGCCGTACCCAGGCGGTGATCGCGGCCTCGAAGATCGAAGGCCACTGGACCCAGCCGGTGGGGTGAGGGTGGAAGGGTGTTTTCCACCGCTTCCCCCAGCGCTGCCCTGATGTCCTGCCCAAGGTTCCCCCTCCCCAACCCTCCCCCGCAAGCGGGAGAGGGAGCCGTGCCGGCCCTTTTGATAGGCCGAGGTGGAAATTAGAGCGACATCTTCCCCCTCTCCCGCTTGCGGGGGAGGGTTGGGGAGGGGGAAGGGCCCCCGGTCAAGCCTGAGGTCTTTAGGGTCTCGCCCCTCTACTCCGCCGCTGCCCGTGTCGCCCGCCATTGCGCCAGCAGCGCGCGCAGCGCGGCGGGGCGGACCGGCTTGTTAAGCACTTCCATGTCGGTGGCGCGGGCGGTGTCGCGCACGCGCTTGGAGCGGTCGGCGGTGATCAGCACGGCGGGCAGCGACTGACCGAGCTTCCAGCGCAACTGCTTGGCGGCCTCGATGCCGTCGCCCTCGTCGAGATGATAGTCGATCAGCAGCACGTCCGGTGACACGCGGTGGTCGCGCAGCAGCGTCAGCGCCTCGAACACGCCGGGCGCCTGGATCACCCGGCAGCCCCAGCCGGTGAGCAGCATTTCCATGCCGTTGAGAATGGCGGGGTCGTTGTCGATGCACAGCACCATCAACCCTTCAAGTGCGGCGTTGGAGGCCGGCGGCGGCGGCGAGGCACGCTCCTGTGCCGGGATCGGCGGGGCGGCGGGGACCTCCACCGTGAACACGCTGCCGCGCCCGGAAATCGAGCCGAGATGGATGGGATGGTCGAGCACGCGCGCCAGCCGCTCGACGATGGACAGGCCGAGCCCGAGCCCGCGCGCGGCCTTGGCGCCCTGGTCGAGCCGCTGGAATTCCTTGAAGATCAGCTTCTGCTTGGCCTGCGGCACGCCGAGGCCGGTGTCGAGCACCTGGATGCGCAGTCTGCCGCGCTTGTGGCGCACGCCGATCAGCACGCGGCCCTTCGGCGTGTATTTGATGGCGTTGGAGACGAGGTTCTGCAGCAGCCGGCGCAGCAGCCGGCGGTCGGAGCGCACGGCGGCTGAAGTTGGCACGAAGGTGAGGGAGAGGCCCTTCTCCTTGGCCAGCGGGGCGAATTCGACATCGAGCTGGCGGAAGATGTCGTCGATGCGGAACGGCGCGATCTCCGGCTTCATCGCGCCGGCATCGAGCCGCGAGATGTCGAGCAGCGCGCCGAGAATGTCCTCCACCGCCTCCAGCGAGGCGTCGACATTCTGCGCCAGCTTGCCCTCCTCGCCGGGGCCGGCGCGCTCCACCATGCTGGTGGCGTAGAGCCGCGCGGCGTTGAGCGGTTGCAGGATGTCGTGGCTGGCGGCGGCGAGGAAGCGGGTCTTGGATATGTTGGCCTCGTCCGCCTCGGCTTTTGCCTGGGCGAGCTGGGTATTGAGGTTCTCCAGCGCCTTGGTGCGCTCCTTCACTCGGCGCTCCAGCGTCTCATTGGCGCGCTCCAGCGCCTCGGCGGCCTCCACCGTCGGCGTGATGTCGGTGAAGGTCACGACGACGCCGCCGTCCGGCATGGTGTTGACCCGTACCTCCATCACCACGCCGCGTGGCGATAGCCGTTCCTGGAAGGTGACGTTGCGCCGGGCATAGCGGGACAGCTTCTCGCGGACGATCTCCTCGACCGGGCCGGGACCGAACAGGCCGCTGGTGGCGTTGAAGCGGATGATCTGGTCGATGCCGACGCCGATCCGCACGATCTCGGAGGGCAGGTCCAGCATGTCGCCGAACTGCCGGTTCCAGCAGATCAGCCTGAGGTCGCGGTCGAACACCGCGATGCCCTGGCGCACATGGTCGAGCGCGGTCTGCAGGATTTCGCGATTGTACTGGATGGCGGCGGAGGCATCGTCGAGCAGCTTGAGCGCCGCCTTGGTGGAGACGGTGCGCTTCCTCAGCATCAGCGACAGCACGAGGCGCGAGGAGGCCGCGCCGATGGCGGAAGCCAGCAGATGCTCGGCATAGCGGATGAGCTGGAAGTCCGCCTCGCGGCCGGATTCCAGCGACACGCCGCGCATCGCCGCGACGCTCTCGAACGAGGCGCGGGTGCGCTCCTCGCCGAGATAGCGCGCCACCGTGCCGATCAGCTCGCCGACCGTGACCGGCGAGCGCCACAGCCGGAACGAGGGGGCGGACGGCGCGCGGTCGGCCTCGACGAACACGCTGGCCTGAAGCCGCTCGATCGGCATCGGCTGGCGCATCAGCGAGACGCCCACGAAGAAAATGAGATTGAGCGCGAGGCTCCACAGCACGCCATGGGTGAGCGGGGCGGCCTGAATGCCGAGGAGCGCCTGCGGCCGCAGCATCTCGATGCCGAAGGGGCCGGAGACCAGCAATTCGTGCGGGAACAGCCCGGCGTCGATCAGGCTCGGCAGCAGCAGCGTATAGGTCCACAGCGCGATGCCGGCGGCGATGCCGGCAATAGCCCCTGCCGCCGTGCCACGCCGCCACACCAGCCCGAGCAGCAGCGCCGGACCGAACTGCGCGACGGCGGCGAATGACAGCAGGCCGATCTGCGCAAGCTGGGCCTCGCCGGTGATGCGGTAATACAGATAGGCCAGCAGCAGGATGGCGAAGATCGCGATCCGCCGCACGGTGAGCAGCATGTGGCCCATATTGATGTGCGGGCTGACCGTCTCGACGCCGGGGGCGCTGTCATCGGAGGCGGTGCGGCGGCCGCGCACCATCAGCGGCATGAAGATGTCGTTCGACACCATGACCGCCAGCGCGACGGTCTCGACGATCACCATGGCGGTGGCGGCCGACAGCCCGCCGACGAAGGCGATGAGCGCCATGATCTGGGCGCCGGCCGAGAGTGGCAGCGCCAGCACATACATGTCGCCATTGATGAATCCCGGCGGGAAGGCGATGAGGCCGGCGACCGCGATGGGCACCACGAACACGTTGATCAATACGAGGTAGAGCGGGAACAGCCATGCGGCGGTGCGGATTTCCTGCTCCGAGGTGTTCTCCACCACCGCAACATGGAACTGGCGCGGCAGCAGCACGATGGCGAGCGCGGACAGCAGCGTCATCACCAGCCAGTTGCTGAGCGAGAAGCCGTCGGTGAGCACCGGTAGCACGCCCTTTTCCTGTGCCTTCGCGAACAGATCGGCGGGACCGGAGAACATGATGAAGGTGACGAACAGCCCGACCGCGAGGAACGACACCAGCTTGACGATGGATTCGGTCGCAACCGCCAGCATCAGGCCTTCCTGATGCTCGGTGGCATCGATGTGGCGGGTGCCGAACAGCACGGCGAACACCGCCATCGCCACCGCGACGAAGAGGGCGAGGTCGCCAATGACCGGGTAGTGGATACCCAGCCCCTCGAAATCGCCGAGCATGGCGACCAGCGAGGCCGAGACCGCCTTCAGTTGCAGCGCGATATAGGGCAGCGAGCCGATGATTGCCACCAGCGCCACCAGCGCCGCGACGCCCTGGCTCTTGCCGTAGCGCGCGGCGATGAAGTCGGCGATGGAGGTGATGTTCTGCGCCTTGGCGAGGCGCACGATGCGCAGCAGGAATGGCGTTCCGAGCGCGAACACCAGCATCGGGCCGATATAGATGGTGAGGAAGTTCAACCCCTGCGTGGTGGCGAGGCCGACCGAGCCGAAGAAGGTCCACGAGGTGCAATAGACCGCCAGCGACAGCGCATAGATATAGGGCCGCCCCTGGCCGCGCTTGGCGCGCGACAGCCGCCGGTCGCCAAAGCTCGCCACGGCGAACAGGAAGCCGATATAGACCAGGGCGACGGCAATGATGACCCAGGCCTGAAGCATGGGATCTCCGGACGGGATGCTGCTGGCCCTTTATGCGCCCGCGCGTTGCGACTGGGCAAGCGGGCGGTTCACCCGGGGTATGGCGACGGTATGGCTTGCCGCGCGAGCGGCGCCGCGCCAGAGTGCAGGCCGCTGCAAGTGACGGAGGCGACGTGATGTTGAAGGAATTCCGCGAATTCGCCGTGAAGGGCAATGTGGTCGATCTCGCCATCGGCGTGATCATCGGCGCCGCGTTCGGCCGGATCGTCGAGTCGATCGTGTCCGACCTGTTCATGCCGATCGTTGGCGCGATACTCGGCGGGCTGGACTTCTCCAACTACTTCGTCGGACTGTCGTCCAACGTGACGGCGACCTCGCTGACCGCCGCGCGCGAGCAGGGCGCGGTGCTGGCCTATGGCAGCTTCCTCACCATCGTCATCAACTTCCTAATTATTGCCTGGATTCTATTCATGGTGGTGAAGGGCATCAACCGGCTGCGCCGGAACGCTGCTGCCGAGCCGGCGCCGCCGGCTCCCCCGTCCAAGGAAGAAGTGCTGCTGACTGAGATACGGGATTTGCTTGCCAGGAAGGCGTAAGGGCAGGGCAGGCGGCCCCCAGAGCGGGCGCTAGGAAATTGCCACCAGGCGCGAGGCCCATGCTTTCCATTATTCGACGGTATGGGGGATTCGCCCGCCAGTTCCTGATATTCGCGATCGTTGGAGTGATTGCGGCTGTCGGCCATTTTGGCACGTTGGCGCTGTTGGTCGAGAGTGGGAGGAGCGGGCTGGTAACAGGCTCCGCTCTCGGCTTTGTGGTAGCCGCGGCGATGTCCTATGCGCTGAACCGCCGCTTCACCTTTAACGCGACACGCGACCACAAGGGAGCCCTGCCGCGCTTTGCCGTGGTGGCTATTGGCGGCTTTCTGCTCAACGCGGCGCTGATGGAGGTCTTTGCTGTCCGGCTTGGCATCTATTACCTGCTGGCGCAGGCCATGGCGACGCTGATGGTGATGGTCTGGAACTTTGTCGGTTACAGACTATGGGCATTTGTCCATGTAGATGCCTCACCGAACAAGCTATGACAGTCCCGGCTGGGGCTAAGAATAGTAGCCACACTCCTCCATGGTCGGCCGGTGATATTCGTCGAACATGTCCATGAATTCGGCCATCTCGCCGATGTTGCGACTGTTGTTGCCGTGGCGGAAAAGATTGGAATCGATCTGCCTCATTTCGGAAAGGCGGTTCTGGACCTTTCCGGTCGGCGCGACGCCGAGGAAGCTCGATATCGAGCGGCAGGTCGCTTCAATATCGGCCTGCATGTCTTCATAGCGTAGCAGCAGGGTGTTGGGGCGGTTTCGCGGATCCCACGCCTTGAAATGGGCGCTCCAGGAGCCCGGCCAGTAATCGCCCCTTATCATGCTCGGAATGGTCGGCATTTCCTGCGTGAAGGCCTTGAGATAGTGCAGATATGAGACGAGCGCGGCGCGGCCGTCACGAACCACGTAGATGGTGGTTGCGTCATCGGGTGGGAGATCGTGGGTCTTTATTCCGGTCCAGCCTGGGGAATCGTTTTCGATATTTTCCAGCGGGCCAGCATATCCTAGTCTATCGGCAAGCTCCGGCTGAGATAGCATATTGTTTTCTTCTGGCAAATAAACCGTTGCTGATTTTATGCCGAAGGCATCATTGAGCGTCGTTCTTATGAAGTGATTCCCGCTTCTCGGGTAGGATGCTAACCAAAGTTTCATTGTGATAACATTCCAGATTATAACAGCTTATATTTTACGTTATTTATGGTCTGTATTGTTGCTTTGTGCGAAGCGGCCATTTTGATGGCTGCCGCTTTTAGCAGCGATATCCTAGGAAGAGAGGATAATATACTGTTATTTGATATGATTAAAAGGCGGAAAGCTGGAGCCGTCCACCTCCGGCAGGTTTCCGTCAGGTAGCACGGTTCCGATTTTCGTGAATGCGTTGTAACGAGAGGGCTCCGTTCATGCTGGACACGACGCTCCATGCCTCTCTTCACCCGACTCGCCATTCTCGATGTCGTGCTGGTCGAGCCCAAGCGGCATGGCGATGCGCGCGGGTATTTCTGCGAGACCTACAAGAAATCCGCGTTCGAAGCCTTCGGCATCGATATCACCTTCGTGCAGGACAATGAATCGCTGTCGCGGCAGGTCGGCGTGCTGCGCGGGCTGCATTTCCAGACCCCGCCCTTCGCGCAGGCCAAGCTGGTGCGGGCGGTGCGCGGCGCGATCTTCGACGTCGCCGTCGACATCCGCAAAGGCTCACCGAGCTTCGGCAAATGGGTCGGCGCGACGCTGACCGCCGAGAAGGGCGAGCAACTCCTGGTGCCGCACGGCTTCGCCCACGGCTTCTGTACGCTGGAGCCGGACACGCTGGTGGCCTACAAGGTCGACGCGCCCTATTCGCATCCCAACGATGCCGGCATCCTGTGGAACGACCCGGATCTCGGCATTTCGTGGCCCATCAGTGGCGATGCGGTGATCCTATCCGACAAGGACCGCGTCCAGCCGCGCCTGCGAGACTATGCAACGCCCTTCTCGGTATGATAGCGACCGAGACGTTAGGGTAGTTAAGAGCTCGGGCAGCATGGCACGGCGTGTACTCGTTACCGGCGGCGCCGGTTTCATCGGTTCGGCGGTTGTGCGACGCCTCGTGCGGCAGGGCCGTGAGGTCCTCACCTACGACAAGCTGACCTATGCCGGGAACCTCGCCTCGCTGGCCGAGGTCGACAACTACCCGAGCCATCGTTTCGTCAAGGCCGACATCTGCGACGGCAATGCGTTCCGCGAAGCGCTGGACGGCTTCAAGCCCGACCTCGTGATGCATCTGGCGGCCGAATCCCATGTCGACCGCTCCATTGACGGGCCGGGCGACTTCATCGCCACCAATATTGTGGGCACCTACACGCTGCTGCAGGAGGCGCTGCGCTATTGGCGCGCGCTCGATGCGGCCGCCTCGAGGCGGTTCCGCTTCCACCACATCTCCACCGACGAGGTGTTCGGCACGCTGGGCGACGAGGGCCTGTTCGTCGAGGAGACGCCCTACCAGCCGAACTCGCCCTATTCCGCCTCCAAGGCGTCGTCCGACCATCTGGTGCGGGCGTGGTTCCACACCTATGGCCTGCCGGTGGTGATGTCGAACTGCTCGAACAATTACGGGCCGTATCATTTTCCGGAAAAGCTGATCCCGCTGACCATCCTCAACGCGCTGGAAGGCAAGCCGCTGCCGGTCTACGGCAAGGGGGAGAATGTACGCGACTGGCTCTATGTCGACGACCACGCGGCGGCGCTGGAGCTGATCGCGACCACCGGCCGGCTCGGCGAGAGCTACAATGTCGGTGGCTCCAATGAGCGCCGCAACATCGATGTGGTGCGCACCATCTGCGCGGTAATGGACCGCCTGGTGCCCGACGCCAGGATCGGGATGCGTGAGAAGCTCATCAGCTTCGTGACCGACCGGCCGGGGCACGATGCACGCTATGCCATCGATGCCACCAAGCTGCAGAGCGAGCTCGGCTGGAAGGCGCAGGAGACGTTCGAGACCGGCATCGAGAAGACGGTGCGCTGGTATCTCGACAACAATGCCTGGTGGGAGCCGCTGAAGGCGAATTATGACCGCCAGCGGATCGGGCTGACGAAATGACGCGCATTCTGCTGCTAGGTGCCGGCGGACAGGTGGGGCGCGAGATTGCCGCATTGGCTGCTGAGCGTGCCATGCCGCTGACCGCGCTTGACCGGGCGGGTGTCGACATCACCAATGCTGACGCCATCGCGCGGGCGATGGACGCCCATGAGCCGGACATCGTGATCAACGCTGCGGCTTATACGGCGGTGGACAGGGCCGAGAGCGAGCCTGAGCGCGCCACTCTCGTCAATGTCACGGCTCCAGGGATCATCGCCGCCGCCTGCGCCCGCCACGGCGCCGGGCTGATCCACATCTCCACCGACTATGTGTTCGACGGCACCAAGACCGGTGCCTATGTCGAGAGCGAACCGATCGCGCCGCTTGGTGTCTACGGCGCCTCCAAGGCGGCCGGCGAGGCGGCGGTGCGCGATGCTTTGGACAAACACCTCATCGTGCGAACGGCCTGGGTCTATGGCGCCTATGGCAACAACTTCCTCAAGACCATGCTGCGGCTAGCCAATGAGCGCGACCGGCTGACGATTGTGGCCGACCAGCGCGGCTGCCCGACCGCCACGCGCGACATCGCCGAGGGGTTGCTGGCGGCAGCGGAAGCGCTGAAGGCTGGCACCGCGAGCCCTGGCACCTATCATCTCGCCGGTACCGGCGTGACGACCTGGTTCGATTTCGCCCGCGAGATAATCGCCTGGGCTGCCCGCCACACCGGAAAGCAGCCGGAGATGGTGCCGATCATGACAGTGGACTATCCGACGCCGGCGCGCCGGCCGGCCAATTCCGAACTTTCGAGCGAGCTTTTCGCGGCAGTCTTCGGCTTTCGCGCCGCGCCCTGGCAACAACGTGTTGCCGAGGTGGTGGACACGCTCACCTCCCCCAGCCGTCTTTCCAATGAGAGTGCACGATGAAGGGCATCATCCTGGCCGGCGGTTCCGGCACGCGGCTCCACCCCATTACGCTGGTGGTCTCCAAGCAGCTGCTGCCGGTCTACAACAAGCCGATGATCTATTACCCGCTGTGCACGCTGATGATGGCGGGCATCAAGGACATATTGATCATCACCACGCCGCACGACGTCGATCTGTTCCAGCATCTTCTTGGTGATGGCAGTCAGTTCGGCATTTCGCTGAGCTATGCCGTTCAGGAGACCCCGCGCGGGCTGGCGGATGCCTTCATCGTGGGACGGGAGTTCATCGGTGACGAGCGCGTGGCGCTGGTGCTGGGCGACAATCTGTTCTTCGGTCACGGCTTGCAGGAATTGCTCGAAGAGGCGGTGCAGCGCGAGCATGGCGCGACCGTGTTCGGCTATCCTGTGCAGGATCCGGAGCGCTACGGTGTCGCCGAGATGGGCGACGACGGCCGGGTGATCTCGCTCGAGGAAAAGCCGCTCAAGCCGAAGTCCAACCTCGCGGTGACCGGGCTGTATTTCTACGACAACCGCGTGGTGGAGATTGCCGCCAACCTCAAGCCCTCGCCGCGCGGCGAGATCGAGATCACCGACGTCAACCGCGCTTATATGGAGCTTGGCGAATTGAAGGTCTCGATGATGGGTCGGGGCTTTGCCTGGCTCGACACCGGCACGCCGGATTCGCTGATCGAGGCGGCGCAGTTCGTGCAGATTCTGGAAACCCGGCAGGGGCTGCGCATCGCGGCACCGGAAGAAGTGGCGTTCCGCGCTGGCTTCATCGACGCCGCACAGTTGCGCAGGCTGGGCGAGGCGCAGAAGAAGTCGAACTACGGCGCCTATCTCATCCGGTTGGCGGACGAGGCGCACTGAGGGCGATTTAGGCCATCATATCTTATCGGTGCGCGGCGCGCGGTTGCCCTGGGGCGAGGTGGCGCGCAGGGCATATTCATTGTCGCGCTTGAAGTTGGGGCTGAAATGCGGGTCGGTGCGCAGCGCCTCGCCCCACAGCGCCTCGAACTGCGCGCGCTCGATGGTGCGCCGCTGGCTGACCACAATGGTCCGGTCATCGCCGCGCGAGGCTGATTCGTGGTGGATGAGAACCGCGAACGGGGTGAATACCACCTCGAAGCCGGCGCGCCGCGCCCGCAGGCACAGATCGACATCGTTGCAATCCTCGGCGAAGCGCACTTCGTCGAGCACGCCGGCGGCCTCCAGGCAATCACGGCGGATCATCAGGCAGGCCCCGGTGACGGCCGACAGGTTCTGCCGGACGATCAGCCGCTCCTGATAGCCGGGAGCGTCCGCTGCGCTGTGGGTGAACCAGTGGCTGCCGGCGCCGCTGCGCAGTCCGATAATGAAGCCGGCATGCTGCACGGTGCGGTCCGGGTAGAGCAGCTTGGCACCGACGATGCCGGTGGGCGCCAGCATGGCGAGCGCCACCATCTCGTCCAGCCAGCCGGGCTCGACAATCTCGATATCGTTGTTCAGCAACAGGATGAGGTCGCCGCGCGCGGCCGCGATGCCGTCATTGCACAGCCGGGAGAAATTGAAATTGCCGTCGTCGCGCACGATGGACGTGGCCGGCCACGTCGCCCTGATCTCGTCGAACAGCGCGAAGGTCGCCGGCTCCACCGAGCCATTGTCGACGATGATGATTTCGAAGTTGCGATAGGCAGTGCACGCGATGAGGGTGCGCAGCGTCATGTCCAGCAGCTCCCCGCGGTCGCGGGTGGGGATGACGATGGAGACCAGTGGGGGCGGCTGCGGCACGGCATAGAGCGGGCGCAGATGGAAGGTCGTGGGGTCGACCTCCACCGGCACGCCGAGAAGCTGCGCCAGCGCCTCGGCGGCATGGCCGGCGGTTGGCGCATCGGCAAAGCCGGGTCTGTCCTTGGCGCTGGAATAGGCGATACGGGGCAGATGCCGGATGCGCGCAGATGGCAGGCCGTCGACGTAGCGCAGGATCAGATCGTAGAGCGCGGCGCCCTCAAAGCCCGGCCGCAGCCCGAGTTCGCGCGCGCGCGGGCCCCGCATCACCGCGAGCGAACCGATATTGTTCATCGCCTGCAACAGATGGCGGTTGAAGGCGGGCTTGTAGGCGGGATCGCGCGGCTGGCCGGCGGCGTCGAGATATTCCTCGTCAGTATAGAGGAAATCACAATCCGGCTGCCCGACAAAGCTGGCGCGCACCAGCGCGACGGCATCGCGCGTCAGTCCGCCATTGGCGTCGAGCGGCGCGACCAGCCCGTTGGTTGTGGCCGCCAGCGCTTCGGCCAGGCAGGCGGCGGGCGCCGTGCTCGTGGTCTCGATGATCTCGGCCAGCCGGTC
>LNAP01004531.1_pt1 | contig 16749 bp, 18 predicted proteins | sample 602601 | NCBI WGS metagenome assembly LNAP01 (sample SAMN02440304, study PRJNA202911) | soil metagenome | biome: Subtropical and temperate rainforests or woodlands; isolation source: soil samples (1 kg each in a 20% v/v slurry with milli Q water) were... ... | reverse complement strand
TCGATGGCGCCGACCTGCGCCAGGTCGGCAATGCGGCGCAACAGGCGGGCGCCGTCGATCCGCACGGCGGCGTGCTCCGACTTGAGCGCCGCGCCCGTCATGCCACGGCCTCGGCTTCGACTTCGGCGGCGCTCTTGCCGACGATGCGTTGATAGAGTTCCGGGTCGGTCGCCCCTTCGCTGCCGAATACCAGCACGCGGCTGGCAGCGTCCAGGCCCAACGCATCGCGCACGGCCGGATCAGCCAGCGCTGCCAGGCAACCGGTCAGCCCAGCGACGGCCGATTCGCCAGCCACGATGGGCGCATCGCCATACTTGCCGCTCGCCAGCAGACGCACCGTCTCCAGCGCCGCCTCGTCGTCGACCGTCAGGAAAGCCTGCGCGCCGGGATGCAGCACCTCCCACGCCAGCAAGGACACTTCGCCGCAGGCCAGACCGGCCATCACCGTATCCAGATCGCCGTGCACCGCCACCGGCTTGCCGGCGCGGGCGCTTTCGTACAGGCAGGCCGCCTTGTCCGGCTCCACCACGATGAAACGCGGACGGCGCTCGCCCAGCTGCTCCCAGAAATGCGCGCACACCGCAGCGGCCAGCCCGCCCACGCCGCCTTGCAGGAACACGTGCGTCGGCAATTCGCCATCGCCCGCCTCGCGCAGCTGGCGCAATGCCTCGTCGGCCATCACGGCATACCCCTGCATCACGTCCTTGGGCACTTCCATGTAGCCGGGATACGACGTATCCGAAACCACATAACGTCCGAGCCGAGCCGCGTCTTCCGCCGCCTGCCGCACCGAATCGTCGTAATTTCCAGGTGTGCGAACAACCTGCGCGCCATATTGCTCGATCGCCCGCTTGCGCCCTTCGCTGACGGTCGCGTGGATGTAGATCACGCATAGGCAGCCAAAGCGTTGCGCGCCCCAGGCGACAGAGCGGCCGTGGTTGCCATCGGTCGCGCAGGTCACCGTCATGGCCTGGGTCAGTTCCCGATAGCGGCCGGACAGCAAGTCCTCGACCGACAGATCGTCACGCCCCAGCTTGGCCGACAATTCCCGCAGCAATTGGCGGCTGACGGCATAGGCGCCGCCCAAGGCCTTGAAGCTACCCAGCCCGAAGCGGCCGCCCTCATCCTTGTACCGGATGCCCGCCACGCCCACGGCGCGGGCCAGCCCCGACAAATCCCGCAGCGGCGTCGGCTGATAGCCGGGCCAGCGGCGGATCTGCGTCTCGGCCAGCGCATAGGCCTGGCCGCCCAGTACGTCCAGCTGCCGTTGGCCATAAGACGCGGCGGGTTCGAAGGCCGGGTTGGGCGTGTATTGCAGCCGGACGTTCGGAATGGGATGGTTCAAGTCAGTCTCCTCTTGGAATTCAGCGATGCAAATCGCCGTAGTGTTCGTGCAGGCGTTCTATGTTCTGCAGACGTTCGCGCGCGGCAGGTCCGAGCTTGCGGGCCAGGGCCGAGCACAAATGATTGATGACGCTGGTGGCGGCGACGTAGGAATCGAACACGGCAGCGCCGCTGTTCACGCATCGCAACACCAGGTCCGAGCGCGCGGGCAATTCGGTGGCGGTGGGATCGGTCAACACCACGACCTTCGCGCCGACGCGGTTGGCATGTTCGACGATGGGCTTGAGCAGCGTGACGCGACGCCGGAAATCCATCACCAGCAGCACGTCGTCAGGCCCCAGATCGGCCAGATCCTCGGCCAGGTTCAAACCCGCGCCCGGCACCAACGCAACGCCGTCGCGCAATTGCGTCAGCAAGGCCCAGGCGTACTGCGCCAGCACCCGTCCATTGCGAAAGCCTGCGATACAAATGCGGCGGGCGCCGGCGAACAGCTCGATGGCCCGCTCCACGTCGCGGCTGTCCAGGCGCTCGAAGGTCTGGGCCAGGTTCTGCAAGTCGGTGGCCAGATGCTCGGCCAGCGCGTCGCCCGTCGCGTCCGGCGGGCGCACGCCCGCCATCTCGTACAGCGGAGACCCACGATCGGCCTCGTCGCGCGCCTGCGCCCGCACCTCATTGAAGTTCTCGTAGCCCAGACGTCGGAAAAACCGCCCCGCCGTGGCCTTGGACACGCCCGCCTTCTGTGCCAGTTCCGCGCCCGAATAGGCCGCGATATTGCCCAGGCACTCCAGGGTCACGCTGGCCAGCCGCTGCTCGCTGTCCGTGAAGCTGTCCTGCAGCGCGAGGATGCGCTCCTGCAACACCGAAGTCATGATGATCCCGCCTATGAAACTGTAGTTTCACAAATATATATTCATGAAACTATGGTGTCAACGCAAAATTCGGATCATCGGCCGGCGGCGAAAGCCCGCGGAAATCTGGGCGCAGGGAAAGGAATTCAATCAGCAGGCGTCAAGGCCATGGCGGCCTTGCATGCGCCAGAACGCGCACAGCGTCCTATAACGGCAACACCCTGCGCCGGCCGCATCCGCTCCCGGTCACAGCCCGCCATGGCTGGTCTATCATGGCTTTTTCGACGAGTTGTTGTAAGGAGCGTTACATGATCCGAAAGCTGATCCCTTTGCTGCTGGTCGCCAGCCTGACCGCATGCGCCAACACCGGCGCCCCGCGTTCATCCAGTGCGCCGGCAGCCTCCAGCTCCTCCAGCACCGCGTCCTCCTCTGACGCCGGGACCAGCAGCACGTTTGGCGGTTCCTCCTACGGCTCGTCCTCCATGGGCGGCGGCAAGACCTGCGACGCCGCCGCGCTGCAATCCCAGATCGGCCAAAAGGCCACCGCATCCGTCATGGAAGAACTGCGCACCCGCAGCGGCAGCGAAACCGCCCGCATGTTGCGTCCGGGGCAATTGGTCACGATGGAGTACAACGCTACGCGCTTGAACCTGATCGTTGACGACAAGGACGTCATGACCGCAATCCGCTGCGGCTGATGCCTCGCGGGGGCCGGCCCGGCCGGCCTCGCGCTACGCCTCTGGCGGCCTGACCGCCGGCGGCACATGGGGCAGGAACGCCCCCGCCACCTCGAAAGCACATTCCTCGCGCGCGATATCGATCACCCGGGCCACCACCGGGTTGACGATGTTCTTCTTGTGCACCGCGTAGTAATTGATCGTAGGCAGGTCGGGCTGCACATTCAGGCGGCATAACGCGCCACGCTCCACCAGCGGCGCGAAATACGCGCCCGGCAGATAGCTGATGCCCAGGCCCAGCATCGTCAGTTGCGCCATCATCCCCAGGCTGTTGCAGGTCAGCACCCGCTTGACCGGCAGGCCCTGTTCCGCGAACCAGGCATCGTACAGATGCGACAAGGCCGAATTGGTGGGCTGCGAGATCACCGGATAAGGCGCCAGGTCCTGCGGCGTCAGCTGCGCGGAAAAATCGATGTCCAACGCCGGACTGGCCATCCAGACGTTGGTGACCGCGCCCAGGTGGACGCAATCGTACTGGTAGCCCCAGAACGGGCCAGGCATGATGGCCAGGTCCAGTTCGTCCTGTTCCAGCCTTTCGTACAAGGTGATGCCGCCGTCGATCTCCGGCATCAATTGCACCCGCGGATAGCGCAGGCTGATCTGGCTGATCAGCCGCGCCAGCCAGGTCATGCCGACCAGTTCGGTAACGCCCAGCCGCACCACGCCTTCAAAGCTGGCCGGATCGGCCATGTTCTGCACGATGCGGCTGTTCAGGTCCAGCATTTCGCGCGCCAGCTCGTACAGCTTGCGGCCCTGCGGGGTCATGATCAGCTTCTTGGCGCGGCGCTCGAACAGCGGCGCACCGGCGAAGGTTTCCAGTTCGCCCACCCGCTTGGCGACCGCCGACTGGGTAGTGTGCAATTTGCGGGAAGACGCGCTGAAGCTGCCCAACTGGGAACTCCAGTAGAAAGCCTCTAGCTGTTTGAGGGTGTACATCGCGGCGGTCGATGCGAAACGCATGGAAACCCTCACCTTACCATCATGGCAACGCCCGCCGCCCGGCCTCAGCCGCGCGGATGCAGGATGTCCGCCAGGAAGCGCTGCGCGCGCGGATGCGAGGGCGCGCTGAAGAAGCGCTCGGGCGTATCCATCTCCAGGATCTCGCCCGCGTCCATGAAGACCACCCGGTCGCAAACGTCGCGCGCGAAGCCCATTTCGTGGGTCACGCACACCATGGTCATGCCGTCCTTGGCCAGGCCCTTCATCACTTGCAGCACCTCGCCCACCATCTCCGGGTCAAGCGCGCTGGTGGGTTCGTCGAACAGCATCACGGGCGGCTGCAAGGCCAGCGCCCGGGCGATCGCCACGCGCTGCTGCTGGCCGCCGGACAGCGAACCCGGATAGGCGTCGATCTTGTGCTCCAGCCCCACCCGCTCCAGCAGCCCGCGCGCCAATTCCACGGCTTGCTTGCGCGGCTGCTTGCGGATGCTGACAGGCGCGAAGATCACGTTCTCCAGCACGCTCATGTGCGGGAACAGATTGAACTGCTGGAACACGAAACCGATCTTCTGGCGCAGCGCGTTCAGGTCCGCTCCCTTGGCATAGATGTCCTTGCCGTCGATCAGGATCCGCCCTTTCTCAATCGGCTCCAGCCGGTTGATGGTGCGGATCATGGTCGACTTGCCCGAGCCCGACGGGCCGCACACCACCAGCACCTCGCCGCGCGCCACCGAAAGATCCACGTCCTTCAGCACATGATGCGCGCCGTACCACTTGTTCACTTTTTCTAGATTGATCATGTTTTGTTCCTTCAAGCCATGGCGCGCGAGCGGCGGATACGCAGGTCCAGCCAGCTCAGCCCGCGGCTCAGGCTGAAGCACACCAGGAAATAAATGATGGCCAGGATGCCGAAGACCTGCAGCGGCTTGGTCAGCACCAGGTTGTTGACCTGGTTGGCCGCAAAAGTCAGCTCGTTGACGCTGATGACATAGCCCAGCGAAGTCTCCTTGATGGTCGAGACGAACTGGCTGGTCATGCTGGGCAGCACATTGAACAGCGCCTGCGGCAGCACCACCCGGCGCATCGTGGTCCAGTAGCCCACACCCAGCGAGCGTGACGCTTCGATCTGGCCGCGCGGCACCGCCTCGATGCCTGAGCGGATCACTTCCGACAAGTAGGCGCTTTCGTAAACCACCAGCGCGAAGATCAGCGTCCAGAAGCCGCTGATCACCTGCCCGGTCAGCTTGGGCACCACGAAGTAGGCCCAGAAGATCAGCATCAGCAGCGGCATGCCGCGCACCACGTTGACCAGCGCCTTGCTAGCCGTACGCAGCCAGCCGTAGGGGCTGACCCGGGCCAGCGCGATCAAGAGCGCCAAAGGCAGCGACAAAGCCAGGCCGCAGGCGGCCAGAATCAGCGTCAGCGCCAGTCCGCCCAGAGGTCCGTTGGGGTATTGGCCAACCAGCAGCGTGGGCCAGTATTGCGACAGGAGATCAAGCACCGTGGCCTCCCCGGTTCAAACGATAGCGGTCATAGATGCGCGATCCGATGAGCATGATGAGGAACGATCCCAGCAGATACATGATCGTGGCGGCGCCAAAAGTGGCAAAGGTGCGGTAGGTCTCGTTTTCGATCTCGCGGGCCTGATAGGTCAGCTCCATCACGCCGATGGCCATGGCCACGCTGGTGTTCTTGAACAGCAGCAGCGCGCGCCCCACCAGCGGCGGAATCGAAATCCGCACCGCCTGCGGCACGATCACGAAACGCATGCATTGCAGATAGCTGGCGCCCAGCGCGCGGGCGGCCTCGAACTGCGTGAATGGAATGGCGCGCAAACCGCTGCGGATGTCTTCGGCGATGTACGCCGCCGACCCCAGCGCCAGCGCAATCGCCGCCAGCGACATCTCGGCGTTGTGCTGGTACAGCCACATGCGGAAACCCTCCGGCAGCAGCTCGGGCATGCCGAAATACCAGAACAGCACCTGCACCAGCAGCGGCACGTTGCGGTGGTATTCCACATAGGCGTCGACCAGCCACCGGCACGGCGCAAGGTTGGTCGCGCGCACCACCACCAGCGTCACCGCGATGGCAAAGGCCATGACCCAGGCAACCAGGAACAGCTGCACGGTCACGGCCATGCCGCTGAGCAGCAGCTGGTATTGGGAAGCGTCAAGTAGGTTCATAAAACAATCAATCTCCTGCTAGCGCGAGGCCCAGACCAAACGTCACGGGTCCCGGTCGCCCGCTGGATGCGGCGCCGGAACCCGTGACGAGGGACTCGCGATGGTGCTTAGCCCGACCTCAGCCCGCAATCGGACCGATCTTGAAGCCGCGCTCCAGCTTGTACGGCGTCTCGGGGCCGAACCACTTATCGAACAGCTTGGCGGCCACGCCCGAGGCTTCGGCCTCGTCCAGCGCCTGATTCACCGTCTCCAGGAAACGCGCTTCCGACTTGCGCACGCCCAGGCCCCAGGGCTCATCGAACACCGACTTGGCGATCACGCTGACGGGCGCCGTGGGCGGGCTTTGCAGCACCAGACGCACCAGCACCAATTCAGAAGCGAACTGCGCGTCCACCTTCTTCTGTTGCAAGGCCAGATAAGTGGCCGAACTGTCGCCATAGCCAATGACCTGCGACTTGTCCAGGATGCGCTTGATCTCACGCTCCGAGCTGGAACCCTTGGTGGCGCCGATGCGGCGGCCGTTCAGCGCTTCCACCGTCTCCAGGCCCGAATCCTTGCGCACCAGCAGCTTCTGCGGGCTGACGTAATAGGCGTGGCTGAAGCCGATTTGCTGGGCTCGGTCCGGCGAATAACCCAGGTTGGCCGCCAGGATGTCGACCCGCCCTTCATTCAATTCCGGCACCCGCGCCGCCACCGACAGCAGCTTGTAGCTGATCTTCACGCCCAGCTTGTCCGCAACCAGCTTGCACACGTCCACGTCATAGCCCACCAGCTGGCGCGTCGCGCCATCCTGGAAGCTGAACGGCTGCGACGTGCCCAGCGTGCCGCAAATCAGCTCGCCGCGCACCTTGATGTCATCCACCTGGTCGGCCTGCGCGGCGGCGCCCAGGGCCAGCGTCGCCAGGCCCAGGCAGGCGGCGAAAAGAGTGTGACGTTTCATGCTTGATTCCCCTTGTATGGTTGTATGGTGAACTGACTGCTTATCCCGGCCTCAGGCCAGCTTCGCGCAAGCTTCCCGGATGGCCGAGCAGCCCTGCTTGATATCGTCCATCGAAGCCGCGAACGACAACCTGAACGTGCCCGGCGCGCCATAGGCATGGCCGTCGATAACGGCCACGCCCGCTTCGCGCAGCAGATAGTGCGTCAGGTCGGTATCGGTCGCGATCACGTCGCCCGCCGGCGTCTTCTTGCCCAGCAGGCCCGAGCAGTCCGGGAACACATAGAACGCGCCCTGCGGCACGACGATATCCAGGCCCGGCGTGCCCGACAGCTCCGCAATCGCCAGATCGCGGCGCTGGCGGAACACCTGGGCAAACTCGGCCACGCAATCCTGCGGCCCCGACAAGGCCTCCAACGCGGCCGCCTGGCTCACGGACGAAGCGCCCGACGTGCTCTGCGACTGCAGGATAGCCATCGCCTTGATCAGCTCATCAGGACCCGCACCATAGCCGATGCGCCAGCCCGTCATGGCATAAGCCTTGGACACGCCATTGACCACCAGCGTGCGCGCCGCCAGTTCCGGCGCGACCTGCAGCGGATGCACCGTCGGCTCGCCAGTGAAGTTCAGGCGAGCGTAGATATCGTCCGTCATCAGCCACACCTGCGGATGGCGCTTCAACACCTCGGCCAGGCCGCGCAGCTCGTCCGCACTATAGACCGAGCCCGTAGGGTTGCTGGGCGCATTCATCATCAGCCACTTGGTGCGCGGCGTAATGGCGCGTTCCAGCGCTTCGGGCGTGACCTTGTAGCCGGTCGCCGGCGAGGTCTCCACCGCCACCGGCACGCCGCCGTTGACCAGCACCATGTCCGGGTACGACACCCAGAACGGCGCCGGGATCAGCACTTCGTCGCCATCGTTCAGCGTGGCGGCCAGGCCATTGAAGATCACCTGCTTGGCGCCCGTGCTGACGATGATGCGGCCCACCGGGTAGTCGACGCCCGTCGCTTCCTGCAAATGCTGGGCGGCGGCGCGGCGCAGTGCCACGGTGCCCTGGGCCGGCGGATACTTGGTTTCGCCGCGGTTCATGGCCGCGGTGGCCGCCAGGCGGATGTGTTCGGGCGTCGAGAAATCCGGCTCGCCGATGGTCAGGTCGATGATGCGGCGGCCCTGCTCGCGCAGTTCCGCGATGATGGCGCGCGCGGCTACGCTGGGCGACAGCTTGATGCGCTTGATGCGGTCGGCGACGATGCTGGGGGGTTGCGGGGTTTGGGTTTGGGTCACGGGTTGGCTCAGGGTTTGGCTCAGGGTTTGGCTCATTTCGCGGCTCCCGTCTTCTCAGCCAGGGTCTTCTCCAGCCAGGGCTTGGTGTAGGTGCCAGCGCGCAGCCTTTCCTTCGCCACGGCCTCGTCGGCTTCCTTCTTCTGCGCCAGGGCTAGCACAGCCGCGGCATGCTCAGCGGGAATCACCACCACGCCATCCGCGTCGCCCACCACCACGTCACCCGGGTTGACCACCTGGCCGCCCACCGACACCGGCACATTGATCTCGCCCGGACCGTCCTTGTACGGCCCCTTGTGCGACACAGCGCGCGCATAGCAACCGAACTCGCCTTGCGCGAACACGTCCAGGTCGCGCACCGCGCCGTCGATCACAAAACCTTCAATGCCGCGCGACTGCGCATCCATCATCATCAGTTCGCCCACCAGCGCATTGCTGGTATCGCCCGCGCCGTCGACGACGATCACGTCGCCCGCGCCGCCCAGCGAAATCGCCTTGTGGATCATCAGGTTGTCACCCGGACGGGTCTTGACGGTCAGCGCCAGGCCCACCGTGCGGCGGGCGCCGGCGTGCAGCGGGCGCAGGCCCGAAACGCCGTATAGGCGATTCATGCAGTCGCTGATCTGGGCCGAGCCGATGGCGGCGAAGCCGGCCAGCACGTCGGCCGAGACGGCCGGGCCGGAACGGGGAAGAATGCGGTATCCGATGGGATTCATGAGGAAGTCTGGGGTAGATGCGTGAACGGCGTTAAGCGAACACGCATTACAAGGCCCCAGGGGGTGTTCCTCAAAACGATATAAATTCCCGGTGATTCAGGAATTTTATTCGTGGATTTTGGGGATTAGGGTTATCCCTTATTCGTGATTGGGGGTGGGCTGTCGTTGGCGCCTATGCGTCTCCACCCACGCTACTGCCCCGGGGAAATCGGTGGTGTCCGCCGGCGCTTCGGTGTCGACTTCGACGTCGAGACTGTAGGCGAACACCATTCCCTTAGTACGCCTGGATCAACCACCGGTGCGTCGTGCTCTCGTGGCCGCTACTGAATCGACGCCAGCGCGTCGCGCGCCATCTGCATCCGCGTCGTCCTCTCCATGCAGTGCTTGTTCCAACATGGCGTCGGTCAAAGTAGCCACGTGCTCGCAAAGACCCTCCACTCCTCCCATCAGCGCAGTCACCGACCAGGCGTCCAACGGCGGCGAGCCGGTTGCATCGGGTTCGGACGCGCTGTTGCCGATCATGCGGGCGATGATCTGGATGGCGTAGCGCGCGCGGTCTATTTGGTGGAGGTGGGAAAGGGAGACTGGGCCGGATTCGAAGTTGATGTCTGGGGACCAAGGATTTTGGGTTAGGGGGTGGTGCAGCATGGGGTTGCCTCCTATAGGGGTGGGTCAGGCCGCGAGCGTTGCGGCTATCCGCCTATAGCTTTCCGACTTCCAAGTCCGGGCTACCGCTTGAGGTAGTGGAGGAAGAGTCTACGGCATGGACTACGGGTAGGCGCCATAAGAGTGGCAATTCCGCGACGGTGTGGAGGTACTGCGCATCACACGTAGAAAGACCGGTTTCGACCCGAAGCGGAAGTTCGGTATTCCTCGAAGCAGCCATTCAAGGCCGTGTGGAGGGGCTGATGCGAGGCTCCGGCAAGTAACACCCCCCCGTGGAGTGGGAATTGCTTTTTGCGAACGGGGCGTCTATCCCACGCTTATGATATTCATGTAGTACGGTTTTAATCCTTGACCATCACACCAAGCCTTCAGTCGCTCAGCATCCAGATCTAGATACCCTGTGCCGTCGTCGAACGATGCGATTAGTGCGTTGCCGGTCACCATTCGCAAGGAGTCTTCTAACTTGCTGAAGGTGCTCGTGCCGACCAGTTCCGTGACTGCCACATCCAATGCCACACCATGTTCCTGTTCAATGTGGTCGGCAAGGGATTGTTCAAGCTTAAGACGGCCACCTTTCAGCCCAACGAACTCCGCCACGGAAATGGCAGCAGCGCTCAGTTTGGTTGGCTCCCATACTGTGACAGCGGACCGTTGCAACTTTTTCTCGGTGTATGAAACACAACAAAGCTCAAATCCGAGAAGACCATTCCGTGAAGTGCCTCGGGCAAGCAACAATTCCTTGAGATTCTCGTGGTCCAAGTCAGGGCCGAAAGGCATGCCAATATCGCAAAAAAAGGAAATTTTTGTCCAGAGAAACTCAAGAAGGATTCTTGCGACATTGTGCCTGGCGGAAGCCTGAAGTACCCATGCATCGTTCGGTCCTCGGGCCAGATATGGACGTCCAGTGCACTTTACCAAGCTGAAATTCCCCGCGGTAATTAACGAGGGCAGCCGTTCAGGCGTTATGTTGCTGTCGATTCCAACGTTGGAGTCGACAATCCGCTGCATCGCCTTTCGCAGTCCATGCTCGGTGCCATAGCCGTCAAAGCCAAGAAGCACCGTCACCGGCGCGTAAAGCTGGCGAGCGAGCGCGCCAAACAGAAGCCTGTCGGGGATAGGCAGGGCATCCAGAGTGGCATCGGAACGAGGTCCCGTACGCCCGGTAATTTTTTCGTACGACTCTCGGGCCAATTTGAAGCCGAACTGTTCTTCGCCCTCAAGTCGGGCGGAGAATCTATCCTGAAAAAGGCGCTGGACTGCGGCCAAATGCTGAATCCCGTCGACAAGATCTGCTTTGTTCAGCGTCTTCTTAACCTCCAGTACGCACAGTATCTGGTCTATGGGATAAATGTACTGGTCTGTCAGGCCGTAACGCGTGCCTTCTCCTCTGACCAGCATGCCATCTATCTGATTGGGAAGGCCATCGATGAATCCAGATACCACGCGTAGATCAAGATTAGGAGGAAGGACGAACTCGCTTTCGATGCCACTATTGGCAATCGCCTCGTATGCGCTTCCAAGCGTAGGCATATGGGGCATGTTGATTGAATCGAGCTTTTTGCGCTCTGCCGCGATGAAGGATGTTAATAGTTCGGAGGCGTTCTTAATCATACGATGCAAGGGCGGTACGCCCGTAATGACGTCTAAGGAAAGCGCGGGCTCAAAGTAACAATGCTCTAGATTGCCGACTATTCTCCATGAATTCGACGCCTAAATGGATCTTTAGGTTTGGTCGGATAGAATTCCGGGAGGCAATGCCGAGGGACCGGTTCTGGCCGAGAGCCGTCCTTGTCGACCGGCCGATGACGGCCCGTTGCTGTCGTCGCTCAGGCCGAAGTGAGCTGCCAGAAGGCGGTCAGCTGCCAACCGAGAAGGCAGACGGTGGCTGCAGTAGCAATTCGGCGCGCGAGCGAGAGGGTGGCCCCAACACGGCAACGCTCTATGCCGTAGTTGACCTCGGCCCCTTCTTGAGGTTTGGATGCTCGCTAAGCATGGCGTCTGCAAGCTGAAAGTCATTGGCGGTTGAGAAAATGTACCGCTCACTCCAGATGACCTGGAGCGAGTTGAAATTCTCGACGTTTGCCGGCGAGTACAGGACGGGAGCCCCATTGAGCAATGCGTCCCTCATGCTGATGACACCATGGGGATCGGGCAACGTCGCCGTGAAACCCGTACGACTCATAAGAGCCAGAGCTCCACGATGAACTGCCTCTGTGAGGGTGGGGCACCACATCGCCAAAGCACGAGTAGGAGATAGGGGAAAGTAGATCTCTATGCCTGGGAGCGCCAATCCAAGATTCCCTCTGTTGGGTTGATCGATCATATTCTGGCGCGTAAGCGGGTTATCGCTCAGCAAGAACGGAGCCTTGCGCGTCGTAGCTGCGAGTACCCAATTTTTGTTAAGGAACTGCGCTGCGTACGTCTCGGGGGCCTTGTAGATGACCCTCGCGGTCTGCTCCTTGAGGTCGTTCGCCGGGATGTCTTGTATCAATTCCTCGGCCTGGGACCCCGGAGCAACTTGATCACCGTTGCGTTGGAAGTGCTCGCGTAGCATCCTCGGAAAGGCGTCCCATTCTTCGCGGAATGTCTTGGTTCTGGTTAGTTGAACCGCCAAGAATGCAGCCAGGATTTGCTTCTGTTCGTCAGCCAGTTTTGCCACCGAGTCGGTCTCAAGAATGAATCGGATCACAGACTGCGCGCTACCTTCTAGCTGGCCAAGCCATGGCTCAAGCGAAATCGTTTGACCTTGGTACTCGAAATCGTAGAAGCGGCTCTCGCTGGCGACGTTTTTCGTGTTTGACGGAAACGCCCGCGCTGACGACTTGTCGTAGACCCAGACTTGATCCTTCTTGCCATTGCCAAAGTTCCTGAGCAGGAATTGCGGAACGTAGTGTTGAACTTTCGCTATCGCCATGGATGCACTGGTAAGGGGTTAAGGCTCGAGTTCAGTCTACCAGCCAGCGCAATTGGCCAAGTTCGGCTGCAATAGAAGGTTAACCTACCCGAAAGCCGACTGTCACCTAAGACCGCTCCTGGCCAGCAAGCGACCGCTCGCCGGCCGGCTCTGTTTGTTCAGCCATCTCAAGAGCATCGTCGACCTCGATGCCAAGGTAGCGAACTGTGCTTTCCAGCTTCGTATGCCCGAGCAGCAGCTGTACAGCTCGAAGATTCTTGGTCCGGCGGTAGATCAGCGAGGCTTTTGTACGGCGCATAGTGTGGGTTCCATATGCGGTATCGTCGAGGCCAATCGATGCGACCCAACGATGCACAATCCGGGCGTACTGCCACGTCGAAAGATGCGGCGACGTATGCAAACGGCTCGGAAACAGAAAATCCGCCGCCTTTAGGCCTCGCGCTTCGATCCATGCGTCAAGGCTCTCACGGGTTTGCTCCGTAATCTCGAATTGGACGGGACGCTGGGTCTTCTGCTGCATGACGGTAGCTCTCGCGGCTACGTGGCTTCCGTGACGGATGTCCTGTACCTGCAATCGCGTGAGATCGCACGCTCGAAGCTTGCTATCAATTGCGAGATTGAACATCGCGAGTTCCCGAGTGTTCGAAGCCATCTGAAGTCTCATTCGAATTGCCCAGATTTCTCGGCTTCTGCCCGGTGAGCTTTCCCTTGTTCCATGGCACACGACGGTCAACGGCGGCATTCGCGGATTCCATGACAATCTCCTTTTGAGTAAAGGGAGAGTCAGTGTGCTCCTACGCAGGGGCGCTATCCGACCCTGAGCGGACGGAGGCACAAGGCAGCAAATTGCCGATAGTAGAGTGGCGGGCTCGATCTTCGATGTACCGCCCCCAAACTTCGCACCCACGTTGTAGTGAAACTACGAAGCCTTCAGAGACCCGTGGGTGAGTATGTCGAACCCTTCGGAGCCTTAAGCGTTTACAGCTCGCAAGTCGCTTTTTGAGTCCGTGCGTGACTTTAATGAGGGGCTTAAAAGGGAATGTACCGATAGAACTGTCCAGCCCTTTTGGCTGCCCGTCGGACCGTGTTACGCTCCGACCAAATTTATCGATCCTACACAGAGGGCCGTGGACCAGTGATAATCTCAACCACTATTTTGCTGACCAATTGGGAGAAGGGCTCAGGAGACGCTGAACGTCTCTGTGCGGATTTACTGCGAATAGATGCGTTTGAAGACGTTGATCCTCAACATCCACTTGGCGGTCCGGACGGTGGGAAGGATATTCTCTGCAGCAAAGACGGCAATACCTTCGTCGTTGCAGTTCATTTCCCGCGTGAGCCTGTCACTTTTTCCGCCACTTCCAGGAAGTTCGCCTCCGACATAGAAGAGTCGCTCAAACATAATCGAAACGGTTTTATTTTCTTTACGAACCAAGATCTGAGTGTCGGCGAGCGTACTGCGCTTGAAAAAATGGCAGCAGGCAAAGGTAAGCGCTGTCTGATTTACCATCGCGAGCGTCTTCGCGTAACGCTGGACTCCCCCGCCGGATATGGCCTTCGCCTTAGGCATTTGAATGCGGCCATGAGTAATGAAGAGCAGGCTGCTTTCTTCGCGACGTCGAGCCAGGGCTTTACAGATGCCCTCAATATCCAAACGCGGGCCATCGACTCTCTGGCTCGACGTATTGACCGATTTGCTCAGCAAGGGCTGACGTTTATAAGCCAAACCGCCGCTGTAATCGCCAGTGCCGTGCGGTGCGAGCATACCGCAGTAAGCGTGATGCTTGAGGAGGCTGCAGCCACAAGCTTCAAGCGAGCCTTGGAAGACCCCAAAGATGCTGTTAGCACTCATCTGAGTGCCCCATTGCTTCGATATGTGCACCGCTTGATTCAAGCGATTGATCCTGCCGTAGCGGGCAAATTTCGCGAGACTCAGGTGTGGCTGGTCGACCCCACAGGCACTCCGACTCCTGGCATTGAAAGCCCTCCCTGGGATCAGGTCGCGGGTCTAGTGAAAGAACTTCTTGAGGACTGGAACCGCGATTACGCGGGATTGCTCGGGAATGTAGATATGGTGATCCCTTCTATCGCGCGTTTCTTTCACCGATTGGTTTGGATACATCCGTTCATTGACGGAAATGGCCGCGTCGCCAGGGCGATGCTTGCTCTGCAGGCTCGGGAACTATTGGGCCTGCTTGAAGACCCTGTCCTGGATCATGGGAGCGAGTACTACCTTGCACTCCGCGAGGCGGATCAAGGCAAGTTTGAACGGTTTGAGGCCCTCATTAGAACAGCGGTAAAGCATGCTGGTTACGGCCAGCGATCCCAATCTGATGCCTAGACAAGCCATCCAACTCTACGCTAAGTCGCTAGTGGGTCTGACCTTCGCTGCTCGATCCGGACCTACACGATGCTAGCAATTTTCGGAGTCTGTTGGGATGTTCCCGACAAGTTGTCAGTGGGCATGGCCGGGTTAGCGGAATCCCACGCTAATGCCCTAGGCAGCCAAGTAAATTGCTAAAAATAATCGGCTGATGGTGATCGTCCGCTTTTGGCCGATAGCGGACTCACGTGGGCGTCCACTTCCTAAAAAAGGTGTCAGACTACAATTTCTCAGCTCTCAGGTAGAGAAATTGTAGTCTGACACCTTTTCTTGCATTCGAGAGTGAGCCGCCTTTATGCCGACGGCACTGCAATGCACTGAGCAACGTAAAATGTCAGGCCTCCAGCCTCCAAATGCTTCCCTTATGAACCTCGAACGACTGCATCGCGAATTTCCCGACTTCGACATAACAACCCTGCCGCCCCTCCCCGAAGGGTACTTCGACTCGTCGAGCTACATCGATGCAGCTCCTTCATTCGAGAACGAGGAGCGCGGCTTGAAAGTGTATGTCGACTACGCCAACTATGCCGACCGCGAATCCGGCAGGAGCCAGCGCTTCTGCGTTTCGCGCTACGACGAGGAAGCAGGCGACTACGAGGACGTCGCCCTGTCGACTAACGATTGGGCCGAAGTCATGCGCTTCCTGACCGCCTGAACGCCCTCGCCGGGGGTGATCGGTTTCCGCTCCGATCGTCGGATGATCGCCCCCGCGCCCCCTCTTGCGCTCCCGTGGCCTTCCTTGATTTCGACGGCATCCTGCACTCCTTCAGAGGGAAAGCGGTCGACGAGTACTTTTGGCTGCTGCAGAACCTGAATCTACTTTTCGCGCCCCTATCTGCTTGTGCGCAGGTCGAAACGAGTCGTGGCCATCATCCTGATACGGCTGGACGAATTGACGGATGGGGTGTGCAGCACGCGCATATCCATCAAAAAAACATCGCCAGCCCGTCCCGACATCTCGATGATCTCGGTGTCGGATGTGCTGAGAACAGCTTCGAGATCAACTGGCGTTTTCAACGAGCGGCGAAGCCTCCCAGCCGTTTCACCCGTCACGCGATGAGAACGGGCCAGCGCCAAAGTCGCACCCCCGTGTTCAATAACGTCGTCGATCAGATAGAACACCTGGATGCCGGGGATCTCAGCGCCGGATTTCGCAGCCAGGTCAACGTGCCAGTTCAGGCTGCCCAGAGACCATGGCCCTTGATGAGGCAGCGACAGCAAGGGCTGCGTGCCTTGGCTGGATTGCGGGGCTCTGCCGGTCAGGTCAGCGATTGCGTTGCGAATTTCCGCCGTGTTCAGCGTTTCATCCAGATCCGCAATCTTCACCATCGAGGATAGCTTTGCGATCTGCTGAAACGGCGACAAATTGTTCAGTGAACTGCCAAGACTTTTTCCGCCGGCCCAGACCTTGAGCCGCGATAGTTCTCGCAGAATGCGCTCCCGTAGCGGCTTCAGACAGCGCTTGGAATGTGCATCGCTCAATCGTAAGAACCCTTCGCTATGGAAAAATTCGAGCTCTGATTGATTGAAAGTTCTACCCGTCATGTCGAGACTTTAGGAAAAGGTGTGAGACTAGAATTTTTCAGCATCTAGGTAGTGAAATCGTAGTCTGACACCTTTTATTGCACGGAGGACAACCCTGCGGACTGCTCCACGCCCCCCCGACCCAGCATCGTTCTTGGAACCGGCCGACGAGCAGCCGGCGTAAGCACCCCTGTCAAGTAGACATTGGCGGATAGATGATCGGAGCGAGGGTTAACCGAGGCATGAAGTGCGCCGGCGGGAGGCCGCCCAGCGACTC
>LNAP01002892.1_pt1 | contig 16752 bp, 17 predicted proteins | sample 602601 | NCBI WGS metagenome assembly LNAP01 (sample SAMN02440304, study PRJNA202911) | soil metagenome | biome: Subtropical and temperate rainforests or woodlands; isolation source: soil samples (1 kg each in a 20% v/v slurry with milli Q water) were... ... | reverse complement strand
GCACTCGCGCTCTACCCTCGTATCGGGATGAAGGCAGCCTTCACTGCGGCCGTTGCCGAAGTCGCACGTAAAAAACCGTTTACCGCCATCGGTACCGGCCTCGCTGACGTTGGACGTCGCCACATCCATGGTTTCGATTGCCCGAACGTGTGCGACCTGATTGATAACGCACCCTTCGACAGCTGACAAACGACGTTGCGCAGCAGAACGCTCTACGACACTTCAGTCTTGATAATTCCTGACGCAGTGTCCTCCGCCGAGCAGCGTGCGTATCACCAACACCGGAGAATTTATCATGCAGCAACGTAAGTATCTCGTCACTGGGGCCACCGGAAAAACAGGCGTGCATACCATTCGCTATCTCCTCAACGGAGGGCACGCGGTTCGAGCTTTCGTTCACAAAAAAGACGGACGTAGCGAAGCACTAAAGAATGAGGGCGCCGAAATATTTGTTGGCGATCTCTTGGAGCATGACGACATCATCCGGGCGATGGATGGGATCACAGGTGCTTATTTGTGTTACCCCGTTCGGCCAGGCTACATCCAGGCGACTGCCTACTTTGCAGATGCTGCTAAACGGGCAGGAGTCGAGGTCGTCGTGGAAATGTCGCAGATTTCTGCTCGTGAAGACTCGTTAAGCCTCGCAGCCCGCGACCATTGGATTGCCGAGCGCATTATCGACTGGTCTGGTGTGCCGACCGTCCATATCCGTCCGACGTTCTTTGCTGAATGGCTGATTTTCCCCTGGGTCCTTGATCAGATCGTTAAAGAAGACAAGATCACGCTGCCATATGGTGGAGGAAGACACTCGCCGATTGCCGCTGAAGATCAAGCTCGATTTATCGCCACCGTTCTCACGCAGCCTTCTGGTCATATTGGAAAGACCTACCCACTTTATGGCCCGGTCGAACTGGACCACAAAGAGATTGCCGATGAGATCAGCAGCGTTGTAGGTCGAACTATCACCTACAGCCCATCGACCATTGAAGAATATAGCGAGCACTTGGAGACTTACAATCTGCCGGACTTTTTGATCCAGCATTTCCTTGCTGTTGCTATCGACTACCAGAACGGAATTTTTGCTGGTGAAGATCGAGTGATTGGCGAGGTAACGGGCCAGCCTCCACAAACAGTTAGCGACTTCGTTCGTGCTAATAAAAAAGCATTTGAGTCGTGATTTTTTTTGGCGCATGCGTTGGGTGTTTGTCTTCGCATGCGCCATTTTTAACTCTTGGATTGACTGGGTGCCGACGTCATCTGACTGGCTGCCGGCTGTATTTCACTTCCTGCGGCCAAACTAAATCAGGCAAGCGTAAACATCTTCATTAAGGTTTTTTTGACGAAAAATTTGTTAACCACAACTCTCCACAGAGGTACCTGCAATGAAAATCAGCGGCAATACTATATTTATTACAGGAGCAACTTCTGGCATTGGACGCGGGCTTGCCGAGGCCTTTCACAGTAAAGGAAACAAGGTAATTATCGGCGGCCGCCGCAAGGCACTGCTGGATGAAATCACCCAAGCCAACCCTGGTATAGATTCGGTAGAAATCGACGTGAGTAACCCGGCGGAGATCGCCAGCGTCGCGGCAGATCTCATCCATAAGTACCCGGAGTTGAATGTCGTCATCAATAACGCCGGCATCATGCCGTTCGACGATGTAACGGGCCCGCTCGACGATGCACAATCCACTTACCTGGTAGACACGAACCTGCTGGCACCGGTACGTATCAGTGGCGCGTTCATCGAACACCTAAAACGCCAACCACTGGCGTACATCATCAACAATAGCTCCACGGCTGCTTTTATTCCGATGGCAATGTTCGCGCTCTATTCCGCGACCAAAGCTGCCATCCACTCTTATTCGCTTTCCCAACGCTTCGCGTTGCGCAACACCAGCGTGCACGTCCTGGAAATTGCGCCACCTTGGGTTGACACCGACCTCGTTTATAAAAGCGGTGACGAACGCGCCTTGCAACTGGAGCCCTTCATCGAGCAAACGATGGCGTTGCTAGAGACTGCGACAACCGAGGTCGTCGTTGATGCTGGCCGCCAACTGCGCAATAGCGCAGGCCCGGGCGAACACGATGTCGTGAACTATCTCAACCAAATGTTCATTGACCATCCACTTCCGAAACCTTGACCTCGGGTCGGCAGGCCATCAAGCCATCGATGGCCTGCTGATTGCGCCAACGTCAACATTCCACGCGGGAAATTTTACCTTGAGTCTTTTTAACGATTTCAAACTGGGCGACCTGGTTCTGAAGAACCGCTTCGTCATGGGCCCGATGACACGCTCCCGTGCTTTTCAAGACATCGCCACTGAACAAACGGCGCTGTACTACACCCAACGCGCAACAGCTGGCTTGATAGTTACCGAAGGTACGCCTATCTCGCGAGAGGGCCAGGGCTACCTGTTCAACCCAGGCATTTACACGCCAGAGCAAATTGCTGGCTGGAAACTCGCCACTGATTCGGTGCACAGCGTCGGCGGCAAGATTTTCGCCCAGTTGTGGCATGTGGGTCGCGTCTCCCACACCTCGCTTCAAATCGACGGTGCCGCGCCTGTCAGCGCAACCGGGAAGGCTGCAAATGGCGCTACAGCCTACGCCTACACCGAGAATGGTGAGCCAGGTTTTATGCCGACATCCACGCCCCGTCCCTTAGCGACCGACGAAGTACGCCGCGTGGTCGAAGACTTCGCCCAGGCCGCTGCTAATGCCATAGAAGCTGGCTTCGACGGTGTTGAGCTGCATGGCGCCAACGGCTATCTGCTCGAACAGTTCATCAACCCGATGGTCAACGACCGTACCGATCACTACGGCGCGCAGAACCTGGAAAACCGCCTGCGTTTTGTTTTCGAAGTGGTGGACGCTGTGTGCGAGCGCATCGGCGCAGATCGTGTGGGCATCCGTATTTCGCCTTACGGTCAGTTGATGGACATGCCGCTCTACCCGGAAATTGACGAAACCTACATGGCCCTCTGCGCGGGTCTGGGCGAGCGAAATATTGCCTACGTTCACGTCATGGATCAAACACACTTTTTCCTGGCAGCTGAGAATTCGATAGCCCGCGAGGATGCATTGAAGGCACTCCTACGCAGCTGCCGCAAAGGCCTGAACACGACCGCATTGATCCTGGCTGGAAACATGACACTGGAGCGTGCCCGCGAATTGGTCGAAGCCGATCTGATCGACTTGCCGGCGTTCGGCCAACCCTTTATCTCCAATCCCGACCTGGTGGCGCGGCTACAGAATGGCTGGCCGCTGACACCGCCGGATCGCGGCACCTATTACCAGGGCGAAGCCGAAGGCTATATCGACTATCCGCCGTACGCAGAATAATTTTTCCGCTTGGGTAATTGAAAACCCCAGACCAGAGTAGGCGATGAAAACCTGCGCACTTTGGCTGGGGACATTGCGAATCGCATTAGTTAATGGATAGGTGAGCCCAATGTCTGAACGAACCCTGGCTGTACACTCCCCGTACGATGGCACTGTCATTGGTAAAGTGGCGGTCTCTACCCAGGCGGATGTCGAGCAGGCACTGGCTGTCGCACACAGTATTTTCCGCGACCGTAACCAGTGGTTGTCAAAGCCAAAGCGCATAGAAATCCTGCGCCACGCCGCTGAGTTGATCAGTGCACGCAGGGTACAGATTGCGACCCAGGCCGCCAATGAGGGCGGTAAACCGCTAAAAGACTCGATCACTGAAGTCGAGCGTGGCATCGACGGCATCCTCAGCTGTGTCGAGGTACTTCGCACAGAAGGCGGTCATGTAATCCCCATGGGTCTAAACGCTACTTCCGCGAATCGCGTGGCGTTCACCCAATACGAACCCATCGGCGTGGTCGCCGCAGTCTCGGCGTTCAACCATCCGTTCAATTTGATTGTGCACCAGGTGATACCGGCCATCGCTGTCAGCGCGCCAGTGATCATAAAACCCGCAGCCAACACCCCGCTCAGTTGCCAGACTCTGCTCGCTATTTTGGCTGAAGCTGGCTTGCCAAAAGGCTGGGCTCAAATGGTGCTGCCAACTGATAACGCTATTACCAGCAAGTTGGTTTCTGACCCGCGAGTAGGTTTTTTTAGCTTCATTGGGTCCGCTGCCGTCGGTTGGATGTTGCGTTCGACCCTTGCCCCTGGCACTCGTTGTGCTTTGGAGCACGGCGGCGTGGCGCCGGTGATCGTCGCTGCCGACGCTGACCTTGACGACGCCCTGCCACGTATCGCCCGCGGCGGTTTCTGGCACGCCGGACAGGCATGCGTCAGCGTGCAGCGAGTTTTCTGTCACCGCAGCATCGCCATAGAGGTCGCGGTGCGTCTAGGCCAGTTAGGCAATGCTTTGATGGTCGGCGATCCAACTAGCATCTATACCGACGTCGGTCCACTGATCACTGAGCGCGAGGTTGAGCGAGTTGGCCAATGGGTCGATGAGGCCATCACCAGCGGCGCGCGCCTGATCACTGGCGGTCGATCGCTGGGTCACAACTGCTATGCGCCAACGGTATTACTGCATCCGCTGATCGACTCGAATGTGATGCAGAAAGAAGTGTTCGGCCCGGTGGTCATGGTGTACGCCTACGACGACCTCGCAGATGTAATCAAATTGGCTAACGCCCTGCCATTTGCCTTTCAGGCTGCGGTGTTCACCCAGGATCTGGACACCGCCATGCAGTGTTACCAGAACCTTGACGCCACTGCCGTCATGATCAATGAGAACACCCTGTTCCGAGTGGACTGGATGCCGTTCGCCGGAGCGCGGTTGTCCGGCCACGGCGTGGGCGGCATCCCGCACACCATGAAAGAAATGCAAGTCGAGAAGATGATGGTCTGGCGCTCTCGGGCAGTACCCGGTTGAAAGCATGATGCTTTGCCAGACACGCTTCTGGCCAAGACTCCCACCGCATAAATCTTACAAGGCGCGAGGTACTCGCCATGAACCAAAGACTTAATAGAATCAAAGGCATTCTGGCTGCAGAAGCTAAGGCTATCAGCAGCGTTGAGATCGACGATCGCTACGACCAAGCCATTGAACTGATGAAAACATGTAAAGGAAAACTAATCATCACTGGCATCGGCAAAGCGGGGTTTATCGCTAAGAAATTCGCGGCGACACTTTGTTCAACGGGAACCCCTGCTGTCTACATTCATCCCGCAGAGGCCGCTCATGGTGATCTTGGCGTCATCGAGAAAAATGACCTGATTTTTGCGTTTTCTACCAGTGGCAAAACTCGAGAAGTCATTGAACTGATTAAGTTCAGCCGGCACCTTACTTCCGGGAAAGTTATCGCTATCACTTCTCATCCAGAAAGTGAACTCAGGGACAACGCTGATCTGGTTCTCGATATGGGAATTATAGAAGAACCCTGCTACTTGGGCTTGACTCCAAGCGCAAGCATCGCGGTCATGAGCGCGATTAGTGACGCTATTACTCTAACTCTGATGGAGGAAAAAGGAATCACGCGCCACGATTATGGTATTCGCCATCATGGTGGTTACCTAGGCCATAAGGCCAGGCTGGACAATGAATAAAAACTTAAAGCGACCGTAACCAATGAATCGTAGCAATCTGTACGGTATCGATTTTAATTTGTTAGTCATTTTTGAGACGCTGATTCAAGAGCGGAGTATGGCTGGTACCGCGGAGAAGCTGTCGCTAAAACAACCGGCTGTCAATGCAGCGCTGAAGCGCTTACGCACACTGCTTGACGACCCCTTGTTTGAGTACATTGGGCGGAAGATGGAGCCCACAGCCAAGGCGATACGCGCGGCACATATGCTTACCACTGCTTTGGATTCAGTCTGTACTGCGGTGAGTGCGATGAGCAACGTTAAGCCAATGATCAGCCCTGCTGAGTTTCACATTGGTATCAATCTTGACATTGCACCCGCTCCGCTCTTTACGTTGACCAAGAGAATCACGTCAGCAATGCCTGGTGTAGGGTTAGTCGTACGGTATACAAGTGCCGAACAAATGTCTGAGATGCTAATGTCTGGCGACATTTCAGTGGGTGTAGGCCACGCGCCCAATTTAGCGCCTGAACTACAGAAAACCGCACTCGGAAAAACTGCTATCCATCTTGTTTGGCGCCGCGCAGATGAATCTGATCCGGCCGAGGTCTGGCTTCGAAGTGAACTATTGAAATGTTTCAACGAGAAAACCTAAAACCCCATAGCCCTTACGAGATCAGAAAAGGAACGGATGGCCAATGTCGATCTCAAGATGATCACAGCACTGCACACGTTTACTCGCTCGTTCAACATGATTGGCTGACCATCGGTAACATTGTCTTGTGGCGTGGGTGAAAGCACGACTCCTATTGTGTTTCAGCTGGTAGGAGCGCAATTTTCCGAGGACAGGCCACTGAATCTTGGCCACGTGTTTAAGCAGAGTACCGAATGGCATCGTCGTCGCCCCGACTTCGCATCCTGAGGCATTGCGTGCCTAACCAAATCCCGCGGAGGGAGTGTCTGATGAACGCTGTTATAGAGCTGTACGGCGCCCAAACCGGCAACAGCCTGAGGGCTGCAATCGCCCTGGAAGAAGCAGGTGTGCCGTACACGGCACGCCTATTGAATCTGCGGGCACTTGAGCACCGCGACCCGGCGTACCTGGCGCTCAATCCCGCTGGAAAAGTCCCGACTCTGGTTGATAACACATCAGTACCGGCACGGATCATCAATCAATCAAACGCAATCATTCAGTTCGCCGACGCTAGTGCTCCCGGCCGGCTAGCACCCGCACAACTTGGATCGGAACGTGATCGGGTTTTTGATCGGTATTTCTTTTTCGTGACTGACGTCATTGCGCCTAGCCATGCAGCTTTCTTCTTGCGCCAAACTGGACTTGACGATGCAGCTGCAAAGATCGAGCGACTTGTCATCGAGCAACTGGTCTATTCGGAAAGTTTTCTTACCGACGCCTTCATGGCTGGCGATCATTTCTCCATGGCAGATATCTCAGCGTTCACCATTGCTGCATCAGTACGTGACAAATTGAACTGGGCAACGCTGCCTCGCTTATCGCGGTGGTTCAATGCAGTCGATGCTAGACCTGCCGTACAACGGGGAATAAGAGCTTTCGAGAATCCGTAGCCCACGTACAAATTCTAAATTTGGCAAAAATCATCCAAAAACAGTCAATTTCCACTGATGAGGAATACTTAAGCTTATCCGTTTAGGGCTGCCAAGTTCTCGCGAGAATGAGTATGTGCCAAGTCGCGGATCGTGCGTGGTTGTTCACTTCTCACCTGTTCAGGCTGCTTTCTTTGTAACTATGAGAAGCAATGAATTCCACGCCCTCTCCCAAGAAGAAAACCTATGCTTTCCGGATGGCTCTCCAGTGTCCTCGCCCGACGTAGTATTCACACTGCTGAGCTATCTGCCCGCGTTCTTTACAGGCGGCGTACTCTGCTTGATCGCCGCTGGAAGTCGTCCGGATCGACGTTGCCATAGAACCCAGCATATTGGCCGATGATTTTCTCCAGCCTGCTCGGTTCATGCCTCAGAAGGTAGGTTTGGGGGTATTGCTTGTCGGAGCTGGAGGCCGATATCAACCGGACTCCGTCGGCTCGGTGCCTTTGCCGAAATGGTGGGAATATTCCATTGGGCTCAAACCGAAGCGGCGCGTAAATACCCTCCTAAGCACGTCGACGCTGTGGTAACCGTTCCGGCGACTGATGTCGTGCATCGATTTCTCGCCAAGCGCAAGCGAGCGGCAGACCGCCTCCAGCCGGACGTTTTCGACGTATTTTGCAGGCGTGGTCTGCAATTCTCGCTGAAACATTCGTATCAACGTCCTGACGCTGGTTGAAACTCTGGCTGCCATTATCTCGACTGTGAGATCCATATGCAGATGCTCACTGATCCAGAGGCATAATTCGCTCAAACTTGAATTGTGCGCCTGCTGTGACTGAAGTGCGAAGCTAAACTGCGCCTGTCCGCCCGGACGATGTAAGTACAGAACCAAATTCTTCGCTATCTCAATGGCGAAGTCGTTTCCAAGATCTTCACTTACCAGCGATAGCGCGAGGTCGATTCCGGACGATATGCCAGCCGACGTGTAGACATTGCCGTCTTTCACCCAAATGGGAGACGGATCGACCTGTACCTTGGGATAGCGCTCCGCCAAGCGTCGTGCCACGCTCCAATGAGTCGTCGCCCTGCGGCCGTCCAGAAGGCCCGCGGCAGCCAGCGCGAACGCCCCAACACATATAGAGCACACGCGCCGCACAGTCTTCGAGCGCGTTCGAAGCCACTCTATGGCTTCCTGGTCGATCTGTTCGAACGACCTGGAACCCATTGTCACTAGCAAGGTGTCAATGGGTTTGTTCGCACGACGCTCTTGCTCGAGTGTGCTATGCCCTCTGAGTCCAATACCTGTTTCGCTCTCGAGGTGCACATCAGCAGCAGAGCTAACTAGTTCGAGCAAGTAAGGGGCAAGTCCACCGCGGTCCAGTTGATTCGCCCACGCGAATACTTCCGCTGGGCCGATCACGTCGAGCGCGTCTACCGGTGGCAAACCCAATATGACAATCCGCCTCTGCCTCACGTCTGCAGGCGGAGCGGCTGGTTTCGTCAATTTTTTCATTGGAGGTGGCCCCGTGCGTCCGGGCTTAGAGTGAACATTGTGGCAGAAATAGTCTTGGATCTGTCACTTGTGCTCCGTCCGAACAGCATAGACTGAAATTCGCTGCCCCTCGCATGCCTCGGCGAGCCTGCCATTCGTGAGCTCGTAGATAGACGCGGAGAATGGAAATGTTTGGCACTGGACACCTGTCACCACTCGAAAATCCCGAGGCGGTCGCAGCAGCTATGCGCCAATTTATGCAACATCTGAGGACATAGCTCTAAGGAGATGCCTGAAGGGCTGTTCGCCCTATGACCGTCGCTTGTGGGCCAAGTGGACAGGCCGGTTGCTGCAGAGGCTTGTGGCGTGAGTGGGAGCCAAGCGCACGATAACGAACCTTACCCAATCGGGGTAAGACGGAACGAGCGAACCGAGCATTCGCTTTGCAGTGTCAGTGCTAACTATTTGTTTAGGAGGTAACGATGCGCTTCTTTCCGAAGGTAGTTGCTGCGCACAAGATTGATCCCGATAAGCGAGCGAGTGCAGTTGATTTCGTCAACCGAGTCAATTGGCTGTTCGAGACATGGGATCTCGAGGAAATGATCAGTTCATTTACTGCTGATGCGAAGGTCATTCATTTCAAGGGTGAAGTAAGCGGCGAATCCAACATCCGCCATTTTCTCACTGAGATCTATCCTTATCTGGTTCCAGGAATCAGTCGTTGCGGCTCGGGTCACATTGTTGATGAAGAAGAAAATGGACTCGTCGCAGTCCGATATCACAACCTTCTTGTACGCTACGCGGTACCGGAAGACGCTCCGAAAATGAGCGACGGCGAGCTGACCGAGAGCGATTATCTACCGATGATCTGGATGTATTCGCCAATGCTTGATCGACTTCGCGAGACCGAAAACGGTTGGAGGATCGCCGAGCGCTACATCGGCGGCTCAACGACGAATCGCCGACTGACGCCGCCAGATATCTCCGCCGCTGCAATACGACCTTTCCTGCCTGGTACTTAAGGAAAGCCAAGAGCTGGCTGCTCGGGCTGGCCAGCACTGGACATCCCGAGCAAGGGCCTTCGATCCTTCTGTTGCACTGCCCCTGGAGTTTTGAATATGAAGATCAAGAATTCAGTCGTGTTCGTGACGGGAGCGAGTCGCGGACTCGGCCTGGCATTTTCCCGTGAGGCACTCGCTCGCGGTGCTACAAAGGTCTATGCAGGGATCCGCAATCCCGAAGACTTCACTGAGCCCGGCCTCGTTCCAGTCAAGCTCGACGTCACCGATCCAGAGTCCGTCATCGCGGCTGCAAGGATCGCTTCCGATGTGACTCTGCTGGTGAACAATGCCGGGATTGCGGAGATCACCGAGTCGCCGTTTTCCGAAGGCGCAGATGATCAAACGCGGCGAATCTTCGAAACGAATTTTTATGGCCTTATGCGAACGACTCGTGCGTTTCAGGCTTCTCTTCCCAGCAATGGCACGGGCGGTATCATAAATGTATTGTCCGATGTCACCTGGAGAAGCGTGCCAATGCTTGCACCATATTCAGCATCGAAGGCAGCGGCATGGAGCTATACCAACAACATCAGGGTGCATCTTAAAGAAAGAAGCATCCAGGTGGTCGGTTTGCATGTTGGCTTCGTGGATACCGACCTCACGAAGGGTTTCGACGTGCCGAAGGCGGACCCGATGGACGTAGTCCGCCAAGCCTACGACGCCCTTGAGGCGGGCGAAAGTGAGGTTCTGGCGGATGAAGGTACTCGTGCATTGAAGCAAACGCTTTCGTCCAAGGTTCCAGCGTACATCGATCCTGAAATTCTCTAGTCGAGGGACGCATGAACTGAATCTCACTCGAGACTCAGGCACTTTACGATCAAATTCAGCTCATTAAAACTTTGAACCAGATTCGCGCCACGTGCTGGTTGCACGTGCCGATAGTGAATGCTTCAGAAATGTCGTTAAGGGCCCTGTCACCTAAGAGCATCAGAGGAATGAAGATCAATGTCGGCAGTGCGCAACAGTGCATTCCGGGCCCGTCATTGAAAAACTCGACGTCTGTCGAAGATTGCTGTGGAGTACCGCTAAACGTTGTGTTGTCTCTCAGTCGTCAGATATCCCAACCATGTCACCGACTTTCACCCGAACCAGATCCTGCGGTAGCGAGGCGACTTTTTCAGTACCGTTCAATTGCTCAGACTGTCGCTGGGCTTCTTGCCAGAGGGGGCGGTCCTTTTGGACAAGCTCATGCCTTCCTCGGTTAACGCTATGAGGCTTCTACCATCTGACGGTGAGGGGCTGATCGAAATCAACCTCCCCGTTCCAGGAGCCCCGTCATTTTTCCCATCGCCGTGCGCTCGATATCGGGACGCTCAGCAAGAGTATTGATTGCAGCCGCCCCCATTTCATGGAGAGCTGCCAAGGTAAGGTACTGGGTGATTCGGAGACCCGATGGCTCAAGCTGCGCATCGTATAAGCGAGTGATCTCCCGACTCGCCTTCCTTATTGCGGAACAATTGCACTGATCGATACCTAACGATTGGCCAACCGGCAGCACCTCTATATTGACTCTCTGCTACTGATGATTGCTTAAGCCCTTGCGTACTGGCTACGCATAGACATCTCGGTATTTTTTAATGAAAGCCTGCACGGACAACGCGGGCGTGCCGGTGCCCCTTTCCACTACGTCATTCACACCCGAGAAAACGCCCTCTTAGTAGTCCTGAACGACTTCAACCAGATGCCGTACCAAGGCTGGCGGAAACTTGTAATCCTGCGTCAGGCCCGCTGTGCAGCGGGGATTAAAAGCGTTCGAGGATCTGTAACGCTGCCGGCTGAACTGTTGGACTCCGGGTTTTCTCCTGAGTAACGCATGGGTTTCGATCTTCGCAGCCCCCCCATAGACGAATGTGTTTCTTGAGAACGACCGGTGACGCTTGGCAGAGGCACGTGAACCGCAGTGAAAGTCGGGGCCCGCGCGTGGAGTGATGATTCGGTATGCCTACAAGGCCAGAATAGATCCGCCTCAAAATTTGGCACAAATCATCCAGAAACAGTCAATTCTTACCTATGAAAAACACATAGAGTCAGTTTCGGCTGGTTCCCACTGGTGAATGCAAATAACAGGTACCCGTACCCTCCCCAGCAGCAATAGCCAGGGGAATCAGCCGCCAAAACTGACCTGTCGGGTCGGTTCGGAAAAGATCCAAATACTCACGGAGGAGGCTTTCTGGTCGGCCAGACGCGATGTGATACATCGCTTCATATGACGATAACAATTTAAATAACAAGCTCGCCATTGACAGTGACTAGGCTGGGTAGAAGTTCAAACCGAGGTAACGCGAGGCGATGCCTTTTGCGGCAAGCACTTCGCTCAGAATCACCCGGTTGCGAAAAGAAGCAGCCAGTCCCGTCCGTAGCTGTATCGGGCGCAGGCTAGGAGCCGGCAGGCCGCTAGTTCTCCTGTTGTTCAGCGATGTTGAATACCTCGGTCGAATGAAGACTGACGAGTGATTCCTTGGAGCTTGAAACGCACGGTACGCGAGGCGAGAGCCGCTAAAAAGCTGTTGAATTGATCGTTCGACAGCTCTCACTTTCTTGCAATCGTAGTGGCGATGAGTGCCACAAAAAAGGAGTACCTATGATTTCCGGATGGCTCTCGAGCGTTCTCGCCCGTCGTAACATTCACTACGGCTGGGCCATGATCGCGGTCACTTTCTTAACCGCCCTGATCAGTGCTGCATCGGTAGGTGCACCAGGTGTCTTCATCGTGCCGATGCAGATGGAGTTCGGCTGGAACACCGTGGAGATCTCCTCCGCCCTTTCTATCCGTTTCGTGCTCTTTGGGCTGATGGCACCTTTCGCCGCCGCGCTCATGAACAGATACGGCTTGCGCCATGTCACCCTCACTGCATTGACGATCATTGTGGTGAGCCTGTTGCTTTCGCTTGGCATGACGAAGGTCTGGCAACTGGTAGTCTTGTGGGGCGTCGCAGTCGGCATCGGCGCTGGCATGACAGCGTTGACGCTCAGCGCCACAGTCGCGTCGCGCTGGTTCAGTGCTCGTCGAGGCCTCGTCGTTGGCGTGCTCACCGCCAGTACAGCGACTGGGCAGCTTATCTTTATGCCTATTCTCGCAAGCATCACCGACCAATGGGGATGGCGCTGGGCTCTCGGTTTGATGTGCGTCATGTTGGTGATTGCTGCATTGGCGGTGCTGCTGGTAATGCGCGATCGTCCGAGTGACATGGGCTTGAGGCCCTACGGAGATGTCGGAACTGATCCGATCACTGTACCTACGTCAAGCAGCGCATCGATCATCGCCGCCTCAATCGGCGCCCTGCGCGACGCCGCAAAAACCAAGGTGTTCTGGATCCTGTTCGGAACATTCTTCATCTGCGGCGCGACAACCAACGGCCTGGTGCAGGTTCACTTGATCCCGATGTGCGGCGACTTTGGCATTTCCCAGGTGAAAGCTGCCGGCTTACTCGCAGCCATGGGTGTATTCGATCTTGTCGGTACCATCGCGTCCGGCTGGCTGTCCGATCGCTTCGACAACCGCCACCTGCTGTTTTGGTATTACAGCCTTCGCGGTTTGTCATTGATCGTGCTGCCTTTTACAGACTTCTCGATCTACGGCCTTTCATTGTTCGCTGTGTTTTATGGCCTCGACTGGATCGCGACCGTTCCTCCAACCGTGCGGCTAGCGGCTTCCCGTTTTGGTGCAGAGCGCGCAGGACTTGTATTCGGGTGGATTTTTGCTGGTCATCAAATAGGTGCAGCAGCGGCAGCATTTGGGGCCGGATGGTCACGCGTGGCACTCCTGAGTTACATGCCCGCATTCTTTACAGGCGGCGTGCTTTGCCTGATCGCCGCGGTAGCCATCATGACCATCAGACAGCAGGAAAAGAAAGTCGCAACAACACTCCAAGCTGCGAGTTGAGTAAATCCAGATAGCCCAACTCATGCGGTTGGTGGCTCCGTTCGCGCCAACCGTTAGGGCTTCGAACTCTAACGTTTATCGTTAAATCCTTAGCTCAAGGAGGAGCACACACACTGAAATTCGGCAGCACATTCATCTTCATATAGGCACCTGCACATGAATACGCTTTTAACTCGCCGCAACGTGATCGCAGGCATGGGTGTGCTCGGCCTGGGCATTTTTGTAAGCTTCAATAGCTTCGCTTCGACCTTTAAAAACGGCTGGGATTTGAGAGGTCAAACTCGCGGACGTTCGTTCACCTTGAACGACACGAAAGGCAATCAAAAGACGCTGTCGAGCTATCAGGGCTCGGTCGCGATGATTTTTTTTGGCTTTACCCAATGCCCAGCTGTCTGCCCCATCACACTGTCCAAAGCTGCAAAAATCAAAAAACTTTTAGGTCCTGATGGCGACCGACTGAGAGTCGTCTTTATTACGTTAGATCCGGAACGCGATACGCCAGCCGTCCTGGACGCCTACGTAAAAACTTTCGATCCAACGTTTGAGGCACTGTATGGAAGCCTCGAGGCCACTGCGGCAACAGCTGCAGAGTTTGGCGTTATCTATGAAAAAGTCCCCCTCGGCGAGACCTACACCATTTCTCACACCGCAATGAGCTATGTCTATGACTCCAAGGGGACGCTGTGCCTTGGGTTGAGTCAGTCGCTCACGGAACAGGAATGCGCGGAAGATCTACTCACTGTCATGAAGGTCAGCTAATGAAATCTCAATCCTACAAAAAATCGCTCATCAAGCCTCTGGGGCAAATCGCGCTACTTTTTTCTCTGTTGGGAATGGCCTGGCAAGCGAGCGCTCAGACCAAAATTGAAGACGCATGGATTCGGGCAACCGTGCCTGGGCAGCAATCAACCGGAGCATTCTTGAAGGTTACGTCCAGTACGGACAGTAAACTGGTTAACGTTCAATCCCCGGCTGCAAAAATGGTCCAGATTCACCGAACGACCATGCAAAACGAAGTGATGCATATGGACCCCGTTGATTCGGTCGCGTTACCTGCTGGCAAAACCGTCGTCTTTGACCCAAGCGGCTACCACGTGATGTTCATAGGGTTATCCGCCCAAGTGAAAGAAGGTGACAAAGTGCCTCTGACACTGACAGTGGAAGACGCTACCGGCAAGAAGGAGTCAGTCAAGCTGGACGTCGATGCACGAGCACTGAATGCGTCTGACAGCGACGACATGAAGTAACCCCTCCCCTTCTCACTCAACGAAATTTGATCCTGGCAGTTCGGCTACGATTGCCAGGATCTGCGGCAAAAAACTTGTCAGAAAGTAAAGACAGAGCACCTCACTAGCTAATACTCAGCGATAGCCAAAATCCTTCTCACGCCCACGCTGCTGAAAGCAGCCTTACGACCTCCCTTTCAAATATCCAGGGCATAGTTGAGCAGCGACGCCAGCGAGTTTTCAGAAACAGCCCAAAGCATTGATGCATCGATTAAGCGCTTTAACGCTACAGAGAGAGCTGCACGATAAGCAAATGCGCGAGCTCCAAACCCTGTTAACCAGTTAAGAATGTTTAGGGGCAATCATGACCACACCACGAATCTCCGCCTGCGTGTTTGATGCCTACGGGACTCTTTTCGATGTCCATTCTGCGGTCGCAAGACATGCCGATGAGTTGGGTAAACACGCTCGCGAAATATCGATCCTATGGCGCACCAAGCAACTTGAATATTCGTGGGTTCATACCCTGATGCGGCGCCATACAGATTTCTGGACGTTAACCGAGGCGGCACTCGACTATGCCCTGGCTTTTTACAATGTGAAGAATGAGCGGCTAAAACAGACGTTACTAACAAGCTACCTGACGCTGGACGCCTACGCTGAAGTCCCAGCAGCATTGCACAGCCTTCGCGAAGCAGGCGTACGAACAGCGATCCTTTCGAATGGATCTCCTCGGATGCTGGAAAGCGCGGTTCGGTCTGCAGGTTTGGATATTTTGCTTGATGAGTGCCTTTCCATTGAGCAGGTACAAATCTACAAGCCTGATCCGGCGGCCTACGAGATTGCAGTAGCAGCACTGAATGTGTCGTCGACCAAAGAGATCGCTTTTTTCTCATCCAACGCTTGGGATGCCATTGGGGCTCATGCGTTCGGTTTTCACGCGTTTTGGCTTAATCGATCTAGGCAGCCCGAAGAATATGGGTTGTACGAAAAGGCAACGAAGCTCGAATCGTTGAGCGGCATAGCTTCACGTGTGACTGCACAGATCTGCTAACTGGCACGAAGGCAGGACTCGGATGGGTAATTGCACAGACTTGCCCACCCATTTGCATTCGGCCTGACCATTCATTTGCATCGGATTTGACCAGCATACTTCGCGGACACGACCGGTTGAATCCACAGCCAAAAGCAGTCATTCCGGCGCCCTCACTCGACGCACCGATTTTCCTGAACAGGCGTATTTGATGGGTTATGTCTGGCACGACAAAGCGTGCCGGACACTTCCACCACAGGTATTTATTTTTTAATAGACACAATCGTGGCTCTGCTACCTTCTAGCCGGAAGGAAAACGATACACGGTCTCCAGTCGTCAGCCCTTTCAGTTGATCTTCCGATACAGAAAAGGCCATGGTCATCGGCGGCCATTGCACAGCTGGAACAGCGCCGTGAGAGATAGTTACCGTATGCTTCGTAGTATCGATAGCCTTGATCGTTCCGTCGGCGGTGGCGACTGGAGCCTGCTTTGTTTCTTGCTTCATCTGCATGCCCTCCATACCGTCCATTTTCATGCCCGGCATGTCCTCTGCCTGGGCAGAAAAAGACAGCGTAACTACGGTGCTAGCAACTGCAATCAGAGTCAGTTTCATACGACTTTTCCTTGAGGGGGGTTGGGTTCAAATTGGAGTTGGCGGCGACGCATCAGGCGATACGCTGCCGGAATGACAAATAGGGAGAGCAAGGGTGCCGTGACCATACCGCCGACCATGGGCGCGGCGATGCGGCTCATGACTTCGCTGCCGGTGCCGCTGCCCAACAGGATGGGTAACAGACCGGCAATGATCACGGCCACAGTCATGGCCTTGGGTCGAACGCGCTGCACAGCGCCTTCACGAATCGCCGCCACCAGCCCGCGCTCAGTGCTGTCGCCGAGGTCTTCACGCTCGGCCCAGGCGTTTTTCAGGTAGAGCAACATAATCACGCCGAACTCGGCAGAAACCCCGGCCAAGGCG
>LNAP01002891.1_pt1 | contig 16752 bp, 10 predicted proteins | sample 602601 | NCBI WGS metagenome assembly LNAP01 (sample SAMN02440304, study PRJNA202911) | soil metagenome | biome: Subtropical and temperate rainforests or woodlands; isolation source: soil samples (1 kg each in a 20% v/v slurry with milli Q water) were... ... | reverse complement strand
CCCGCTGTCGTCGATCTTCGACGCCAACCACACCAAGTCCAGCGGCAAGCTGCTCAAGGTACTGGCGTGGTACGACAACGAATGGGGCTTCTCCAACCGTATGCTGGATAACTGCCTGGCGCTGTGTAACGCCGAGTAACCCCCCCCTGTGGGAGCGGGCTTGCTCGCGAATGCGGTGGGTCAGTAATAAATGTATTGACTGACCCACCGCATTCGCGAGCAAGCCCGCTCCCACATTTGTCTTGCGTGGGTTCAGAGAAATAGCCACTTGCCATTTGCGTTGATGATAAGCATTATCATTAACTGCCAATTGGTCCGGTATCACTGTGAGCCTATCTCGCTTCAATCAAGTCTTCCTCACCCAACGGGTGGTGCTACTGCGCACCTTGCAGCGGATGGTGAATAACCACAGCACCGCCGAGGACCTGTTGCAGGAAACCTACCTGCGCGTCACCCGGGCGCTCAGCGAGCGACCGATTGATCACCTCGAACCTTTCGTGTTCCAGACCGCACGCAACCTGGCCCTCGACCATCTGCGCGCGCGTCGGATCCAGTCCCGCACCCTGCAGGAAGATGTCCCATTGGATGTCCTGCAAAGCGTCGCCTCCCCGGTCACGACGCCCGAAGATGCCGCCCACGCCGAGCAATTGCTGGAGCACCTGAGTGTCAGCCTCGGACAGTTGAGCGCCCGCCAGCAGCAGATCTTTATCCTCAGCCGCCTGCACGGCTGCAGCTATCAGGAGATTGCCGACCAGTTGCAGGTGTCCTTGAGCACCGTGCAAAAGGAACTGAAATTGATCATGGCCATCTGCATAGGTGTGGCCGAACGACTCGATCACCCTTAAGCTTTGTCGGGACAAGCCGACAGAAATGTCGCAAAAATACGCAAGACACTGAATAAAACGTGGCGAAGACCCGAGGAACACCGTGACGGACCCGAACAAACTGCATCCCCATGAGCTGGCTCATGAGGTGTTGCAACATGCGGCCATGGACCAAGCCCTCGACTGGCTGATCGCTTTGCAATGCCCGCAGCCAGGCCAGCAGGCCGAGTTCCAGGCCTGGCTCGCCGCCGACCCGAGTCACGCCCAAGCCTTCGCCAAAGCCCAGGCCGCCTGGGGCGGTGCGCCGGTACACAGCGCCGCCGTGGCCCTCAATGCACCGCGCAAGCCCAGCGCTTGGCGGCGCATCAAGCCGCACTGGAAGCCCTTGGCCACGGCGGCGGTGTTGCTGCTCGGGCTGTTCAGCTTCAGCAACCTGCCGGTGCGCCTGCAGGCCGACCATTTGACCGTGGTCGGCGAGCGCCAGCGCCTGCAGCTGGATGACGGCTCCAAGGTGCTGCTCAATACCAATTCGGCGTTTTCCAGCACCATCGACGAACATCAGCGCATCGCCCGCCTGTACCAGGGCGAGGCGTTTTTCGAAGTCGCGGCCAACCGTGGCCTGCCCCTGCAAATCGACGCCGGCCCAGTGCGCGCCAGTGTCAGCGATACGGCATTCGCTGTGCGTTATCTCAACGGTGAGGCCCAGGTTCAGGTGCAACGCGGAGACGTTGACCTGAGTACCCCCTTCGGCAACAACCGGGTGCGCCTGAGTGCCGGCGAGAGCATCCGCGTCGGCCCCAAGGGCTTCGGCCAACCCTCCAAGCTCGATGCGACCAAGGAGCTGGCGTGGGTCCAGGGCCGACTGGTCTTTGAAAACTGCCCGATGAGTGAAGTGCTGGCAGAGCTGCGGCGCTATTACCCGGGCTGGATCGTCAACACCAACGAGCAACTGGCCAGCGTCGCGGTGACCGGTAATTACCGCCTGGATCAGCCCCTGGACGTGGTGCGCTCCCTGGCGCATATCACCTCGGCCAGACTCTCGGAGTTCCCCGCGCTAGTCATTCTCAATTGAGAATAATTATTTTTACTCGATAACCTCTGCTGGTACGTCTCGTCTTAGCCAATGCAACTGATTCCTATTTGATTCAGGCTCGCAACTATAAGACTCGTACCTCGGAGCGCTCTCGATGTCCTCTCGTTTCAACCGCCGGTCCTCTTCGCCCACGCTTTGCCTGCTGGCCGCCGCGATCCTGTTGGCAGGCAGCCCGGTCCTGACGGCCACTGCCGCCGAACCCGCTGCGCGCAGCCACGCCAATTACACCTTCAGCATCGAGCAGCAATCCCTGGTGTCGGCGCTCAACGCCTTTACCGCCGTCACCGGCTGGCAGATCGGCCTGCCCGCCGAACTGGGCCAAGGGGTTTCCTCCCCCGGCGCACGGGGCTCACTGACACCGGAAAAGGCCCTGGATCGGCTGTTGGTGGGGACCAACCTGAACTACCGCAAACTGGGTAACAACAACATCGTCCTGGAAAAGCGCACGGCGGGCAGTGCTATCACCCTGCAGCAAATGACCATCAGCGCCACCCGTCAGGAACAAGCGGTAGACAGCGTGCCCAGCACCGTCACCGTGCATGAGCGCGAGGAGCTGGACCGCCAGAACGTCAACACCATCCGCGAACTGGTGCGCTACGAACCGGGTGTCTCGGTCGGTGGCGCGGGCACCCGCTCCGGTAACTCCGGCTACAACATTCGCGGGATCGACGGCGACCGCATCCTCACCCAGGTCGACGGTGTAGAGGTGCCGGACAACTTCTTCAACGGCCCGTACGCCAAGACCCGACGCAACTATGTCGACCCAGAAATCGTCAAGCGCGTGGAAATCATCCGTGGCCCGGCCTCGGCCCTGTACGGCAGCAGCGCCATCGGCGGCGCCGTCAGCTACTTCACCCTCGATCCGGATGACATCATCAAGCCCGGCCAGGATGTGGGCGCGCGGCTGAAGACCGGCTACAGCTCGGCGGACGAAAGCTGGCTGACCTCCGGTACCGTCGCCGGCCGGGTGCAGGACTTCGACGGTTTGCTGCACCTGAGTCAGCGCAACGGCCACGAGATGGAGTCTCATAACGGCAACAACGCCACCGGCCTGGCCCGCACCGGCGCCAACCCGGAAGACGTGCGCACTACCAACGTGCTGGCCAAGCTGGGCTGGAACTACGGCGAAGACAACCGCCTGGGCCTGACCTACGAGAAGTACAAGGACGACCGCGACATCAACCAGAAAAGTGCGGTGGGCGGGATCTTCCTCGAGGGCCAGGGCACGAACATGTACCGTGACCGCCGCGGTAACGACACCATCACCCGCGAACGCTTTGGCCTGGAGAACAAGTTTTCACTCGACTCGCCGATTGCCGATCACATCAAGACCAGCCTCAACTACCAGATCGCCAAGACCGACCAGGCCACCAGCGAAATCTATCAGGCCGGCCGCCGCGTGCTGCGTACCCGCGACACCCTCTACGAAGAAAAGCAGTGGGTGTTCGACGCGCAGTTGGACAAGGCCTTCGTCATCGGCGATACCGATCACCTGCTGACCTACGGCACCACGATCAAGCAGCAGAAAGTCACCGGTTCGCGCGAAGGTGCGGCGACCTGCCTGGCTGTAGGCGCGGGCTGCACTGCCATCGGCGCACCGAGCCCAACCCCTGCCGACAGCGTGAAAAAAGCCAGCGATTTCCCCGATCCGACCATCAACAGCTACGCGCTGTTTGCCCAGGATCAGATCAGCTGGAATGACTGGACCTTCCTGCCCAGCCTGCGCTACGACTACATCCAGCTCAAACCCAAACTGACCGAAGCGTTCCTCAATACCACCGACCCGGACCGCAAGTACCCCCACGACGACTCGAACAAAACCTGGCATCGCTTCTCGCCAAAACTGGGCGTGACCTACGCACTGACCGAGCAGTACACCTGGTTTGGCCAGTACGCCGAAGGTTTCCGCACGCCATCAGCCAAAGCGCTGTATGGCCGTTTTGAAAACCTGGAAGAAAACTATGTCGTCGAGCCCAACTCGAACCTCAAGCCGGAAACCAGCAAAAGCTACGAAACCGGAATCCGTGGCAACTTCGACTCAGGCAATTTCGACGTCGCGGTGTTCTATAACAAGTACCGTGACTTCATTGACGAGGACAACGCCGCGCTGAGCCCAACCGGTACCATCTTCCAGCCCGGCAACATCAAGCGCGCCACCATCAAGGGCATGGAGGTCAAAGGGCGTTTGAACCTGGACGCCTTCGGCGCACCGCAAGGCCTGTACAGCAAAGGCGCGATTGCCTACGCCCATGGCCGCAACGACGAAACCGGCCAGCCGCTGAACAGCGTCAACCCGCTCAAGGGTGTATTCGGCCTGGGCTACGACCAGGACACCTACGGTGCGCTGGTCAGTTGGACCCTGGTCAAGAAACAGAACCGGGTAGACAGCGCCACGTTCTTTACCCCGACCGGCATCAAGGCCAACGGCCCGTTCAAGACCCCGGGCTTTGGCATCGTCGACCTGACCGGCTTCTACAAAGTCACCGACGAGCTGACCGTCAACGGCGGCCTGTACAACCTGACCGACAAGAAATACTGGAACTGGGATGACGTGCGCAGCTACGACGGCGTGGGCGAAGCCGGCGTGACCTCGCCGGCCAGCCTGGACCGCCTGACCCAGCCAGGGCGTAACTTTGCGATCAACCTGATCTGGGATATCTGACCCACGCAACCCCGCCTCGCCGGCTTTATCGCCGGCCGGGGTGAGGATTTTTTACTGTGACGCGTCTTCTTGTTCGTCTAGTAATAACAGCCTGGCAACAAGGCGCTTTTCCTTCTCAAGGACATCCAATGACCGCTTCCACCACCACAGAACGCGCAAGCCTGCGCTCCCAGCGCCTGAACCAGATCACCCACGAGCCACACACCAAGCTCGACGCCCTGGTCAAGGCTCACGCCCCGTTTGAAACCCAGGCCAACTTCGCCCGTTTCGTGGTCGCGCAGTACCTGTTCCAGTCGGAACTGGTGGCGCTGTACAACGATCCCGAGCTGATCAAGCTGGTACCCGACCTGGCCGAGCGCTGCCGCGCCGACGCCGCCAAGCTGGACCTGGCCGACCTGGACACCGAAGTGCCTGCCCCCGTGGCCGGTGCCGTGCAGAACCCGAGCAAGGCCGAGGCCCTGGGCTGGCTGTTCGTCTCCGAAGGCTCCAAGCTGGGCGCGGCATTCCTGATCAAACGTGCCGTTGGCCTGGGCCTGAGCGAAACCTTCGGGGCCCGCCACCTCGGCGAGCCGGCCGGTGGCCGTGCCGAAGGTTGGAAGCGCTTCACCCGCACCCTCGATAGCCTGGAACTGAGCGCCGAAGAAGAAGCGGCGGCGGAAAAAGGTGCAGTGGATGCCTTTGTACGCTTCACCGTGTTGCTGGAACAGGCGTACGCTAGCGCCCCAGAACTGGCCTGACCCGCTGCTGGCATGCCATGAATGTGGGAGCTGGCTTGTGTGGGAGCTGGCTTGCCTGCGATAGCATCGCCTCGGTCCAACTCATACACCGAAGCGTCCGCATCGCAGGCAAGCCAGCCCCCACATGTTGATCGCGCTCCATTTTCAGATTTTTCGAAACCCAGACAAATCGTACCTATGACAGCCCCCGCCCCCTCCTCCTCCAAGCTCGCCCGAATCCTGTTCGGCCTGCTGGCCTATGTCAGCCTGGGGATCGGCTTGATCGCAATTGTCATACCGGGCCTGCCCACCACCGAATTCATCCTGCTGGCCGCCTGGGCTGCCACCAAGAGCTCGCCGCGCCTGAGCGCGTGGCTGGAAAACCACCGGCTGTTCGGGCCGATCCTGTTCAACTGGCGCAACGGCAAGATCATCGCGCGCCGGGCCAAGGTCAGCGCCACCATGAGCATGCTGCTGTGTGCCGGCCTGATGCTGGTGATGCTCGATCACGGGTGGCCGATCTACCTGGCGATCGCCGGCATGTGCCTGGGCAACCTGTGGATCTGGTCACGCCCCGAGCGCCTGGCGCGACCCCCCGCCTGAGCGCCCTACCGCTCATCGCCTATTCCTCATGAATTACCCGTCGGTGCCGATGTTCCGGGCATAGCGCCGAATGGACTTGGCCGTTGCCCTGCTTGCACACCAACAAGTCCAATCGCGAGTAAGCCCATGTTCGACACCCTCTCCATCCGCTTGAAAATCGTGCTGCTCTCCGGCCTCTGCCTGTTGGGGGTGATTGCGCTGATCGTCAGCCTGAACATCTACCAGACCAACCAGAACGACCAACTGGTCAGCGCCTCAAGTTCGCAGATGCTCACCACCAGCGTGGAAAACCTGCTCCAAGCCAAGGCCGCCGAGCAGGCGGTGCAAGTACAGAAAGCCTTCGGCGAGAGCCTGTTGGTGGTCACCGCCCTCGCCGATCAGGTCAAGGACTTGCGCAACATGGCCGCCAAGCGTTCGCTGGAAGCAGGGGCCGTGCGCGAGGAGCTCAATCAGCAGATCAAGACCGCCTTCGAGCGCAACACCAAGGTGCTGGGGATCTGGTTGTCGTTTGAACCCAACGGCCTGGATGGCAAGGACAGCGAATTTATCGACGACAAGCTGCGCGCCTCCAACGAAGCCGGGCGTTTCTCCAGCTATTGGAGCCGGGCCGGCGGTGAAGGCCTGAACACGATCATGGTGGAAGCGGACCTGACCAAGACCACCCTCAATCTCAGCGGCACGCCCTACAACATCTGGTACACCTGCCCACGGGATACCCGCAGCGTTTGCCTGCTGGACCCGTACGCCGACGAAGTGGCCGGCAAGTCGATGCTGATGACCACCATCTCCCTGCCGCTGCTGGCCGACGGCAAGGTGATTGGGGTGATCGGTATCGACATTGCCCTGGACGCCCTGCAAGCGGCGGCCAATACCGCGCAAAAAGAGCTGTTCGACGGCGCCGGAATCATGGAAATCCTCTCCAGCAGTGGCCTGATCGCCGGCTACAGTGGCGAGCCGGACAAGGTCGGCAAGAGCATCGTCGATATGCTTGGCGGCGAAGGCAAAGAGATCGTGCAACTGCTGGCCAGTGAAACGCGCAAGGTCCGCGAGCAAAACGACACGATCCACGCGGTATATCCGCTCAAGCCGATTGCCGGTGCCAAGCCCTGGGGCGTGTTGATTTCGCTGCCCAAGGACGTGCTGCTGGCCGATTCGGTCAAGTTGCAAGGCGTGCTCGACGACGCCCAGGCCCGCGGCACACTCCAGGCGTTGCTGGTGGGCGCCGTGGCTGGCCTGCTGGGCCTGCTGCTGATATGGCTGACCGCGACGGGTGTGACTCGCCCGATCAACAGCGTGGCGGCGATGCTCAAGGATATTGCCAGCGGCGACGGCGACCTGACCCAGCGCCTGACTTATACGAAAAAAGACGAACTGGGAGAACTGGTCAGTTGGTTCAATCGCTTCCTCGACAAGCTGCAGCCGACCATCGCCCAGATCAAGCAGAGCATCACTGAAGCCCGTGGCACCGCGGATCAGTCCTCGGAAATCGCGCGCCAGACCAGCGAAGGCATGCAGGTGCAATTTCGCGAGATCGACCAGGTGGCCACCGCCTCCAACGAGATGAGCGCCACCGCCCATGAGGTGGCCAACAGCGCCTCAAATGCGGCCAGTGCAGCACGCGGCGCCGATCAATCGGCCCGTGAAGGCATGGCGATTATCGAGCGCAGTACCCGCGATATCACCACCCTCGCCGAAGAAGTCAGCAAGGCGGTGACCGAGGTCGAAGCCCTGGCGGTCAACAGTGAGCAGATCGGCTCGGTGCTGGAGGTGATCCGCAGCATTGCCGAGCAGACCAACCTGCTGGCGCTCAACGCGGCGATTGAAGCGGCACGCGCCGGGGAAAGCGGACGGGGTTTTGCGGTAGTGGCAGACGAAGTGCGCAACCTGGCGCGACGCACCCAGGACTCAGTGGAAGAAATCCGCCTGGTCATAGAACGTATCCAGAGCGCTACCCGTGGGGTAGTGACCACCATGCATTCGAGCCAGAGCCAGGCGCAGAACAACGCCGGGCAGATCCAGCAGGCGGTCCAGGCCCTGGGCAAGATCAGCGATGCGGTGACGGTGATCAGCGACATGAACCTGCAAATCGCCAGCGCTGCCGAAGAACAGAGCGCCGTGGCCGAAGAGGTCAACCGCAACGTTTCGGCGATCCGTACCGTGACCGAGACCTTGACCGGTCAGGCCACTGAATCGGCGGCGATCAGCAGCCAGTTGAATGCATTGGCCAACCAGCAGATGAAACTGATGGATCAGTTCCGGGTGTAGACCCAGGTCCGGAAAACGATGAAATACCCCATGTGGGAGCGGGCTTGCTCGCGATAGCGGTGGACCCGTCAATAAATCCGGCGACTGACACTGCGCTATCGCGGGCAAGCCTGCTCCCACCTTTTGATCTGCGTTGGGTTTACAATCGGGGCTTCTGATCAGGAGTATCCCCGTGCTGACTCATCTCGATTCCCAGGGCCGTGCCCATATGGTCGACGTCACCGATAAAACCGTGACGTTCCGCGAAGCCGTGGCCGAGGCGCGGGTGCGCATGCTGCCCCAGACCCTGCAAATGATTGTCGACGGCGCCCATCCCAAGGGCGACGTGTTCGCCGTGGCGCGCATCGCCGGGATCCAGGCGGCGAAAAAGACCAGCGACCTGATCCCCCTGTGCCATCCGCTGATGTTGACGGGCGTCAAGGTTGAGCTGGCAGCCGAAGGGGAAAATACCGTGCACATCATCGCCCGCTGCAAGCTGTCCGGGCAGACCGGCGTGGAAATGGAAGCACTGACTGCCGCCAGTGTTGCCGCGTTGACGATCTACGACATGTGCAAGGCGGTGGACCGTGGCATGACCATCGAGAACATCCGCCTGCTGGAAAAGCTCGGCGGCAAAAGCGGGCATTTCAAGGCGGACCAGGCATGAGCATCAACGTACTGTTTTTTGCACGCTACAGCGAGGCGATAGGCCTGGACTCCCTGGAGGTCGAAGGCGACTTCGCTACGGTCGATGCCGTGCGCCTGGCACTGGCGGCTGATGCGGGCTTCGAGGTGCTCAACGAGGCCAGCCTGATGTGTGCGCGCAACCAGGAACTGTGCTCCCTCGACGAGCCTTTGCAGGCCGGTGACGAAGTCGCCTTCTTCCCGCCCGTGACCGGAGGCTGACCATGGCCATTCGTGTGCAAGCCCAGCCCTTTGACCCCGGCGCCGAAGTCAACGCCATGCACGCGGCCAACGTGGGTGTGGGTGCGGTGGTGAGCTTTGTCGGCTATGTACGCGATTTCAACGATGGCCTCGATGTGGCGGGGATGTTCCTTGAACACTACCCCGGCATGACCGAAAAAGCCCTGGCCAAGATCGCCGTCGAAGCCGAGCAGCGCTGGCCGCTGCTCAAGCTCGAAGTGCTGCACCGCATCGGCGCCCTGGAGCCCGGCGAACCCATCGTGTTCGTCGCGGCCGCCAGTGCCCACCGCCAGGCGGCGTTTGATGCCTGTGCGTTTGTGATGGACTACCTCAAGACCCGGGCGCCGTTCTGGAAGAAGGAGAACACCAGTGAGGGGGCGCGGTGGGTTGAGGGGCGAGAGAGTGATCATGCGGCGGCGGGTCGCTGGAAAGCCTGATTGTTTATCATTGGGTGGCGCTTGCAAGAACACGCAGTCATGGCTGTGGTTTATAGTTATAAAGGTTCATTAAGTTATTTCTATTTCAGCTAATTAACTGTCATTTTTAACAGTTACTTTCTCTTTTTTCCTGGTCTCTAATCTCCCTAAGTGTTCGATATCTAAGTTCGTGGAATTTCAGCTCGAATTTGGTTTCGAGAAAGTTCGCGCTACGGCGATGGATGTGGTTTTTGGAGAACGAGATGATCAGGCAATCACATAATATGCGGCTTGTGCATTTTAAGGTCAGGTTTGCTGATGGCACTGACTATACGGATGCACTTTATGCCAATGGGCATCATCAAGTTGAAGTTGTAGTTGAGGTTTTAAAGCAGGTTTTGGGGAAAAAAGGTGTCTGGAGTCAAGCCTCCTTAACCGATAGTGAGCGAGCGAGTGTAAAAATCGTACCTGTTTCTATCGCGGATAATGCCAATGTAGGCAGCGGGTGGAGTTGCGATACGCAGAAGAACGAATATGATCCAGGACTCTGGAATCGTACTGGGGAAGAACTCGGCGAGAGTCTGCCAAACAATACGGTTGTTGACGCGGGGGTAGAGATTGTCAGGCGTTATATGCGCGTTGAGGAAAATGTCTCTCTCAAGGCTGTACAGTTCATGGCGACTATTGTGTTGGACGGAGAGACGGTTACTAACAGCTATTCCGAATATCCGACTGATTTTAAGTCGTCGGTATTTATCAAACCCACGGTGCCCCCAGTATTGCTTTCTACAGAGCTTGATTTGATTGTTGATTATGATGCTTTAAATATTACAGGGCTTCTTGATATTGATATGTACTATTGGGAAGGTGTTAATGGTTTGTGGTTTGTTCATAATTATGGGTTGAATGAGTCAGTGGAGGTGCCAAATGAAGGGACCTCCTTTCAGACGTCTTATGGACTTTCGGGTAATTATAAAGGAGGAGTTTTCTCTGGGTCTTCGAGCAGTACTTTACGGTTGAGTATGGTTCACCAGTATCTTCCAGTTGTAAATCCAGGTGAGGATCCAGTGATTCATCGGATAAGTAATCGTGTTATGTGCGCGGTTAAACTTACTACACAGATTCCGGACCTTCCGCATGAGGTTTTGAATAGCAAGTGGCGGTTGCGGGATAACTATGGGGATCTTCATGTATTTAAAATAGTTCCCTATGAAAGTGGCAATCGTCTGACGGTGGAGCCCGTTAAGTTAGCAAGGCGACCTCAGCACTTCCACATCGTCCTTGCTAATGGTCAGGATTCTACTGACGCGCTGTATGCCAATGGCCGGCATCAGTGCAAAGTTCTTATTGAAGTCACTATGGTGCAGGAAGGGATTAATGGTAATTGGGAGAGCACGCTCCTGCGGGAGGATGAAAAAGCCAGTGTAGCGGTCACATTATATTCTCCAAATGTGAACCAGCCTCTACCGGGGGGGTGGTCCTGCGATACCGTGAAAAATATATATGATACCGGACTTTGGATTCGAGAGATACAAGACGCAGAGGGGGGCGGAATTGGGGAGAACACTACGCAACAAAAGAGTGGGGCGCTGGATACTATAGAGATAGTTGAGCGATTTATGCGTTTGGAAACCGGCGCTTCAATGGAGAGTCGGAGGCTTATGGCTAAGATAATTATAGATGGTAAAGTTTATACCACGAATTTTAACGAAGGGGATTCAAAGTTTAATGCTTGGGTGAATATCTCGCCTCGGCAGCCTTATCGAGTGAGAGTTCGTGATCTTATACTTACTGTGGATCACGCTTATTGGAATCACAATACGAAGACCGATATTGATGTTTGGTATTGGTTGCCCCCGCCTGGGGTGAGGTTTATCTCCCAAATGGGGTTAGACGCACCCATGTGGGTCCCTTGGGAGGGGCGTTACTTTCAGACGTCTTTTGTTAATGGGTCCGGTGGAGTTGATAGAAAAGGCGGAGTTGTAGTGGGCCACGATAAGCCTGGGTCAAGCCCCTCTCTTGATGAGATACATGAAAACTTGTCAGATAATTATCATATTCTGAGATTTAATCGAGTAAATACGATTATGCGTGCGTTATGGGTTTCCATTGAGCTCCCCATGTTTGAAGGGGAGGGCAACACACCTTGGCGACTAGTCGATAATTATGGCTGCATGCATGTATATACTATGCGTGGAAGTAGGCAAAATATTGAGTTGTTGGATTATGAGAGCTGATTAGATTTGTGCGTCTCGTCTTCAGAACAGGTGCTTACCATGAATGTCTATTCCAACGCATTTAATTTTTCCTCGTACTTGAACGGTTCCGTCGATCCACGAACAGGTCAGTATGGTGCCCAAATCAATTTGGCTCAATTATCTCCTGAGGGGCCTCTCGAGGTCAGTCGCAGTATTGTTTTGTTATTTTCAATGTTTGAGCCTGGCCGTGTACCTTATGGGTTGGGGTGGCGCCTGAGTAATACGGAATTTGACCTTTCCAGTGCGCAACTCACGTTGATTAGCGGCGAGCGATTTAAGACGCAAGGTATGCCTTCTGTTGGCGGAACGATGGTTTTCAAGGATCGAAAACTTAAAGATCTAGTGGTAAGGCGAACGAATGAAACCACGCTGCATGTGATTTATCGGGATGGCACGATTGAAGTTTTGGAGCGTACCAGTAGTACGCTCCCTTATCGAATTACTTCCATAAGATTTGAAAATGGTGAGGTCTTCAGATTCGGCTATGCCCCAGGTGGTTCTCTTGAGCGTATCCTCAATCACAAACAGGAAGAGTTGCTGCTACTGACCTACGCGAGTGGGCGCCTGCAAACGGCTGATAGACGTGTCGAGGGGGGGCGTTATGCGCGTACGCGATTTACACAGATCAATGATCGCCTTACAGGTGTCACTGCGCCTTACGATCGTAGTGGTGCGCCGGGGGTTGCTGCCTATACGTTTGTATACAGGACGCCGTTTCGTAATGGCTTGGTTGCGATTGAGCGGGTGCAAACGCCGATGGGCGGAACTGAGCAGATCAACTATACCGAAAACGGTCATCAATATGGCAACAACCAATTCATCCCCCGTGTGTCCAGTTGGACGCAGACTCCAGGTGCCAATCAACCTCCAATGATCCGGACTTATGATTACAGTCCAGGGCAGAACTTCACGGGGTTCCCTTATGCGGGTGGTTTCAAAGAGGGTGAGGACAACCTGTATCTGATTAGCGGCGCCTATGACTATTGGACTGAGGAGAAAAGCATTGACGCGGCCAATAACAATACGGTCTTGAGCGTCACTCGTACCACCTACAATAAGTTTCACCTGTTGACCGAAAAGCAGGTCCTACGCGAGGGAACGCGCAGTAAAGTAAATATCACCTATAACACGCTCCCCGGTCTATTTCCCAGCCAGCCCGCGAACTTCCAACTGCCCAAAACCGTTACCAATCGCTATGAACTCGTAGCTGGTGGCACCTCGAGGGAAGAGATCCAGCAGATCGAAACCGATGATTATGGCAACGAACTCAGCCGCACCGAACCCTCTGGCATTCGCACCGAATACAGTTATTACCCGATTGCCGGCGAAAGCGGCAAATGCCCGGCGGACCCCCACAAATTGTTCCAGCGCTACCTCAAACAAGAGCGACTCGTACCTGTAGGAGGCACGCCTACCGCGCGACTCACGGAATATACCCATACGCGCGTCCCCCAGACGGGCAGTAGTTATTTTGTGCTACAGCAATCGAGCAGCCAGGCTGGTGTGCTAGTGATGCAGCAGACTTACTACGAAACCCCTGTGGCGCTGGCTGGCCGGTTGAAGAGCAGCACCAGTACGGTCGGCGGGCAGCTGTTGACCAGTGATTTCAGTTACGTCATTGAAGGCGATAACCTGATCGAAACCCGACGGTTGAAAGGGCGCGAAGAACAAGGAAATCAATGGCTTGAGGCAAAACGCACGCTTTCGATGGTCAGTCGACGCCTGTTGTCGTTAACGCGAGATGGCGGCAGCACGATGGGCCTGGCGTACGACGTCAATGGCCGGCTGACCGCAGAAACCGTAGCTCTTGGAGCGCCGCAGAAAGCGACCCGGCAATACGCTTACCATTTTGCCGAAGAGAATAAGCGTGCCCATCTGATTACCGCGGACGCGCAAGGTAACAAGACGATTACCTACTACGACGGTGCCGGACGCCAGGTGTCCGAAGCACAATTGATCGGCTCGAGCCAGGAGCGAGTCGCCTGCACTTGGCGTTATGACGCGCTTGGGCAAACTGTGGAAGTGGTCAAGAGCGACTACGTGACCAACGGGCAACGCTCGTTGCGCAGCGTCCACTCCTACAGTAAGTGGGGCAACGCCAGCCGCGTCACCCACGCCGATGGCCGTGTTGTCATCAACGAGTATGACCCGCGGCTCAATCTTACCGAGGAGGGCGTGGTTGGCGGTGAACGGCTGTTGACCTATTTCAATACGCATAACCAGCCAATGAAGGTGGAGCGCCTGGATGCCAACAATAATAAAGTGGAGCTGGCGTCGTATACCTACGATGGCTTGGGGCGCTGCGTGACGGCAGTGGATGTCAATAAAACGTCCACTGAGCTGACCTATGACGTGTTCGACCGGGTGCTGACGACCCTTCAAAAACCAATAGATGGCACTCCTCATCGGCTGCGTAAAACGGATTACGCCCCCGGCACCAGCAGTGAATTGGCCAGTGCTTTTACGGTCGACAATAAACGGCTGGGGGCCCGTACCTACGATAGCCTCGGCAGAATGACCAGCCAGACGCGTGGGGCATCGGGGCAGGCCACGACCTGGGAGTACAAGGCCGGAGAGATGGAACCGTTCACCATGGTTTCCTCCCGTGGGGTTCGCCAGACCCTGGCTTATGACACAGAGTTGGATGTGCCGACTCGGATTGAGATGTCGGGCCATCCGGCGAGCACCTACCGGCATGACCCGGTTACCGGTGCTATGACACGTTCCGAGACCAATGGCTTGATCCATGAGTTCGTTATGGATGCCAACGGCCGTCCTGAAAAGGATATCCAAACCGCCAACGGCAACGTCCTGACCTCGCAGTATGGCTATTCCCCTGGCGGGCGCCTGCTGCAGCAAACTTCCGCCGACGGCCAGTCCAGCCAGCTTGAGTACGATGTGTTCGGGCGGTTCTCCAAGATGACCACTGGCGCCATGGTCATCGAGCAAACCTACGATACATTGGGTCGGCCGCATGTCCTGACCACCGCCTATGAAAGCACGCGAGTCGTTACCAAGCTGTCCTATGACTCGCTGGGTCGGGAAGCCGAGCGCCGCTTCGAGCAGAACGGTGCGCTGTTCCAGGTCATGACCAGCACGTATCACCTCAACAGTATGTTGGCGACACGGGAACTCAAGGACGCCGGCTCACGCCTGGTGATCGGCGAGACCTTCACCTACGATGCCTTTCTGCGGCTCAAGACCTATCGCTGCACGGGGCCCGAACACCCCAAGGATCATCTGGGGCGTGGCATTGTCGGGCAGGATTTCAGCTTTGACAGCCTCAATAACATTACTCGGGTTGTCACGACGTTTGCCGACAGCACGCAAGACACCTGCGAGCGTTATTTTACCGGTGTCGATCCCACTCAACTGACCCGGCTGACCCATACACGCCCGGCGCAGGATGTCACACTGACGTATGACGCGGCGGGCAACTTGCAGGCACACCCGGCGGGCCAGGCCTATACCTACAATGGTTTTGAGCAGTTGACCACAGTGCAGGCCGGTCCCCTCAAGTACAGCTACCAATACGATGCCGAGGCCCGCCAGGTACTGGCGTCCCGGGGCAGTGAGCCGCCGGTGATGCTGGCATACGCCGGCGACCGGCTGGAGACTCTGGTTGAAGGCAATAAAAAGATCCGCTACGCCGACGGCGGGGATGAGGTGATGGCACGCAGCGGGGGCGTCGACGGGCTGCAACTGCATATGAACGATGCCAGCGGTAGTGTGCGCGGCGTATCGGCCCCAGGCCAGGCCCATGTGCGGCGACACTACACGCCCTACGGCGATACGAAAATCCCGCTGGATGACGGCAAGGTCCGTAGCATGGCTGATCTGCAACTGCCGGCGTTGAATGGTCAACGGCTGGATGCGGCGATCAACCTCTACTTTCTCGGCAACGGTCAACGGGTCTACGATCCTCACCTGATGATGTTCTTGCAGCCTGATCCGCTGAGCCCTTTTGACGAGGGGGGGATCAACAGCTATGCCTACTGTGCTGGTAATCCGGTCAACCTAATGGACCCCAGCGGGTTGTTGCCGAACTGGTTGAAGTGGGTATTGACCGGAGTTGCGCTGGTGTTGTCGATAGTGACGGTAGGGTTTGCGGCTCCCGGATTTGTTACCGCGGTAGCGGCATATGCGGCGGCAGCTGGAACGGCGGCGGCATCTGCGGCGGGGATGGTTGTTGCTTCCAAGGCGGCGCTGCTGGGGGCTGCATCGTTGGGGGTGGTTGGGGGAACGCTTAGTGTCGCAGCCTTGAGTATCGCTGAGGTCGACAGGGCGATGGGTTGGGACCGTTCGCACCACATCCAAAACCTGGGGTGGGCATCTTTCGGGTTCTCTGTGGCGTCATGGGTAGTTAGCTTTGCGGGGGCCTACACGTCGGCAAGTATGGCCTACACTGCGGCTCTCAAGGCCAGCACGGCCAAGGACTTTGTCAAGTACAGCAGCTTTTTTGACGCCCCACTGGGGGCCAGCTTTCTGGCGGCTGGCAAGCGGATGCTGGGCTTGAGCTATAAGTTCACCGATAAACAGGGAATCACTAGCTTCAGCAAGATTTACGGGGTCACCCGTTTCGTATTGAGAAGTACCAACTTTGGTCGCTCGGTAGAGGCCAGAACCACATCGGCAGGCTCGGGTGGTGGCGATCCTGCCCAACCCGTGCCAGGTGCTCCCGGTTCGGCCCATCCCCAGCCGCAAGCCACGGGCAGTCGCCTGGTGGATATGCCGGCCAGCAGTGCAGGCTATTACCAGGCATTCAGAGACGAGGCGTCGCGCATTCGCCAGCCCATCATTGCGCAGTTGTATCAAGGATGATCCAGCAGGGTACCGTGCCTGCAATCAACCCAGGCGCCGGGGCGATAACATCGCCTCCGTCAGGCCGGCACGCTGCAACGCCTCGGGTAACGCCAGGTGGCGAACCAATGCCGCACTGGCCTGGCCCATCGCCGGTGAGGTCTGGATGCCATAACCGCCCTGGGCCGCGACCCAGAATAAACCCTCGACCT
>LNAP01003334.1_pt1 | contig 16756 bp, 18 predicted proteins | sample 602601 | NCBI WGS metagenome assembly LNAP01 (sample SAMN02440304, study PRJNA202911) | soil metagenome | biome: Subtropical and temperate rainforests or woodlands; isolation source: soil samples (1 kg each in a 20% v/v slurry with milli Q water) were... ... | reverse complement strand
CGGCAAGGCGCGGCTGAACGGCTTCAACGGCATGAGCAACATGCCGCCGCTGACCATACCGTGGCCCGGCGGGGACATCGTGCTGTTCCCCGACGTGCAGCTCTATTACGTCGTGTTGGGCCTTCTGGTGCTGGTCTATCTGGCGCTGCGCATATTGGTGAACTCGTCGTTCGGCAACGTGCTGGTCGCCATTCGCGAGAACCCGGAGCGGGCCGAGATGCTCGGCTACGACATCCGCAAATACCAGCTCGGCGCCTTCGTCATCGGCGCGGCGTTGGCGGGGCTGTCGGGCGTGCTCTACACGACGTGGGGGCAGTACATCACGCCCTCCAGCATGGGCATGACGGCAGCGGCGCTGCCCATCGTCTGGGTGGCGGTCGGCGGACGCTCCGACATCACCTCGACGCTGATCGGCACGCTGGTCGTGCTCTCGGCCTTCCAGGCGCTGACCATCCACGGCAGCCAGTATGCGCTGGTAGTGATGGGCGTTCTCCTCGTGCTCACCGTGCTGATCGCCCCGCGCGGGCTGATCCTGTCCGGCGCGAGCCTGATCGGGCGCCTGTTCGGCAAGCGGGGAGATGCGTGATGGCCATTCTGGAAGCCCGCGCGCTGAACAAGCATTTCGGCGGTCTGCACGTCACCAACAATGTCGACCTCGCGCTGGAGCCGGGCGAGATTCACTGCCTGATCGGCCCGAATGGCGCCGGCAAGAGCACGCTGTTCCGCCTCATCCTCGGCGAGCATTCCCCGAGCAGCGGGCAGATACTGTTCGGCGGCGAGGACATCACCGCGCTGAAATCCTACAAGCGCATCCGGCGTGGCATGAGCGTGAAGTTCCAGGTGCCGGGCATCTTCAAGGCGCTCAGCGTGCGGCAGAACCTCGAAATCGCGATGCAGCACCATTACCCGCCGGCCTCGCTGCATGAGGAGATCGGCCGGTTGCTCGACTTCCTCAAACTCGAAGGCGAGGCACGCCAGCTCGCCGGCAATCTCAGCCACGGCCAGAAGCAGTGGCTGGAGATCGGCATGGCGATCAGCCTCAGGCCGCGCCTGCTGCTGCTCGACGAGCCCACCGCCGGCATGTCGCCGGAAGAGACCCACGCCACCGGCGTCATGATCCAGCGGCTGAATGCCGACGGCATGACGGTGCTGGCAGTGGAGCACGACATGGCCTTCGTCCGGCAGGTCGCGCAGAAGGTCACGGTGCTGCATCTCGGCCAGGTGTTCGCGCAAGGCTCGATCGACGAGATCGTCGCCGACGAGCGCGTCGCCGCCATCTATCTCGGTCATGCGCCGGAGGCCGCCCATGCGTAAGGAAGTGCTGCTCTCCACAATCGGGCTACGCGCCGGCTATGGCGGCAAGCCGGTGCTGCAGGGGCTCGACCTCACCGTGCGCGAGGGTGAGATCGTCGCGGTGATCGGGCGCAACGGTGTCGGCAAGTCGACGCTGATGAAGAGCCTGATCGGCCTCGTCCCGGCCATGGACGGCTCCATCGTCTACCGCGGCGAGGCGATCGAGGGGCTTGCCGCGCACAAACGCGCCCGGCTCGGTGTCGGCTATGTGCCGCAGGGCCGCGACGTGTTTCCGCGCCTGACGGTGGCGGAGAACATCGCGGTCGGCGCCATGCTGAAGCGTGCGGTGACGCAGGCAGACCGCGATCGCGTGCTGGAATATTTCCCGATCCTGAAGGAGCGCTGGAGCCAGCGCGCCGGCACCATGTCCGGCGGCCAACAGCAGCAACTGGCCATTGGCCGCGTGCTGATCGCGGACCCTTCCCTGATCCTGCTCGATGAGCCGTCCGAAGGCATCCAGCCCAATATCGTGCATCATGGTGGAGCTGAACCGCGCCACCGGCGTCACCATCGTCCTGGTCGAGCAGAACATCGACATGATCCGCGCCATGGCGCAGCGCTGCTACGTCATGGACAAGGGCCGCATCGTCGCCGAACTCGACCGCGACGCCCTCGCCGATGGCGAGGCCATGCGCCGCCATCTCGCGGTCTGAGCATCCTACCGAGACAGCCAAAAGGAGAAACCGAATGTCCTGGCTCGAAAATTCCATCATGTCCCGGAAAGGCCTCGCCAAGGGCCAGGCAGGGTCGTCCCACGCCATTACCGAGGCCGTTCAGGGCAAGTACCACTATGTCTACGGCCCCTATGTCGACCCGGTGCTGTTCGTCGATCCCGGCGCGGTGGTCTCCGCGGAGACGCATGACGCCTTCGAGGGCCAGATCAAGTTCGAGACCGACAAGCCGAGCGAGATACTGAACTTCCCTTATCTCAACCCGCAGAACGGGCCGATCTTCGTCAATGGCGCGGAGAAGGGCGACACGCTGGCGGTCTATATCAAGAGCATCGTGCCCCGTGGTCCGCAGCCGCGCGGCACCACGGTCATCATGCCGGAGTTCGGCGGGCTGGTGCCGACCCATGACACCGCGATGATCAGCCCGCCTCTGCCCGAGCGCGTGAAGAAGCTGCATATCGACGAGAACGGCACTGTCTGGAACGACAAGATCACGCTGCCCTATGAGCCCTTCATCGGCACCATCGGCACCTCGCCCGAGATCGAGGCCATCACCGCCCTGCAGCCGGACTATTACGGCGGCAACATGGATTTGCCGGATGTCGGCGTCGGCGCCGTCGTCTACCTGCCGGTGAACATCAAGGGCGGCCTGCTCTATCTCGGCGACTGCCATGCTGCGCAGGGCGATGGCGAACTGTGCGGCGTCGCCATCGAGCACCCGACCGTCACCACGCTGCAGATCGACCTGATCAAGGGCTGGTCGGTGAAGATTCCGCGCCTGGAAACCAAGGACTTCATCATGTCCATCGGCGCCTCGCGCCCGCTGGAAGACGCCGCCCGCATGGCCTATCGCGATCTCATCCGCTGGATGGCGGCCGATTACGGCTTCGAGGAAATCGACGCCTACATGCTGCTGACCCAGTGCGGCCGGGTGCGGCTCGGCAACATGGTCGACCCGAAATACACGATGGGCGCCTCGATCAAGAAGTCGTTCCTCGTCTGACAACCCACGTGGCGCCGCCGCGCTCCTGCGAGGGCGGCGCCGTACGTTCAGCCTTCCCCAGAGGTCATCCATGCCCACGCTTCACAAGGTTGCCGCCGTCCAGTTCGAACCGACGATGTTCGAGAAGGAACACAACATCGTCCGCCTGCTGGAGATGGCGGTGGAAGCCGCCGAGGCCGGCGCGCGGCTGATCGTGACGCCGGAAATGGGCACTACCGGCTATTGCTGGTTCGACCGCGACGAGGTGGCGCCCTATGTCGAGACCATTCCGGGCCCGACCACCGAACGCTTCGGCAAGGTGGCGCAGGCGTATGACTGCTACATCGTCGTCGGCATGCCCGAGATCGATGCGGCCACGGGGCTCTACTACAATGCGGCGGTGCTGATCGGCCCCGAGGGAGTGATCGGCACCCACCGCAAGACGCATCCCTATATCTCCGAGCCGAAATGGTCGGCGCCGGGCGATCTCGGCCATCAGGTGTTCGACACGCCGATCGGGCGCATCGCGCTGCTAATCTGCATGGACATCCACTTCATCGAGACCGCGCGCCTTGCCGCGCTCGGTGGAGCGGATGTCATCTGCCACATCTCCAACTGGCTCGCCGAACGCACGCCCGCGCCCTACTGGATCAGCCGGGCCTTCGAGAATGGCTGCTACCTCATCGAGAGCAATCGCTGGGGGCTGGAGCGCACCGTGCAGTTCTCCGGCGGCAGCTGCGTCATCGAGCCGGACGGGACCATTGCTGCGGTCATCGATGGCGGCGACGGCATCGCCTATGCGCAGATGGACCTTGAGCGCGCCCGCGCGCGGCGGGTGTTCGATGAGCCGGTGTTCGAGCAGCGCCGGCCCGAACTCTACATGGAGCTGCCGACAACAACCTTCGCCTGGAACCCGCTCGATTTCTTCGGCCTGTATGGTCACCGTCCGCTACCGCCGGGCCGGCGCTCGCGCGTCGCCGTCGCGCAGTTCACTCCCGGTTCGAATGTCGAGGCCAATCTGGCCCGCATCGAGGAGTTGGCAGTCGAGGCCAGAATGAGGGACGGCGCCGAACTCGTCGTGTTCCCGGAGCGCGCCATTACCGGCCTCGACGAACCGGCGGCACAGAGCGTGCCGGGACCGGCGACGGACCGGCTGGTCGCGCTTGCCGCCAGGCATGGTATCTACATCGTCGCAGGCCTCGCCGAGCAGGACGGCGACACGCTCTACAACAGCGCCATACTGGTCGGGCCGGAGGGACTGATCGGTACCCACCGCAAGATCCACCTCGATGCCAGGGACGGCAACTGGGCCAGCGCGGGCGACGCATGGAGCGTCTTCGACACCCGGCTCGGCCGCATCGGCGTGCTCGTCGGCCATGACGCGATGTTTCCCGAGTCGGGGCGGGTGCTGGCGCTGCGTGGTTGCGACCTGATCGCCTGTCCCGCCGCGATACATGGGCGCTTCACTACCCCGCACGCCGGCACCAAGGTCGCGCAGAACTACCCGATCCCGACCGGGGCGGACCCGCACCACTGGCACCATTTTCGCGCCCGCGCCGGCGAAAACAACGTGTTCCTCGCCTTCGCGAACATCCTCGACCCGACGCGCGGATATGAAGGCAAGAGCGGCGTGTTCGGGCCGGATACGTTCGAGTTCCCCCGCCGGGAAGCCATCATCGCCGCGGGCGAGGGGACCGCGTCGATCGAGATCGACACCACAAACCTCGACAGCCGCTACCCAACCAATGTGGTGCGCCGCAAGGACATGATGGTGATGCGACTGCCGCACCACTACCAGGAGCTCATCCGCCGCCCGGGTTGAGTGTCCGCGCTTCAGGAGAACCTTGCGAAAGCACCTGCCGAAGTGCCCGACCTTCATCCCAACGTTGCCGATCGCTATCGCCGCAAAGTAGGAAGGCTATCGGAGGCCCACGGCCATCCCGACAACAAATACGAGGCGATGGACGCCATCCGGCAACTCGTCGCCCGCGTCGTCCTCACGCCGGGGCCCCAAGCGCGGTGAGGTCCATGCCGTCCTGCACGGTGACATCACAGCCATCGCCGATTGGGTGTCACAGGGAGCGGACAAGCCTGGGAAGACTCACCAAATTCCCCCGTCCGCCCAGGCCTTTGCGCGAGTGTCGGAATCGGTTGAGTCACGGGCCTAACCCAGGGATCTAGCGTTTACGTCCGCACTAGCGGCGAAATCGGGGTGGTCGGGTCAAGCGGCTCGATCAAGGTTTGGTTGGCGAAAGTTGAGGCGCTTCACCAGCCCCGATGGCGTGCCGAACAATGGCGTCCTGCCAGTCGGCGACATCGGCAAGCCTGCGCTATTCCGCGGCCAGACCGATCAATTCCAAAGCTGCGGCTTCCTCTGTGGAGGTGTTAGCCCTCATCACGAGAAGCTCGGCTTTGGCGCGATATTCCTGAGCGGACATCACGACCGGCCTGCCGAGACTGCAGCCATTCTGGGCAGAAATCGTCGGGAGGAACGGGGGCGGAGAGCGGCGGAAAAAAATGCCGCTTCGCATTCGGGCCTTTGCATCGTCATTGTTCGATCCGACATATGATGCTTGTTGTACACGCATTCGGTGGTGGTCTGTCTCCATGAGCACTTAAGGCTCATTGCGACCAACAATTCCGACAGCGCCCCAGCGCGCGAAAGACTGGCTTTGAATGAACGATTTCTCGCCCGGCAACGCGCTGTTGCGGTCTTTGTCTAGGGATGATCTGGAGCGGCTTCAGCCCGATCTGGACCTCGTGGAACTGCGCCTCGGCGAGGTGCTCTACGAGATGGAGGATCGGGTAAAATGGGTCTATCTTCGGAAGTCGGCCTGCTTTCCCTGATCACCGTGATGGCTTCGGGAGCGGCGCTCGAGACCTCCATCGTCGGACGCGAGGGCGGTGTCGGCTTCATCGAGGCTCTCGGCAGCGGGACGATCTATAGCCGGGTGATCGTGCAGATTCCGGGCAAGGCTTATCGGGTAAAGGCGGCCACCTATCTGAAAGCCTTCGGTTCAAGCGCCGCCACGCGCAACGCGGTGCATCGGCAGGTCGAGCTGCTTCAGGCCGAGAGCCGTCAGGCCATTGCGTGCCCCGGGCTGCATAACGTCAGAGAACAGTTCAACCGTTGGCTTCTTGAATGCCAGGACCTTTCCGGCGGCCTCGCTGACATGCCGCTGAAGCAGGAGTTCCTCGCGGTCATGCTGGGTGTTTCGCGCACCGCCATCACGCGGATCGCGATGGCCACCCAGAGGCGGGGCCTGATACGCTACTCACGCGGCTGGGTGACTATCCTTGATCGGAAGGGGCTGGAGGCGGGCGCCTGCGAATGCCGCGCGTCCCTCCAGTATCTTCGTCGCAAACTCAAGCCGGAAGGCGTGCTCAGGTGATCTTAGCGCGCCTACGCCGCCAGGTACTGCGCGTCGGCCTGGTCGAGGCGGCGGCGCATCTGGGTGACGATCAGCGCTTCGTTCGGCGCGCAATTCTCATAGGTGAGCTGCTCGCCGGCCTTGATCGGCCGCAGCACCCGCGCCTGCTCGGCAAGGCCGAGCGGCAGGGCGAAGCCGTCGCGGGCGTCGCGCCAGGCCATGGCGTGGCCGCGATAATCATACTCGCCGATGCGCCCGAGCACCTGGCCGACGTTAAGGTCGCGCTTGGCGAGCGCGGTGCATTCGGCCACCGGATGGTCCAGCACTTCCATATCAGGGCGCTTGTGCAGCACGGCTCGCACGGCGGACAATGGCACTTCGAGGCTGGTGAGGTGATAGGGCCGCACCAGCGCGAAGCACGGGCCGGGGCCGACCTTGAGGTCCGCCATGCGCTCGATCACGCGGGGATGGCGGGGCTTCACCACGCAGAACACGCCCGGCGCCACGCCCTTGCCGATGGAATAATCCACCACGCCGGAGCGGTTCAGGACGCCGCCATCCTCACGTGTGCACAGCACCTGCGCCAGTTCCTCGCGCGTCGCGCTGGGGCCGTGCATGCCCGGCACATCGGGCACCAGCCCGGTGGCGTTGGCGAGCGCGGTCATCTCCACCATGGTCTTGGAGCCGTCGACGAACTCCACCAGCATGCGCGGGTTCATATTGCGCGCACGCGCTTCGGCTTCAAATTCGTCCGGGGTGGCGTCGAACTTGAGCGGGTTGTTCTTGCCCTTGCCGGCGGCGACGATCTCGAAGCCGAGCGACTGTGCGAAGCCGATCAATTCGATGGTGGCAGCCGGCTCGTCGCCGGCGGCGCCGGTCAGCACCACGCCGGCCTTGCGGGCTTCCTGCTTGAGGAAGCGGCCAATGGTGATGTCGGCCTCGACATTCAGCATCACCACATGCTTGCCGTTGCGCATCGCCTCCAAAGCGACGAGCGTACCGATGTTCGGGTTGCCGGTGGCGTCGATGACGACATTGATTCGGCCCGAGGCGCACAGCGCGCGGTAATCCTCGGTGACGGCGAACTGGCCCAATTCAATCGCGCGGTCGATGGAGCCGGCGGTGGACGCCGAGACGATGTCGCCGCGCGCGTGCCCGGCCATAAGGGCCGCGTCGATGGCGGCCTGCGCATCGATCTCCGAGACCGCGCCGATCCGCACGCCCGGCATCAGGGCGACCTGCACGATGATGTCGGTGCCCATCTGGCCGGCGCCGGCGAGGCCGATGGTTACCGGCCCGTGCGTGGCGGTCCACTGTTCCAGTTCGGCGGCGATGCCCGATCGCACAATCCCGCTTGGCCCCCGCATAAGCCCAACCCTCACATCACGCTCTGGCACATAGAAGGCACGCGCCACGGCACTTCGGTACTCGACATTTGGCTGGCGTCAAAGAGCGCAGCACCCTGTCACACAGCTTGTCACATTAGAATGTCGCGCCCGCGCGCTCCAGCACGGCGCTAGCAGTAATCTCGTCGGTGATGAACACGGTCGGGCGCAGCATGCGCAGCGCGCCGAGAATCGCGTCGGTCTTGCCCGGCCCGCCGGAGGTAAGGATGCGCTCCGGCGTCGCCTGCAGGGTCTCGATCGGGATCGACATGATGCGCTTGTTGATCGGGTGGTCGACCGGGCGGCCTTCGATGTCGATGAAATTGTAGATCACGTCGCCGACCGCGCCGGCGGCCTCAAGTGAGGCCCAGTCTTCCTCGGAGAAGAAGCCGAAGCGCAGCGAGGTGCTGTCCTCGTTCATGGCGCCGACGCTGAGCACCACCGCGTCCATCTCGCGGGCGAGGTTGTAGACGGTGCCGAGGCCGCAGCGCTCGATCAGCGCGCGCTTGGTCTCGATGCTGTCGACGATGGCGGGCGCGGCGATGAGATGGCAGTCGGCCTGGAACACGCGCGAGAGCTGCCAGGCGAATTCGGCAGGGTTGTACTGCTTGGCCTTGGTGATGCCGCCCAGCAGCGAGATCACCTGGAGGTTGGCGACGGCCTTCTCGTCGATGAAGCCGAGCGCGCGCATCAGCGTGCGGCCCCAGCCGAAGCCTATCTTCATGTCCGGGCGGATGATGTCGGAGATGAACTGACCCGTCGCGGCGCCGATCGCACTGGTGGCGTCGGCCTGCGCATCGGACAGCGGGGCGACGACCGCCTCGCGCAGGCCGAACGCCTTCTGCAGTCCCATTTCAAGCCGGGGCAGTTCGGCGATCTCGCGCGAGAGCGAGATTTTGACCTCGTTGAGCTGGCGCGCATCCGCCAGCAGGCGCACCACGGTGACGCGGCCGATGTCGAGCGCGTCGGCGATGGCGCTCTGCGTCATGCCCTCGACATAGTACATCCACGCCGCCCGCAGCCGCAGGCGCGAGGAGCGCCGGCCGGTGCTGCTGAGATCAGCGGGCGCGCTCGGCTTTGTCGTGGCATCCCCCTTGGACATTGGCACGCTTCCCCCAGACGTCTTGCCCCCAGACATCGCGCAGCCGGTGCTATAGAGGAGCGCGGCCGCATCTTCAAATGCCCCGTCCCTAGCGGGCTATCGGCAGCGCAACCCTGCGTTACGCAAAAACCCGCTTGTGGTTCCGGGCCATGCAATGCACGTTGCCAGGGCCCAGCCATCACGGTCGCCCATGCCCATTAAAGACGACACCCTGAAGCTCGATAATTTTCTCTGCTTCGCGGTCTATTCGGCGAACCACGCCTTCAATCGCGTCTACAAGCCGATGCTCGACCGGCTGGGCCTGACCTATCCGCAATATGTCGCCATGGTCACGCTGTGGTGCGAGGAAGGCCTCACCGTCGGGCAGATCGGCGATCGCATGCTGCTGGAAACCAACACGCTCACCCCGCTCCTGAAGCGCATGGAGACGGCGGGGCTGGTGCGCCGGGTGCGCGACACGGCGGACGAGCGCCAGGTGCGCATCCATCTTACCGACAAGGGCCGCAAGCTGCGCGAGGATGCCGAGCGCATTCCGCGCGAGATGGGCCTTTGCCTGGATTGCGACACCAAGGCGCTGGGCAAGCTCACCGACGATCTGGCCAATCTGCGCGACAAGCTGCTGGCGCGCGTCAAGGCGTAGCGGGCGCCTCCGCCTCTACCGGCAGGCGGCCGTCGCCCTCGATGAAGCGGCGATGCTTGCCGATTTCGCCCGCGAGAAAATCAAGGAACGCCCGCACGCGCGGCGAATGGCGCAGGTCCGGGTGGGTCAGCAGCCAGAGGTCGGCGGCATAGTCGTCATTCTTCGGGGCGAGACGCACCAGCGAGGGACGGGCGTCGCCGATCAGGCACGGCATGTGGCCGATGCCGATGCCGGCCTCGATGGCTTCGGCGATGCCGAGCACCGAATTCACCTTGTAGACGATGTTCTCCGGCGCGACGTTCTCCTGCACGAACTTCACCGCCTTCAGCGCGCCCAGCGCCTCGCCGAGCGATACCCAGTTCAGCTTGGTGAGTTCCTCCATGGGAATGGAGCCGGGATTGGGGAAGTCGTTGGCGCGGCCATAGAGCGCCCAGTTGATGCGCGCGACGCGGCGCCCGACCAGGTTTTCCGGCGGGTGGTCGGTGGCGCGGATCGCCACATCCGCATCGCGCTTCGACAGGTTCAGCGGGGTGTTACTCAGAACCATGTCGAGCCGCACGTCGGGGTAGAGCTCGCGAAAGGTCGCCATCATCGGCATGAGCATGTGGATCAGCAGCGAATCCGGCGTGGTGACGCGCAGTTCGCCCGATGGCGCCGGCTCGCGCCCGGCCATCTTGCGCCCGACCGCGGTGATCTCCTCGTCGAGGCGGTTGGCGAGCGCCACCATCTCCTCGCCGGCGGGGGTGAGCGCGTAGCCGGTGCGGTGGCGCTCGAACAGCAATACGCCGAGCGCATCCTCGATCTGCTTGAGTCGACGGAACACGGTGGAATGGTTCACCCCGATCTGCGCCGCCGCCGCCGGCAGGCCGCGTGCATCCGCCACCGCCTTGATCAGGCGGAAATCGTCCCAGGCGAGAGTCTTGAAGGGTTCTGGCATCGTCCCACCAACCTGCTGCGTGCGTTATGGATTTTCCATTTCGCAATCGAACCTACATAGCAGCAGAGGTGATATTGCGTCAACGCAATCGAGAGTGCATGGCTTTGCGTGAAAGCCGGTTTACTTAAGTGCCCAGCAAGAGCGCGACGGTGCGCTCACAAGAGGGCAACACCATGAACCGCAATGGCATTCATCATGTAACCGCGATCGCTGGAAACGCACGCCGCAATGTCGAGTTCTATACCAATACGCTCGGCCTGCGCCTGGTGAAGAAGACCGTGAATTTCGACGATCCCGGCACCTATCATTTCTATTATGGCGACGAGGTCGGCTCGCCCGGCACCATCCTCACCTTCTTCCCGTGGGACCATGTGGCGCCCGGCCGGCTCGGTGTCGGCGAGACGCAGGAGACCGTGTTCCGCGTGCCGGAAGGCTCGATCGGCTATTGGACGCACCGCTTCATCGACAAGGGCGTCGCCCATGAGGCGATCGTGCGCCGCTTCGGCGAGACCGCGCTGTCCTTCAAGGACCCGCACGGCATGCGCTTGGCACTGGTCGGCGTTCCCGGCATCGAGAACGAGCCGGGCTGGACCGGCAGCGACATTCCCGCCGAGCACGCCATTCGCGGCTTTCACAGCGTGAACCTGCTGCTGAGTGAGGCGGCGCCCACCGGCGCGATCCTGACCGACATCTTCGGCTTTACCGAGATCGGCCGCGAGGGTTCGCTGGTGCGCTTCAAGGCTGAGGGCACCGATATCGGCGGCATCGTCGACATCCAGGAGGCCGGCGGCTTCCTGCCCGCCCGCATGGGCGGCGGCTCGGTGCACCACATCGCGTTCCGCGCGGCCGATGACGCCGCGCAGGCCGAGATGGTGCGCAAGCTGGTGGAGCACCACGGCATCGGCACCACGGAACAGAAGGACCGCAACTATTTCCGGTCGGTCTATTTCCGCGAGCCCGGCCATGTGCTGTTCGAGATCGCCACCGACGTCCCCGGCTTTGCCGCCGACGAGCCGGTCGCCACGCTCGGCCAGTCGCTGAAGCTGCCGTCCTTCCTCGAAGGGCGCCGCGCCAACATCGAGGCGGTGCTTCCCGAAGTCGCTTGATGAAACGCCGCCCTGCGCGAATGCGGGGCGGCGCCTTCCCCCATTCCGATAAGAGGAGGCCGCCATGATTGCGGACACCGCGCTTTCCTTCGTTCATCGCTTCGAGCCGGCGACGTCTCCCGGCCTGCCTCCGCTGCTGCTGCTTCACGGCACCGGCGGCGACGAGAATGATCTGCTGCCGCTGGGCCGGATGATATCGCCTGGCTCGGCCCTGCTGTCGCCGCGTGGAAAGGTGATGGAAGGCGGCATGCCCCGCTTCTTCCGCCGCTTCGCGGAAGGGGTGTTCGACGAGGACGATGTGCGTCGCCGCGCCGACGAACTTGCCGCATTCATCGCGGAGGCCCGCGAGGCCCACGGCCTTGCTGCCCCCGTCGCGGTGGGCTTTTCCAACGGCGCCAACATTGCCGCCGCGCTGCTGCTGACGCACCCCGAAGCCCTGGCGGGTGCCGTGCTGCTGCGCGCCATGGTGCCGCTGAGCGCCCCCGCGCCGGTCGACCTGAAGGACAGGCCGGTACTGCTGCTCTCCGGCGCGATGGACCCTATCGTGCCCGAAGAAAACGCTTCGCGGCTGAAGGGGCTGCTGGAGCGCGCGAAAGCCACCGTGACGCATCGCATGCTGCCCTCCGGACACGGCCTGTCGCAGGCCGATATCAACCTGTCCAGGGAGTGGATGATGGAGAGCGTGAAGGCTTCCGCATGAACCCATGCACGCGCGTCGGGAACCGGATGTCTCCCACCGCATTGCCGCCATGGCGCGCGTGCATCACAATCGCTATGTGACGGCCGGCGGATACCGGCCGACTTAAGGAGATAACTATGCGGTGGGGCGACTTCCGACGCAGCGACAATGTTGAAGACCGTCGCGGCGACGGTGGTGGTGGTTTCGGTGGCGGCGGCAGGATACCCGGCGGGCGCGGTGGCCTCGGCATTGGCGGCCTGATCATCGTCGGTATCATCGCCTGGGCCACCGGCATCAATCCGGCGGTGCTGATCGGCGGTGCTGAAATCCTGCTTGGCGACGGCTCCTCGCCGAGCCAGCAGCAGAGTGCGCCGCAGACCAAGCGCGCCGCGCCCGACGACCAGATGGGTCAGACCGTGCTGGCGCAGACCGAGGATGTCTGGGTGCCGATCTTCAAGGCGCAGGGCCAGACCTATGAGGAGCCCGGCATGGTGCTGTTCTCCGGCTCCACGCGCTCGGCCTGTGGCGCCGCGCAGTCGGCCATGGGGCCGTTCTATTGCCCGGTCGACCAGAAGGTCTATCTCGACCTCTCCTTCTTCCAGGAGATGAAGACCCGTTTCCGCGCCCCCGGTGACTTCGCGGCGGCTTACGTGATTGCCCACGAGGTCGGCCACCATGTGGAGAACCAGATCGGCATTCTCGGCAAGGTGCAGGCGCGCCAGCGCGAGGTATCGCGCTCCGAGGCCAATGCGCTGTCCGTGCGCGTCGAACTGATGGCCGACTGCCTCGCCGGTGTGTGGGCCTATCACGCCAATGAGCAGTGGCGCATATTGGAGGATGGCGATGTCGAGGAGGCGCTCAACGCGGCCTCGGCCATTGGCGACGACCGGCTGCAGAAGCAGTCGCAGGGCTATACGGTGCCGGACAGTTTCACCCACGGCACCTCGGCGCAGCGCTCGAAATGGTTCCGACAGGGGCTTTCCACCGGCAACATGAAGCAGTGCAACACCTTCCAGGGTAACATCTGATGACCGAAAAGCCGTTCGTGCCGCTCGCCATCGCCGTGCTGACGATCTCCGACACCCGCGTCTTTGCCGACGACAAGTCGGGCAACATCCTGTCCGAGCGCGTCGAGACCGCCGGTCATCGCCTGGCCGACCGTGCCATCGTGCCGGACGATGTCCAGGCGATCCGCGCCCATGTGGCGAAGTGGATCGCCGACAAGGAGATCGACGTCATCATCACCACCGGCGGCACCGGCTTCACCGGCCGCGACGTAACCCCCGAAGCCATCGAGCCGCTGTTCGAAAAGCGCATGGAAGGCTTCTCGACGGTGTTCCACATGGTGTCGTTCGGCAAGATCGGCACCTCGACTCTGCAAAGCCGTGCCACCGCCGGCGTCGCCAATGCGACCTATGTGTTCTGCCTGCCGGGCTCGCCCGGCGCGTGCCGCGACGGCTGGGACGAGATACTCGTCCACCAGCTCGATATCCGGCATGAGCCGTGCAATTTCGTCGAGATCTTGCCCCGCCTCGACGAGCACCTGAAGCGCACCAAGGCGAAGTCACCGGCCTGACCGCACAGACCGCCCTCACCGCACCGGCAGCAGCATCTGCGAGCGCAGCAGCACCAGCCGGCCGCGGCCGATCTTCGCCAGCAGCCGGCGGGAGGCGTGCGCCCCGGCGACATGCCCGCCGAGCGATTCGTAGAATTTGCGGTGGATCAGCAGCCCCTGCTCCTGGCGCGGGCGCCCGGTGAGCGCGTGGCGGGCCACCGCCGCGACTTCCTTCAGGCGCGGGCCGACGCCAAAACCGTCCAGCGCCAACCGGAACGATGCGGCACGGTGATCGGCCCCGCCATGGCGGTCTACCTGGTCAGTGAAGCCGCGTACCTCGCGCGCCCAGCCCTCCTGCAGCAGGCCGGTGGGCTCCAGGAACATCAGCCAGGGTGAGCGCGCCGCCGCGGCGCCCTGGCGAAGCCGCGCACCGACATCGGCCGGGCCGTGGAGATATTCGCAACCCGCCGCATCGGCGATCTCGGCGACATCTGACGGACCGCCGGCATCCACCAGCAGCACTTCGCGAACCACCCCGGCCGCCGCGCCCGGAACCAGCGCCGCGAGAACAGGGATCAGCAGATTGTCGGATTCACGCGTGGGAATGACGACCGAAATCACCGCGTCCAGCCACCCTCAACGAATTCAGCCCCGGAATCGAACCGAAAGGCCCCTTAAACCGTTGACCTGCCTATAGCACGGCGTTTCGCGCGTATAGCGGCATGGTGCATATTTCGACATATGTTCTTGATATGTTCTCTTCCTCGGATTAAAAAGGGAACCATGGAACGTCGCCCCGCAGAACACGCCTTCACCGCCGGTCCGCCGGCCCCACCGAAGCATCTCGGCCGGCTGGCGGAGGAGCGGCGGGCGCGGCGCGCGCAGGAGCGCACCCATGAGCGCCTGCTCGCCGCGCGCGACCTTACAGGCATTTCCGACATCGATCTGGTGCCGGAAGGCGGTGAGGGCGGCATTCCTGTCGATGCCGAGCGCCGGCGCGGGCGCGGGGCGCACTCGAACGCCTCCGGGCGGTTCGAGCCGCACGGCCGCGAGGCGTTCGATGATGGCTGGCAGAGCCTGGAAGACCTGCCGCCGTTCAGCACCAGCGTGACGGTGGAGCGGGCCCGCACCATCATCAACCGCAATGATTCGCCCGATGTCGGCTTCGATCGCTCGATCAACCCGTATCGCGGCTGCGAGCATGGCTGCGTCTATTGCTTCGCCCGGCCGACCCACGCCTATCAGGGGCTGTCGGCCGGCCTCGATTTCGAGACCAAGCTGTTCGCCAAGCCCGATGCGCCGGAATTGCTGGCGAAGGAATTGGCCAAGCCCGGCTATGAGCCGCGCACCATCGCGCTCGGCATCAATACCGATTCCTACCAGCCGATCGAGAAGGAATGGCGGCTGACCCGGCGCATATTGGAGGTGCTGAGCGACTTCGGCCACCCGGTCGGGATCGTCACCAAGTCGGCGCTGATCCTGCGCGATCTCGACATTCTCGGGCCCATGGCGGAGCGCAACCTCGTCAAGGTGGCGCTGTCGGTGACCTCGCTCGACCCTAAGATCGCCCGCACCATGGAACCCCGTGCGGCCACGCCGATGCGCCGCATCGAGACCATCCGCCGGCTCAGCGAGGCGGGCGTGCCCACCGCTGTGCTGGTCGCGCCCGTGGTCCCTGCGGTGACCGATTCGGAGATGGAGCGCATACTGGATGCCGCCGTTGCGGCGGGGGCCACCGAGGCCGGCTACGTCATGCTGCGGCTGCCGCTGGAAATCCGCGACCTGTTCAAGGAGTGGCTGCTCGCGAACTACCCCGACCGCTACCGCCATGTGCTGTCGCTGGTGAAGGAACTGCACGGCGGCAAGGAATACGACGCCACCTTCGGCCAGCGCATGACGGGCTCCGGCCCCTATGCCTGGACCATTGCGCGGCGCTTCGAGATCGCGGTGGAGCGGCTCGGCCTCAACCGCCGGCAGAGCCGGCTGACCACCCGCCATTTCACCCGCCCGCCAATGCCGGGCCAGCAATTGTCTTTGTTCGGGGAGAGCGCCTGATGGGCGAATCGAAGACGGAAATTCCGGGCCTTGGGCGGGCCATGCCGCCCTCGCGGACGCCGGCCGCGCAGATGCCGCCGCTGCAGATACCCCCCTTGCATGTGTCGCTGATCACGCTCGGCGTGACGGACCTGCCGCGCGCGATCGCCTTCTATGAGGCGCTCGGCCTGGTGCGCCGGGTGAAGGCGGCGGTGGGCGTCGCCTTCTTCCAGGCCGGCGGCGTAGTGTTGTCGCTCTATCCGCGCCACGACCTCGCCGCCGATGCCGGCGTGGTCGACGGCCGGCCGGGGGTGTTCGGCGGCATCGCGCTGGCCTGCAACCGGCAGAGCCGGGCGGAGGTCGATACCACGCTGATCCGTGCCGTGGCGGCGGGCGGACGGGGGCTACGCCCGGCGCAGCCGGCGGTCTGGGGTGGCTATTCCGGCTATGTCACGGACCCCGACGGGCACCCGTGGGAGATCGCCCACAATCCCGGCTTCCCGCTGGACGAGGAAGGCCGCATCAGCCTTCCCGACTGACGCGGCCTTCTGTCTTCATGAGGGTTCTTTTGAAATGCCAGTGAGGTCTTTGCCAAAAGTCGCGCCCTCATGGCCATCACCGGTCAAGTCCGGGCCAGCCACGCCGCCCCCTCTCCGTAGCCGTCATCCCGAAAGGGCCGTCAGGTCCTGTCCGGGATGGCGACCTGGCGAAGCCTAGGCGAGGCCAAGATTCACTTCGGCAGCAGCGGCTCGATTTCCTTGTCGAGATCGGCCGGGCTCAGGGCGCCGGCGATCTGCTTGCCGTTGATGAAGAAGGTCGGCGTGGAGTTGACGTTGAAATCGGTCGCGCCGCGCTTGGCGACCTCGTCGATCTGGCCGGCCAGCTTGGCGTCGTTCAGGCAGGTGTTGAACTGCGCCTCGGTCATGCCGCTCTGCTTGGCG
>LNAP01002889.1_pt1 | contig 16757 bp, 17 predicted proteins | sample 602601 | NCBI WGS metagenome assembly LNAP01 (sample SAMN02440304, study PRJNA202911) | soil metagenome | biome: Subtropical and temperate rainforests or woodlands; isolation source: soil samples (1 kg each in a 20% v/v slurry with milli Q water) were... ... | reverse complement strand
TCGATCTGCTCCATAGCGTACATGTGTCCACCTCGTTAATGGACACGTATGCTCTTACGAACAAGGTTCGGACTCAAGATGTGTTGGCCGGACGCTTACGAAACACAAACGAGTCCTTGTGCGAAACCTTCCGCGGCGCAGGTACTCGCGAAGCAAGTAAATGAACGGTGCGCGTCATGGTTTGAAGCGCAGGATCGTAAAGAGTTTCATCGGGCATCTAATAAACCCTAATGTTGAGTTAAGTCACGCAGTGAGGCGGCTTCGGTTTGAATGAAATGTTAGCCAGCAGCACTTGGAGCATACTTACCCCTATTATTGGGTTTGATTTATTGACATGCAAACTGTATTGCATTTTTCAGAATCTTCAATTAAAAAAACTAAACATTGAAATGTACAAATATCTGCTTTCCGTATCGCTCACTTTGAGTAAGTTTAAATAAACTTTTTGCATATTGACTGTGATCGTTGCCCCACCACCACGTCATAGCACTATCGTACGCGTAATCATCACACATGCTTTGATTGGGGGTCTGAGATAGTGCAAGCCATTTCGCACATTTTTTTTCAGCCAAACAGACAACTTCGGGCCGAAGCATTTGAACAGTACCCTTTTTTGCGATGCGTGAGCTATTACTCCCCTGGGTAAAATGTGATTGTAAAAAACCATCGCATGCCTTAGCGCTAGCTAAAGTTATAACCATCCGCCAATATAGCTCGTGGTGTGCCTCCAGAGCAGCTAGTAGTCCAAAAAAGCTATCGTAAGTCCAACGAATTTGATCGTTAATGCTAAGGGAAGAAAACTGGGTATGCGGACTCATTAATCGCAAAGGAATTTGCTTTTCCTCCTTAGATTGGAGCTCTTCTATATTGCAAACTCCTTCTACTGACATTCTCCATGTTAAAAAAGCGACGGCAGGTAAACAGGCCTTTTCACTATGAAGAAATAGTGCTTCATCACGAGAGAGACTAACCAAATGTTTAATGCAAGCATGATGTGCCCGCAAATGCTTAGTATAAATATGACGACAGATGCTGCGATAGCTATGACCCACGCTATCAGCAAGATAATGCTTTGAATTATGTGTCTTGTTATCGACGACGTAAGTTCGCGAAATCAAGCGCGCGGGCTTTGCATCCACTGAAAATTTCCAATACAGCTGTTCTTTTGCGAGACCTCTAGCAAACCCCAGTTGTCGCTGCGCAAACAAATTAGGAACTTCTTCCTCTTGATGCACACGTCGCAGTTCAGTGGTAAAGAAAGAACAATGTAAAGTGTCTATTTTCACCTTTTTAAACCAGTCAAGATATTCTCTGCAGTATCCGATTATTGTGTATTGTGACGTATCATCAAGTGCGTTAAAGCGAGGTGCGTTAATAAAATGACTAAGGCGTCTTCCACAGACCACGCAAAATCGCTCATCATCTTTTGCATGAGGCGAGCAGAAGGAATTCAACGTGCTAAATAAACCGCAACGTTTACAAGGTGTAGTCAGCTTACAGCGGTGCCAAGGGCATTCTTCAATAATAGTCAGTTGAAACAAGACACAGTGGTATCCTAACTCATGACATTGTGGACAATGGCGAATATCATTCCAAGGAGTTTCTATTGGTGTGATTCCCAACTGATCCAAAAACCCCTCTTTCAACCGTTCAGCAGCTACCCCTAGAAAACCAGCATATCGCTCAAAGTTAATCCAACGACCATCCAGATAGTTTCGAGACTTACTATCGTTTTTAGGTACAGAATCCTGCTCTATCAGTTGCTCTAGTTCACGCATCGTCATGCGGTTAACCGACAATACCTTTAAAAAGACGGACCATCCTGATTCATATGGGGCGGGCGCATGAGCATCCCAAGTCAATCGATCTGACATCGTATTTCCCCCACTGTAATCATCGGTGATAACAGCCCGACCTCTTGATACGCATCTTTAAAATCTAATAGGCTATTGTCTACGAATATGGCGATGGCTTATTACTCAACGCCGTTATCTCCGTGCATTAATCCACTGAAAACCGCCAGATTTGAAGCGGCTACTGCATCCGTAATATCTCTACTCGAAATAGTGACGTTATAACAATCGTCAACTCGGAGCGCGAGAAGAAGATATTCGATCGTCAAACAGACATGCTCCATCGGGACTCCCGATTTGGTATATGAACCGAGTGCATACGAAAGCGCTTCCCATATTTCGTTTGCATAATTACTGAGACGAAATCCGGATTCATATCCTTGCGGTAAAAAGAATCGTGTATATGACCATCCTGAGCCCTCTGGGTACTCCGACCTACAGTCGTAGGAATTTAATATTTTCTGGAGATCGTCTACAGACGGGCAGCCTTCAAATAAAATCGGTTCAGCAAGAAACCGCGCTAGCAACTGATGTTGCCCTCTTGTCATCAGCCCAGTGACTCTTTGCCTAATTTCTGGTTGTGCGAAGGAAATGGTGGTCATACCAATTTTTTCCATCTGCAACGCGTTATGCACGGCTAAAAGCTGTTCAAGATCTAAGTCGTTGAGCCTATGCATTTCATCGATTATCAGCACAAAATGTGAGCCCCCTCGAGCCGCTAGCTGCACCATAATGTCCGCCTTGACATTATGAAAGAGTAAATCAGCTGCCGGCCTCTTACTTAATGCATGATTCATGCCTTCTAAAATCAGCCGAAACATATGTGCGTCTGAAGGACGTTGAGTTCGTCTAGCGGCAATTCGCAAAATATGAAACTTTGGAAATTCCGAAAATAGTAAGGCTTGAGTCTCCTCTGCACAGGTAGTTTTTCCTGTACGAGGGCTAGCATAAAGATATACTCCCGTTCTCTTCATCCAGACACGTTCACGGATGAGCGCGTACGTACGTTCCATCATCGGAGTTGGCAGTCGATAATTTTTTTCTAAAACAGGGTGAGTTTCTAGAAGAGCGGCCCGCTGCTCTGCGGTAAGTTGGCTAACTGTTTTATTATCGAGCACGGACTTCTCCTAGCGACGATTTTTCACTAATCGTAGCACCGGCGGATCTTTATCCATCAAGGACCGACGTGGTGCGACGGCAGATATAGCTGGGATATCAGAAACACGATTTGTCTGTCGAGTAGGCGTAGCTCCTATCTTCAACGGCAGATTTGCCTCTTTAGCTACCCGAGTAGCATCGGTAGCTTGCTTTCTGGGTATAGGACTTGTCGAGCGCTGCTTATTTTGTACTGACAAATGGGAAAGATAAACACGTACAGGATCGTCAAATTCGGAAATAATGAGAATGCGTTTAGAGACGAGGCTGTTTATCGCCTTACGTGTGCGCCGACTGTGTTTTGACTCCGCCCATCGTCCTTTGGCGGTCAGGAACCCTAATTCTGCACCATTTTTTAAGAATGCTTTCACCTGGCGCATGTCATCCTCATCAATTTCGACAAACATTTTTTCGCCGATTAAATTGCCAAGTTCGACTAACACAGGGCTGGTGTAATGAACCCGATCGAGCTGTATATAAGGTCTACGGCCATCTTTGATACTTCCGCGGACGGTGACTTCTTCGGTAACCGAAAACATATTCGCTCCCTGTTTACTAATTTCAGGTAGCGTACGCAGCACAAAACCCGCGTACTGATCATTCAAAAAATGCCTGATGTACTCAAGTGGCGTAAGAAAAGAAATACCTTCGCAGGGGGTCGCATTATGCTGGGCAAGATACACATCCAGCATTTGCCCGGCCTCATTGGCTCGAATTTTGTAACGTAACGCCTTGACTTCTCCGTCCGGAGCCCTACCGTTGTATGGATTCGATCCCGTCGTAGAGGGTAGTCGTTTAAAAATATCATCCGCTATACGCCGAAAAGTGCGTTCTACATTCGGGCGTCTTTCGAAGTGCCCGGGAGCCCCCCAGCTAATAACACAGCCAAGCTCCTTACGAGCACGATCATGGACAGCACTTGATAGATGGGCCAGCGCCCCATCGAACAAAAGCACGTTCCATACTGCGCCATAAGCTTCTGGGATTATGCCGCTAGGTAATCCTCCTCCAGGCGGATAGTTCAGTGGCAAGGTTAAAGCCTTGGGTTGCCATTTCTTTGTTAAGGCATCCCGAATGACTTTTAAGATATTGTCCGCAGTCACTTCACTTCGATAGACCATGTCATAAGCAAGCATAGCCGTTGAGGCCCGTTCAACGGCAGCAACCAACCATAAACGCTCTAATAGAACTTCCGTTTCCGTTCCCTCAGGGGTTTCGAAAGCAACAGTAAAGTGAGCATCTAGCTTGTATGCATCTATTTCCACCGCATCATAAGGTTCTTCAAACGTAAGGAAAGAAGCATGTCCCGTTCCGACGTTCATATGTGCTTTGGCTGCAGACCCTTCACGAGAAAAAACCGATCGAGAAAAATTATCATTAAGCACTCGGTTCATATACTTCTGGATTGTGCGCACCCCAAGGTACTGTGTTGTAAACGGCCACTCTGACTCAGATACTCCCTTCCCTTTTACGCACTGAATAAAGAGCCGATGAAGATCTTTCGCTCGAAGCTTGTTCTCTGGAATCTGCTTGTGCTTGCTATCCTGTTTGATGCATTTCACGAGCTCATCTTCTAAATCTGGAAATCGTACGAGCGTGGCACCTAATGCTCCGGCCTGCCCACCCTGCTGATGTTGACGCTTGTCTTGCACTTGCGCATGGCGCTGATAACAACTTGTCCGTATATACGGAATGAGTGCCCGAAAGCCAAAAATCCTCCCGTCAGGCGCCTCCAACAAACATTTCTTCGCCATACGCGCTAAGTTCCGTCTTGGCACTCCCGTTCTATGCACAATGTCGTCAACCCGCTCATCGGCAAAATAGAGTTGCATTGCTTCCTTGTGAGCAGCAAACTTTCGCGCTTGCTCGGGACTCAAGGCTTGACTATTGACAGTAGGCCAGAGTGCAATAGGCAATGCCGACGTGAGTGCGGACCTTCTTGTCCACATATCAATACTCCTTGACGGACCAGATCCAGCGGGTACGGTACCCGAAGCTGCCGTCAGCAAGGTCTAGCTGGATGTGCCCCTTAATGGCGAGGCGAGCTACCAACCCCAAAATTACAGCCGGCTCATGCTCACATACATTATGATCTTACATAATCTGTCCAAGGTTCCCCTTTTTGTATTGCTTGAAATACTCAAGCAGAATAAGGGCTTGATGTGGGTATTCATAGTTCCGCAAGGCTGCTGCAAATCCGATGGCCTTTAGCCAATGCAGGCTTGATTTTACAAAAGGCTGGAGGTCATCGTCGGTAAAAACACGATTCTCCAAGCGTGAAGCCTGATCTTTCCAAGAGCCTTTTTGCAGTGCAATTAGTTCGCCATTTTCTTCTGCACCACGCCCGACCTGATGATTTATTCGGGTGCCATTAGAAAGAATGACGTCAACGACCCAGAGGTGATCGCCATCCCAATCGCATTCGGATGTAAAGTCGAAAGTCTTAACCTCAGGATTTGTTTCTAAATAATGAATCCAATGCACCAAATGCCTGTCACTTGGTAGCACCCAATCCCGACTCGTCTTTACGCTATAGACCAAAAAAAGATTATTATTTCTACGTCCTCGTCCTCGATAGGCATCGAAAAGACGAAGGCGTTGCGCATTACGAGGCGATAGATGTTCCTTGTTCAGAAGAATCTCCCTCTTCCGAATGAGCCGGTTTAAAACTTGATGTTGCGGCTACGTTGTCTCAGGGTTTGGCAGTTGCTCATTGATATCCGTTAGGGTAAATATTATGGTCCTATTCAGTACATTAAGCTAGACGCTTTTCGGGTGCAGCCTCAAGAAGCCCAGCATAATTCTGATCCCGCATCAATGAGTCAAGTTTAGTTCCAAAATAAGATTGCTTTTTAAATAGGCGTAAAAAACCGGAACTAAATTTGAAGCGAAACTTAAGATTTAACTTTAAGATGATCCGGCAGTCCATTGCCAAAAATTGCTTTTTGCATTATGAAATGCGCCTAATTTAGTTCAGAGCGCTTAAGACGAGGACGGCAACACAAGTTTATCGGCATATTTGATGCGGCGTGCCCATGCATGACTAGGGGTTTTGGGGGCTGTACTGGACCTGCTCTTTGGTGTCACCGGTTTATTGTTTAATCATCGTGCCACAATGAAAATCTCCGGGGCGAGCTATAGTTACACGTGGCAACTGAAACTGCCGCACCCACTTCCGTTGGTCGATTACGTTTGCAAGGCCTCGGGAGACAATTAATGTCGAATACTGGATAGGCAATAAATCGGTTGCTGTGCGCCGGATGGACCCCAACTTGCTGGCGCGGCTCAGTCGACTGCATATGGCTACGGGAGCAAGTGCAGCATGGATATTACTGACGGATACCTTGGCTGGAGCCCTGATTGCCTTGTCAGTGACCGGCGTTCTGCTATGGACTCGTTTGCACGGATCACGGTTGCTGGCTGTAGGGCTTGCGGGAACCTGCTTCAGTCTCTTATTGGTGTTGGCTACCACGGGCTGGTAAATAAAGCTCGGCAACAACTTGTGCAATTGCTGCTATTTAGCGTTACCACGATCGAGGTAACGCGGTTGAGCGATACGCTGCCCTCTTCCGCTCTATAACCTCGACTTCGACGACTGTTTACTTTGATAAAAATTCCTATTCGGGGTCGTTAAAAAAGGGGGCAATTCACTGAACTGCCTCCCCTCTAGCGTTGAAGATTGTCTGCTGGTTTCTTAGGTGCGCCGCTCACATACGGCACCCCTTAGATTTACACCACGCGTTTGATGGACTGATAATTTCCGTCGGTTTTTAATGTGATGGTGACGGTACCCTTTGAGCGATTGCGCCAAAACCAACCATGCTTGCCGTCAAAGGCCGCCTCCAATACACCTTCTTTACCGTTGACTTGACGGTCTTTGCCATAGCCATGATAAAAACCCTTAGGTGCTTCGTATGGGTCGCCATGCGCGTCCACATTGACGGGCCCGCCCTTTGCGCTCCAGGTGTAGTTCACCGTCGCGCCTTTGCGCATGTCCAATTTGATCTCAGCCGCTTCACCCGGTTTTAAGGTGACTTGTATTTGATCTGCTTTGGTTACCTGTTGTGCCGCTGTGGGGGAAGCCGGCGTCAACAACTGAGCGGTCGGCGTTGCTGGAGCAGGTTGTGCTGCCGGAGCGGGTTGTGCGATGGGCGCCGCAGGAGCAATGGGTTCTGCTAGCGCGACTTGTGGCGCCGTGCTAGCAAGCGCGTCTTGCGCCGCCTCCGCCGCGAGCGATTGCTTAATCTCGCCCATTTCCTTTAAGCCCAGGGCACTGCCGACCCCTGTGGGATCGACTCCATATTCCGAAGGCATCACTACAGAAACGAGCAAGGCTGCGGCAACTGCCATGGCGATGCCCGTCGAGCGTAAAAGTTGTTTGCTACTCGGCAGTTCGGCGCGAGTAGGAAGGTCTGTATTGTACATAGTCATATCCTTATTCAAGCAATGAAGTAGCCGGTGAGCTGATAACCCATGAGCATAAAACCGGCACACATCATGGCAACATTGGCGGTATAGGCGTGGCGCAAGAAACTGGACGTGCGACGCCAGTACCCCATCACGATCAGAATGGCGCTTAACGCAAGCAACTGACCGATTTCTACGCCTACGTTAAAGGCGATCAGATTAGCCAGCAGGCCATCCGGAGAGATCTCGAACTCCTGGATTTTGGTGGCCAAACCGAAGCCATGGAAAAACCCAAAGACCAGCGTGGCCAGTTTAGTGTTGGGCTGCACGCCAAACCAACGCTGGAAAGCGCCCAGATTATCCAGGGCCTTATAAACGACGGACAAGCCAATGATGGCGTCGATCAGATAGGAGCTGACATTGATCCCGGTAAAGACGCCCAGCAGCAGCGTGGTGGAGTGTCCAATCGCGAACAGACTGACGTACAGGCCAATGTGCTTTATCTTGTAAAGGAAAAAAATCACCCCAAACAAGAACAGCAAATGGTCGTAACCCGTGACCATGTGCTTGGCGCCCAGGTAGATAAACGGCAGAAGGTTGACGCCAGTAATTTCCTGGATGTAGCCCTTGTCGCCTTCGGCAACGCCGTGAGCGAATACGCTGGTGCTCAAAAGCAGCAAGCATAGAGCGGCCAGTATGACCGCGAGGTGTCGCCCGAAGGTGGACAGACGAAACCATTCAGCCCTACTGTAAATAGAGGGTAGAAACATGAGTAAGTCCAATAGTAAATTGAAGAAGAGGCCTTTGTACTTAAAGGCTTGTCCAATCAAGCAACTATTGGCTTTGGAGGGCGTTCGAAGAAGAAAATCGGATGAGGCGGTAAGACAAAACCATACCCAGAGGTTTCGCTAACCGTAGCGCTGGCTTTGGTGGCGACGACGCTAGGCAGAAAACTGCCCGCTTCGTGCAGATGATCTGCGGAAAGCGCGTGAGCTCGCTCTGAATCCGAAATCTCGGGTCCTTGCGCGCCGCCATCATCATGCACGTGCTGATGGTCCAGGGGTGCGGCACGCTCGGTAGATAGCGATACGGTAAGCGATGTCGCGTTCGTTGGCTGAGCGCCGAACTTATGTGCCAACATCCCCTGAAACGGCATTGCCAAGATAACCCACATGAGGATTATCGAGATTGCGCGCAGGAAACAAGGGGCTATTGGCATAAAGATAAAAGTTAATGGGGCTGACGTACTTCGTTAAGTCGGGTGCCAGTCCGTGGCCGATGCACATAACCGCATAGCCAAAGTGGATGTTATTTTATAACAAAAAGGAGCGTCCCAACATGAAGAATTATTTCATTACAGGGCCGCATCAATTCATTTTTGGCGGCCAATTGTGCGTTTCTGCTTGGCAATAGAGGCACCACGCATACAGCGCGTCATACATCACCATGCCGTGGCGTAGTACTTCATGATCATCGGAAAAGGTTTTCGAGAGCCCAAGGGAGAGCGCATACAGCCCAGGCGATTGCGGAGTCAGCTCCAGCCGCGACGTGTCAGCGCCGCGCACAATGGTTGCCAACTGCCGTAAGGCGGGATCGGTCAAGTTGTACTTCCTCAGAAAGGCGTCGAAGCTACATAAATCACCGACATGGGTCAATTCAACACCGGGAATATCGTACGGAATGGCCCCCGTTTCGCCAGCCATTCGCAGCACGTCAATGGGCGGTACATAAAAGAACTCCGGTGCCTTGTCGATGAATCGTTCAATCAGCCACGGACAGGCGACACGATCAATTTTCGGGCGTTCGCGTGTAATCCATTTCATGATGTGTACTCCTCTTTTCAAGTCATCAGGATGCATTGCGCCCGATGACTACGTTAAGTAGACAACCTGGTATTCAAAATAATGCGCCCTCCTTTAACTTAGCGTTTTCACTATCAGGCCGATCACGGCGCACGCCGCGATCACGTGAATCACATTGCGTTTATAGACAAATAGCGCCACGGCGGCCGCGATCGCGATCAGCGCCGACACCCAATCAAAAGCCCCTGCTAGCCCCGTGGGCCAGAGCACGTGATAGGCAAAAAACACGGCTAAATTCAGAATCACACCTACCACGGCTGCGGTAATGGCGGTGAGCGGCGCCGTGAACTTTAAGTTTCCGTGGGTGGACTCGACAAAGGGCCCGCCTGCCAGAATAAAGATGAAGGACGGCAAGAATGTGAACCAGGTGACGAGGACGGCCCCTATCGCGCCGGCCACAAACACTAGGTCGGGGCCGAATAGCGCTTGTACGTAGGCGCCGACGAAGCCGACAAAGGCTACCACCATGATGAGCGGACCGGGGTTGGCTTCGCCCAGTGCCAGGCCATCAATCATTTGCGCGGGCGTGAGCCAGTCGTAATAACCCACCGCGCCCTGGTATATATACGGCAGGACCGCATAGGCGCCACCGAAGGTGAGTAACGCCGCTTTGGTAAAAAACCAACCCATTTGCGTTAAGGTATGCTGCCAGCCAAAGGCCATCGTGAGCAGCGCCATCGGAACTAGCCACAGCACGGCGCCCACTAGCGCGACGCGCACCAGCCCCGTCCAGCGAAATACGGCATGCTTTGGCGTCGGTGTGTCATCGTCGATCAGCGCGGATCCGAAAGATTTATTGGCTTGCGTTTGGCCGCTACCAATTGTGAAGGTATGGGGCGCGAGGCGGCTACCGATATACCCGATGAGCGCTGCGGTGGCGACAATAATGGGAAACGGCACATTCAGGGCGAAGATGGCCACGAACGCCGCGGCGGCAATCGCCCACATCACGCCATTTTTAAGCGCTCGCGAACCGATGCGATGCACCGCATGCACCACCACTGCCGTGATCGCCGGTTTAATGCCATAAAAGAGGCCCGCCACCAGAGGCTGCTGGCCAAAGGCAATATATATCCACGACAAAAAAATCAGGAAAAAAAGCGATGGCAGAACAAAGAGAACACCGGCTGCGATACCCCCGCGCGTGCGATGCATCAGCCACCCCATATACGTGGCCATTTGCTGCCCCTCGGGGCCGGGCAATAGCATGCAGTAATTGAGCGCATGCAGAAAACGCGTTTCACTGATCCAGCGGCGCTGCTCCACGAGCTCGCGATGCATCAGGGATATCTGCCCTGCTGGGCCGCCAAAGCCGATGAAACCGAGCTTGAGCCATAGCCGGAACGCTTGCCCAAAGGTGACTGCCTCGGGTTTTTGTAGCGCCTCCCCATCATGGGTGAATGGAGTGATCGTGGTCATGGGGTTGACGCTTCATTATCAAAGGCGGCCAGCAGGTTGTCAAAGACACCACCCGCTGCAGCGGCGAGCTGGTCGTCATCCGTAAAGGTGTCGCGCTGCCCGGCCAAGATGCATTCAATGCCGCTCGCCTCGGGCGGCTGCACCCCGCCGACATCCAGGTAATGCACCAAGGCGCCAATACGCCGCAACCCTGGTTGATCCAGGCCAAAACTGGCTAACAGCACTTCGAAACTGACCCGTGCGTCGATATGGGTAAAGGTGGCGCCATCAAAATCAAAACCGAGCGCATCGGCCGGACATTGGGCGGGTGATTCGAGCCAGACAAAACGTGCCTGGGGATCGATGAAACGGCGAATGAGCCAGGCGCACGCTAAGCGGTCAACCCAAGGGCGCTGACGCGTCGCCCAGATTCGGGCTTGATAGTCTTTGGAAAAAAGGCGCGGTATGGTCCCCTCGACTGAATGGGGTTCATCGGGTGCCAAGGCGCGGTTAGCGCTCAATTCCAATTCTTGTAATGCCGTATCGACCTGGCGCTGCGCCTCACCCGGAAAAAAATCGATCTGAGCGAGGCTGGCAAACGCCTTGCGGAATTTACGCGCCTGTTTGAGCGTGCTGATGGCCGTTTCAGTGTTTAGCGTCTGATGAGCATCATCGATTTGCGCCAATAAGGCCCCGTAGTCTTCACTACGGTCAAATAAAGTAGAGAACCGGGCATGCTCGGGTTCGTCCGTACTCAGCACATAGGCCGTGCCGCCTCCGGCTCGCACGTCGGCGCCAATGGCGTCCAGCGTGGTGCGACACTCTTCGAGTTGCGGCAGCAGATACGCCCCGTCGCGCAGCACTGCTGCGCCGCAGGTTTTAAGCGCGCGCCAAGCCCGCATTCGAATGGTTGCGTTCTCGGTAGGCAAGGAAATAACCAATAAAATCCAATTCATTTGTAGAGTTTATTACGAAATAAGTAATTTACGCTACATATTTATTTGGCAATCTACATTTCAAGGAACGTACAAAAAACACCGCAGTCAGTGGTTGTGCCGATGGTGTGCGTCGGGAAAGTGCTCGTGCGTGTGCGTCAACGGCTCATGACGATGCCAGTGTCGATGCGCGGTTCCTGGGACGACGGGCTCGTCGTGCAAATGTTGATGGTGTTCATCGTGCGTGTGCTCATGTTCATGCTCCAACACTTCATGTGTATGGGTATGTCGGTGCCGCTCGGTCAGATGCAGCCAAATGCCGACTGCCATCAAGGCGCCGGCGACGAGCAACGGCACGGTGACGGGTTCGCCCAGCGCAATGGCTAAGACGGCACCAAAAAAAGGCGCCACCGAAAAATACGCTCCGGTTCGCGCCGTACCCAGATGGCGCAAGCTGACGACGAACAACGCCAGACTTACACCGTAGGCCAAAAAGCCCACCGTCATGGCGCCCGCCAGACTGGACCATGCAGGCAACGAAGCACCCACGCTAAACGCTAAGATTAAATTCACGATGCCCGCCACGAGCCCCTTCACCGAAGCGATCCAGGTGGCATCGGTAAGCGAGACCTTGCGCGTCAGGTTGTTGTCAATGCCCCAGGCCAAGCAGGCGCCAAGCACCGCCAACGCCGGCCAGACTCCAGCAAAGCGCGCGTCACCCGGCCAACTGAGCGCCAGCGCCCCGGCGACTATTGCCACCATGCCTAGCGCAATACGGCGATCAAAGTTTTCCTTAAAGACAAACCACGCCAACAGTGCTGTAAACACGCCTTCGGCATTCAGCAGTAAGGAGGCACCCGACGCGGGCATCCCCGTGAGACCCAGCATGAGCAAGACCGGACCGACTACGCCGCCGGCGCCAATAGCCCCGAGTAGCCACGGCATTTCGGGGCGCGGTAAGCGCACGGCCGGGGCGCGTCTTACGCGGCGATAGAGCGTGAGCCCTATCCCCGAGCCCAGATACAGCAAGCCTGCCAGCAACCAAGGGCTAACGCTCTCGAGCAACAATTTAGCCAAGGGCGTTCCGGCGCCAAACAGCAGCGCCGCCAGTAAGGCGGGCATGACCCCTGGTTGTCGCAAACCCCGTTTCCAATTCATGGGGGTATTCCTCGTATGCTTAGGCAATGAATGCATTCGTCTCGGGGCGTGGTGTCAGGCGCCGTCAGCGGCCATGGTGCGTGAGGCGACCCAGCGTCGCAGACGCGCGGCCAACAAAAAGTTGCAAAAGAACGCGACCGGCCAGGCCACACTCCAAGCCATGGCCCAGCGGATCAAAAAATCAGCATCCAAGCCAGTATTGAGCGCCGTGATGAAGCACGTCATGATCAGTGACATCACACAGGACATCAAGGTTGCAAACGTGAGATTGACATATTTGGGGTTAATTCGCATCCGATTCTCAATAGGTAATGGTAGGCTTGGCTTCGCCACACATGCCTAGCGCCAGACATACAGAGCATCATAGGTATTTAGCAATCTGCTTGAATGCTTCGAGCGGCGCTCGATCATCGCGGGTCAACGCTTGGACGGTATCTTCCAGGCAGTGATCGATGTGATCCTGAATGAATGTGCGTTTGGCTTGGCAGACGGCCTTTTCCACTGCGTACAGCTGCTGAGCAACGTCCACGCATGCTCTACCCTCTTCAATCATCGTGATGATACTGCGCAAATGACCTTCAGCACGTTTGAGCCGCTTCACGATACGGTCGTGGCTTTGGTGTAAATGCGGATGCTCGTCCATGGATTGGCGCGTTCTTATTTAACTCTGAAGAAGCGAATTTTATCCTCCCCGGGGGGATATGGTCAATGTTTAGTGCTCGTGGCAATTAGCCGCCTTGCTCAATCTTTATCTCGAAGTCATCCGATACGCTGTTTTCTGTTTTAAATTCAACGGCAATAAGCGGAATGCTCGGAACGAGAATGGCCGGCCCCTTATAGTTCCTGGAAATAATTATGCGTAATCTCTGGCTTTTACCCAACGAGGGCAATCTGCTGATTTGCAGGGCTGGCAATCTGGCCCAGACGATAGTGCTGAAGCCCATAAGCTTGCAAAGCGGATGCGTCAAACATATTACGGGCATCGAAGATGGCGTGCGACTGTAGCAGCTCTGCAAGTTTGCCGAAATCTGTTGTTTTAAACTCGTCCCACTCAGTCATAACTACAAGGACATCGGCACCCTTGCAAACTTCCATGCCGGACCGGCCAAAGATGATGGATGCAGCACCCAGCGCGCGCTGAGCAGCAATAGTTGCCACTGGGTCATAAGCGGAAACCAGCGCGCCTTCCTCAAGCAGGTTCTGGATTAGAGTCAGGCTTGGCGACGCCCGAACATCGTCCGTATCGGGCTTGAACGACAGCCCCCATACGGCGATACGCCGGCCTTCCAGCTGGCCGCCGAAATGATGGCGAATCGTCTCCAGCAGCAATTGCCCTTGACGCCGGTTAACGCGTTCGATGCTGCGCAACATATAAGCCGGCTCTTGAACTGTTCCTGCGCAAGCAATTAACGCACACAAGTCTTTGGGCAGGCAAGATCCACCGTAGCCCACTCCTGGATAGAGGTAACTGTCACCGATGCGAGGATCGCTTTTCAATACGCGGCAGACCGCCTGGATGTCGGCGTTTAACCGGCCAGCAATGTCCGATAGCTCGTTTATCATGGAAATGCGTGCAGCCAGCATGGCGTTGCAGGCATATTTTGCAAATTCCGCGGTACGCCGGTCCATAAATAATAACCGTGACCGGTCAGGGTCAAAGGGAGCATAGAGTTCGTCCAGCACGGTCGCTGGATAGTCTTCGTTTGTTCCCACCACGATCCGGCATGGAGCATGAAAATCTTTTACGGCTCGCCCTTCCGCCAGGAACTCGGGGTTGGATGCTACGAAAACGCGAGGATGGGCGCCATAGCCGGCCTCGCCTACATTCAGGATTTCCTCAATACGATCGGCGGTGCCGACAGGAACTGTTGACTTGATCACAACGATACAGTCGCCGAAGGCCGTATTGGCCAACTCTTTGGCGCAGTGAAGGAGATTGTCGAGGTTGGCGCTGCCGTTCGATTGCGAAGGGGTTCCAATCGCCAGGAATATGATGTCCGCATTACGTACAGCGCGCGCGACATTGTTTTCAAAAAACAGGCGGTTCGCCTGCAACTGATCGCCAAGCAGTTTATCAAGGCCAGGCTCATGGAATGGAACCTGGCCCGCTTCCAGCGTTTTTATTTTGTCGATATCGTGATCTACGCACACAACCTGATTGCCCGCCTCTGCCAGACAACATGCAGTAACGAGTCCTACATAGCCTGCTCCAATGACAACGACGTTCATAATGCGGTCCTGTAGTAGAAGAAGTTCATGAGTTCGAAGCTGTGTTGCATGCTATCGACGTAGCCATGCCCTGATGGCGCGACAGCACAACCGGATGCAAGCCATGGCAACGGAGCAAGTCGTATGCCTACAGACAGTTGCTTAGGCTGCCGGCCGCTGGCCGGTACCGCTGGAATCCTGATAGCGCCATACTTTTTCAAGCAAACGGCATGTCGCGGGCTTTAGAAGCCGTCTTTGTTTGTATATCTGCGGCCAGCCATAAAGCGCATCGAACAAGACACGCACGCGAGCGCCAAGGCCTGGCAGCTCGGCCAGAGACTGCATGGTGCGCCGGACTGCGATGGCCCATGGCAAGCGCAGCCACACCGTCCATAACGCATTGCGTGCAATCATCCGTTGACGCAACCGTACATCACGCAGTTTCGACGGCCAATGAAAAACCACAAGCGCCGGCGCGTATGCAATGCCGCCGCCAGCATCAAGAACGTCCATCGCCAGCAGGGTTTCTTCGCCGCCGATAAAGAAGGGCTCCCAATAGCCTCCAGCGGCCAGAAACGCTTGTGTGCGCATTACAATGGCGCCCGCCATAAACCCGGTCAGCCTTGGCCCTACTCCCCCCACCTGCTCCAACGGGCTCTGTGCCATTGCGTAGCATGCCGTGTCAGGCCGCGCCTCGGGCCCCACCAGAATACGGGCGTTCAAGATCGTAAGTTCAGGTCTTGCTTCCAGAATCTTGACAGCAGTACTTAGCGCTTCTGTGTCCCACCAGGTGTCATCGTCGCAAAACGCAACGTATGGTGTATGAGCGCGCAGCACGCCAAGATTCCTGCCTGCCGCGCCCAGATTGCGACTGGCGCGCACAAGCGTTACACCAGGAAAGCCGCTTTCGATGCGGCTGACCGTCTCGTCGGTACTGCCGTTATCCACAACGATAATTGGATACCTTCCGGGCAATTCCACTAGCCGCTTTAATGTACGGCACACTTCGCTACAGCGATTGTTCGTCAGAACCACGATAGAAATCCGCGGTCCGCTGCCTGGAGGGAAATCGATCACGCCGCCTGCTCCTTGCGGGAGGTAAGCCGCCAATAGCATTCAGGCTCTTGCAGAATGCTGCGTACGCCAGCGGCGCCCAGGCCCGCTAATTGACTGCGATACGATGCAACGGCGGGCGCCTTGCGGCTCACGGTACAGCGCAAATTCGCCGGAGTAGCTGTTAATCCCTGTATTAGCAGCCATGAAAGCCTTTCCTGAACGAGCCCCTGGTACACCCGGTATGGTATTTCCTCGTATACAAACCATGGCATGGCTGGAAAGAGCCGGCATAGTGTCATCAATGCATTGGAAGTGCAAATATGATCTTCATGAAACAGGCCCAATGGTGCAAAAACAGCTGCGGGATGTTGTCGCAAGATGGTACAAGACAGCGTGTCGACTAGCTGGCCGGCGATAACAGACGAGCCCCGTACATACTGGCTATCCAGAAAATCCAGGTCAATCGCCCTGGCATTCACCAGCGCTAATGCGCTTTGATTTTCGGTGTTTCGGATGCGTATGGCCTCGAGTGCATTAGCGAAGCCGCAGCGCCGATCCCAGTCCGTCGACAGCTCTATTTGCGCCGGCAGGCCTGTATAGACGGTCACGACCGTACTCCCAGGCCTTGCAGCCAGCAGGCCTGCGCAACTGAAAATGGCATCATCGTAGTGGGGTGAGACAACCAGGACCGGCGGGCCGATTTTTTCTTCCTCATCGGCCCGGGG
>LNAP01002888.1_pt1 | contig 16763 bp, 15 predicted proteins | sample 602601 | NCBI WGS metagenome assembly LNAP01 (sample SAMN02440304, study PRJNA202911) | soil metagenome | biome: Subtropical and temperate rainforests or woodlands; isolation source: soil samples (1 kg each in a 20% v/v slurry with milli Q water) were... ... | reverse complement strand
GATCGCGATACGCCCCTCGTTGAGGGATGAGACGGCGGAAATATGCGGGTGATTTGGGTCAGGCGAGAAGCGATTTATTTTGGCAAGGGGGGACTGGACGGGGCAAATCAGCTTGATCCACCTCACAAAATTCGTCTCTGTGCGCAAGCCGTCACGTAACCCAAGCCGGTGCGGAGCCAAGCCTATCGGGTGGAAAGGAGATTAAGTGCACTGGACTGTAATGAAGTTAGCGCGATCAGTCGGGCAGCAACGGTCGTCAATTTCCGCCTCGCGTCCCGGACGCGGTGCAGCGCTCCTTAGCGGTGCACCGCAGAGCCGGGGACCCATCGACCGCGGATCAGCCGGCCGAACCCACCTCGAACAACTCGCCATCGTAACCGGCCTCGAGCGGGATGCGAAGCTGGCGGCCGCCGTTGAGCCTGGTCATGACCGGCATCACCGTCACGATTTGCTTGCCGCGGCTGTCGTCGAGCGCGGCCCCCACGCTTGCCTGCTTGCCGAGCCGGATCAGGTTGCGCGTGGTGGGGAACGGCAGCTTGAACCGCCCGCTCTCGCCGCCTTCCAGGGCCTCGCGCGGCGACACCCAGATCGAGTCGGTGGATTCCTTGCCGTCATGGGCGCCGGCCTGCTCCGGTGGCGCCGCGGCGAGGAAGAACCAGGTATCGAAGCGCTTCGGCATGCCCTCCGGCGTGATCCAGTGCGCATAGGGCACGAGCTCATCGAGCGCCAGCAGCATGCCGTTGTCGGCGAGCACTTCCGCAAACGCCACCTTGCCCTCGCACAGCGCCGCACGATGCACGGCTTCGATCTCGCCGGCCCGCCTGGCTTCGACCAGTGCCTTCGACCCGCGGGGGCGCGCGAGCAAGATGCCGCTTTCCTCGAAAGTTTCGCGGATCGCAGCGATGCGGAAGCTCAGGCCGGCCAGATCAAGCCCCTCACCACCAGAGTAAAGCTCGGGCCGGGCGATGATCTCGCTGTCGCCCTTGTCGACGCTGCCGCCGGGAAACACCAGCGCTCCGGAATTGAAGTCGATCTCATAATGGCGGACCATCATGAAGACTTCGATTTCCTTTTGCGGCGCGCTGTCGCGCAGCAGAAGGATGGTGGATGCGGGACGCGGTGGTTTGGCGGCCTCAGTCATGACAGTTCCTCCGAACCTCATCCTGAGGAGCGGCCTCCTGGCCGCGTCTCGAAGGATGATTGGCAACATCGGGGCCTCATGGTTCGAGACGCGCGAAGACGCGCTCCTCACCATGAGGGAGTTACGCTAACCTGCTGCGCTGGATTGCGGTTGCAGGTTCGCCCGGCGGTCGACCCGCGCGACGCGTGACAGCAGGTAGTCTACCTCCGCCTTGGCGGTCGCGGTGATGCCCGCACCGGGCTTGCGCTGCGCGCTGGAGGCGATCACGCCGCGCTTCTGCAGCACGTATTTGCGTACCGCAAGGCCAGCGCCGGGCTGCTGCTCGTAGCGGATCAGCGGCAGATGGGCGTCGAACAGATCATGCGCGGCGTCGCGTTTTCCTGCCTTCGAGAGCTTGACGACGTCGATCAGCAATTCCGGGAAGGCGTAGCCGGTCATCGCGCCATCGGCGCCGCGCTCCATCTCGAAATCGAGGAAAAGCCCGCCATTGCCCACCAGGATCGACAACGGCCGCAGCGAGCCGTCTTTCTGAAATCCGCGCAGGGCGGAAATCTTTTCCAGGCCCGGCCAGTCCTCATGTTTGAGCATCACGCAGGACGGGCTGTCCATGACAATCTTGCGGATCACCGCAGGCGTAAAAACGACCGACAAGGTCAGCGGATAATCCTGCAGCACCCAGGGAATATCGTCGCCGATCGCTTCCTGGGCCTGCTTGAAATAGCCCGTGATCTGATCGTCGGTGCGCAGATGCGGCGGCGGCGCAATCATCACGCCGGCGGCCCCCGCATCCATCGATTTCAGCGCCAGCGAACGCATGGTGGCAAATCCCGGCGCGGAGACGCCGACAATGATCTGCATGTTCTTCGCGCGCTTGACGAAGCGGATCGCGACCTGCTCGGCCTCGGCGGCGTCGAGTTTCGGGGCCTCACCCAGGATGCCGAGCACGGTCACACCGTCGCAGCCGACCTCGGCGTAGAAGTCGGTCAGCCGGTCGATGGATTTCTCGTCGATACGGCCGTCATCGTGGAACGGCGTCGGCGCGATCGCGAAAGTGCCTGCGGCTTGGTGGGTGAGTTTTGTCATTTGTGCCTCTCGACTCTAATTGGTCCCATCATTCCGGGATGGTCCGAAGGACCAGACCCGGAATCTCGAGATTCCGGGTTCGATGCGGCGCATCGCCCCGGAATGACGGTGAATGTCAAAACCGCCGCGCGCCCATCTTGATCTGCTCTTCGGAGAAGAAGATGTCCCTGGCATGTTCGACAATATCCTGAGCCTTCCAGCCCGTGTGCGGCGGCTTCCAGCCTTCCATTTCCATCATCCGCATCTCGCGAACGCCGCGCGGGCCGGAGACGCCGAGCACCTTGCCGGTCTGGTCGCCCGACAAATCGCTGACCATGTATAGCACGGCCGGCGCAATGCCGTCCGGTCCCAGCGCCGCGCCCGGGTTCTCGATATAGCGCGGCAGGTCTGCGGTCATGCGGGTCAGCGCGCCCGGTGCCAGGGTCCAGATCCGGATGTTGTATTTGCGGCCCTCGATCGCCAGCACATTGGACAGGCCCCAGATCCCGCCCTTGGCGGCGCCGTAATTGCTCTGGCCGAAATTGCCGATCAGCCCCGAGGTCGAGGACGTATTGACGATGACGCCGCCGCCATTCTCCCGCATCCACCTGAACACCGGCTGCGTGCAGCAGAACGTGCCTTTGAGATGAACCTTGATCACCTTGTCCCAGGCGGCTTCGCTGGCCTTGGCAAAGGTCTGGTCGAGCAGGATGCCGGCATTGTTGACGAGGATATCGGCACGCCCAAAGTTCTTGATGGCGTCGTCGAACACGGATTGCCCGCCCGCCATGGTCGAGATATCGGCGCCGTTGGCAACCGCGCGGCCGCCCTCGGCCTTGATCGCATCGACTACCTGCTGCGCCATCGAGACGTCGGCGCCGGAGCCGTCACGGGGGCCGCCGAGATCGTTGACCACGACCGCAGCTCCCTCGCGCGCGAACAGCTTTGCGTAGGCTTCACCGAGCCCGCCACCCGCGCCGGTGATGATCGCGACCTTGCCGTCGAGTAGTGCCATGATGTTCTCCCTCATGTTTCTCGTGTCCCGGACGCGGTGCAGCGTCCTTCACGCTGCTCCGCAGAACCGGGACCTATGACGCAATTGTGGGCCCCGGCTCAGCAGCGCATCGCAAGCGCGCTGCGCTGCGTCCGGGGCACGAGACCATTAACCCAACACCGTCTTGCCGCTCTTGATGACGGCGACGTTGCGGGCCTTCACCTTGGCTTCGAACGAAATCACGTTGCCATCCTTCCACAGATCCATCGTCACGGTTTCGCCGGGATAGACCGGCGACGAAAACCGCGCGACATGCTGCTTGAAGGCGGAGGGATCGTAGTCGGCATAGGTCTGCAACACGCCGCGGCAGGTGATGCCGTAGGTGCACATGCCGTGCAGGATCGGTTTTGGAAAACCGGCGCGTTTTGCGAATTCGGGATCCGAGTGCAGCGGATTGCGGTCGCCGCACAGCCGATACACCAACGCCTGGTCCGGCCGCGTGGAGATATCGATGGTCTTGTCAGGCGTACGCGCCGGCACCTTGTGCGGCTCGGGCTGGCCTTCGGACGGTCCGCCGAAGCCGCCATCACCGCGCGCGAAACGTGACGCCACCAGCGTCGCCAGCGGTTCGCCCTTTTCGTCTTTCAGCACGGTCTTGTGCCGGATCACAGCGCCCTTGTCCTTGCCCTTGTCGAAGACGTCGAGCACGCTGGAATCGGCGGTGATGTGGGCGGCCGTTGCAAGCGGTTTGTGGAAGGTGATGTCACGCTCGCCGTCGACCACCATCATGCGGTTGAGATTCATCTCTCCGGGCCCGGCGCCCCACGCCGCAACGGAGGCAAATGTCGGAACAACTTTTAACGCACGCGGCGTGGCGACGGCTTCGTTGACAAAAGCCAGTTCCTTTTCATCCATGGGGTCGGCACCCATGCCGATGCCATAGGCGTACAGCATCACCTCGCGATCGCTGTAGGCGTATTTCTGGCCGAGGTTTTTCAGCGCCATCAGCTCGTCGTACTTGATCGGCATTTTTTACGTTCCTCCGAACTTCTTCTCTTACCGGCGCCAATTGCTGCGCCCTCTCCCCCCTGTGGGAGAGGGCATCGCCGATGCCAACCACAAACCCGCTTGGGTGAGGGGTCGTCTCCGCAGACACATCTCTCTCCGCCGATAGAGACCCCTCATCCGGCAGCCTTCGGCTGCCACCTTCTCCCACAAGGGGAGAAGGAAAAACTAAACCGGCGTAAAGAACGGCAGCGGGGCGCCGTCGGTTGGCTTGAACACCACTTTCACCTTCTGGCCGATCTTCAGCTTGTCCAGTTCGCAATCGACGATGTTGGTCTGCAGCGACGGGCCTTCCTTCAGCGTGACGTAAGCGATTGCGTAAGGCCCGCTCGGCGATTTGCGCATCAGGCTGAACGTGTAGATCGTGGCCTCGCCCGAACTCTCCTCCCACACCGTCTTGTCGGAAAAACAGAACGGACAGATCGAGCGCGGAAAATAATGCGGCTCGCCGCACGCCGTGCAGCGCTTGATCAGGAATTTGCCCTGGCTCGCGGCCTCCCAGAACTCGGCGGTCTCGGGATTTGTCACCGGCGTCGGATATTTCTTGGGTTCAGCCATCACGCACGCTCCAGGATGCAGGTCGAGGCGGCGTGACGCACGCCGAGCAGTCCGCCGGTGCCGTGCGCGACCGCGAGATCGCAATTCGGCACCTGCACCTTCGGATGGGCTTCGCCGCGCAGTTGCCTGACAGCTTCGATGATCTTTGTCATGCCGCCACGGTTGACAGGGTGATTGCTGCAGAGGCCGCCGCCGTCGGTATTGAACGGCAGCTTGCCGACGCCGGAAATCAGGTTGCCGTCGGCAACGAACTTGCCGCCCTCGCCCTTCCTGCAGAAGCCCAGGTCTTCGATCTGCATCAGCACCGTGATGGTAAAGCTGTCGTAGATCGAGGCGTATTTGATATCCTTTGGCGTGACGCCGGCTTCCTCGAACGCACGCGGGCCCGACCAGACGCCCGCCGAGTAAGTGAGATCGAGGTCCTTGCCGCCGCGCGGACCTTTCATCGCCTCGCCATGACCGATCAGGCGCACCAGCGGCTTCTTCAGGCTTTTGGCGATCTCCGGCGTGGTCACGATCAGCGCGCCGCCGCCATCGGTGACGACGCAGCAATCCATCCGGTGCAGCGGGTCCGAGATCATCGGCGAGTTGAGCACGTCCTCGACGGTGACGACGTCCTTCAGCATCGCGTGCGGGTTGTATTGCGCATGATGGGAGGCCGCGACCTTGATCCAGGCCAGCTGCTCGCTGGTGGTGCCGTAGTCGTGCATGTGGCGCATGGCACACATGCCATAGGCATTATGCGTGGTCGCCCCATAGGCCGCTTCGAAATCGGCCTCGGCGCCGGCGGCGCGCGGCGGCATCGGACCGGTGCGGGGCTTGCCGGCCAGCGTAATCAGCGCGATCGAGCATTTGCCGGCGGCGATCGCCTCCGCCGCATGGCCAAGATGGATCAGGTAGGAACAGCCGCCGGTCTCGGTGGAATCGATATGGCGGACTTTCAGGCCGAGATAATCGACCATCGGCCAGGCACCGCCCGGCGCGTCGCCGGCGCAGAAATAGCCGTCGATATCGGCCTTGGTGAGGCCTGCGTCTTCAATCGCCCCCTTGGCGACTTCGGCATGCAATTGTGCGGTGGATTTATCGGGTGCGTGCCGGGTCGGATGTTCATAGATCCCGGCAATGTAGGCCTTGCCCTTGATGGTCAACTGGTTCTCCGCTGGCGTTCCGTCCCAGCGTTTTTTCTGGCCTGTCGGGACGGCCTTGGCAAGCGCGGAAATATTCCGTGGGGCGAGAGGGATGTACGCCTGATCTCGTGCCCCGGACGCAGCGCAACGCGTAGCGGTGCGCCGCAGAGCCTGTGTGGCATGCAGCGACATGGTCCCGGCTCTGCGGAGCGGCACTTCGCGCCGCACCGCGTCCGGGACACGGAGAACATTACTCCGCCGCGATCTGGCGTGGCGCGGGCGGTGGGTTGACGAGATCGGCGGCCAGTTGTGCGTAGCGCGCCTTGGCGTCCTGCACGGCTTTTTCCTTCACCGGGCCGTAGCCGCGGATGCGGTCCGGCAGTGAGAGGATTTCGATCGCGGTATCCAGCGTCACCGGCGACAGCAGGCCGAGCACGGTGGCGACATCCTTTTCGTAACCCGCGATCAGGTCGCGTTCGAGCTTGCGGTCGGGGCTGTAGCCGAAAATATCGAACGCCGTGCCGCGAAGCCCACGCAGGCCAGCCAGCACGCGAAATACCGGCATCATCCAGGCACCGAAGGCGCGCTTGCGCGGCCGTCCCAGGGCGTCCTTGCCGCCGCCTAACAGTGGCGGCGCGAGGTTGAAATTGAACTTGAAGTCGCCGTCGAACTGGTCGCGCAACTGTTTTTCGAACCGGCCGTCGGTATAGAGCCGCGCCACTTCGTACTCGTCCTTGTAGGCAAGCAGCTTGGCGTAGTTGATCGCGACCGCGCGCGGTAGCGCGTCGCCATAGCCGCCGTTCACCGCGGCGTCGCGCACCTGCTTCACCAGATGGCGATAGCGTTCGGCGAGTTTTGCATTCTGATAGTCGGTCAGCAGCGCGCTGCGGTGCGCGATGATCTCGTCGAGTGACATCTCGTCGAGCGTCTTCGGCGCGACCGTGTCGTCCTGGCCCTTCATCATCGCCGCCAGCCGCGCCGGATCGGCCGCCGCGAGGCGCCCGAGCTGGAAGGCCTGGGTATTCATCTTGATCGCGACGCCATTGACCTCGATCGCCTGCTCGATCGATTTGGCCGAGAGCGGCAGCAGGCCCTTCTGATAGGCGTAGCCCATCATCATCATGTTGGTGGCGATGGAATCGCCGAGCAGGATTTCGGCCGGTTTTGTAAAATCGAAGAACGACGAGTCCTTGCGCAGCGCCGTCTCCAGCACGTGATTGACCTTGCGGCTCTGGAAATTGAAATCGCGGTTCAGGATGAAGTCGGCGATCGGAATCAGATGCGTATTGATGACGCCATAGGTGCGGCTGGATTCGCAGAGCGTCATGGTTTCCTTGGCGGCGGCCACCACTTCGTCGGCAGCCAGCACGAGGTCGGCGGTGCCGGTGACGATGCGCGAGCAGGTGACGTCGGCGGTATGTTCTGACAGCCGCACGTGGCTGAGCACCGCGCCGCCCTTTTGCGCGAGACCGGACATGTCGAGGATCATGCTGGCCTTGCCCTCGATATGGGCGGCCATGCCGAGCAGTGCGCCGATGGTGAGCACGCCGGTGCCGCCGACGCCGCCGACCGCGACGTTATAGGGCCGCTCCAGCGACGGCCGTGAGGCCGGTTCCGGCAGATCGCCGATATCGCCGACACCGGCCGGCGCGCGCTTGCGCAGCTTGCCGCCATCGACCGTGACGAAGGACGGGCAGAAGCCCTTCAGGCAGGAATAATCCTTGTTGCAGGTCGATTGATTGATGGTGCGCTTGCGCCCCATCTCGGTCTCCAGCGGCTCCACCGAAATGCAGTTCGACTGCACCGAGCAATCGCCGCAGCCTTCGCAGACGGCGGGATTGATCAGCACGCGGCGTGCCGGGTCCTCCATCGTGCCTCTTTTGCGGCGGCGGCGTTTCTCGGCGGCGCAGGTCTGCACGAATACGATGGCGGACGCGCCCTTCACCTTGCGCAACGTCTTCATGACCGCATCGAGTTCGTCGCGATGAGCGGTCTTGGTGCCCGGCGCGATTTCCGACGAGGGATAGGCGTCGGGATTTTCCGAGACGAGATAGATGTCGCGGATGCCTTCGGAGTGGAGCTGGAAGGTGATCTGCTGCGGCGACAATTCGCCGTCGACATGCTGGCCGCCGGTCATCGCGGTCGCATCGTTGTAGAGGATCTTGTAGGTGATATTGGCCTTGGATGCGACGGCCTGGCGGATCGCGAGGCTGCCGGAGTGGAAGTAAGTGCCGTCGCCAAGGTTGGCGAACACGTGTTCCTCGTTGGTGAACGGCGCAACGCCGACCCACGGCACGCCCTCGCCGCCCATATGGGTAAAAGTTTCCGTAGAGCGATCCATCCACAGCGCCATGAAGTGACAGCCGATACCGGCGAAGGCCCGGCTGCCCTCGGGCACCTTGGTCGAGGTGTTGTGGGGACATCCCGAACAGAAATACGGCGTGCGGGTGATCGGCGCCACCGCCTGCATCTGGGTGGCCTGGCGGCCGTTGAACCAGTCGGCCTTGGCGCGCAGCATGGCTGCGATTTCAGGATTGAGATTAAGCCGAAGCAGCCGCTCGGTGAGCGAACTCGCCAGCGACGCCACGCTGAGTTCCTCGGCGAACGGCAGGAAGCGCTTGTCGTGGTCGTCCATCTTGCCGATGATGCGCGGACGGACGTCGTCGCGCCAGTTGAACAGCTCCTGCTTGACCTGGTTCTCGACGATCTCGCGGCGCTCTTCGATGATGAAAATCTCTTCGAGTCCAACCGCGAATTCACGCACGCCCTGCGGCTCCAGCGGCCAAGGCATGCCGATCTTGTAGAGCCGAAGCCCGATCTTGGCGGCGACCTCGGGCGTAATCCCGAGTTCACGCAACGCCTGACGGATATCCTCGTAGCTCTTGCCGGACGCCATGATGCCGAACCGCGCGTTCGGCGAATCCATGGTGATGCGGTTGACCTTGTTGGCGCGCGCGAACGCGATCGCGGCGAAGCCCTTGTAGTCCTGCAGGCGGCGGTCCTGCTCGTAGCGGTCGTCGGGCCAGCGCAGATTGAGACCGCCCGGCGGCATCTCGAAATCGGTCGGAATGATGAACGGCTTCATCTCGTCGGTGAGATCGATTTCGGCCGTGGTCTCCACGGTTTCGGTGATCACCTTCATGCCGACCCAGCAGCCGGAATAGCGCGACATCGCTATTCCCAGCAGCCCCATCTCGATCATCTCATGGATGCTGGAGGGATAAAGATAAGGCATCAGCGCCGAGATGAAGGCATGGTCCGACTGATGCGGCACGGTGGAGGATTTCGCACCGTGATCGTCGCCGGCGAGACAAAGCACGCCTCCATTTTTGGCCGAGCCCGCGGCATTGCCGTGACGGAACACGTCGCCGCAGCGGTCGACGCCGGGGCCCTTGCCGTACCAGATGCCGACCACGCCATCATGCTTGGCGCCGGGCGACAGGTTGAGTTGCTGCGAGCCCCAGATCGCGGTGGCGGCGAGGTCTTCGTTCACGCCGGGCTGAAACTTGATGTTGTATTGCTCGAGATGCTTGCGGGCGGCGAAGAGTTGCTGGTCGTAGCCGCCGAGCGGGGAACCGCGATAGCCGCTGACAAAACCTGCGGTGTTGAGACCGGCAGCGCGGTCGCGGCGGATCTGGGCCATCGGGAGGCGGACCAGCGCCTGAATCCCCGTCAGGAAGATGTGGCCGGACCCTTGCGTGTATTTCTGGTCGAGACTGATCGGACCTTGGTTGATTCCCATTCCACCCTCTTTGCGCCGCAGCTTCAGGTTCGTTTCAGCTAGGCATTGTCTCAGCTTAGAACCAGTCTATGTCGCTTTCCGCGCCCGGCGCACCACAAATCTCGGCAATGGAGCCCCGCGTCCAAAGATCGCAATTTCATGCCTGAAACGGCGCCGGCCGATTTCGCTTGTGTCTTTGCGAAGGCTTGCCGCGAAACGACATGGCGTCCTCACCGCTCCGGTTTCGCGCTATGATGTTTTTCGGGAAGATCAATCGGGTGCGGGACGGCATCAGGCCATGTGGGCGATTCTCGCTGTTATGCTGTTGTGCACTGCATTCATGTCGGGCGAGGCGCTGGCCGAGACCTTGGCAAAGACCGTTGCCCGCGGCAAGGCACTCACGGAGGCCGGCGATTGCGCCAGTTGCCATACCGCCGATCCCGCGAAGCCGTTCGCCGGGGGAAAGCGAATCGATACTCCCTTCGGCGGGATCTACTCGCCCAATTTGACGCCGGATCGCGCTACCGGCCTCGGCGCGTGGAGCGATGGCGACTTCTACCGGGCCCTGCATAACGGCGTGGCGCGCAACGGTTCACGCTATTACCCGGCATTTCCCTATCCGAATTTCACGAAGCTTCACCGCGACGACATCACGGCGATTCGCGCCTACCTCGCCACGCTCAAGCCATTCCGCAATGCGCGGCCGCCGCCGGATTTGCGCTGGCCGCTGAACTACCGCGTGGTGATGCGGGGCTGGAATTGGCTGTTCTTCAGGCGTGGCGAGTTCGAGAAGAATCCGCAAAAGAGCGAACAATGGAATCGCGGCGCCTACCTCGTCGAAGGGCTCGCGCATTGCGGGGCATGCCATACGCCGAAGAACATCTTCGGTGCCGACAGACGCGGCGAGCCATACACCGGCAGCCCGGTGCAAGGGTGGTTCGCCCCGAGACTCGACGGCGCCGAGCGCTCCGGGCTCAAATCGTGGAGCGTCGACGACATCGTCGAATATCTGCAGAGCGGCCGCAACGGCCGCAGCCATGCCGGCAAACTGATGGCCGAGGTCGTGGTCAACTCCACCTCAAAAATGAGCGACGCCGACCTGCGCGCGATCGCGGTTTACCTGAAGGAGCTTCCCGCGGGCGCGCCGGAACCTGCGGTGACCCCGCCGCCGGAAGCGGAGATGAAGGCGGGCGCTGCCACTTATGCGCACGCCTGCATCGCCTGCCATGAAGCCGATGGATCCGGCGCGCCGCGAATCTATCCGCCGCTGCCGGGCAACGCCAATCTGCAGTCGGCCGATCCCTCGAGCACGCTGCGCATCATCCTCGACGGCGCACAGACGGTGACGACGCCGCGCGCGCCCAATACCGGTTCGATGCCTGCTTACGCCAGCCAATTGTCGGATCAGGAGATCGCCGATGTCGCCAATTACGTCCGTAACTCCTGGGGCAACGCCGCACCCCTGGTGACGCCGGCGCAGGTCGCGACGGCGCGGAAGTATCCTAGCGCCGATCCTCGTTGAAGATGAATTTCGGCATTTCCCATTTGTAGCGAATGGCCAACAGGCGGAATGACAGGCCGAGGACGAAGGTGAGCGCCGTCCAGGATTCGGTGTTCAATTGCAGGCTGAACGCGGTGGCATAGAACAGACCGGTCACGACGGACACGCTCGCGTAAAGTTCGGAGCGGAACAGCAACGGCACATCGTTGCAGAGGATATCGCGCAAGACACCTCCGGCGCAGCCCGTGATCATCCCAGACACGATCACGATCGGCAGCGAGGCATTCATCTGCCATGCGACGTCGCAGCCGGCCATCGTGAATACCACCAGGCCGATCGCGTCGAGCACGAGAAACGCCGCGTGCAACCGATGCACCAGGCGGGCGATCAGGATGGTCACAAATGCCGCAACCGCGGTCAGGGCGAGATAGGACGGGTGTTTTACCCAGACCAGCGGATAATGCCCGAGCAGGAGATCGCGGATCGTTCCGCCGCCAAGCGCGGTGATACAGCCGAGCATGCACACACCGACCCAATCCATGCTGCGCCTTCCGGCAGCAAGGGCCGCCGTCATCGCCTCCGCCGCGAGCGCCACCAGCCACAACACATGCAGGACGATATCGCTTGGCGGCAGGATCCACATCGCGGGGGGCCTCGGCAGGAGTTTGGCAGCAGGAATTTTGGAACTTACGTGGCGAGTTCCGTCCTGAACAGATCGAAACATGGCAGCCACGCGGTTTTGCGCCCCAGAAAGACGTTTGGAATCAGGAACCCCCGCCAGGCCCGGAGGTTGTCTTGGCGTTAATGGAGGAACCCTTTCATGGCCTATGAACGCAATCCGAACGATCCCTATCGTTCCGCGGACGAACCTTATCGTTCCAGCGACAATATCCGCCCCCAGACCAATCTGGACAATGAGTTGCAGCCCGATCCCGAACTTGCGGAGGGTCCGGCCAGCAGCGGCAGGATCGCGATGTTTGCCATCGCCATCGCAGTGGTGCTGGGCGCGGTCTTCTATGGGCTGAACAATTCGACGATCAACCAGGCCGGCACGTCTTCGACGGCCCAGAACACACCACAGTCTTCCTCGCCTGCGACGCCTTCGGGCATGCGTGACGTGACGCCGCGCGCCAACACCGAACCGGGCATGACCACTGGCGCCGCCCCGGCCCGCCCCGAGACGCCGCCCGCTCCGGCGCCGACCGGCCAGGAAATCAACCGATCCGGCAATCCACCGACTGGTAATGCGCCGGCGAGCAAGTAACGGCTGACGCGGCAACAATGCGCAGCGGGCATCGAGTTTGCCCGCTGCGCTTTTTTTGCTTACGGGGGTTAGCTGAACATCTTGTTCAGTTCGCCGCCGGGATAACCGTTGGCCAGTTCGGTGAATGTCCCCTTCTCCGCCATCTCGCGCGCCGCCTTCATGAAGCCGCCCCATGCCGCACGCGCCAGCGAACCGCCGACGCTGATGCGGCGGACACCAAGCTCGGCCGCTTCCGGCAGGCTGAGGCCGGAAGCGCCGATCAGGAGATTGACGGGCTTTGGATGCACGGTCTTCACCACCGCCGCGATCTGCTCCCTGGTCTTGATGCCGGGCGCATACAGGCAGTCCGCGCCCGCCTCGGAATAAGCCTTCAGGCGGTCGAGGACCAAATCGAGGTCCGGATGCCCCCACAGGAAAGCCTCACACCGGCCGGTCAGCAGGACCCCGCTTTTGTCGGCATCGATGGCGGCGCGCGCCGCCTTGATGCGCTCAACCGCGAGCGTGCGGTCGTAAAGCGGCTTCGCAGCATCGCCGGTGGAATCCTCGATCGACAGGCCGGCCACGCCTGTCTTGGCGCCGCGCGCAACATTGGCGGCGACTTTTTCCGGCTCGCGCGCAAAGCCACCCTCGAAATCGGCGTTGACGGGCAGATCGACGGCCGCGCACAGCGCGGTGAGATGGCCGCAGACGTCATCGACCGTAACGCGGTTGTCGGCCTTGCCGATCGTCCACGCAAAGCCGGCACTGGTGGAAGCAAGCGCTTTGAAGCCCAGCTGTTGCAGCGCCAGCGCGCTGCCGACATCGTAGGGATTAGGGATAATGAAGCATCCGGACTCGTGCATCTTCCGGAAGGTCGTACGTTTGTCTGCTGTGGTGACGGGCATGATCGCTCCCTGGCTTTGTTTTGACTGACAGCATTCCTGCGCGGCGTGCCGCGCCGGCTAGTTGGCGGCGCTATGAACGGCGAGGCTATCCTTGGGTGCCTGCGCGCGCTCGTTCATGCCGTAATCGCGGATCACGCTCGCAATGCGCAAATGGTAATCCCTGAAAATCTTCGCGCGGCCTTTGCCCTGGGTCCTGCGGTGTTCGGCCACATTGCGCCATGCGGCGACGGCTTCCTCGTCCCGGAAGAATGACAGCGACAGGATCTTGCCCTTCTCGGTCAGACTTTCGAACCGTTCGACCGAGATGAAGCCATCGATGGTTTCCAGAATCGGCCTCAACTCGGCCGCGAGATCGAGATATTCCTGCTTGTGCTCCGGCTTGGGCCAGACTTCGAAGATCACGGCTATCATGGGTTTCCCTTTGCGCATGGCGATGGCTATCGCATCGTGGTGACCTATAATGTCACTTTCCGCAAAAATGTCCGCTCCTCCGCGAGAATAAATTTGTTGTCCTCGGCAAAACTGAAATTGGCCATGCCCTCCCTGTCGGCGCGAAGCTGCGCGCGATAGCTTTCGTACGCCGCAAGGCTTTCGAACGAAATCAGCGCAAAGGCGATATTATTGGTGCCTTCATGCGGCATCCAGTAGCCGACGAGATCGCCGCCGCATTTCGGAATGATGGCCAGCCAGCGCTTCGAATATTCCTCGAACATCGCCCGCTTGAACGGATCGAGCTGGTAGCGGATGAAAACGGTGACGGTCATGGAAGCCTCCGATAATTAGCTGCCGTCATTCCGGGATGGTGCGGAAGCACCAGACCCGGAATCTCGAGATTCCGGGCTCGATGCTTTGCATCGCCCCGGAATGACGGTGACAAATTTCGAGTTCGAGAATACCTCCTTGCTCGACGCCAATGCTTCGGCTAGCATCGAACTATGAAAGCAGGTCCCGACATCGCCATGATCGCGTCGCTGGTCGGCGATCCCGCGCGCTCCAACATGCTGACTGCGCTGATGACCGGCCGCGCGCTGACCGCGAGCGAGCTCGCACACCAGGCCGGCATCACGCCGCAGACCGCGAGTTCGCATCTGGCGAAGCTCGAAGCCGGCGGCCTGATCGAGCCGGAGAAGCAGGGCCGCCACCGTTACTATCGCCTCACCGGCCCAGACGTCGCCGGCGTGCTGGAAGGTCTCGCAGGGCTGGCCGCGCGCGCCGGCCATATGCGTGTCCGCACCGGGCCGAAGGATCCGGAGCTGCGCCGCGCCCGGATTTGCTACGATCATCTGGCCGGCGATCTCGGCGTGCAGATGCTCGACAGCATGAAAAAGCAACGGCTGATCCGCCAGAACAAGCAGGCGATCGAGCTCACCGCCGAGGGCAAGCGCTTCATGGCCAAGGCGCTGCAGATCGATGCGGAAGCGCTGGCGCATCCGCGCCGCCCGGTCTGCAAGGCCTGCCTCGACTGGAGCGAGCGGCGCCATCACCTCGCCGGCACGCTCGGAGCCGCACTGATGTCGCGCTTCACCGAACTGAAATGGGCGGCGCGCGATTCCACGCCCGGCAGCCGCGTGGTCAATTTTTCGCGAAATGGCGAAAAGCGGTTTGCAGCGCTGTTCGGAAACAGCGAAGGTTAGGTCAACACCTCGTTGTTCATTTCGTCATGCCCGGCCCTGTGCCGGGCATCCACGTCTTTCGGTCTGTCGCACAAAGACGTGGATGGCCGGTCGAGCCCGACCATCACGGACAACCGTCTTCCGGAGCTCTTATGAACCGCCTCTTCGCTACGGCGCTATTCGGCGTCCTCCTCGCCTCGCCACTCACTCATGCCGGCGCAGCGCCGCGCGAACCCTATGGCATTGCGCTTGAGGGTTTTGCCTATCCCTACCCCGTCAGCCTGTTGCCGCTGGTCAATGACGGCGAGCGGGTCACGATGGCCTATATGGACGTCGCGCCGGCGCAGCCGAACGGGCGCACCGTGGTGCTGCTGCATGGCCGCAATTTCCCGTCGAGCTACTGGGCGCCGGTCATCAAGACATTGAGCGACGCCGGCTACCGCGTGGTGGTGCCGGACCAGGTCGGCTTCGGCAAATCCTCCAAACCGTCGGCCGACCTGCATTTCGACACGCTGGCGCGCAATACCATCGCGCTGCTCGATCACCTGCAGATCGCCAAAGCGGATATCGTCGCCCATTCGCTGGGCGGCATGCTCGGCGTGCGCATCGCGCGCGCCTATCCTGACCGCATCGCTCATCTGCTGCTGGCGGCGCCGATCGGGCTGGAGGATTACCGGCTTTACGTGCCGCCAACGCCGACCGGAAAGATTCTGGAGAACGAAGACAAGCTGACGGCCGAGGGCTACCGCAAGCAGCTTCAGACCAATTATTCGCTGAAACTGCCGCCGGACGAGGTGACGCCGTTCATCGATGCGCGCTTCAATATCAAGGGCAGTGCCGAATATCCGCGCTGGCTGCGCGCCTTCGTCAGTTCCGCACAGATGATCTACCGCGAACCGGTGGCGCATGAGATTCCACTGATCGCGCTGCCGACGCTGTTCATCATGGGCGCTGACGATCACAACGCGCCGGGCAAGGCAAACGCGCCGGAAGCGCTGCGGCCGAAGATGGGCCAGAACGCCGAGCTCGCCAAGGCATTTGCAGCCAAAATGCCCCACGCGCGCGCCGAGGTGATCCAGAATGCCGGGCATCTGGTGTTTCTCGAACAGCCCGAGAAATTCAACGAGCTGATGCTGACGTTCCTGGCCTCACCCTAGCTACGTTTTAGGAAAATCTCGCGACTCACGGGCATTCATGCCGTGTTCAGTTCTTCTTCACTAAGCTCGGCCACAAATGCTTCGACTTTTACGGGTATTCGACGAGGCGAATCACACGGCTTGGGTTTTGTCGGTCCGCGCGGTGCAGGCCGAATTAGAGGGAGAAAACATGAAATATCTTTTTGCAGCAGCGGTACTTGCAGCGACAGTCGCGGGATTTGGCGCGACTGCCAATGCCGCCGGCGGATGCGGCCCAGGTTTCCATCGCGGGCCCTACGGCGGATGCCGTGTCAACGCCGGTGCGGTCGTGGTGCGGCGGCCGGTCGTGGTGGTGCCACGTGGCCGTGTCTGCCCGCGCGGCTTCGTCTGGCGCGCTGGCCGCTGCCGGCCATTTTAAAAAGACGTCAGGATTAAAGGAAAAACCCCGCTCGCGCGGGGTTTTTGTTTGACGACGCAGGTTGCCGAAAATCACCTCGCCGCCGGGCCGCAATCAGGAGGGCGGGAAATCCCGCCCTCTCGCGTTGCATCAGATTCGTCTTACCAGCGCCGGCGGCGCCAGTGCCGGCGGTGCCAACGGCGCCGACGCCAGCCCCCGTGACGACCGTGCCATCGTACCTCCTCGGGCTTGAGGCCGCTCGCCTCGTCGCCGCTGACGACCGCGGGACGGGCATCGCCG
>LNAP01002887.1_pt1 | contig 16768 bp, 15 predicted proteins | sample 602601 | NCBI WGS metagenome assembly LNAP01 (sample SAMN02440304, study PRJNA202911) | soil metagenome | biome: Subtropical and temperate rainforests or woodlands; isolation source: soil samples (1 kg each in a 20% v/v slurry with milli Q water) were... ... | reverse complement strand
GCCGCCGCGCGCCACGCCGGTCAGCCTGCGGCGCACGGCGGCGAAGGCCGAGGAGGTGGCGATCACCTATGCCGGTCATTCCACCTACGTGATCGACACACCGGGCGGGGTGCGGATCGCCACCGACTACAGCGGCTTCCACAGCGCCGGCCGGCTGCCCGACGTGGTCACCATGAACCGCGCCCACAGCACGCACTACACCCTCAATCCCGATCCGAAGATCGGGCTGGTGCTGCATGGCTGGGGCGACGACGGCAGACCGGCGCATATCGACCAGCGCGTCGGCGACGTGCTGATCCGCAACGTCACCACCGACATCCGCCGCTACATGTTCGACGAGAGCAATACGGCGATGATCCGCGACGGCAACTCGATCTTCATCTTCGAGGTCGCCGGCCTGTGCATCGGCCATCTCGGCCACCTCCACCACAAGCTCGACGAAAGCCACTTCGCGGCGATCGGCCGGCTCGATATCGTGATGGTGCCGATCGACGGCAGCTACACCATGTCCCTCGACGGCGTATCCGAGATCACCAAACGGCTGCGCGCCTCCATCGTACTGCCGATGCATCGCTTCATGACGCCGCTCAGCGAGTTCATGGCCAGGATCGGCCAGCAGTTCGCCATCGACCGGCGCAGCGAGCGCACGCTGCGGATCTCGCTGGGCGCCCTGCCGTCGGCGCCAACGGTGATCATCCTCGACGGGGTATAGGCAGAGGGCGGCGCGCTTACTTGCGATCGAGATGCCAGGCGCCATCCCAGTCGCCGGGAGGCGGGGTCGCGGCAAGGGTCTCGATCCGCGCGAGCAGGGTGGTCGACGGCCCGTCGCCGGGGGCCGCCTGCAGCGCCGCCGTGAAGGCGCGGCGCGCAACGTCCCAGTCCTGCGCGCGATAGGCAGCGAGCCCTTCGGCGTAGCGGGTCTGCAACAGCGTCTGCTCCGGCGTGAGTTCGCCCTTTCGGGCCATGATCTCATACACCGCCTGCGACCGGCTTTGCCCTAGCACCACCAGCCGGTCGATCTCGCGCACCTCGATGGCGACGTGGGCCTGCGCAACGGTGGCTTCGGAGGCCAGCAGGCGACTGCCATAGAGCTTGTTGGCGCTTTCCAGCCGTGCCGCCAGATTCACCGAGTCGCCCATCACCGTGTAGCTCATCATCAGTTCGGAGCCGATGCTGCCAACCAGCGCTTCGCCCGTGGCGATGCCGATTCGCACGTCGCATTGCACCGGAATGGCGCGGACGCCGAGCAATTCGGGCAACTCCCTGCGCAAGCTGGCGATCCGTCCGGTCATCTCGAGCGCAGCCAGGCAGGCCAGCGTCGCCTGATCGGCATCCTCCACGAAGGGAGGGCCCCAATAGGCCATGATCATGTCGCCGATGTACTTGTCGATGATGCCGCGGTGGCTGCGAACCGGCGCCGACATGGTCGAGAAATAGTGGTTCATGATTCTGACCAGCCCTTGCGGCGTGACGCCTTCGCTCAGCCGGGTAAATCCTTTCATATCGCAGAACAGCACCGTCATGACGCGACGCTGGCCCTCGGCCGCAGCCACTGCCGGCTGGTCGATCAATCCTTCCACCACCTTCGGGTCGATATAGAGGCCGAAGGTTTCGCGGATGCGCTCGTTGTGGCGCAGCTTCTCCACCATGCGGTTGAATGCGGCCGACAACTGGCCGATCTCGTCGCGCGTGGTGACGTCGATGGAGCCATCGAGGCGCCCTGCCTCGATCTCGCGGGTGCCCGCCAGCAACCGCTGCACCGGGCGGGTAATGCCGCCGCTGACCAGCAGCGCGAAAATCAGCCCGATGATTCCGGCGAGGGCCGTCACCACTGCCGAAATGAAGATCGTCCGTTTCTGGTCGCGCATCGTCGCTGCGCCGCTGGCATAGACCTGCAGCAGCATGTCGGCGCGGATCGCATCGACCGTGCTGTTCAGTTCATCGCGGATCGCGTCGACCCGTTCCAGGGTCTGCCTGGCTTCGGCGAAGTTGCGGGACTCGAGCTGCGTCAGCAGCTGGGCGCGCTCATCGTCCAGATGGCTGCGAAAGCTGGTGATCGCGATCTCGATCCGGCTTTCGATGCGGCCGAGCGCGGCATTGTCCGACTGCGTGTTGGGGTCGTCGATGATCGCGTTGATGAGCTGGAGCGCGGCTTGCGCCTCGCGTTCGGTCTCGAGGCCTTTCGCGTCGAACACCTTCAGCCGCTCGGCGTAACCGGTGTCGCTCGCGGGCGACTGCATCTTGGCAGTCGCCATGCGGCGCAGCGACATCGCGCTCTCCAGCGAGTTGATGTTCATCCGCGCCAGGTGGCCGTAGGCCGGAATGTACTTTGTCGTCAGTTCGTCGAGCAGAATCCCGACCCGGCCAGCCATGAACATCGACAGGACCGAGGTAATCACCATCAGGACGATCAACCCGACGGCGATGCCGAGAATCTGTCGTCGAATCGATATCCGTATCATGGGTGCCCGCTCGGAAGCTTCAAAAGAGGCCGATGGAACCCGTATGGCGACGCGGATGTCAGGTGTCAAATCGCGGGGGAGAGGGGCCGGCCGTCGCCGGCTTTGCGGCCGTCACATGAAATGCAGCGCGCCGCGGATGCAGACATAGACGCCGGTGAGAATGACGACGAAGGCGAAGGTGGCCCGCAGCGCGCGGTCATGGGCGCCGATGACTTTGCCGGCGGCGATGCCGATGAGGCCGCCGAGCAGGCCGCCGGCGATGAAGATCGCGGCCAGTCGCCAGTCGGTCAGGCCGGAAACGGCGTAGCTCGCCGCGGTGGAGGCGCCGAAAGCCACCACCGACACCAGCGAGGTGCCGATCGCCGCACTCATCGGCATGCCGGTCGCCAACATCAGGCCCGGCACGATCAGAAAGCCGCCGCCGATGCCGAAGAAGCCGGCCAGCAGGCCGACCGCGAAGCCGACGCCGGTCAGCTTCGGCAGCATTTTTCGCGCGGTGTCGCGGGTGAGGTGGAACGAGGCGTCGCCGCTGCTGCCGCGCTTGCGCAGCATCAGGGCGCCGATGGCAATCATCAGGAGGCCGAACAGGAACAGCAGCTTCTGGCCGTCGACCTGCTTGGCGATGCTGGAGCCGGCAAAGGCGCCGCCAACGCCCGCCAGCGAGAACACGATGGCGCACGGCCAGCGCACGTTGCCGGCGCGCCAGTGCGACAGCATGTTGGCAAAGGCCGAGACCGCCACCGCAATGGCGCTGGTGCCGATCGCCACATGCGGCGACGTCACGCCGACCACGTAGACCAGCAGCGGCACCGCCAGCACCGAGCCGCCGCCGCCGATCAGCGCGAGGATGAAGCCGACCAGGCCGCCGGACAGGATCGTCGCGACGTCAGCAGACGCAAACCACATGGAAGACTTTCGTTCAGCCGTGCGCCGGCACTGTGTTGCGGCGATTCCACGGCGCGAACGCCAGGACCCGGGCCATCATACAGGTGCCAGTGACCCCGGAAAACACCAGGCCGGCGCCGATCATGGCCGACAGCAGATAGAAGCCGGGGTGCAGCAGCGCGCCCAGCGCCGCGCCAGCGACCACCAGCGAACCGGCGGTGATCTGCACCTGGCGCATCATTTCGATGGGCGGCTTCGTGCTTTCGACGATGGGCAGGCCGGCTGCTTTCCAGGCGTCGATGCCACCGTCGAGGATATAGGCCTCGCAATCGGTGGCGGCCTTGAGACGGCCGGCATTGGCAGCCGTACGGCCGCCGGACTTGCAATGGAAGATCACCGCCTGCGCATCGACGTCGATCGGGCCGAGCCGCGACAGCGGCTCGTGGCGGGCCTGGGAGATGCGGGCGCGGGCGTGTTCGTCGGCCTCGCGGATGTCGACCAGCACGGCGCCGTCGGCGATCAGCTGTTTGGCCCGGGCAGGGGAGATGCGGGGAAGCGTCATAGTAGGGAACTCCACGTTATGCGGTCAGACGGCGGCGGGTCGGCAGTAGAGCCCGTGCAGCTGCGCCATCAGTTGCTCGATGCGGGGATCGGCGATCCGGTACCAGAGGGTCTGGCTGTCACGGCGGAAGGTGACGATGTTCTCGTCGCGCATGCGGGCGAGGTGCTGCGACAGCGCCGACTGGCTGAGGCCGACCGCCTCGACCAGCGCGCCGACGGTCATCTCGCCGGCTTCCACCAGCTTGCACAGGATCATCAGCCGCCGCTCGTTGCCGAGCGCCCGCAGGGCGTTGGCCACGTCGAGGGCGTTGGCGGCGAAGTCGTCCATGTTGATCGCGGGGCTGACGGTCATTTCGACCTCATACATTAGGTATTGCTTATTTAGAATATACTAATATTAATGTCAACAGGTCTCGACATTCGGAGTTTCCAGCCATGACCCCATCTGCAGCCCCCGTGATCAGGGCATTTTTCGACGAGCCCACCAACACCATCAGCTATCTGGTCAGCGACCCCGTCACCCGCCGTGCCGCGGTGATCGATCCGGTGCTGGACTACGACCATCGCGACGGCAGCGTCGACATCCGCTCGGTCGAGGCGATCCTGCAGGCGGCCACGAGCGATGGCCTGACCATCGTGTGGGCGCTGGAAACCCATGCCCATGCCGATCACCTGTCCGGCGCGCCCTACATCAAGGCGAAGACCGGCGCGCAGATCGGCATCGGCGAACACATCAAGGATGTGCAGCGCATTTTCCGGCCGGTGTTCAACGCCACCGACCTGCGCACCGACGGCAGCGATTTCGATCGACTGTTCGCCGACGGCGATCGCTTTGCCATCGGCGAGCTGACGGTGGAGGTGCTGCACACGCCGGGTCATACGCCGGCGGACCTGTCCTACAAGATCGGCGACGCGGTGTTCGTCGGCGACACCCTGTTCATGCCGGACTACGGCACCGCGCGCGCCGATTTCCCCGGCGGCGATGCGCATCAGCTGTATCGCTCGATCCGCCGCCTGCTGGCGCTGCCGCCGGCGACGCGGCTGTTTATGTGCCATGACTACAAGGCGCCGGGCCGCGACAGCTACGCCTGGGAAACCACGGTGGCTGCGCAGCGCGACGGCAATGTCCACGTCAAGGAAGGCGTCAGCGAAGAGCAGTTCGTCGCCATGCGCATGGCGCGCGATGCCACGCTGTCGGCGCCGACGCTGCTGCTGCCGTCGATCCAGGTCAATATCCGCGCCGGGCATTTCCCGAAAGCGCAGCAGAACGGCGTGCACTATCTGATGCTGCCGGTGCACGCCAAGGCCGGTGCCGAGGCCGGGATCTCGTAGCGCCTTGCTGCAGGTCCCGGGTTCGGCATGGCGGGGAAAGCAGCCGCTCGCGACGAGCGTTTCTGGTTACATTTCGTTGCTGACGAGGTCATGGAAACATATCGAAACACCTGGCAATGCTCGATTAACCCTGCGCATCCGTAGTGCCCCGCAGTGAAATCACGCGGGGAGCAGCGGCATGGCCGACATCTTGAGCATTCTGTCGTCGAGCTACACGGCGGCGGCGCTGACGACCCCGTCGAACACACCCTATACCCCGGTCGATCCGGCCAGCTATCAAGGTAGCTGGAGCGGCACCTATGCGGACAAGAAGGACTTCAAGATCACGGTCTCCAACGTCCAGGGGTTCCGCGCGCAGGTGAAGTACCAGAGCGGATCGACGGTGAAATACCAGAGCGTGCTGATCAAGGACAACACGTTCCGGGTCGGCGACACCAAGTTCACGCTGACGAAGGCCGGCACCGCGACCATCAAGAACGCGGTGACCGACCCGGTCACCGGCAGCACCTATCTCGACACCGCGCAGGCGACGCAGGCGCCCTGACGCGCTGCGTATGCGGAAGTAGACGTTGTGCTGGATCAATGCACCAGCGCCCTGCACGGATGACTGTCCGCCCCCTCGGCTGGCCAGGAACTCATCCATGCAGACCAACAGACTTTGGCTCGTTGTCGCGATTCCGCTCGGCCTGTTGTGCGCCCTCTGGCTCCTTAGCGTGCCTGACGGAACGCTCACCGGAGACTTCTGGTCCTGGCGCAAGGCGCTGATCTATCTGACCGGAGTGCTCGCCATGGGATCGATGTCGCTCGGCGTCATGCTGGCGGCGCGCCCGGTGCAGATCGAGAGCGCGCTCGGCGGCCTCGACAAGTTCTATCGCCTGCACAAGTGGTTTGGGGTGACCGGCCTGACCCTGGCGCTGACGCACTGGCTGCTGGAGGTTGGCCCCCGCTGGCTGGGGCAACTGGGCTGGCTGACGCGCCCGGCGCGGCCGCCGCAGACCGCCGTCGTCGCTACTGGCTTCGATCCGTTTCGCGATCTGAAGGACATCGCTACCGAGCTCGGCGAACTGAGTCTGTACTTGTTGATAGTGCTGGTATTGCTGGCGTTGTGGAAGCGGTTTCCCTACCGGGCGTTCCTGACGACGCATCGCCTCATGGCCCCGATCTATCTGGTGCTGGTATTCCACGCCGTCATCCTCGTCGACCGGACCTACTGGTCCGCGCCGCTGGGACCGGTGCTGGCCCTGCTGATGGCCGGCGGTGGTTTTGCGGCGGTCGTCGCGTTGTTCCGCAGGATCGGCAACGCCCGCAAGGCGGTCGGACGGATTGAATCGATCCTGCGATATGACGACAACGCGGTGCTCGACGTCGGGGTCAGACTTGAGACGGCCTGGACGGGCCATCGTGCCGGACAATTCGCCTTTGTCGATTTCGGCGGCACCGAGGGCGCACATCCCTTCACCGTTTCCTCCGCATGGCAGCGGGACGGGCGGCTGCTGTTCAGCATCAAGGGGCTCGGCGACTATACGCGGAAGCTCCCGGACCAACTGTTCGTCGGCCAAAGCGTGACCATCGAGGGCCCCTACGGACGGTTCGATTTCGAAGGTGACCGCGCCCGCCAGGTCTGGGTCGGCGGCGGCGTGGGAATTACCCCGTTCATCGCCCGGCTGGCCGCACTTGCCGCCGACAGTCGCGAAAACGAGGTCGACCTGATCTACTGCACCGGCGCTCCCTCAGGCATCTTTATCGACAAGATCAGTGCGCTGGCTGCGCAAGCCGGCGTGGGCTTCCATCTGCTGGTGTCGCCCCGTGACGGCAAATTGACCCTCGATCGCCTCGAAGCATGGATTCCCGCGTGGAAGGATGCCGACGTCTGGTTCTGCGGCCCGTCCGGTTTCGGCGATGCGATCCGCACCTCGATGATCCATCGTGGCCTGTCGGCCTCGCAATTCCACCAGGAACTGTTCGAGATGCGCTGAACACCCAATTCATGCGATACCGCGCGCCTTCAGCCTGGAGGGCGCTAGCTGCCCTTGCTCTGCGCGACGCGCGCCGCCGGGGCGGGCGGCGCCGCCGAGGTCACCGGGACGTCCCAGATATCGGCGGCGTATTCGCTAATAGTGCGGTCCGAGGAGAACCACGCCATCCGCGCCACGTTGAGGATGCTGGCGCGGGTCCAGGCCGAGCCCGCGCGCCAGCGCGTGTCGATGCCGCGCTGCGCCTCGTAATAGGAGTCGAAGTCCGCCGATACCACATAGTGGTCGAGGTGGCGCAGCGCGTGACCGACCGACATGAAGCGGCCGGGGTCGTCGGGCGAGAAATCGCCGCGCTCGATGGCGGCGATGGCGTCGGCGAGATGCGGCGACCTGCTGATGACGTCATGGGCGTCGAGTCCGGCGGCGCGGCGTGCCATCACCTCGGCGGCGTTCATGCCGAAGATCGCGATGTTTTCAGCGCCGACATTGTCGCGGATCTCGATATTGGCGCCGTCCAGCGTGCCGATGGTCAGCGCGCCGTTCAGCGACAGCTTCATGTTGCCGGTGCCGGAGGCTTCCATGCCGGCGGTGGAGATCTGCTCCGACAGGTCGGCGGCGGGAATGATGATTTCCGCGAGGCTCACATTGTAGTCCGGCAGGAACGCGACCTTGAGCTTGCCGCCGATCTCCGGGTCGTTGTTGACGACGTCGGCGACGTCGTTGATCAGCTTGATGATCAGCTTGGCGTAACGATAGCTCGCCGCCGCCTTGCCGGCGAAGATCTTGACCCGCGGCACCCAGTCGCGCTGCGGATCGGCCTTGATGGCGTGATACAGCGCCACGGTCTCCAGCAGGTTCAGCAGCTGCCGCTTGTATTCGTGGATGCGCTTGATCTGCACGTCGAACAGCGCGGAGGGATCGATCTGGATGCCGAGCTTCTCGCCGATCACCCGTGCCAGCGCGATCTTGTTGTGATGCTTGACGCGGCGGAACGCCTGCTGGAACGCGGCGTCGCCGGCATAGGCCTCGAGCGTCGACATGCGGGTCGGATCGTCGAGCACGGCGTCGCCGCAGGTGGCGCGCATCAGGTCGGTGAGTTTCGGATTGGCCAGCATCAGCCAGCGGCGGAAGGTAATGCCGTTGGTCTTGTTGGTGATGCGGCCGGGATAGAGCTGGTTGAGATCGTGGAAAACGGTCTCCTTCATCAGCTCGGAATGCATCGCGGAGACGCCGTTGATGCGGTGCGAGCCGATGAAGGCGAGGTTGCCCATGCGGACGCGGCGGCCGGCGCTCTCGTCGATGATCGACACCGAGGCGCGATAGGCGGTGTCGCCCTTGCGCGTGGCGTCGGCGCGGTCGAGATGCGCGGTATTGATGCGGTAGATGATCTCGAGATGCCGCGGCAGCAGCCGCTCGAACAGCTCCACCGGCCAGGTTTCCAGCGCCTCGGGCAGCAGGGTGTGGTTGGTGTAGGACAAAGTGGCGTTGGTGATCTGCCACGCGGCGTCCCAGCGCATGTTGTGGATGTCCACCAGGATGCGCATCAGTTCGGCGATGGCGAGACTCGGATGGGTGTCGTTCATCTGCACCGCGGCCTTGCCGGCGAGGCCGCGCAGGTTGCCGTCGGAATCCAGGTGACGCTTGACCAGGTCCTGCAACGAGGCCGAGACGAAGAAATATTCCTGGCGCAGCCGCAGCTCGCGGCCGGCGGCGCTTTCGTCATTGGGATAGAGGAATTTGCAGATCGCCTCGGCGCGCGCCTGTTCCGCGCTGGCGCCGAGATAGTCGCCGGTGTTGAAGACGTCGAGGCGCAGCGGATCCGGCGCGCGCGCCGACCACAGCCGCAACGCATTCACATGCTGGCCGCGCCAGCCGACGATCGGCGTGTCATAGGCCACCGCCTCGACGGTCTCGCCGGGATGCCAGATGGTGCGCCGGCGTTCGCCGTCGGCGACATTCTCGACGTGGCCGCCGAAGTGGACGTGATACATCACCTCTGGTCGCTGCAATTCCCAGGGATTGCCGAAGCCCAGCCACTCGTCGGGGTATTCCTGCTGCCAGCCGTGCGACATGATCTGCCGGAACAGGCCGAAATCGTAGCGGATGCCGTAGCCCATGGCCGGGATGCCGAGCGTCGCCATGCTCTCCATGAAGCAGGCGGCCAGCCGGCCGAGGCCGCCATTGCCCAGTGCCGCATCGGGTTCGCACTTGCGGAGGTCGTCGAGGCCGACGCCGAGGTCGCCAAGGGCGGCATCGAACAGCGCCAGCAAGCCCATATTATTCAGCGCGTCGGTGAACAACCGGCCGATCAGGAATTCCAGGCTGAGGTAATAGACCCGCTTGCGGCCGGCGTCGTAGCTCTCTTTATCGGTGACCAGCCAGCGGTGGACGATGCGGTCGCGCAGCGCCAGCGCCGTGGCCTTGTACCAGTCGTGCTTGGTGGCGATCGCCGCATCCTTGCCGATGGTCAGCGTCAGCTTGACCAGGATGGCGCTCTTGATCTCGGCGAGCGCCAGTTCGTCGATCGGCGGCGTGTGCGGCTGGAACGGCGCTGAAATGACTGGATCTGGCAATATTCAATCCCGGGGCTGTGGTCTGTACCAAATGATACTCTCAATATGGCAGGATCGGAACCCACCGGCGTGGCGAGGTTTTCACGCGCCTGGCGCGGATTTGGGCAGCTTCCGCCCTGTCAGCCGTCCCCTCGTACGGACCGATTGGGAGGCATGATTCGTTCAATTTTCGAGACCGATCAAAATTGATCACTATGTCTGGAACCAGGCATTGTAGCCTGGTTCCATCACCGCCCAAACGGCGTCTACCGGTGACTGGGAGCTTCATCCTCCCGCCTCGACATTGGATGTATCATGATACAGCCGATCCAGGCCCCATTTTCCTGCCGAATCGAATCCGCACCAGGCGTTTGTGCGAAGGATGAATTCTGCGCTTTCGAATTCCCCTGGTGCGAAGGCTGTCCAAAGGCATTGCTGGGAACGTCCGGGGCGCGGTCTGATGACCCCATGAAATCGGCGGTCTGGCGCGGCTGGATCAACGGCCTCGCCGGCGCGAGGAAGTGAGCCCGCTGCCGCTGCCGCTGCCGCGGTCACGGAGTCATCCAGAACAAATTAAGAACACTTTAGCAAGTCTTTGATATAGCATCTTGATTCGGCGCAGGTCGCGCCTCAATATCTAGGGTCTTGCAAGCTTGTGAGGACTACATGTCCACCATCGCCTTCGATCAGTTCGCTCTCACCCGTATTGCCGACTTTGCGCGTTCGCTGTCGCGGCTGCATCAGGTGGCCCGCCGCCATCCCGTCGACGACGATCAGATCGACCGAGAATTCAACGCGGTGTGCCAGTCGGTCTGGGGCTACACCACCGACGATTTCAGCGACGAGCTGTTCTCGCTGGATGACCATGCCTGGCTGGACACGCTGGACGAGGCCCATGCGCGGATCTTCGCCGCCCAGCAGGGCTACGACCTGATCGACGACGACGGAATGCTGACGGACTGGTGGGGCTATTGCTGGATGATCCTGGCCGAGAAGCGCGGCCTGCTGACGCCGGAGAACCGCGCCGCGGCGCGCGCCGAGATCGAGGAAAAATACTCGTCGGCGCCCAACGTGATCGGCTTCATCGTGGCGCGGTAGCGATGGGTGTCAGTCCAGTTCGGCGCGCTTGCCGCGGGCGGCGGGACTGGCCTTCGGCACCACGGTGACTGCCGGCGCCCTGTCGCGGCTGGATTCTGCCATCGGCGCGTCCTCGTTGATCATTTCGGCGGCGACCGGGGCCACCTTCATCTCGCCGAGCCGCGCGCGCACGTCCGAGGTCAGGCCGGGATAGGACGCCACGGGAGTGAATTCCGCGTTCTGGCCGTTGCCGGTGCGCCCGCCCGAATACGCGACGAGGCCGCTGGTGGTGGCGATGACGTCGCCCGGGCGCAGCGAGGTGTCGAGCGACAGGTCGACCGGGGCGAGGCCGACTGGTTCGCGGCCGTTGCAGGTGCAGTCGGCGCGCAGCGCCTTGCGATATGCGTAGGCATTTTCCATGTCGGCATAGCGTTCGCCGGCACTGGTCGATGCGCTGTCGATATTGCTGCCGAGGAACACCTTGGTGGCGCTGGCTGGGCAGAACGCCTGGCACATCTGCGCCGGGCTGGCGGCGCTGCGCGACAGCGCGAAATACTTGCCGTCGCAGGTGCGCACGCAGAAGGCCGGGCCGGAGCCGCCTGACGAGGCCGAGCGCTGCGGCGGCGGCGGTGCCGCGGGGGTGTTGAGGCCAAACGGATCGGCGAAGAAGTTGGTTTCCGGCGGTGCGCCCTTGCGCGGCTGCTGCTTTTGCGGCGGGGCGCCACCGAACAGGAAATCGAAGAAGCCCTCGGCGGAGGCCGCGCCGGGCGCCAGCGCCATCGTGAGGGCAAGGGCCAGCACGGGCGCGACGCGGCGGATCAGCGACGAAAACCTCGATTGTGTACGCAACGCCCGCTCCGCCATCGCTATTCGGCCGAAACGGAGTTCCGGCGCCGGCCAACTTTAGGATGGGATGGTAAACAAGGAGTGTAGAGCGCCGACATGGCGCTGTCACAGAGGCGGCGACCCGGTTCAGAAATAGCGCCACCAGACGTAGAGATGCGCAATTCCGACCGACATCAGCATCAGCGGGAAAGCGTACAGCGTATAGGTCAGGAACCTGAAAGGCACGCCGCTACGGTCGCCGATCCCGGCGACGGTGAGATTCGCCGAGGCGCCGATCAGGGTGCCGTTGCCGCCCAGGCAGGCGCCGAGCGACAGGCACCACCACAGCGGCTGGATGTGGTCGGCACCGCCGAATGACGGCGCCATGGTCTTGATCAGCGGGATCATGGTGGCGACGAAGGGAATGTTGTCGACGAGGGCGGACAGCACCGCCGAGGCCCACAGGATGGCAAAGCCGGTGGTGGCGAGATTGCCGCCGGTGGCCGCGACCAGCTTGTTGGCCAGCAGCGTCAACAAGCCGCCGACCTCGACGCCGTGCACCACGATGAACAGGCCGATGAAGAAGAAGATGGTGATCCATTCGACGTCGCTGAAGGTCTGGTGGACGTTGTGCGCCGCCTTCTCGGAATGGTGTTCCCAGTTGTCGAGCAGCATCAGCACGGCGGCGCCGACGATGGCGATGGTGGCGGGCTCCAGATGCAGTTGCCGGGCGAAGATGAAGCCGAGCATCACCGCGACCAGCACCACGATCGACTGCTTCAGCAGCACGCGGTCCATGATGGTGTCGCCGGCCGACAGCGCCATCACCCGCGCTTCGGCCTCGGGCGTCGCGTGCATCTTGCGGCCCCAGACCAGGTGGATGGCGATGGCTTGAGCCACCATCACCACGATGATGACCGGGGTCAGATGCACGATGAAGTCGTTGAAGGTCAGCCCGACCTGAGAGCCGATCAGGATGTTGGGCGGATCGCCGATCAATGTGGCGGTACCGCCGATGTTGGAGGCGAAGATTTCCGCGAACAGGAACGGATAGGGCGGCACCTCGAGCTGTTTGGTGATGGCCAGCGTCACCGGCACCACCAGCAGCACGGTGGTGACGTTGTCGAGCAAGGCGGAGAGCAGGGCGGCGGTGATCTGCAGCAGAAGCAGGATGCCGGCTGGATGCGCCTTCGCCAGCTGCGCGGCGCGCACCGCCACATACTGGAACATGCCGGAGCGGCGCGAGATCGATACCAGGATCATCATCCCGGTGAGCAGGCCGAGCGTATTCCAGTCGACGCCGCGCAAGGCCTCGGCCTGGTCGAGCACGCCGACGATGACCATGGCGCCGGCGCCGAGCAGCGCGATGATCGCGCGGTTGACCTGCTCGGTCATGATCACGGCGTAGGTGATTAGCAGCAGGCAGGTTGCCACCCACATCGGATTGAGTCCGAAATAAACCTGCGATGCGGCGTGGGTCATGTGGCGTGTCCCTGGAGGAGCGACGTTTGTGCTGCCGTCATACGCGCGCGCGACCGCTTGATCCATCCGTCAAACGGATCAGCTGCTAGATGCCAAGCCAGGTGAGGAGCGCCAGCACCGGCAGCAGCACCACCGATGACCACAGCATGTAGCCGAAGAAGCCGGGCATCCTCACCCCCTGCTCGGTGGCGATAGCGTAGACCATGAAATTTGGCGCGTTGCCGATATAGGTCAGCGCGCCCATATAGACCGCGCCCATGGAGATCGCCGCCAGCGTCGGCGCCAGTTCGGTCATCAACTGCGCGGCGTCACCGCCGGCGAGGCCGAAGAACACCAGATAGGTTGGCGCATTGTCGAGAAAGCCGGACAGCCCGCCGGTGAGCCAGAAATACATGGTATTTCGCGGGCTGCCGTCGGTGGCGGTGACCGCGGAGAGCAGCCAGGCGAACGGGCCGTCGTGGCCGGCGCCGAGCATCGCCATGACCGGGATGATGCAGGTGAAGATCGCCGCGAACAGGATCGCCACCTCGCGGATCGGCTCGAAGGTGAAGCCGTTGGCCGCGCGATGTTCGTCGGGCGTCAGCCACAGCGACAGCCCGGCGATCGCCAGCAGTGCGGCATCGCGGGCGGCGTTCTGCAGTTCGACGGTCGTGCCATAGATATTGAAGTCGATGTGAGGCTGCCACGCGGCGGAGGCGAGGATCGCGGCGACGATCAGTGCCATCAGCAGCAGGTTGATCAGGCCGTGGACCTCGAAACGCAACGGCGCGACGTCATCGGGTTTGGTCTCGCGACGGGCGAACCAGGTGTCGATGGCGACGAAGATCGCCAGCACGATGCCGGACACCAGCAGGGTCTGCCACCACAGATGCGTGGTGGTCCAGAAGAAGCTGACGCCCTTGAGAAAGCCGATGAACAGCGGCGGATCGCCCAGCGGCGACAGCGCGCCGCCGATGTTGCAGACCAGGAAGATGAAGAACACCACCACATGGGCGTTGGCCGGACGATCGGCATTGGCGCGCAGCAGCGGTCGAATCAGGATCATTGCCGCGCCGGTGGTGCCGACCACGCTTGCGATCAGCGTGCCGAACGCCAGCAGCACGGTGTTGACTGCAGGCGTGCCGCGCGCGGTCGATTTGATGAGAATGCCACCGGCCACCACGTACAGCGCGAACAGCAGCACGATGAAGGAGAGATATTCGGCCAGCGCCGCATGGACGAAGGCGGCTGTCGCAGCACCCGCGCCGTACAGCAGGGCCAGCGGCGCCAGCGTGGCCAGGCCCCAGGCCAGCGCGAACTTGCCGTAGTGGCGGTGCCACGTGCGGGCGAACAGCAGCGGGCCGGTGGCGATCGTGAGCAGGATGCCGATGAAGGGAATGGCCAGCGGCCACGTCAGCGTTGCACCGTCAATATGCATGCCGATTGGCTAGCAAGTTCCGGACGATGCCGCAAACGCGGCAAGGCGCCGCAGCGATCACGCTTTCAGGAACTCGCTGGCCCTGTACAGCGAGCGGAACGGCACGCCGGCCTTGGCGAAATTCTCCGCGGCGCCTTCCTCGCGATCGACCATGGTGAACACCAGCGCCACATCGCCGCCGGCCTCGCGCACCGCGTCAAGCGCCTTGATCGCCGAGCCGCCAGTGGTGGTGACGTCCTCGACGATGACGATGCGCTTGCCTTGCAGGCTTTCGCCCGCGGCAAGCCCTTCCACCGCAAGGCGGGCGCCGTGTTCTTTCGGCTTCTTGCGGACGAAGAACGCCGCGATCGGATGATTCTTCAGCCACGACAGTTGCGCGATGGCGCCGGCCAGCGGCACCGCACCCATCTCCAGCCCGCCGACATAATCCAGATTGTCGTCCTTCAGCGCCTCAAAGGTCAGGTCCGCCAGCAGCGCCGCGCCTTCGGGGTCGCACATGGTGGGCTTCAGGTTGAAGTAGAAATTGCTCTTGCGGCCGGACGCCAATGTGATCTCGCCATAACCGAACGAGCGGACGCGGATGATGTCGAACAGGCGGGCGCGGGAGGCTGATTTGGACAAGGGCTGTCTCGCTGTCAGGAGATTTCGCCAGTTTTAGCGGCAGCGGGCGCGCAACTCCAGTGCCGGCGAGGCCCCGTCAACAGCCATCGCCAGAGCTTGCCGGTGTTTTCGCGCCCCGGCGCACCGATCAGGATAGCCCGATGCCGCTGAGGCCGGCCAACGCGCCGAAGGCCAGCGCCCATAGCGGATGGATCCGCGTGGTCAGCATGAGCAGCGCGCTGGCTGTGGTGATGGCGGCCAGGCTCCATTCATGGTCGGAGGCGAGGGTGATCAGCGCGGCGCTGGCGGCGACCAGGCCGACGGTCATCGGCACCAGCCCGGCCTGCACCACGCGCCGCCACGGCCGGTCCTTGAAGCGCTGCCAGACCTGCATCACCAGGCCGGTGACGATCGACGACGGGCCGAACTTGGCCAGTGACGACACCAGCACGCCGGCCCAGCCGGCGACGCGCCAGCCGACCAGGGTCACCACCATCATGTTCGGGCCGGGAGCGGCCTGCGCCAGCGCGAACATGGCGCTGAAATCGCGCGCCGACATCCAGTGGTGCACGTCGACCACCTGGCGCTGCATCTCGGGAAGGATGGTATTGCCGCCGCCGAAGGCGAGCAGCGACAGTTCGGCGAAGATGGCGGCGAGCGACAGCAGCACGGCGGTCATCGCGGCCACCGTTTGGCAGCGAGGATACTCAGCGAGGCCAGCACCAGCATGGTCGGCAGCAGCGGCAGCCGCAGCACGGCGATAGCGACGAAGCACAGCGCAGCGATGACCATGCCGGCCGGATTGCCGCGCAACGGCCACGCCACCTTCACCGCCATGGACACCAGCAGCCCGGCAGCCGCCGCGGCGAGGCCGGCGAACATGTGCTGGATGTGCGGATCGTTCTGGAACCGGTCGTAGACCATGCCGAGCATGACCACGATCAGGGTCGGCATGGCGATCAGGCCGACCAGCGCCGCCAGCGCGCCGCGCAGACCGCGGAAATGCAGGCCGATGGCCACCGACAGGTTGATGATGTTGCCGCCGGGCAGGAACTGGCACAGGCCGAGCAGGTCGGTGAATTCCGGCCCCGTCAGCCAGCGTTTCTTCTCCACAATCATGCGCCGCGACATCGGCAGCACGCCGCCGAAGCCGGTCATGCCCAGCCACAGGAAGCCAGTGAACAGCTCGCCTGATGTCGGCGGTCGCTGCCCAGTGCTGGTCGCGGCGACATTGGTTGTGGTGGCGTCCATGGCAGGCCCTGTCGGTTGTGTCCTTGCTATGCCTCGTCAGCCTGCCTGTCCAATATATGGATTGCTATTGATCCATATGTTATGGATATGTCATGATCGAGCTTCGCCATCTCCGCTATTTCATCGCCGTGGCCGAGGAGGGTCACGTCACCCGCGCGGCGGTGCGGCTCGGCATCCAGCAGCCGCCGCTGAGCCAGCAGATCCGCGCGCTGGAGGATCTGATCGGGGTGGCACTGTTCACCCGGTTGCCGCGCGGCGTCGAACTGACCGAGGCCGGTCGGGTGTTTCTCGGCGAGGCGCGCGCAGCGCTCGACCAGGTCGGGCATGCGGTGGACGCCGCCCAGCGCACCG
>LNAP01002884.1_pt1 | contig 16771 bp, 17 predicted proteins | sample 602601 | NCBI WGS metagenome assembly LNAP01 (sample SAMN02440304, study PRJNA202911) | soil metagenome | biome: Subtropical and temperate rainforests or woodlands; isolation source: soil samples (1 kg each in a 20% v/v slurry with milli Q water) were... ... | reverse complement strand
CGGCGCTGGCAAGACCCGATCTTCCCCATCAATTTCCCCTGGTTTGGCACCAGCGACTACTGGCGCGGCCAGGTGGACATGCTGCATGAGCAGATCGATGCCTTGGGAGAGGAACCGCTGGCAGCTTGAACCCGCCCCAGGCACGGGCTACAGCCCCAGCGGCTGACGTGCCTGGCCCGAACAAAGCCCAAGGAGGTTGCGCACACGAGCCTGGCAACTACCGTTGTTGCAGCGGTCATCCAAGGACTCGATCTTGTCATCCCTCATCAGGCTACGACGCAATCAGCGCCTGATTCACTGCAGCACGTGGCGCGATCAATCCATCTTGACGCCGGAGATCTTCACCAGCTTCTGGATTACCGGGTCCACGGCGTCGAAATCCTTGCGAAACTGCGCCGCACCGCCCGGTACGGATTCCAGGCCAAAGACCTGGAAGCGCGCCTTCATGGCGGTGGAATGGATGATCTCCACGGCCTCTTTTTCCAGCCGCTGCAAGATGGGCTTGGGCGTGCCGGCGGGCGCCAGCAGGGTGAACCAGGCGACGGTGTTGAATTCAGCGTCAGGGAAACCCTGCTCGGCCATGGTGGCTACTTCTGGCATGTCGGCCAGGCGCCGGGGGCCAAAGATGGCGATCGGCCTGACGCGCTGGTCTTTGATCACGCCCTGGGCTGCCGCGACGGTGCCCAAGCCCCAGGACACCACGCCGCCCACCAGGTCCTGGATGTGCGGCGCCTCACTCTTGTAGGCGACGTGGGTCATGTCCAGCTTGCGCGAGTCATTCAGGTAGGCACTCATCAGGTGGCCGGCCGAGCCGACGCCGTAGGAGCCATAGGCAACGCTCCCCTTGTTCTTGCGCGCCCAGGCCACGAGTTCGGCCATGTTGTTGACCGGCACATCCTTGTTCACGGCCAGCACCAGGGCGGCATCGCACAGGTGCGTGATGAAGGACAGGTCCCGCCCTGGGTCGTACGCCATCTTCGAGAACATGTAGGGCGCGTAGTAGATGGGCGTGGAGTGCGTCATCAGCAGGGTGTAGCCATCCGGCGCCGAGCGAGACACGATCTGCGCGGCGAGCATGCCCGAGGCGCCCGGCTTGTTGTCGACGACCAGGGCCTGGCCCAGGCTCTTGCCCATCTCCTGCGCCAGGGCACGCGTCACCGCGTCGGCGGCGCCACCCGCCGGACCCGGCACGACCAACGTGATGGGCTTGAGCGGGTAGTCCCGGGCGGCCTTTCCCGTATCCGCCTGGGCACCTGCGGCGCGCGGCAGCCAGGGCAGAGCGGCAGCTGCCATGCCGTATCCAATCTGCTGGACGAACTGTCTTCTCGAGGGCTTCATGCACGTGTCTCCAATGCGGGTGCGATGCCCATGCGCTACAACGCGACGATCGCGTCTCCGACGATCTTCACTTCGCCGTACTGGTTGGCGGTCTGGATCTCGACCTTGGCGCGTTTTTCACCGTCGGCCTCGAACACGTCCACCACCTTGCCGGTGCAGGTGATCTGGTGGCCCAAATGGGTGATGCCGGCAAAGCGCGCGTTGAACTGGCGCAGCCTGGATTGATCGACCCACTGCGTCAGCAGGCGGCCCAGGTATATGACAGGGCCATCGAAATCCCAGCTCAAGCATTTGCCCATCTGATGATCAGGCTCGTTTGCTACGAGGGGTGCATCTCCGCGAAGGAGCCGCTGGTGGCGGCGATAGCCTGGAACGGTTTGGAAGGCGACGGTCGCCATCACTCCCAGCAACTCGCGCAAGTGGGTGCAGCCGCGCACGCCGCCCATCGCAGCGTCGATCTGCTTGCGCCAACCCGGCCCGATCGTCGAGCCGACCAAGCCGCCGAATGGGCCGGCTGCGGGAGTGCATTCATCGAACGGTGTGTTGGACATGGCCGCCACTGCCGCTCGCACGATCAGTGAGTCGTCGATCGTCAGGCGAATGTACATGCGGTGGACCGGTTCACCCGCGGCACGCGAGCGGTCGCCGTTGGTCGTCGTCGAATAGGCCTTGGTGTCGACAAGTTCGGCCTCGAGGTCCCAGAGCCCATCGGCGCGCAGAAAGCCCTGGGTCGTGATGGCACGGGTATGTGCGGGCTCGCGAGAGACGGGATCGGGGAGCGTTTCCATGCTTTTCTTTCATTCCTGGATAGCGCCGCGGCACGGCGGGGCGCGAAAGCTGTGAAGGGTCATGCGAGTCGCTGACGAATCGTCATACTCGTAGAGTATCTACAACATGGAACCTTCATCAAACATCAAGTACGCTAATCCTCATCGATCATCCGGCTGACCTTGCTCCCCAGCGCGCTCTCTGCCCTGAAATACCCCATCACTGTGACCACGCTCTGGTGTCCCGTCATGGCCATGGTCTCCGGCAGCGACATGGCCTGCCGCCCGGCCTCCGTCACGAACCCCGCCCGCAACGAGTGCGCGCTGAAATCCCCCTCTACGCCGGCAAGTAAACACCGCTTCTTCACGATGTCCCGCACCGCCGCCGGCGCCAGCGGCTGCGCCAGATGCCCGCCCTTGCGGATGCACCGGAAAATCTTCCCCTCCGTGATCCCGCTCGCCTTGAGCCACTCAGTCATCGCCGTCGCCGCACTCCCCACCAGCGGCTTCACATCCTCGGGCCGCAATTCACCGGTCTGGTTGGTCTTCGAGTGCCCCAGCGTGTACAGGTAAGACCCCGCATCCACGCGCACCAGGTTCTCGACCACGGCGCCCGCCACCTCCGAGCGCCGCCGCCCGCCCGAGGCCCACGCGAAGAGGAGGAGGGCGCGATCGCGTTTTCCACTCAAGGTGTCGTCGCAGGTCGCCAGCACCAACTGCAGCGGGTCCTTGGTCAAAGCCCGCTGCTTGTGGGTCCGAACGCCACGCTGCGCGTAGGCCCGTCGCGTCCTTGCCAGCAGTTCGCGCACGACCGCATCCGCACACGGGTTCGCCACCTTAGCCAGTTGGTGCGCCTTCGACAGCACGGCAATCCGGTGCACCAGCGTGTTCAGCGCTGGCACCCCCAGGCGTGACTTGTAGCGCGCAGCGACCAGGGCCGCATCCACATCCGCTGGCAGCTCGCTGATGAGCGTCCCGCCATCTTCACTCGTCCTCGACGCATGGTCGACGATGAACTGGATCACCACGGGCACCGGCACCGGCGTGCTCAAGGCACCGCCGAACCGCGCCGCGTACCAGGCCGCCCAGTAGCGCATCGCCGAGCCGTAGGACATCCGGGTGTTCGCCGATTCACCTTCGCGCAGCAGCGCCCGGGCCGCGCGTTCCGCCGTCTCGGTCAGGTATGCCGGGTCGAGCACCGGCCGCCGCTCCGGGAGGCCCGCCGGGGAATATTGATTTTCGGGCATCGGATTCATGGATCAAATCTAATGTTAGACGTATGATTCCTTACATCATATATCGATAAGTCACGATAACTATCTCTTATCGAGGGTAAATATTGAATGGGGCAGGGCGGTTGTTTACGGAAAGTACGAGGGTCACAAACATGAACGAAATTCGACAAACGCCCTCGCGCGGGATCCAGGAAGACGACGTCTTCAAGGCGGCGGACGTGCTGCTTCATGAGGGGCTGCGGCCCACCATCGAGCGCGTGCGACAGAAGATCGGGCGCGGCTCGCCCAATACCGTCTCCCCGATGCTGGAGCGCTGGTTTGCGTCGCTCGGGCAAAGGATTGCCGCAGGAATGAATCCATCGGCCAATCTCGCGGCGGGCAATGACGCCGATGGGGTGCCGGTGAGCGTTCGCAACGCCACGCGACTCTTGTGGGAGACGGCGCGGCGGGAGGCCGAGGAGGTTCAGCGCGTCGAACTGCAATCGGTGCGCGCGGAGCTCCAAGAACGTGGAAACGCGCTGGTCGAGGCCCAGACCGCGCTCGCGCAGCGGGAGGAAGCCTTCGCCCATGCGCGGGTGAGCCTGGATGCAGCGCTGGCCTCCTCGCAGCAGGCGCGCGAAGCCCTGGAGCGGCAACTGGCTGAGCAGACAGTGGAGACTGCACGGCTGCGGGCCTCGACCGAGCAGGAAATCGCGCGGCTGAACGCCCTCCTCCAGGAGGCCCATGCTGGCAAGGAGGTCCTGCGGCAGGAACAGGCCGCTGCGCTGGCCGCCCGCGACAAGGACCTTCGCGTGGCCGAAGAGCGGCATGTCGCACAGGAGCGGCGCATGCTGGAAGAAGTCGACCGGGCGCGCCAAGCCTCGAAGCAACTGGAGGCTGGACTGGCTAGGGAACAGCAACAGCGCATGAGAAGTGAGGAAGCTGCGGCGCAGACGCTGGAAGTCGGGCGCCGGATGCTCCGGGAGACGCAGCAGATCGAACGAGAGCTCCGCGAGCAGCTCACCCTCCAAGCGAGCCTCCTGGCGCAGGCCCAGGCGCAAAGCTCGGCGATGCAGCAGCAGTTCGAAGATATTAAGCGGCAGCTCGAAGATGAAAAGAAAACCCATGAGACCACGCGCGAGTTGCTTGCGACCGCGCTCGTTGACACGCGCAAGCCGGTCGGGGCGCGCCGCAGGGCGGTCAAGATGATCGAGTAAATGGCCGGAAACCCGGGCACCGCGATCGTGTCAACCCGCAGCGAAGGTACGATTGCTTCTGCCTGCCGCGTAGCTCGGCCATACCGAGGGCCGTCGGTGTCGCCAATCCGCTAATTGGCCACCACCCGAACTTCGGCCGCTTCGCGCAGCTCTTGGGAGTAGCCTGAAAGGGATTCGTCCCAATCCGCGTGCGCAACATTCAAGTCGACCAGCGGCCACATCAGCAGGGGCGGCTCGCCGCCGCCGACTACTGGGGGAAAGCCTTCGCTGGGCTTGCGCTGCGCGTCAAAGTATTTCACGTCGCCACCGATCCAGATCGCGTATTTCGTCGCCATTTCAGTCCTTCAGAGCGAGTTCGATTGAGGTGTCGTCGTCGGTCTACTGCAGCCTTCGGCTCACCCGCAGGTCGGAGGTTGTCAGCAGCTCCCGCATACCCTTGCACACGCCTTGCCAATACGCTTGGGCATGCGTCCGCAGCTTGGGAATGAAGTCGACGTGAGGCTCGCTCCGGCAAATCGTCAGGAAGAGGTCGTAGTCGGCGATGTGTCGCGGGGCGGCCGGGTTGACCAGTTCAACCTCATAGACGCCCGCGGTAGGTCCGAACTGGCGACGCTGCCCCTCGGCGTCCGCAAGCGAAAGGAAGGCGAATGACGACTCGAATCTACTAGGCTTCGCGGGCGCCTCTTGCAGCCGCGAGGTCTCTAGCCCGAACTCAATGGCGAGCTTCCATCCGTGCGTAGCCGCCGCTGTCAGGTGCTTGTACTGCGCTACTGCGCGGCCGTGGCTGCCGGCCGGCAGCACCTCGCCCTTCGCCCGCGGTCTGCTTCGCACCAGGTAGTAGATTTTCTGGTCCATAAGGTGCAAGCGTAGCAGGGCAGTTAGCGCCGCTCGCCGCGGGTCATGCACGAAACCAGCTGAGATGCACCCAGCGAGGATGGCCGACTGGCACGTCCAGAAAGTTCATCGACATCGGCGAGGTTCCCGAGATCCGGGTGGACGGCCAGGTGGTGTTCTCCACCGCCCGGGCTTCACCGCGCTTCCGTCAGACGACAAGCGCACCCGCTTTGAGACGTTTGGTCATCTGCTGAACGCAGAGGAACGGACGCTGTTCGACAAGATGACGGCGCAGGAGCAGAACTCCCTGCCGTTCCAACTGGAAAAGCGAACACCGGTTGGCGAAGCCCGCTACAAACCTGTGCAAAGTTCGGTGGCGTCTCCTGGTGGGACGCTAAGAAAATTTAGCTCTGTGGAGCATCCTCTGCGGCGCCCTCGCCTGGTCCATCGTCGAACCACCATTTATCGATCGCTTCCCGATCCTCCAGATGCGAAACCCAACGGTCGTCGAACAGCACATCGACGCTGAAGACCGGCTGCGCGCCGTAGGCAACCTCATGGTCGAAGAAACGCCCTTGCAGCGCGTCGCAGTGGATACACCCGTTGGACAGGTAAGGCTGCCCTTCCGGTCGACTGTATCGCGGCTTGATCGGACCGATGCCGTGGCGCGCAAGGGTTTCGACCCGCAGCGCTGACATCAACAGGGCGGCTCCCTTGTCCTCGTCGTCGAAATCGTAGATCCTGGCCGTCACATCTGCGGCACCCTGAAGCACGCGGCTGGCTGCAAAGCATAGGTCCGTGACAATGCCCGTCGTCTTCTTGCAGCGCCAGCACTCGCAGTACGCGACGCAGACGTCCAGCGGCAAGGTGCGCCCGATCTGTGGTGCAAAGCGCAGCTTCCCTGCCAGTGCGCCTTCGACAAAGCTGTCCAGTTCGACGTGCTGCCGCCAGTAGTTCGGGCCATCGCTGTTCTTGCCGCTCGCGAACGCTGGATGGTAGTAAGGCCCCGGCAAGGATACAACGCACTTGTTGGCGTCAGCATCATGGCTGAGCCTGAATGCCGGAGTGGCCTTTTCGACGGGAATGCTCTGCTGCCGCATGAACCAGAGCGTGCGGATCCCAACTGCCTGGGTCATGGTCTGATAGCGAGCCACTTCATCCAGCGGCAAGCGCCCCCATTGAACCTTGAACGCCACCGGCTTCCCGCCCTCTCGGTTTGCCCGCACGTCGATCGTCCATCCGCCTTCTCCGTCCGAGGTTCCAGGCGTTTCGACCGAGACATTCCAACCCGCCCGTCGCACCGCTTTGGCGATTACCTCCCTTGCCATCATGACCTCTGCCGTCTCTGTACCGGCCGCACAACTCCCCTTCTTGGCATGCGCGAAGTACTGGGTGCCGAGCTTCGTTTGCCGAAGCGCCACGTCAGCGCCGCAGCACGTCATCTTCAACGCGCGATCTTTGCGGTTTCGAGCTCGCAGATTTTCCCAGCCCTCGGTATCGAAATCGATGGAGAGCAGTTCTTGATCACCTGAAATGCATTTGAGTGGCATACGTAGTCGTGCGTTTTTCCCTGCTGGTCATTCGACTCCGCCAGGAGTCGATAGCCCTGGAACGATAGTTTTGAGGTTGGAAACTAGCTGCGCGCTAACCCGTTCAACGGGCATCCTCCAGAGGTCGCACAACGCCTGAACTGCTTGGCCTGTTTCCCATGGAAACCAGGGCGTTCCATCCGCCTTCGTTGCAAAGGGTCCGTCCGTCTCCAGCAACACGTTGGCAGCAGGCATCTCTGCCACGAGCTGCCGACCTTTCTCACTCGCAACCATCGAGGGCCCGACACTGAACCAGGCGCCCTGATCAACCGCGCGGCGTAGCTGTTTCTTCGTGCCAGAAAACCAATGCAGCACAGGCGTGCCAGCTTTCGGGTGTGCCTCTAGTGCATCCAGAACTTGGTCCGCCGCACCACGAGAATGCAGACTCATGACCCGCCCGCCGACACGCTCGCATTCCTCAAGGACCAGATCCAATATCCTTCGCTGCAGTGCCAGCGAATGCTTGAAGCGAGGCGATCCATCCAGACCGATCTCGCCGATGAAATCGGCTTGCGCTACGAGACTGACCAAGAGATCCGTCTCCGCCGCCTTCGCAACGGCTATCTCAGGATGAAGCCCAAGAGCCACCTTGATGTTGGGATACCCAGTAAATACGCGCGATGTGGCTAGCCAAGCCCTGGGACTTGTGGAAACAACCAGCGTAAAGATGTTCTGCTTCGCAACTCGTGGGAGCAAGCTCGGGGCATTCGGATAGAGATCCAGGTGACTGTGGAAATCGATCAAATGATGCCCTCGTGCTCGAGAAATGCACCCAGCTCGCCGATGCCAGCCTCTACCACCCGCTGGAAGGAAGCGCGCTCATCTGGTGTTGCAAAGGTCAATGCTCCGGCAGCCATGGGACCAACGCCGTCTGACAGATAACGGAGATAAGCGATCGCCGCGGCATGGGTGTCATTTGCGTTGCCAGAAGGGGCGGTTGCCTTGAGATTCCCATAGCGATAACTTGGCGTTGGATCCGGTGTGCCGGCCTTGAAGAATGCCGCCCGTCTGACCAGGCATGGAAGACATCTTCCGCAATGTTCGTTCAATCGGCCGTATTTACCGCAACTCGTCGTCCGCGGCATCAACTGGTTCATCAAGGGAAAGTCTTGGCATCCCAGGAGAACCTCTCCCTTGGTCAGATACTTGTAAGGCGAGTGAAACGTCGCCCCAATGCCCAGCGCATCCCAGAGACCTTGTAGGTGATGCAGAAAAACGGGATGGGTTGTCTTCGTGCTGAGTGAACCCATGCGGCCCGGGTTCAACGGAATGTTGAGGCTGATAAATCCGTTCTCCGGAACGTAGACGTAAAGAGGCTCGATGTCTGGCAACGCGGATGCCGCCAAGGCAGCAAAGCCGTAGAACACAATCGAGCGAGCGCGAGTAGATAGTTCGTGGTCCACCGTCGAACGGACGTTGCTATTCCACAGCAGGTGCCGGTCAGCTCCCCCCAAACGGCGCGCAAAATGGTGCTGATCCTCCCGGTTGCCCTTCACAAGCTGAGAGACAAACAATGGCTTCTTGCCCAGGACCGTGAGGTCGATTGCGCCGACCAGGCTGTCCATTCCGCCTGACAGCAGGCACACGCAGTCAGCGTCGAAGCGCGCCGGAGCCGTGGAGAGTGCCCGCGGCCGCCCCCCTTCAAGAAAGGTCAGATGCCAAAAGTCCCCGGTTAGAAAACGAAGCATCTCTTCAATGTCTCGCTTGCGAGCGCGGAAGGGCTCGGGGTTCTGTAAGGCCACTTCCAATTCAATGACGCGTGTCCATCCGTCTGCGCTGTTAGACCGCTGGACAGCCAAGTCTGACGCCCCGACAGCCAGGGCGAAAGTTGCGAAATCCCACGCTGGCAGGCTTGGGTAAATGCCTTTGAGTTCGAGGTCGTCGAGCAGACCGGTGCCTACGGAGCCCACGTCTTGGCGCTGCGACGCGGTATACATCGAGTAGTACACCGTACCGCGCTCCAAATCACGCGGCAACATCTGCTGGGGAAGACAGATGACTCGGCTCATATCGAATCCTCGAACACCATGAAGGTTGTCTGTACTGCCTCGCGCAGCAGTGTTTCCAGCTGCTGGCGCGTCGGGTTCGGCGTCGCCTCCCGGATAGTCTCCAGCTGGGCGGCCACGGAGTTCTTCAAGAAGCTTCGCATTTCATTGGTCCGCTGGACAATGGTCGAGGGAGAAAATCTCGCGCTCTCGAACAGTTGACCGATGTCTGCGTACATGCGGTTGCAGGCTTCATGCCCCAAATACAGTTGCATGAGGGTCCAGATTTGCGGGTCTTGCAACGCGAGCAGATCAACGTCCGGGTCCAAAACCGTGAGTTCGGAAAGGGCCTGTGCCATCGAATCCTTCGCCGACTCTTCGTCGACGCTGCCACCCTCCGGAATGATTTGGGCAACGATTGCATCGATCACGGTCTGCGCCGAGGGGCTGGTCGCGCGCAGGGTATCCATCCACTCGTTGATCCGGGGATCCGATCGTTCCCGTGCTGCCTGCAGGAACGAGCCCAGGCCGGCCGCCGCTTTGGTCGAAGTGCGCATGCGCGCGGCAACGTTGCGCGCACCACCCATGCCGGTCCGCGAATATTGGCCGGCAGCACGCCCCAGCGCTTGGGTATCGCCATTGCGCGCGAAGGCCCCCAGACTGGCACGCGCACCTTTGAATCGACTTGCAGGGGCCACACCCTCCGCAACCGGTTGCGGCGACGCAGTCGCATCGCCGCCTCCCGCTCCAGCATCTGCATCTACTTCGCCGGCCCCGCCGACTGGGATGTCATTCAGCCACGGAGGGTCGAAAGAAACGTTACCGCCCGGGCCGGCGCTTGACGCAGAAGTTCCCATTACGATTCCCCCCTCTTCGCGGAGATCGCTCGTTTGACTGGAGTCGGGGTATCGGCATCCACCTCCCAACGCTGCAACTCACTTGTGGCCCATGTCTCGTTCTGCAGAAGCGGTACAAGCGCGATGGGCCGACGGGTGGAAGGTATTTCACCCAGCAAGAGCGCAAGTTGAGGTCCTAGCGCGGGAAAGGCCTTCGTAATGTTCAGGCAGCGTGCGACGGAATCGGCAGTGAATTGCTCGGTTCGCGCCTTGCGACCCAAACGCGTCAGCACGCGCTCGGCCTCGCTTTCGCCCAAGGCCTTGATCTGGTCGACCAGAGTGGGAATCACGGAGGTCGCACCGAGAAGCGCATCGAGCATCTTCTGAGCTTCCTGGCTGAGTTCGTCGTACGCTGCGATCGCAAGCTTCCGATCCCGACTCAAGTGCATGAGCGGACGCAGATCGACATCGCCCAGTTGCGGTGCGAGCTTCACCCACTGCTCGTAAAAGGGCTGAGGCCAGGCCGTGGGCGCGACCCATGCATCTCCCTTCTGCGCGGCGGCTTCCAAGTCAGCAAGGAACTGCACCTTGCCGTCATCGCTTGCCGCCACGGCCTTGGCCAGGTGCTCAAAACCGACCGCGTTTGCGCACCGCTCAAACAGCTGAAGCTTTACCAGTTCGGGAAAGCCGATGCTCATGCCTTGAGATTTGGCAATTGCCTCGCGAAGCACCAAGTTGTTGAGGAAGCGCTTGATCAACCGAGGGTTTCCGGCAATCAGCTCCGCGCTCGCAAGAATATGTGCGAGCTGGTCCGCCAAGTCGATTTCCTTCGCGACCTTGTCGACCTCGGCGCCAAAGGCAGCGCGAATGTCTTTCGCGGACAATCCTGACCACCCCTTTTTTGCGAGTTCGAGGACCTTCTGCTGTGCCTCGTTCATGGTTTTGTCAGTGATCTGCCTGCGCCGGCGAGCCAGGTCGGTCAACAGCAGGACCAAGTAAGCCTTGACCTCCGTAGTGCCCAGGCGCGGCACCTGCAACGGAACCTGAATCAGCTTGTCGAAGTAGCTGGTGACGAGCTCATTGCTGATTTCAGCGTCCTTGAAGTGCGCGCGCACGGCGCTGCGGATCATTCCTTCGTCAGCGGCAATGATGAAAGCCGTGCGTTCGACGTGAAGAAGCAATCGCATCGCCTCCAGTGTGTCGATCGCGGTGTCTGGCAAGCAACGGTCCAAGTCATCGACAAGCACAACCAGGGTAACGTCCAGTTCTTTCAGCAGTTCCGTGAAGGCTCCGCGAAGCGCCTCAATCTCCTGGGGCAAAGAGCGCTCGCTTTTCTCCTTGAGCAGACCGGCGAATTCGGGCTGCAGCTCACCGTAGGCGGCCTTGACCTTCTCAATGTCCGCCTCAGCAACCGAACCCGCCTGCACCATCCCGCTGACAGCACCAACCAGGGCTCCAAGCGGGCCGCCGAGAGTTCCACCGATCAGTGCTTGGACGCCGATGGGCGCAAGCATCCGGCCTACGCGCAATAGCTTGATCCGTTTAACGAATCCCCAGGCTTTGTCGACGGCGGTTTTACGCGACTCAGCAACAGCGACCAGCTTGTCGGCCACGGCATCCAACAGCGCCTGTCGAGCGTCGTCGTATCCTTGGTAGAGCCAGGCATTGAATTCCAGGAAGATGTATTTTTCATCACCGGCGCTGGCCTTCAGCTCGGCGCCGATCATCTTCACCAGCGACGATTTTCCGGCTCCCCAGTTTCCGGAAACGCCAATGGTGAGCGGCTCACCGCCAGCGTCCTGGATCAGTTGCGCGGCGGCCTTCGCCACATGTGAAAAATTGAGCAAGTCAATTTTGGCCTCGACGTCGTTCCACATCTGCGATGTCTCCTTTTATTCGTTCCTGGATTGCCAATGTCGGCAAAGTAGCTGTTCGGGGCTTGCCGAAGGTGAACGCCGACATAACGACTTACGCATCGGGTTGCTTTTCGAAAAAGAAACAGTCAGGCAGGATGGCCGGGGCAATGTAGTCGATGTCCTTGGCCGACACGCCGCAGGCGAAGAAGCCGTCGCGCCAATGCCGGACAACATCGACGAGTCGATCGATTTCCTCGCGCGCCTCTTCCGCCGACAAACCGAACCGCCCCGCCTGCGACAGCAGGTTGTAGATGCTGGCCGTGCGGCCGTAGTCGCCGACGGTCAACGCCAGATCGCGCCTCTCCAGGCTGACCACAGGTGCTGGCACGAGGTCATAGGCCGGAGACAGCCGCCATCCCTTCTGCCTGCGCAGCAGGGCGTGATTGCGCGGATGATCATCGTTGTTGGTCACGGCGGCATTGAAGACCATCCGCCTGAACAGTTCGGCGCAGTCGGCTTCCGGCTTGTCGGACCAGCGGCGCAAGTTGTCGGCCATCAACGGGTAGGACCAACGTTCCCGGTCCAGGTGGCTGTCGCCGCAGTCGAGCACGGTTAGGCCACTGACAAGACCAAAGCGGAGGTAACCCTTGTCGGTGTGGTCGCGGTCGAAGCGCTGCAGCATCAGCACGTCGCTCTCGCCAACGGACTGGAGCCGCGCCTGTGTGACGTTCAGGCCGCAACGGCGTGCCAGGTCGAGCGTCGCGAACTCGACTCGCTGCAGATTGAAGCGGTCATCTCTGGCGGGAAACTTGCCGAGCCAGAGACTTTGCGCGTCCTCGATCGTGGCCTTCGGCCGTGCACCACCCATGCTGGTGCCAGGATCGAGCTGTTCGAGCAGGTGGGCGGCCACCGGGCGCCCCTCTTCGATCGCCTGCGTGGCCGCGATCAGCTCGGCCAGCTGGCGCGTGCGGTTGTACTGGCGCTTGGGCGCGGGCGGTTCGGCCTTCAGCCCGAAGCTCAGGTACCCTGCCCCGTCTTGCGGTCCATGCAGCAGATAGTCGATTTCCTGGAGGTCGGCCGCGCTGCGCTCGAGCCTGTGCTCGATCACCCGTCGTCCCCAGGCGTCGGGGCCAGCGTCTCGAACCGCACCGGGAATCCCCTTGAGCTGAGTGAACTCGAAGACTTGCTTGGCAAGAGGCAGTTGGAACGGATCGAGTGCAACCGCCTCCTGGCGCTGAAGGTAACGGTCGCCGTAGCGAAACCGCCCTATTGACGTGCCGTCGGGCAGCGTCTGCACCCTGAGCAGCGCTGCCGGCACCGTTTCCAACGTGCCGGGCAGCTGAATGTAGACATAGGCCTCGCGCTCAGAAGTCATAGTCGTCGCTCGTCTTCCGAGCTTTGCCCGCCCGCGTCGGGCGGCGCGACGCTTCGAGCGCCTTGCCGTGGAGGTCGCTGTCGGGATCCGCAACAGCGTCCAGCGACCTGTCCAGGCCGAGTGCCCAGAGTACCGTGAAGCACACGCCGACCGCCGTACCTGGCTTACCGAGTTCAAGCGCCGTGAGGGTGTTTCGGTTGATACCCGCCTTGCTGGCGAGATCGGCGACCGACCAGCCGCGCCGAATCCGCGCCACCCGGATGCGCTGCCCCAGTTGGACAACCCGCTCGGCAGCTTGCAGTGGCATCACGAATTTGCTCATGAAACTAGGCATTCTCAGTACTTACGCCCGCTATATTAGGCTTTTGCCATACGGAGCGCAAGTCGAGCGCTGGCAAGAAGATCGCCAAATTAGGCAAATAATTTGATAATGCCCTGTATTTTAGGCATTTGAGGGTCGAGCATCAGCGGGCTTCTGGAACCGATAGAAGATGGGCTTTCCCGTATCGCTGGCCTGGCGGATTTCGTATCCACCATCTTCAACGAATTTCCAGAAGGCCTCGCCAAATGCCGGGGTTAGCGCCTCCACATGCAGGACGATGTCCAGGTCTTTGGTGGCTCGAAATTCCAGCCCTGCCTCTTCCATCGTCAGGCTCGCGGCCGTGCCGCCAATCAGGACGCACTGGTCGACGTATGCCGCAAACCGCTCCTGGAAAATGTCCAACCCTCTCACCATGGAAGTTGCGCTTTCAGTTCATCCAGCGCGAGTTCGATTCGGTCGTCGGCGTTCTCTTGCAGGCTGAGCGTTAACGAGAGCGGATCCACCGTAGTGGCGTCTGGTATCAACGCCGGGCTGTAGCTCCACAGCTGCCATTCTTGTGCGCCCGCGTCGGGCTCAGGCAACTCTCGAACGCCGGCATCCGCCGCAGCCTTCCAGTCGGCGGCGGTCATCGCATACACCGGCCATTTCGGTTCGGTCAGCATGGAATAGCGCGCGAGCGCACTGAGACCCGCGATGCGGCTGGGACGGTGTGCAACGATCCCATAGGCGGCCACCCAGACCGTGCGCCTGACCGGCGTCCGCAGTGTGGGCTTCGCGCGCTCCCAGACCTGCTCCGGCGGGTGCTCCATTCGCAGCCAGCGCGAGCGGCCGACCGTGTATGCAGTTGCCAGCCCGGCCGCAGTCAGTTCCTTGACCGCGCGTGACAGTGTCATGGGGGTGTAGCCCAGGGCGACTGCGACCTTGGAAGGCTGCCAATCGGATTGCCACGGCCGGCGAAGCAAGGCCGTGATCAGCATGGCTTGTGCGGACGGGCTCAGCGCCGCTTCCGCGGCCGGAGCGCGCTGCCGAAAATACTCACGCAGGTCCAGACCCAGGTCCGGCAGGTACAGTTGGTTGCCCGGTACGATGAACGGAACCTTTTGCTCGATCAAGCGCCGACGGTCATAGGATGCGAGCGCATCGGTGACGTAGACCGCCGGCTGACCGGCCAGGGCCTTGACCTTGTCCAGCCAGTTCCGGACTTCGCTGAGGGACTGCTTGGCTTCTCCGCGTCCTATTGCCAAGACGACGGGCTGCCCCAGCAGTTCCAGCTCGCTGAACTGAAAGGCGTCGCGCAGGAAGTACGGCAGTTCGTTTGCACGCGCCCACGGCTTCACGCCTGGCGTGTCAATGCCCAGGACCTCTTGGAGGTAGTGCCGCACGGCGGTCGCAAGGGTCGGCAAAGCTCATCCTATTTAACTTCAATTCCGCACGATAACTCATTCGATGTTATCGTGCAAATAAAACGTTAATTTGGCGTGATCGACAGTTTCTGAAGGCACGTGCCCCACTCACGGCGCAGGTGAAACGCCCGAGTCGCTGGAGACGCCGGCAGTGGGGTTGACTTGGGAGGGCTACCACGGGTCAGATCTACATGGTCGACACCGTCTGCTCGCCGTCGTCAGGTTCGTCATGCGCACCGCGACGTGCGTGGCGAAACACCTCGCCGACGTCATGCCCCGCGCGACCCGGCCGTCCTCTCCATCACGAAATCGATGAAGGTTCGAGCGGCTCGCGTGTGCTGGCGATTTGGCATGTAGAGCATGAACATCTGGGTGCCGAAGATGCTCAAGCGCCAATCGTCCAGCACGGTCACGACGGTCTTGTGGCGCAAGTTTCGGCCACCATATTTTGGCTAGTTTAGCTGTCCAGATAAAGAAGTGTTCAGCAGTCATCCTGCAGCTGCGGCGCATATTACTAAACGGTTGGGGGCCGCCGCCACGGAGTTCCACGGCGCCAATAACCCGCATAGCGCGCAGGCCGGCAACGACCGACAAAAGATCGCCGGCCACTTGCCATGGTGCGCTGGAGTTGCGATAATGATGCGTAAAAGGAGCACGAAATGCTATCTTCCGCTATTCCAAGCCAGCAGCCCATTGCGGCGCAGGATCTGCCACGGGCCTCCGATTTGCTCGAGCAGCTTCGCGAAGAAGTGGAAGGCCGTGCGATTCTTTCGCCAGCGAAGTTCATCGACCTCATGGGCCTGGACGTTCGCGCATTCGCTGAACAAGCACACGTTCACCGAAATACGGTGACCCGGGCACCTGGCTCGACAGGCGTTCAGCAGCATATCCGTCTGAACATCCGCGTTCTTGCCGCGGCGCTGGCTACCGCGGGAGGCGACGTCCAGCGCGCCATCTTTTGGTACAAGAACGAGCCCCTTCCCCCGTTCGAGTACAAAACAGCCGAGACGCTCGTCGCGGAAGGCCGAGCCGATGATGTGATCGGCCTACTGGAGTCCTACCAAGCCGGATTCACGGGATGATTCTGCGCCCCTTTTCCTCGGGGGTGCTCTATCGGGTTCACAGTCCCAAGTGGGCGTACGTTCCCACGAGTGGCGCCGGCGCGGCGAGCAAAGGCGGCCGGCTCAACCGCCCGGGCGTCGATGCTTTGTACCTCTCCGTCGAGGCGGAGACCGCGCTGGCTGAATACAAGCAAACCAGTTCGATACTACCGGTGGGAACCATCGTGAGCTATCAGGTGGCGCTGTCTCAAGTCGTCGACTTCACGAGTGGCTATGGCCCATCCTGGGACCCGCTTTGGGAGGAATTTGGCTGCGATTGGAGACGCATGGTCTTCAACGACAAGATCGAACCACCGACCTGGGTGCTTTCGGACATGGCACAGGCGGCCGGCGGAAAGGGAATTCTCTTCCCTTCTGCAGCAAAGCCCGGAGGGACCAATCTCGTCGTTTTCAACGCAATGGTGCAGGTAGGCGATCAGCTCACGGCACTGGATCCGCAAGGCGACCTCCCGAAAGACCAATCCTCTTGGACGTGACCACACAAGCTCGCTGGGCCTGTTGAGCACATGGGCGAGCGCCTTGGGGGTCGTCAAGGTCTGCCGTATCACTTGGCGCTGGCAGTCCTCGGCGTCCTCGGGCATCGGGGCCAGCCCGACCGCGGTCGCGGCGCAGGCCTCGGCATCATCCGAAACAGCCCGCGGACACGCCGGCATTCGAGCGCCTCGAAATACAGCCTGTCCGCCTCCAGCATCACGATGCCCCTGCGGTCCGCGCCGCGGCTCACCGCCTTCAGCGTCGCGCGGCTCATCACGTGCTCCAGCTCGCGCACGTTGCCGGCCCAGCGATAGCGGCGCGGCGCGTCCTCCGCTGCGCTCGACAGCCGCAGGCTCAGGCTCAGGCTCAGGCTCAGGCTCAGGCTCAGGCTCAGGCTCAGGCTCAGGCTCAGGCTCAGGCTCAGGCTCAGGCTCAGGCTC
>LNAP01002883.1_pt1 | contig 16773 bp, 16 predicted proteins | sample 602601 | NCBI WGS metagenome assembly LNAP01 (sample SAMN02440304, study PRJNA202911) | soil metagenome | biome: Subtropical and temperate rainforests or woodlands; isolation source: soil samples (1 kg each in a 20% v/v slurry with milli Q water) were... ... | reverse complement strand
GTGTCGGGCTACGCGGTGAGTGTAATGGCCACCAATGCGATTGGCATCGATCGTACGTACTTTGCGGCCGAGCTGGGCCTGGTCCCGCACAAGTGGATCGACCAGTTTCCCTACGGGTAAGTCTTTTTTGTATTTGTATTGTCATGGTTTTGCATTGCATTGTTTGTTTGTGCCCATCTGTTAATGTAATTTGTGCTCCTGGCGATGATGAGAAAATTTCATGTAGAATCACAGACCTGTTCTGATTTCTAATGAGTGACAATTACATGCACCACTATCTGAGCCAATCTCACCTCTTTTTCATTCGACAGCATATGTTGTGAAATTATTCCCTGTGTTCGCTTTCTTTAACCCACTCTCCTACTTTTTCTTTCCTCCCTATTTGCACAGCTACATCCCTCACCCGATGATTGTGAGTCAAGTGTTCGCCTTGCTGGGTCTGTACAAGGCCGCACACTACCGCGCGGAGTGGCCGTACGTGGTGCCCGTGCACGTGCTGCTGTATGTCACGCACATGCTGCAGGAGCACTTCGACATCTACCGCAGGTTAGAGACAAAATGGACAGTGTTGTAGTTTTTTTTGGTGGTGCATGTTCTCCTCAAGTTTATCACGAGAGGATTCATTTGAAAAAACTTTTGGGTGTTTCTTAAACTGTAGTTGCTGTGTTATGGTGTTCATTTTTTTTAAACATTTGTTTTCTGTTACTTTTCACGTGCAGATACCCCGAGGACGCGAAGAAGGCGAAGCTTGCGTAAAAAAATCACCTGCCAAGAGAACCGTAGCAACTACGCAAAGTACTCATTCTAAACCTGTTATCTACAAAATGGCGTTCATGCAAGCAAACGCGAAATGTTCCGACCCTGTCTTTTCTGTGTTTCTTTTGGTGCCATCAGTTGAGTTGATGTGATTTATTGCGTGATGTTGTTATTGGGGATGTTTATCATGGTCCGTTCGGCGGAGAAAGATGGAGAAAGTATAGTTAGTTTGGATTGATATTATGAATAAAAAAAGTGAGATATGAATTGTTGAATTCTTTTTTTGCACATGTTGAAAATCTGCGCATCCTTGGTTCTAAAATTCTCAATTTTGTCGACACAAAGCTCCAAATTGCACACAAAGAACAAGTCTCCACAAGTAAGAAAAAAAGGACTGCTGACGATGAATTCAAATTATCTTACACGATCCACGCAATCAAAAAATGCAAAAACCGGGCGAACTCAGATGCGACTTCGAACAAGTGCAAATGCTGCCATAACAAACTTACTAACTGGTACTTTACCTGCCAAACTTCGGTGCATCAAGAAATCAATAATATGACATGGAGCTTTCAACAACAAACGATCGAAAAAATACGAAGAACATTCGACGCACTGTCTCTTGCCAGCAACCTTGACAAGTCTTGATGCCCAACACAGAAGCTCTTTTAAAGATCGTCCGCCCACTTGTTCTCCTCTCTCACCTGTGCCTCCTCCTCAGGGGTGAAGTCGCACACAATGTTCAAGTTCTCACGGATCTGCTCGACGGTCTTGTCCTTGATGAAGCTGGCAATGCGGGCAGAACACAGGTCGAGGAGAGGAGAAATATCAAGGTAGTTGGCTGCGAGGGTCAAGTGGTAAAGCGTGTCGTTGTCGGTGCTCATGATGAATGTGGCATAGAACTCTTGGATCAGCTTGGTAAGATCAGCATCTTTAAGAGGCTGTAGTATTAAAAGACGCATTGAAACCGTAAATAAATAACAATTTGTTCCTTGTTACAAAAAGAAGGGCAAGTTTCGTACCTTCTCAAACGGAGTCATCGGATCCGTTACGTGGTGCTTGCAGAACTCAATCACTTTAGCAAGGATAGGAGCTTTGACGTTGGGAAGAGGAATTTCTTTGTCCTGGTCTTCTTCCTCATCTCCGGAAAGCATGGTGCTCACCAGCGCGGACATCTTGGCGACCTCAATGGGCACACTGAAGGACTCGCCTTCGTGCGAGATCAGCTTGATTCCCTCAGTCTTACTTTCAGAAGCGAACGAGGCCATTTTGTTGGGCGAAAATATACAAGCGCTGTGAAGCTGTGAGATTTGTGGTGGAATTGTCCTTCGGTGCACAGGAGAAAATCCAATCACACTGAGTCATAAACGTGCAAATTTAGACACGAAAAGTGGTCAGGAGCGAACGTAAAAAAACAATCTTTACTTCCGTTCACCCAACGCAACCCACAAGAAGGTGTGGGAAATTCTCTCAGTCCACGCTCAGTATCAGTGTATTACGATGAGTCAAAGTGATAAAGCATCTCTTTTTAGTAAGGAACCCATGGGTGGGGGTAAGTCGGCTGGAACAGCAGCTCTCGGAACGGCAAAACCCAATGCTGGCTCCACTTCAACAACGAAAGCAACTACGAGCAACACTTCTTCCATATTGGCGGCAGCAAAAGCCAAGAAGTTTGCTGAAGCGGAAGACTTTAAGGCCAAGGGTGATACTTACCTGAAAACTTCTTTTCTGCAGTGGAAGCCCGATTATCTGGCGGCGGCCACAATGTACGAACGCTCTGCTGATTTTTATAAGCAAGCTGAGGACCTGTCATCAGCGATGTTAATTATGCTTAAAGCGGCTGAGTGCCACGAAGGCTACAATGCCATGGCATCTGTGGCTGTTGCGAACACCAAGGCGGCACAGTTTAACAAAGAAATCGGTCCTGGCAGAGAGAAGCGTACCGCGGAACTACTGGTCACGGCGGCAGAGTTCTGGGGTCTTTCTGGAGACCTTGCCAAGTACGGCGAGGCATTGGCCAAAGCTGCAAAGGAGGTAGGTGTTTGACTTTAACCTATCTTCTGCTTTTCAATCTGTTCATTTAGCATTCACTTTTCAATTCACAGTTGGAGAATGTGGATGCGAAAGGAGCTCACGAGCTGTACATGAAAGGTACGTTCTGTCCAGCCAAAAACAATTCATACACGTTTTATTTCTCTGCTTTGCATCAATTACTATATACAGCCTTAAAGGTGCTCTGTCCCGACAACAAGCCCAAATCTCCCGTCGCAGTGGAAATTGTGCGCAACGTCTTTTCCTTCTTGGTGCGCAACCGGCTTTTCAAGGAAGCATTGGAATTCTCCTCCTCCGCGGTGGCTATTTGCCTGGCTTCGCAGTTGGAAGGCTCGGCGTTCAAGATTTTGGCGGCTGTGACGGTGATCCAGCTCGCACAGGGCGACGCCGTGAAGGTGAGTGTTTTCTGCATTCTTTTGCATTTAGTCGGATCTCATAACTTACCACCCCAATTCATATCTGTCGACGGATACAACTTTGTAATTATCTATTTCTGGACTTACATGCTTTTCACTTACTTTACTTGAATTACACACAGGCCCAGCAGACATACCTCCAAGAACATCTCAACGTGCCCGGCTACTTAAACTCCCGCGAGTGCGAACTGGCCGACAACCTGACCATGGCCTTCTCCGCCAACGACCAAGAAAAGCTCGAAAAGGCGATCAAATCCCCGGAGATGCGCTACTTGGACTTCGAGGTACAAGTGGTCGGAAAGACATTGTCACTCTTTGATGCATGCTACACGGACGACACGCCGACGGATGAGAAGTTACCAAGTTTGCCCAAGCCGAGCTTCACCGCGCCAGCACCTAGCAGCAGCGCTGTGTCTGGTGGTGATTCTGGCAAGTCGGATCTGTTCGCGAAACCGGCGTCGAAAGCAGGCTCTGGCAGCGCGAGCAGCGCTTCTGTGGCGAACAAGCCTCCTCCGCCACCTCCTCCTGCCGCTTCTCCTGCCTCTCCCGCCTCCCAAGCCGATGATGACTATTTGTCGTACGGCGAGAATGGCGAGTGCGATCCGGCAGACCTAGGTGAGGTAGATATCCCGGACTACGAAAGCGACAATGATGTGCCGGGGATTAGAAAGCTGAGCATCTCGGAAACAGCGTTCGCCGTGCCCGAGCCAGTTCCCGTTGCGGAGGAAGAAGATGAAGATGAAATTGATTTGTCTTAAGTAGGTGTATTTTGTCCCTTGCATCATGATGCCTTGGTGTGCGTACTTGTGTCTCTTCACATCCAAATGTGGCGCACAGTAAGCAGGATAACTTTGTGTCCTGGGATGGGTTGCCATACATTTAAAGAACCAAAGCACAAGTATCTACAACTTTCATTAATATACAATATTCCAACAGTATAACGAATATACCCACATTTACAATCAAATTTTGCCAAAAAGTAGCCGCGCTGACCATGTGATTCAGCAGAATTCATACCTGTTCGATCAACAGATTCTCGTCTCGAAAGGTTTTAGTCAGAGGCCAGTAATGGCACATCCGGCTCAATGCACCTACATCCCCATCGTGCTCTCCATTCTCTTCGCCACTGATACAGATAATATCTGTATATCGCTTTGGCATTCGAAGTGAGGTGGTGGCCTGCCGAGAATCAAAAATTTCGAGTCTCTCTCGTCTTTTTGTACGTACAATGGCCCAGAGGCGGTTCACCAATCTTTCCAAAACGTTGCCAAGAAACAGCTGTTGACAAACTTTTCATTGCTCCCCAATCGTATTCGCCCCGCTTTTCGTGACCTTCTTTTCTCTTTTTATTGCAAGCATGGATGTTGGAAAATACTTTATTGATGTAAAAGAGTTGCCGCAGACGACGGAGGGTTTGGTACAGTTGCTTTTCTTGGGAGGCACTTATGGTTACATTTTGTGCTACGCAAGTAATCTGATCTCAGACGGTTCTGAACTACTGCTTCTGATACCGTCTATGGCTGGTATTATTGGAAGTGTTGTTCTTCCTATGTTGGGTGCCGTGCCCGATGGTTGCATGGTTCTGTTTTCTGGCCTGGGGCCTGAAGCTCAAGGTAATTTGAAACTCTGGCTCATTATCTGCTCTTTGAACTTACCCTTTTCTACCAACTATTCGCACAGAACAATTAAATGTTGGTATTGGTACGTTGGCCGGTTCCACTATCATGCTCCTCACAATCCCGTGGTTCTTAAGTATCCTGGGCGGTCGTGTGAACCTCGACAACAAAGGTGTGCCTAACTACAAAGGCACGCCGAAGCTGACTCCTCCCGGCAACTTCGACCTTTTCAACAACGGTGTCCAGGTGAGCGATATGGTCCACACGTCGGCGTACGTGATGTTGCTCACGTCTTTGACCTACTTGGTCATTCAAATCCCTGGAATGTATTACCTGGAGGGTTCCCGCGCAGAGCAGGCCGCTGGTGAGAAGAAGTTCGCCCAATTCGGTGCCGCGCTGTGTCTTCTCTTCTTTGTGGGTTACATGACCCTGCAGTACCGCCACAGTGGTGCGCCGGACACCATTCAAGACAAGACGAGAGACGAGTACATCGCCCAGGCCATCGCGGCCAAGAAAGTCACCCTGCTCGGCGTGATGCTTGCAGAATACAAGGCCGAACTGCGCGAGCGACTTGAGAACCGCGCCACCTCGCCGTACCACAAAGTGAGCACGGTCGACGAGACCACGAGCTTCTCTCCTCGCGCGGCCAAACCTCATGACTTCAGCGAGCGCTACATGAAGCGCCTGCGCAAGATTCTGCGTCCGTTCTTCCGCGTCTACGATGCCGATGACTCGAACAGTCTGCAGATCGAGGAGCTCCGCGTGCTCTTTGAAGATATGGGTGAGAGGCTATCTCGCCAGGAAGTCGCGGATCTTTTCGACAAGTTCGATACGGACAAGAACGGCTCGATCGATTATGACGAGTTTGTACAGGGCGTGTGTGAGTTTATCTCCACCAACCAGCTGTCGGGTTCGGGCAAGTACCACCAGGCGCACCGCCAGCGTGGTATGTCCAACCTTTCCCATGGGGTAAGTGTATCCATTGATATAACATGTTATTGTTGATGCTTTCTTGGGCTAATTGAGTTTTTTTCTGCCCACTTTTGTTTATCCACGCCAATTATGCATATTACTATTCTTTTACATACCCGCATCTAAACTGTACAATGCTTACTCATGATATAACAGGACTTGGAGAGCGGCGAAGAATCCGAAGATGAGGATGAGGACGAGATCCCCGACGACCTGAAGTCCCTCTCGCCGGAGCAGCAGCAGCGCCAGATCAAGCTCCGCAGTCTCGGCATGATGGGCCTGGGCACGGCGATTGTGATCATCATCTCCGACCCCATGGTGGACGTGCTGAGTGAGATCGGCGCCCGCACGGGCATTCCGGCGTTTTACATTGCCTTTGTGTTGGCGCCAATGGCCAGCAATGCGAGTGAGCTGGTCGCGGCCTACAATTACGCGCAGAAAAAGACCCGCACGAGCATTAGTATCAGTCTGGCGACGCTGCTGGGCGCGGCCATTATGAATAACACCTTTGTGCTGGGTAAGTTTCTTGTGTGTTGTGTTTTTGTGTATGTGTGAGTGCAATTGCCACGGTGGGTTGGCTGTGACACAAAGAAGAAAATTTTTCAATTTCCAGCTCTCTTTTTTGTACTTTAGTTATACTTTCTAACTTCCTTCTCATTGGTAATTGTTGTATTTTCTTCATTATTTTAGGTATATTCATGTTGCTGGTGTGCACGCAGAACCTGTCCTGGGAATTCTTCGCCGAGACCCTGGCGATCCTGATTGTGCAATTCATCATCGGCTTCTTCGCCTTCAAGCGCGTGCACACTTTGATTGACGGTTTCATGATTCTTTCCCTCTATCCCCTCTCCCTCATGCTAGTGTACGTACTCCAGGCGTACGGATGGGACTAAAAAACGGAAAGGCCAAGTGTTACGTGTGTAACGTGAAGTGATAGTGTGAGTGTATAGTATAGTATGGGAAAAGAAGTTAGTGGGCAGTGTGCAGGTAGGGCAGTGTTAGAGTGGCTCAGTAGCTGTAGAAAATTTGCAGAAAAAAGCATGTATTCGTATATGCACGAGTGAAGGTAGGCACAAAGTGTAGCAGTGAATCGTGCTGCTGGAACTTTCAGAACGTTTTGTTGGATGGAAATTTAGGCTGCAGAAAGTTATATTAGCGAGGGGAGTAAATGCAAGTTTAGTCAGGTTAAGTATGAATAATGGTGTATGTGTATGTGCGCTTGAAAAAAATGAAGTGGCGCGAATTTTGCAAGGGTAGGGTGTTTAGTATGTTGTGACGATGTTCTGACGTGCGTGCAAAAAAGCAGTCCTTTGTGTGCCTAGGAATACTATTAGTTTTTATGCAAAGCGTTTACTGTTCAGAGTTAGTTGCAGGGCCATCGATTGAAATTAAAATATAAAATAGATGGCCCAAGTGAGAATTGTGAATCAGTATTCTGCGCTTTTTAGTGGTTGTATATGTTGCATGAGTAATTCAAAAAAGCAAGATGCGAACTTTACTTGAAAGAGTTTATTTCTATTCAAAACCAAAACAGAAATAGTATGTTATGTCTTGGGCGAAACTGACTCAAACCAATCAAATGTCTGAAAGAAACGAGAAAAACATCACAAAATAAGAAAAATAAGATATGTCTCTATTGACATATTGAACAGGGCTGCAACGAAAACTTCAAAGCTGTACCTCTTTCAGATGCACATCTGTGATCTCGTGCGCAGCCCAGGCCATATTTAACACTTCGCTTATGGGACTCGCATCGGCCTGCAAACTGTCTGTTGTGCCATCCGAAAAGAGCAACAACGGCGCTACAACCTATGATACATGGAGACAAACCACAAAAAGATGTATAGAAGGGGAAGTTCAGGAAAGTTATGAAAGGCTCAACAAGGCGTGAACTTTTGAAGACAAATCTCCAGTTACCTTGCGCCATTCACTGCGACGAGGGTCTCCCAACAGGTAAAGTTTGTGACTGAGCAAACCCGCCCCAATCAGAGCGTTTTGAATTGTTTCGCTGTCCACAGCACTCTTCACCGCCCGGTGATCGGAGAAATACGTAGGGATAATGGGCTGAGCTGGACTTACGAACAACTTGCTGTGTGGGTGGTGCTTTCTCACACCTTCCAGTGTATGTCGGTCTTTGGCCATTAAGTTAAACAAAACCGGCACGGATGATTGGTTGCGAAAGTTGCTGATCTGTACACACGTGGCGCGAATCTTGGGCAACAGCGGGTGGGAACTGTGTGGAAATCGACCTACAAATGTTCCCCCACTTGATGCACCCAATAAATAAAGCGGAATACTATGGTTTAAACCTAGAAACTTTGTGTATATATGGTTGATCACCTCCGTTACAGGTTTGTCGTCCAACGCGCTCCAGCATTTGTGTTCTGGGTTGGAAGCGGACACCGCAATGACCATAAGGTTTCGTCGAAGACCTTCCATAACGATACTTCGCTCAATTGGCAATCCTATGCACTTATTGCATCCAGGAGATTTAGGCCACCAGTCTGTAGATGCGTGTGAACAACCATGCGCTAAGAATAGTACCCCACTCGGAACGTTCGAATTTGAAGGCAACTGGTACACATACTCTGAGTTGTTGCTCTCAACATAAGTGCCAAGTAACTTTAATTCCTTTGCTTCGTATTTAAAGCACAGACTTACTACTAGAATGCTGAGGAGAAAAAAATCACGTGAGCTCCACATCCCGTGCTTGATTCAAATTCCGTTAGGGCAATATGAGGGAGTGCTTCAGCGTATTTGCTTCATTTTGGATGACGTAAACAATATCTATTTATACAATCTTATACGCATATTTATGGAACATCCAACTTCAATAGACAAGGGGGTGCTGCCGCTTGGCGTGATCAAATGGCGTCAATAATATGCATCTGCAATATATAATAATGTGAGCATAGGCGCCTTTCAAAGTGAAAATCTTATTGTGGCCACCAAGAAACGCACCACATTGTCGCACAATTAAGTTGTTGTCGAGACCAGTCCAAGAATTGCTCTGAACAGCATTTTGTAGAGCTGCTGATTTTTCTGATTGCTTAAACGATGATGGCTAAAGATCCTCAAGGGAAAATCGTGGAATACGATTCGACCATTTCCCCAGGAAGTCCGGCGCACACATCACAGGAGGAACCTGGCGAGAAGCGCGACGGCGAGATGTCCAGCATTTCTGAGATCCAAAGCTACTTATGCAAGTATAGTACAACTAGCAGTGTGTTTGCTGAACAGTCAATATCAAACCCTGATTACCAGAAAACGCTTTATTGGTGAGTTATCGTGTGTTGCGTTCAGGAAAACGGAATCAGTAGAACTAACAAAAATCTTTCAATTTTCTTTTATTCTGCAGCATCTCGTGCATTTTACAAGCGGAACTGTTCGATGACCTCGCGGAAGCTGCACACTATCCGCCCAGTTTGAACCCGGAGTTAAACATCGTCACGGCATTGCCACCCCACCTTGGAGGTTTGCAGCCCAGAATCCCGGAAGATGTGCTCGCCCGAGAGACGGCAGATGACATGGAATTACGTGTTCAGCTCCTGGCAGGAAATGTGCCCACAGTGGACACCATCTTAAGGTACGACCTGATCTATTTCGTCTTTCCTCTCAACGACAGCCATTCTTATGAAGTGAGGAATGTGTCCTTTTGTTTTTTAGGTTTATCTCCTGGTTACACCAGAGTGCCAAATATTCCGCACAATGCAACATCATCGCGTTTATTTATATCAAGCGCATGATGGACTCGAAGTGCGTCTTGACGATGAACAATTGGCGCGGCATGTGGCTCGGCGCCATCATCCTCGCGCAGAAAGTCTGGGACGACGCATCCCTACGCACCTCTTCGTTCGCATCGATCCTCCCCGGGGTCACCAAGCACGACCTCAAGGCGCTCGAGGTCAAGATCTTCAAGCTGCTGAACTACGGCACCAGCGTGAAGCCCTCCATCTACGCCCGCTTCTACTTCGAGCTGCGCGAGATCTTCAAGACCATTACCGGAGAGCTCGTGCAGAACTCCAATCCGGACAACCGCACCGGCAAGCCTGGCCGGCGCCGCCCGCTCACCATGAAGAACGCGCAGCTGCTGAAGACGAGCTCGGAGGACCCGCGCATCACGCCGCAGTGCAGCAAGCAAACGTCCCCGCGCAGTGGCCGCACGGGCGATCATTCCAGCTACCACTCGAACTTCACCACGGGTACGCAGAGTCGCGCCTCGATGGTGCAGGGTCCTGCGCCTGCCCACTCCGCTGCCGTCTCGGGACCTGTGCCGATCGTGGCGGGAGGCAAGACGACCTGCTGGTTGCCAGCGACCTCGCCGAAAGGCCGTGTGGCCCAGCAGGTCCAGCAGTTCAAGAAAGGCGGCGTCGGGCGCCATGACTGCGTCCGCCAAGCCGCGGCTGACGCCGGCCGCCCCCATGAAGCAGGCGGCCTGTGTGTCGCGCACGGATTCGGGCGCGATGTTTCGATTGCGGGCGACCGTCTCCACGAAAAGCTCGCCCATCGTGTTGATCTCGGCCTGGACACTGTTCAGCGCCTCCTCCGAGAGGGGAAGCTCCGGGCGGAAGTCCGCTTTGTGGCTCCCGTACGTGATGAAGGTCACCGCCACTCCCGACGCCGTCAGCGCCTTGGACAGGTCGACGTGCATCACAATTACGCCGATGGAACCGACGCCACCAGTGCGCGGCACGACGACCCTGTCGGCGGCGCTGGCAATCGCGTATCCCGCCGAATAGGCCGACTCCGTCAGGAGCGCCCATATGGGCTTGTCGCCCCGCAGGCCATAGATGGTGTCGACCAGGTCGAAACAGCCCGCGACCTCGCCACCCGGCGAGTCCACGTCGAGCACAATCGCCTCGACGGCCGGATCCGCGTGAGCGCTCAGGATGCTCTGCCGGATGCCGTCATAGCCCGTCATGCCCGAATAGGGGCGGAGCGAGCCCAGCTTCTGCACCAGCGTGCCATGCACCTTGATGCAGGCGACCGGCGTATCGCCCACCATGTCATAGCCGGCGTCGCGAATCGTCTCGCCGGGTTTGGTCAGGTCGTCGTCATAGTCATCCCAGGCCATCGGGCGCAGGTTCGCTCCGTCCAAACGCATGATCTGGCTGACGCCCAGCCGCTCGGCGAGTGCGGCCATGATGACCTCAGCCTTGTCCTGGCGAATTGCCAGCGGCGTGTTGAACAGCCGCTGGCCCAAGTGCGCAAAACGCATTTATTTTTCCTCCGGTACTTGGACTGCGTCTTTCGAGTCCGCCCCCTGGAGCACTGCGGGAATGGGCAGCCCCAATCGCTCGTAGCGTTCCATTTCGATAGCACGACGGTCGGCCACATCGCGCCAGTCGGTGCCGGAGATCTCGGCGCATTCATCCTCCAGCGAAGACATGCCTCCATCGATCCCGAGCAGCGCGCCTTGGCGCTCCTTGACGATATCCACCAGGCCGCGCCCGGGCCCCATCCACTTAGCTCGCGCATACGCCGCGCGTGCCTCGATGAATTCAGGCGCGTTTCGTGGCATCGGATAGTCATCCACGTCCATGGATTCCTCCAGCCATGCGCAATAGATCGGGTGCGCCTGTCCAGACGCAAAGCCGATCCGTCGGCGGGCGAATGTCTTCCATGCCTCCAGCATCGCGGACCGATAGGCGCTGTAGTTCACCTCGGCCCAGTTCTGGCTGATCTGCTGTGCGGCCAACCCAGTCCCGGCCGAAAAATGCCGCAACATCGCGCTTTCGAACGAGGCGAAATTGCTGCTCGGGCGACTGGAGGCCACCGTGCCGATAGTCTCCCCCGGGTACAGGTGCGTCATGCCGACATCGCCCATGCGGGTTCGGCGCTCTTGGTGGAACTGCGAACGCTCGCGCTGGTACGCGCTGACCTTGTCCGAGCCGGACAGGGCTTCTTCGACCAGATCGGGATCGAACGGGCTTTGGATATAGGCCGCAAAGAACGCGTTGATGATGGCCGCATCCAGTTCGGTGCTGTCGTACTTGATCAGCATCTTGAACCGCTGGATCACCGGCGTCAGAAAGCCAACGCCACGGTGCTGCGACGCCCGATCATGGTCGAAGCTATGCACCACAATCGGACGCCCCCAATCCGTCTCTCGTGGGATACGGTCCCACCGCACGCTTTCGCCCGCGCTGAACCAGTCTCCCTGATGAGCGCGCCGAATGTGATACCAGGTCGGAACGCCGTAACTGTCGACCTCCACGCCTCCGCGTAGCGCCTGCTGATCGAAGTTCTGCTGCGGATTCGAAAGACGGTCCGGGTCCATGATCTGCACGGCCGTTGCATAGCGAGCGCGCCCCACCCCGATGCGCTGCGGCAGCCAATGCAGCATCGAGAGCGAGTCGCCGTCGATGAGGTGATGTCGAAACCCCAGTTGCATCATTTGGGGGAACGACAGCATCCGCTCCGAATCGCAGTAGAAGGCAGGATCGTTCGCCCACGAGCGCCAGTTGGCTTCCACGGCCTGGCCAAATTCATCGGCCCAACGGTGATCGAACGCCTCGATGCCGGTCACAGTCCGCAGCCATCGATAATCGGGCTTCGAAATCGGCCGGAAATCAGGTCCGATGACGTTGTCGACGGTCCGCATCACCGCGGCGGTCGCCCATCCGTCGTTGCGGATCAGGTCACGCGCACGCGCCGCGAGGCGGTCGCGATACATGTTGACTTCACCGTCCGGAGACCAGAGGTATGGTTGCCAATCACGCACGTGGCCGCCGTTCTGGTCGGCGGCGTCATAGGGCGCGTTGCTGCCTGGCGCCAACATTGCCCCGCGACGGCGAACAGCAGGCAACGGCTTTCCGTGCCTGTCGAGGATAGAGATAGAGTTTTCCATCAGCGCATCACGAAGTTGATCTGCCGGCGCGCCCGAGGGGCGATGCCAAGCAGTTGCTGCAGGAGGGCAATTTCGCCCTGGAGCCTGCTCATATCCGCCGCCCTGTAGGTGACCGACTTAGATCCGTCCGACTGCGCGTAGCTGGCCGCTGCAACCTGCTTCCCGGTCAGGAGTTCAAAATAGGCGGCCCTCAGGGCGGCCAGCCGCGCCTGCATTTCCGCCCTGCTCATTCCGTCATAGACGCTCATTGCGTACCTCGTTATGCAAGTTTGCTCACACGCGAGCGCCCTGGCGCAGCCGACTTGACCCGCACGGAGGGACCGCCCTGGGCTGCGCCAGCCTGCGGCGTCGGCGCTACAGAGACTTCGCCCTCAGGCAACGGCGGCGCACCATGCAGAACCTCGGCCAGGTCCTCGACGGTCCGATTCAGCTTCAGACCGAAGTGGATCAATGCACAGAGCGCGGCATAGGCGTATACCCGGCAGTCCAGCGCCTCGTTGGCGCGTCCCGAGGGCAATTCCCAGACGCGGTACTTGTGCCCGCTCGCTTCCTTGACCACGATTCGCTCGGACGTGAGCTGCGCGTAGTAATTCAGATCGCGATCCGCGGGAAAGTGCATAAATCCCGGGCCCGGCGCGTCCTTGTTCAACCGATTCCGGATGGTGTCCTTGGCGGTGTTCACGCCGATGATGGTCGGGCGATAGGTGGCCTTGTTTCGGCGGCTCGGGACCTTCGTCGGCCAGACCGGCGAGCGCTGTCCATTCCGCGCGGATTCCCCCTTGATCGCATAGATTCGACGGCCCAAACGGGCCTTCGCGAAATCGTAGACGCGCTGCGTGTTGTGGCCGCCGGAGTCGATACACGCGGACGAAACGTTAAACGGCCGCCCGTCGTGGCGATACCAAGTCTTCAGCAAGTACGCATCTACGCGTGCCCACAGTTCGGGTGTCTCTGGATCGCCTTCGAACACTTCGTAGTCGATGGACCAGCTTTCCTCGTCTCGCCCCCAGCCGACCAGTTCACACTCCACACGGTCCGGCTGCACGTCCAGGCCGGCAGTCAACACCCCGACACCGAAGGGCACTTGCGCCGCCCAGAGCTCGCCGCGCGATGCCAGCGTTTCCAGATCCAGATCCTTGCCGCTGTGTGCCCGATAGGGCATGCCCATCTGGGTGTTCCACCATGCCTGCTTCAGATCCTCGTCATCCTTTGCCGCCAACCACTTCGTCGCAATGTCCGATGGCTTGTCCTTGCTCCAGGGGGAATAAAGCTTGCTGGCCTGAAAGCCGGCATGCTGGTTGTCCACGGCCCAAGTGCCGCAGTCTGGACACTTCACGCGATACACGGCGTGTCGCTCACTTGCCCACCAGTCCCACACGGCGTCCACCGCCGTAATGCCGCCACTGCCAGGGTCCCTGGCCTCGGCATCGCGCCAGGCGCGGTCGTACATGTCCAGGGGCACGTGACGGCTGCCGCAGCAGTTGAAGGGGCGCGTCTGGTGCCAACGCACGGTGCGCAGCGTCATCAGACGCTCGCCTTCCGACCACCCCAGACCACACGCCTCGCAGAAGATTCGTGCGGTCCTGGGAAAATGCTCCAGCACCACGCCCTTGTCGTCCTTGCGCTTCTTCCAATCGACGTGACGGAAGAAGTCCAGAAACTGGCGATGGCCGCACCCGGGACAGCATACGGAGGCGCGCCGCTGGTCCGAAGACAAGTAGCTTTTCTCGATTCGGCTTTCGTCCTGCACGGTCGGCGAGCAAGCCCGGACCGACAACCAGTTGGCGCCGAAGCTCGCCGTACGCTCTTCCGCGAGCGAGATTGGATCGCCCTCCCGGGTGACAGGGTACTTGTCGACTTCGTCGGCAAGAATCACCCGCACTGGCCGGCGCGCCAGGTTGTCAGGACTGCCGGCGCCCGCCAATGCCAGGAAGCCCCCAGGGAATGACTTGAACAGCAGTGTTTCGTCGGCATTGCGTGTCTTGCTGGATCCCACCAACTCTCGCAGCACCGGCGTCACCCGCACCATGGGGTTGATGCGCTCCTTGCTGAATTGCTCCGCGGCGTCTTCCTTGGGCTGCAGCAGCAGCATCGGGCAGGGATCCAGGTGGGCGAAATACCCGAATATGTTCTCCAGCAACGCGGTCTTCAGCATCTGCGTGCTGACCATGGCCGTGATGACGTGTACGCCAGGTTCCGTCGGTGCGAGCATCGGGCCGCGCGCGACCTCCACAGTGCTGGTCGACCAGTTCCCCGAGGTACTACCGGCCTCCTTCGCCAGCTTCCGATATCGGTCCGCCCATTCCGGCACGCTGATGCGCGGCGGCGGTGTCCCCCCCGGGCGAGCAGCCCGCCACAATGCGGCCTGCTTACCCTGGGCTGAAGTCGGCGGCGGGTTCGCCAAGTTCTGAGATTTGTTTGTGGACATGCGCAGTCAAAGCCTCGGTGACCCGGTCGGCCTCTTCCAGCCCAAGCTCGGCGGCCAGCAGCGGACCAATCTTCGCGGGCCAGTTCAGCCATGCATCGCGCTGCCCCCGAAAGGCTTCGAAAAGTACGGCCTGGGCTACGGCAAGCTCCACCAACGCCCCGGATTTCTGTTCGTATTCCAGCTGCCGCAGTAGCGCCAGCCAGTTCTCCTTTCGACGCAGGGCCTCGGCGTAGTCAACGCCGTCGCCCTCGTTCAATAGCCGGTCGGCAACATCCTCCAGCGAGTCCCCATCCTCAACCGCCGCGTCGCTGGCGCCCTGGGCGTCAACCTTCTTTCGACTCGCCGCTGGCGTCGAGGGCGTTGTCGCAGACTTCGCAGCAGTCGCATTAGCCTGGCGCCATGGAGTTCCGACCAGGGCCGGGTCGATGGTTCCATCCTTCCTCGCCTTCAACCGGCCCTGCGTGATCGCGCGCCGCACCAGCGTGTCGGAGCAGCCTTCACGGCGGGCGAATCCCCGGATAGAAAGACCCTTTTCCGCTTTCGCCACGGTGCGAACACCTCCCAAAGTCCTGTTCGCACCGAATTCCAGGCGCGATTTCTCACGGCGAGAATCCCTGCCAGCCCGCGTGGGCATTGCGTTTCGGCTGATCGCGCGAACATGCCAGTGCGAACCAAAGTGCGAACACCAGTGCAAACAGGTGTTCGCACCCTGAAAATCCCCGAATGCCGCGTGGATACTCGCTTGCGGCGGTTTTGGCGCTCCGGTGCGAACAGGTGCGAACACCTTTCACACCTTGGCGCTGGGCCCAAAACGCGGCGCGCAATGCCCGCGTTGCTTGACCCCCTAAAGGGGACCCATCCGAAAGCCAGATAGCGGCGAGGCAAACACGATCAGGAATACAGGCGACCATGACGGTCATCCACGATGGCAATGGCGGCCCGGATGGCGAGCGTCAAGTCGTCCACCGTCGCAGCCGTAGCCCGCTCACCCCGAAAGGGCTGGGCGGCATGAAGGGCTGCATCCAACTGCTTGGCCGCCAATCTCCGCCAGCGCCGAGCAATACGAACCGATCTGCCGTGGGCAAGGCGCGTCACATCATGCAGCACAGCCTTTCTCGTTCTCTTCATATCCATCTCACCTAGCCGTCTTCAGCGCCTGAGCCAGCGCTGCCTCGAAGTCGCGGGGGAAGTCCCTCTCCACGACCTCGCGCGCCGTTGCGCCGAAGTTCAGCTGCTTCTTGACGGGAAGCGCATCCCCGAAGCGGATCAATAGCTTCAGGCGCCCACCCCGGTTCTGTTGGCTTGCCAGCTGTCCAGTCGTCACGGCCTGGCGCCGCCCACCTGCCTTCACGCCACGCGCCTTCTTGGGCGCAACGCGCTGCCATACCCCGTTTACGGATTGGCCGTTGCGCGTGCGTATCGAGCCTACATAGACATCCGGCTTTGCCTTCATGCGCCCCATAGAGGCACGAGGCAGGTTGCCGTAGCCATTCAGCCTCACCCCCTTGGGATTCAGCAGCGCCCGGCTGTTCAGCTTGTGGACGCCGCCGGTCTCATAGGGCAGCAGGTAGGCGGCCGCGATCTTCTTGATGTAGACCACCGCCACCGGTGACGACTTGCGGGCCTTGCTCACCCCGACAGACTTCTGCGTGAATGGCGTCGGGTTGTCGAAGGTCGTCTTGA
>LNAP01012696.1_pt1 | contig 16779 bp, 16 predicted proteins | sample 602601 | NCBI WGS metagenome assembly LNAP01 (sample SAMN02440304, study PRJNA202911) | soil metagenome | biome: Subtropical and temperate rainforests or woodlands; isolation source: soil samples (1 kg each in a 20% v/v slurry with milli Q water) were... ... | reverse complement strand
TTCAATCACCGTGCCCGCCAGCCATGGCCGCTGGCCACGGTGACTGCGCCATTTGATTTCGTTCGGGTCCAGGCGCAACGAGCGACTGACCTGATGCACCGCCAGCCCCCACTCATAGCCCTGGACGGAAATCACGTATTGCAGGCCCTGCTTGAAGTCCTCGCGGTAGCGGTCGGGCATGACCCAACGGGCCGTGTCCAGCACCTTCAGGTTGCCTGCCTGGCTCGGCAGGATGCCGAGGAACCACTCCGGCTGGCCGAACAGCGACGTCAGTTCATGACCGGACAGTGGATAGATCGAACCCAGGCACACCAGGGGCACTGCCAGGGTCAACCCAGCGACATCGAACAACAGGCATTCGAAGGGCTCGGCCGCCCAGGCCGGACGACCGTTGGTTTCTGCCGGTGGCGGCGTGTTGGCGGGTGGCAGATGGACTTCGACCACGGGTGGTACCAGCACCTGCTGCACTTCGACAGGGACAGGAACCAAAATTTCTGGTTCGTCCATGGCCGGCGGCGCCAAGGCTTGCAGCAAGGGCGCGATAGTCGAGACCGGTGCCAGAACGGGGGCCGGGCTGTCCACCACGGCGACGGGTGCCTGCGCAATCGGCGCTACCACCTTTGAGGTAGCCACTACGGCATCGCGAGCTTGTTCGCCTGGAATTCATCCAGCGCGGCTTCAACCTCGACCACCTCGGGAGGGGCTTCGAAGGGCGGCGCAAGTTCCTCAGTAATGTCTTGCAGCAGGCTGTCCAGATAAGACTGCAGCGCCAGTTGCGGGCGCGATGTGATCTTCAATGGCCGGTTCATGGGCGCGCACCTGTAGGAGCTGCCGCAGGCTGCGATCTTTTAGCGATTTCAGACGCGCCGCAAAGCCAGATCAAAAGATCGCAGCCTGCGGCAGCTCCTACAGGGATCGGTGTCATTTTATGCCACCTGCGCGACGAGTTGGGCCGCCAGCAGATGCTTGAGCAGCGCGCGGTAGGCAACGACGCCACGGCTCTTGCCGTCGAATTGCGAAGGCGTCAGCCCCGCCCGACTGGCATCGCGCAGGCGTGTGTCGACCGGGATGTAGCCCTGCCAGATTTCTTCTGGAAACTTATCGCGCAACACCCGCAGCGTACCGAGGGACGCCTGGGTGCGGCGATCGAACAGGGTCGGCACGATGGTGAACGGCAAGGCCTGCTTGCGCGAACGATTGATCATCGCCAGGGTGTTGACCATGCGCTCCAGGCCTTTGACCGCCAGGTGTTCGGTCTGCACCGGAATCACCAGTTGCTGGCTCGCCGCCAAGGCATTGACCATCAGCACCCCGAGCAGTGGCGGGCTGTCGATCACGGCGTAATCGAAGTCCTGCCATAACTGCGCCAGGCTCTTGGCGATCACCAGGCCCAGGCCACTCTGGCCCGGCGACTGGCGTTCAAGGGTGGCCAGCGCGGTACTCGATGGCAACAGCGAAATGGACTCGTGACTGGTGGGCAGCAACAACTGACCGGGCAGGCCCTGGGGCACGCTGCCTTTATGCAGGAACAAGTCGTAGTTGCTGTGTTCCAGGGTGTCGGGGTCATAACCGAAATAGCTGGTCATGGAGCCGTGGGGGTCGAGGTCGACCACGACCACGCGCTTGCCCGCCTCGGCCAGTAACCCGGCTAGAGCGATGGAGGAAGTGGTTTTACCGACACCACCCTTTTGATTGGCGACTGCCCAGACTCTCATTCGATTGTTCCTCCCGCCCGAACGGATCGACCGGGAATTAGCTCAACGTGTTAATGCGGGTGACGGAGAATTGACGGCGTTCTCTCGTACCGGCGACATGACCTTGGTCGGTGCAGTTTGTGTGCCAGCACGCTTCAACGCGGCATCCGGTTGTGCATTGGCCGCTCCGGTTGCCGTGAGGCTGCGACGTATGTCCAGGTTGCGTGACACCACCAGCACCACGCGACGGTTGCGCGCGCGGCCCTCGGCCGTGGCGTTATTGGCCACTGGCTGGAACTCGCCATACCCCACCGATGCCAAGCGACCAGGGTTTACCCCTTGCATCGCCAGCATGCGCACGATGCTGGCCGAGCGCGCCGAAGACAGTTCCCAGTTGGTGGGATACTGCGCGGTGCGAATCGGTTGGTCGTCGGTGAAGCCCTCGACGTGGATCGGGTTGTCGAACGGCTTCAGGATCGCCGCTACCTTGTCGATGATGTTGAAGGCAATGTCACTGGGCATGGCATCGCCGCTGCCGAACAACAGGCTGGAATTGAGTTCGATCTCGACCCACAACTCGTTGCCGCGCACGGTCATTTGATTGGAGCTGATCAGGTCGCCAAAGGCCGCGCTGATGTCATCGGCAATGCTTTTAAGCGGATCGCTGGCACCCGAGACACCGGCATCGACCTGGTCGCTGTCCTTGACCAATGGCTTGGCCGGAGTCACGGTCTTCGGCCGCTCGTCACCGATGGGGATCGGCTTGAGCGCACGATCGCTATCGGTAAAGACGCCCACCAGCGCCTCGGAAATGACCTTGTACTTGCCTTCGTTGATCGACGAAATCGAGTACATCACCACGAAAAACGCGAAGAGCAAGGTGATGAAGTCGGCGTAGGAAACCAGCCAACGTTCATGATTTACATGTTCATCATGTTGACGACGACGAGCCATAGTCCATTACCCCCATCAATCCATGAAGCCCTGGAGCTTCAACTCGATAGAGCGCGGGTTTTCACCTTCGGCGATCGACAGGATTCCTTCCAGCAACATTTCGCGATAACGCGACTGGCGCAACGCGATGGACTTGAGCTTGGCGGCAATCGGCAGCAACACCAGGTTGGCACTGGCCACGCCATAGATGGTGGCGACGAAGGCCACGGCGATGCCATTGCCCAGCTGCGACGGATCGCCCAGGTTGCCCATGACGTGAATCAGGCCCATCACCGCACCGATGATGCCGATGGTCGGCGCATAACCGCCCATGCTTTCGAAGACCTTGGCGGCTTCGATGTCGCGGCTTTCCTGGGTGTAGAAGTCCACCTCCAGAATGCTGCGGATCGCTTCCGGCTCGGCGCCATCGACCAACAACTGCAGGCCTTTGCGCGAGTAGTTGTCGGGTTCGGCATCGGCCACCCCTTCCAGCCCGAGCAGGCCTTCCTTGCGGGCGGTCAGGCTCCAGTTGACGACGCGATCGATGCCACCGGCCAGGTCGACCCGCGGAGGAAACAGGATCCACGCCAGAATTTGCATGGCCCGCTTGAAGGCGCTCATGGGCGATTGCAACAACGCCGCGCCAATGGTCCCGCCCAGCACGATCAACGCGGCCGGTCCGTTGGCCAGCGCACCGATATGCCCGCCTTCGAGGTAGTTGCCGCCAATGATGGCGACGAACGCCATGATGATGCCGATGAGACTTAAAACGTCCATCAGACGCAGGCCTCGACGATGTGCCGGCCGATGTCGTCCAGCGCATACACTGCGTCGGCCAGTTCGGCCTTGACGATGGCCATGGGCATGCCATAGATCACGCAGCTGGCTTCATCCTGGGCCCAGATCGAACTGCCGCTCTGCTTGAGCAGGCGCGCGCCTTCGCGACCGTCCGCGCCCATGCCGGTCAGTACCACCGCCAGAACTTTGTCGCCATAGGACTTGGCCGCCGAACCGAAGGTGATGTCCACGCACGGCTTGTAGTTCAAGCGCTCGTCGCCCGGGAGGATTTTCACCGCTCCCCGGCCGTCGATCATCATTTGCTTGCCACCAGGCGCCAACAACGCCAGGCCCGGACGCAGGATGTCGCCGTCCTCGGCTTCCTTGACGCTGATCCGGCAAAGCTTGTCCAGGCGTTCGGCGAACGCCTTGGTAAAGGCCGCCGGCATGTGCTGGACCAGCACGATCGGTGCGGGGAAGTTGGCTGGCAGCTGGGTCAATACCCGCTGCAAGGCCACCGGGCCGCCGGTGGACGTGCCGATAGCCAGCAACTTGTAGGCTTTGCGTTTCGGCGCTGGCGACGACGGAGCCTGCGCAGGTGCACGGGCCGGGATCGGTGCGGGAGACGGGCGCACAAGCGCGCTGCTGCCATAACCGATGCTGCTCGATGGCGTTGGAGTTGGCGTTGGCACTGGAGTCGGTGCTACCACCGGCGCCGGCGCACTGTAGCTGCTGACACGACGATTACTGCGCGAGATGCTGAGAATCTTCTCGCACAGCAGTTGCTTGACCTTCTCGGGGTTGCGCGAGATGTCTTCGAAGTTCTTCGGCAGGAAGTCCACCGCGCCGGCATCCAGCGCGTCCAGGGTGACCCGGGCGCCTTCGTGGGTCAGCGACGAAAACATCAGGACCGGGGTCGGGCAGCGCTGCATGATATGCCGTACCGCGGTGATGCCGTCCATCATCGGCATCTCGTAGTCCATGGTGATCACGTCCGGCTTGAGGGCCAACGCCTGATCAATCGCCTCTTTGCCGTTGGTCGCCGTGCCGACGACCTGGATATTCGGATCCGCGGAAAGAATTTCCGAGACGCGGCGGCGGAAAAAACCCGAATCGTCCACCACCAGGACCTTGACTGCCATAAACACTCCATTAGACGCAGCGAGGCGTCAGTCGCCACCGCTGCGCCAGAATCAAATACGCCGTGCGGCGTAACGCTTGAGCATGCTCGGAACATCGAGAATCAGCGCGATGCGGCCGTCACCGGTAATGGTGGCGCCCGACATGCCCGGGGTTCCCTGGAGCATTTTGCCCAATGGCTTGATGACCACTTCTTCCTGGCCCACCAACTGGTCGACGACAAAGCCGATCCGCTGGGTGCCCACCGAAAGGATCACCACATGGCCTTCGCGCTGCTCTTCGTGAGCGGCGGAGCTGACCAGCCAGCGCTTGAGGTAGAACAACGGCAGTGCCTTGTCCCGCACGATCACCACTTCCTGGCCGTCCACCACGTTGGTGCGCGACAGGTCGAGGTGGAAAATCTCGTTGACGTTCACCAGCGGGAAGGCGAACGCCTGGTTGCCGAGCATGACCATGAGGGTTGGCATGATCGCCAGGGTCAGCGGCACCTTGATGACGATCTTCGATCCCTGGCCCTTGGCCGAGTAGATGTTGATCGAACCGTTGAGCTGGGAGATCTTGGTTTTCACCACGTCCATGCCCACGCCACGACCCGACACGTCGGAGATCTCGGTCTTGGTCGAGAAGCCCGGGGCGAAGATCAGGTTGTAGCACTCGGTATCGCTCAGGCGGTCGGCCGCGTCCTTGTCCATCACACCGCGTTTTACCGCGATGGCACGCAGGACGTTGGGGTCCATGCCTTTGCCATCATCGGAAATCGACAACAGGATGTGATCGCCTTCCTGCTCGGCCGCCAGGATCACCTTGCCGCCACGGGCCTTGCCCGACGCTTCGCGCTCTTCCGGCGATTCGATGCCGTGGTCGACCGCGTTGCGCACCAGGTGGACCAGCGGGTCGGCCAGGGCTTCGACCAGGTTCTTGTCGAGGTCGGTGTCTTCGCCGACCAGTTCCAGGTTGATCTCTTTCTTGAGCTGGCGCGCCAGGTCGCGAACCAGGCGCGGGAAGCGTCCGAACACTTTCTTGATCGGCTGCATCCGGGTCTTCATGACCGCCGTCTGCAGGTCGGCCGTGACCACGTCGAGGTTCGACACGGCCTTGGACATGGCTTCGTCGGCACTGTTGGCGCCCAGGCGCACCAGGCGGTTACGCACCAGCACCAACTCGCCGACCATGTTCATGATCTCGTCGAGCCGTGCGGTATCGACCCGCACGGTGGTCTCGGCTTCACTGGCCGGTTTTTCCGCAGGCGGCGCGGCCGGAGTTCGGGCCGCGACTGGTGCTGCGGCTGCCGGCGCTTTGGCTTGCGGTTCGGGCGCCTTGGCAACGGGCTTGGGTGCGACAACCTTGGCGGTCGATGCCGCCACGGAGGCGTTCGAGCTGCTGGCCGTTGTCGCGGTGCCGACTTCGCTGAACTTGCCTTTGCCGTGCAATTCGTCGAGCAGTGCCTCGAATTCATGATCGCTGATCAGATCACTGCCGGCCGCCGCTGCAGTTGGCGCTGCCGGTGCTGGCACAGAGGCAATGGCCGACTCCAGCGCCTCGACGGCAAAGTTGCCTTTGCCATGCAGCTGGTCGAGCAAGGCCTCGAATTCTTCGTCGGTGATGTCGGCGCTATCGCCCGCCTCTTTCGCCGCTGACGGCTCTGGCGGCGCGGCGGGTGCCGGGGCCACTGCATCGACGGCGAACTTGCCCTTGCCGTGCAGTTGATCGAGCAACGACTCGAACTCGGCGTCGGTGATTTCGTCGCTGGCAGGCACTTCGCTGGCGGGTGCGGGAACAACTGCCGGCGCCTCGGCCTGGGCCTTCACGGCGTTCAGCGAGTCCAGCAATTGTTCGAATTCGTTATCGGTGATATCGCCTGAATCGGCGGCAACCACAGGCGCTTCGACCTCTGGAGCAACAGGCGCAGCAGCCACTTCGTCAGCCGATTGCGGCTCGGCCAGACGCGCCAGTGCCGCCAGCAGCTCAGGTGTTGCAGCCGTGACCGGACTACGCTCGCGCACTTCGCTGAACATGCCGTTCACCGCATCCAGCGCTTCGAGGACCACGTCCATCAATTCCGAGTCGACGCGACGTTCGCCCTTGCGCAGGATGTCGAACACGTTCTCGGCGATGTGGCAGCACTCCACCAGCTCGTTGAGCTGGAGGAAGCCGGCGCCCCCTTTTACAGTGTGAAAACCGCGAAAAATTTCCGCATCATCCGGACGGCTTTCCAGCTCGACCAGTTGCTCGGACAGTTGCTCTAGAATCTCGCCGGCCTCAACCAGGAAATCCTGAAGGATCTCTTCATCGGCGCCGAAGCTCATTAAGGGGGTGCTCCTACAGGTCTAAAAACCCAAAAAACCTGAATTTTAAAAACCCAGGCTGGATAGCAAATCGTCCACATCGTCCTGACCGGACATAACGTCTTCTCTTTTATCGGCATGAATCTGCGGACCTTCACCCTTGGAGAGATGTTTTTGTGGATCTTTTTCTGCAAGCATTGCCGCACGGTCATGTTCGATGCCCGCAAAGCGGTCCACCTGACTGGCCATCAGCACGAGCTTGAGCAGGTTGCTTTCCACTTCGGTGACCAGTTGGGTCACACGCTTGATCACCTGGCCGGTGAGGTCCTGGTAATCCTGGGCGAGCAGAATGTCGTTGAGGTTGCTGGACACAGCGCGATTGTCTGCGCTGCTGCGCGCCAGGAAACCGTCGACGCGCCGGGCCAGCTCACGAAACTCTTCGGCCCCGACTTCGCGCCGCATGAACCGTCCCCAGTCGGCGCTCAAGCCCTGCGCCTCTTCAGCCAGGCCGTTGACCAATGGCGTGGCGTTTTCCACCAGGTCCATGGTGCGGTTGGCGGCGGCTTCCGTCAGTTTGACCACATACCCCAGGCGCTCGGTGGCGTCGGTGATCTGTGACACTTCCTCGGCTTGCGGCATGTGCGGGTCAATCTGGAAATTGACGATCGCGCTATGCAGCTCGCGGGTGAGCTTGCCCACTTCCTGATACAGGCCACGGTCACGGGTCTGGTTGAGCTCATGGATCAATTGCACAGCATCGCCGAACCTGCCCTTTTCAAGGCTCGCGACCAATTCAACGGCGTGTTTTTTCAGGGTCGATTCAAAATCGCCCTGGGATGACTCGTTATGCTCCATAGCTCCCCCGTGGCGCAGTTCAACCGATGCGTTCGAAAATCTTCTCGATTTTTTCTTTCAACGCCTGGGCCGTGAAGGGTTTGACCACATAGCCATTTACGCCGGCCTGGGCCGCTTCGATGATCTGCTCGCGCTTGGCTTCGGCAGTCACCATCAGCACTGGCAGGTGCTTGAGTTTTTCATCGGCGCGCACGTGACGCAGCAGATCGATACCGGTCATGCCAGGCATGTTCCAGTCCGTCACCAGAAAGTCGATGCTCCCGCTGTTGAGTACCGGAATGGCGGTAGTGCCATCGTCGGCCTCGACCGTGTTGGTGAACCCAAGGTCACGCAACAGGTTCTTGATGATCCGCCGCATCGTTGAGAAGTCATCAACGATGAGGATTTTCATGTTCTTGTCCAATTCGACCTCCAAGCAGACTAAAACGCGCCCAGCACCTGGACACGCCATTTCTATCAATCTGGCAAAACACTCGATGACTGTTTGGGATACAACGGATCGAGACCGGCGCGGTTCATCACCCCACCAGCCGCGTCGCAGTGCCCCCACACTGCCTTCAGCGCGCTCGCCACTCTCCCAGACGCCCCCGCAAACGGGCCGCGCACTGGCTGTGTAACTGGCTGACCCGGGATTCGCTGACCCCCAGGACCTCGCCGATTTCCTTGAGATTCAATTCTTCGTCGTAGTACAACGCCAACACCAATCGCTCGCGCTCCGGCAAGTTGGCGATCGCGTCCGCCAGCGCCGCCTGGAAGCGTTCATCTTCCAGATCGCGAGACGGTTCCAGATGCGCACTGGCGCCATCCTCGTGCAGCCCTTCGTGTTCGCCGTCCTGCAACAGGTCGTCGAAACTGAACAGCCGACTGCCCAGGGTGTCGTTCAAAATCCCGTAGTAATCGTCAAGACTCAATTGGAGTTCGGCCGCAACTTCGTGATCTTTAGCGTCACGCCCGGTTTTAGCTTCAATCGAGCGAATCGCGTCGCTGACCATCCGCGTATTGCGGTGGACCGAACGAGGCGCCCAGTCGCCCTTGCGCACTTCATCGAGCATGGCGCCGCGGATGCGGATGCCCGCGTAGGTTTCGAAACTCGCGCCTTTGCTGGCGTCGTATTTGGTCGAGACTTCCAGCAGGCCGATCATCCCGGCCTGGATCAGGTCTTCGACCTGGACACTGGCCGGCAGTCGTGCCAGCAAGTGATAGGCAATGCGTTTAACCAGCGGCGCGTAACGCTCGATCAGCTCGTACTGCGCGTCACGCGCCGATGCCTTGTAGAGGTTGTAACCGCTTGCGGTCATAGCACGGGTCCTGCCGTCTGTTGCACGAGGCGCTCGACGAAGAATTCCAGGTGCCCACGCGGGTTGGCGGGCAGTGGCCAGGTATCGACCTTCTGCGCGATCGCCTTGAATGCCAGCGAGCACTTGGAGCGCGGGAAGGCCTCGTAGACGGCGCGCTGCTTCTGCACGGCCTTGCGCACGCTTTCGTCGTACGGCACCGCACCGACATATTGCAAGGCGACGTCGAGGAAGCGGTCGGTGACCTTGGTCAACTTGGCGAACAGGTTGCGCCCTTCCTGGGGGCTCTGCGCCATGTTGGCCAGCACCCGGAAACGGTTCATGCCGTAATCGCGGTTGAGCAATTTGATCAACGCGTAGGCGTCAGTGATCGAGGTCGGCTCGTCGCAGACCACCAGCAACACTTCCTGGGCCGCGCGCACGAAGCTGACCACCGACTCGCCAATGCCCGCAGCGGTGTCGATCACCAGCACGTCGAGATTGTCGCCAATGTCGCTGAAGGCCTGGATCAGGCCGGCGTGCTGCGCCGGGCTCAAGTGAACCATGCTCTGGGTGCCGGACGCCGCCGGAACGATGCGGATGCCGCCGGGCCCCTGCAACAGCACGTCGCGCAATTCACAGCGGCCTTCAATCACGTCGGCCAGGGTACGTTTGGGTGTCAGCCCCAACAGAACGTCGACATTCGCCAGCCCAAGGTCAGCGTCCAGCAGCATTACGCGCCGGCCAAGCTCAGCCAAAGCCAGGGACAAGTTCACTGACACGTTAGTTTTGCCGACGCCACCTTTGCCGCCGGTCACCGCGATCACCTGTACAGGATGCATGCTGCCCATGTTATTTCTTTACCTTGTTCTGCATAGACGGGGCCACATAACTGGCTGCGCGTTCACAATCGGAACAATGCATGGCAGGCCATCGATGTAGGGTATAAAAACTATTCATTGTTACCTCAGCCAACCTGCTTGGTCGGACTGTGGTAGATATCAGCGAACATGTCAGCCATGGCCTCTTCGCTGGGTTCTTCCTGCATTTGCACGCTGACGGCCCGACTGACCAGTTGATGACGACGCGGCAGATGCAGATCATCTGGAATCCGCGGGCCATCGGTCAGGTAGGCCACCGGCAATTCATGGCTGATGGCCAGACTCAACACTTCGCCCAGACTTGCCGTTTCATCCAGTTTAGTCAGGATGCAGCCAGCAAGCCCGCAACGCTTGTAACTGTGATAAGCAGCGGTTAGAACCTGTTTCTGGCTGGTGGTTGCCAGGACCAGGTAATTTTTTGACTTGATGCCTCGACCGGCCAGGCTTTCGAGCTGCATGCGCAGGGCCGGGTCGCTGGCTTGCAGGCCGGCGGTATCGATCAGCACCACGCGCTTGCGCAACAAAGGGTCCAGCGCCTGGACCAATGACTGGTTCGGATCGACGTGGGTCACCGGCACATTGAGAATCCGCCCGAGGGTCTTGAGTTGCTCCTGGGCACCGATGCGAAAGCTGTCCATGCTCACCAGGGCAATGTTCTGCGCGCCGTACTTGAGCACGTAACGGGCCGCCAGCTTGGCCAGGGTGGTGGTCTTGCCCATGCCGGCCGGGCCGACCATGGCAATCACGCCGCCCTCTTCCAGCGGTTCCATTTCCGGCGTGACAATCATCCGCGCCAGGTGCGCCAGCAACATGCGCCAGGCCTGACGGGGTTCTTCAATTTCGCTGACCAGCGCCAGCAGGTCCCGCGACAACGGGCCGGACAGGCCAATGCGCTGCAGGCGACGCCACAGGTTCGCCTGGTCCGGGCGGCTGCCCTGCAGCTGGTTCCAGGCGAGGGAACCGAGTTGTACTTCCATCAGTTCGCGCAGGCTGTTGAGTTCCGAACGCATCGAGTCGAAGACCCGCGTATCGATAGTCGCCGCCGGGGCCGGTGTCGGCGCGGGACGGCGCGGCTCGGCCAGGGTCGGTTCGATCAGCGGCTCGGCAGCCGTCAGCGGCAGGCCGGCAAACAACTGGCGATTAGTGCTCTTGTCGCTATCGCCTTCGCCGTCGCCTCGCAGGCTCAATTCGGCCTGGGCGTTGACGATGCGCGACTGGGTCTTGCGCAGCTCGTCCTCGAGTTCCATGTTCGGAACGCGCGGGGCCAGCGCCGACAGTTGGTAATCCAGGGCAGCCGTAATCTCGACGCCACCGGCGATGCGGCGGTTGCCAATGATCGCGGCATCGGCGCCCAGCTCATCGCGAACCAGCTTCATGGCCTGACGCATATCGGCGGCGAAGAAACGCTTAACTTGCATGAATCACTACCTCAGCCGTTGGGCCCTACTGTCGCAACGATGGTCACTTGCTTGTTGTCAGGAATTTCCTGATAAGCCAACACATGCAAACCCGGGACTGCGAGCCGGCCAAATCGCGAGAGCATCGCGCGAACCGGACCGGCCACCAGCAGAATCACCGGTTGACCTTGCATCTCCTGCCGCTGCGCCGCATCGATCAACGAGCGCTGCAGCTTCTCAGCCATGCTTGGCTCCAGCAAAACACCCTCTTCAGAGCCTTGTCCTGCCTTCTGCAGACTATTGAGCAATATTTGTTCCAACCTGGGTTCCAGTGTGATCACTGGCAGCTCGGAGTCAGTGCCTACAATGCTTTGCACGATTGCGCGGGATACGCCGACACGCACCGCGGCGACCAGCGCGGCGGTATCTTGACTCTTGTTGGCATTGTTCGCGATGGCTTCGGCAATGCTACGAATGTCGCGTACCGGTACCTGCTCGGCCAATAGCGCTTGCAAGACCTTGAGCAATTGCGACAGTGACAGCACGCCCGGCACCAGCTCTTCGGCCAGCTTCGGCGAGTTTTTCGCCAGCAATTGCATGAGTTGCTGGACTTCTTCGTGGCCGATCAGCTCGCTGGAGTGCTTGTACAGGATCTGGTTCAAGTGCGTGGCCACCACGGTACTGGCATCGACTACGGTGTAGCCTAGCGATTGCGCCTGGGCGCGCTGGCTGATTTCGATCCACACCGCCTCCAGTCCAAAAGCCGGATCTTTGGCGGTAATGCCATTGAGCGTGCCGTAGACCTGCCCCGGGTTGATCGCCAGTTCGCGGTCCGGGTAAATCTCCGCCTCGGCCAGGATCACCCCCATCAGGGTAAGGCGATAGGCACTCGGAGCCAGGTCGAGGTTATCGCGGATGTGAACCGTGGGCATCAGGAAGCCCAGGTCCTGGGACAGCTTTTTGCGCACGCCCTTGATCCGCGCCAGCAATTGCCCGCCCTGGTTGCGGTCCACCAACGGAATCAGGCGATAGCCCACTTCCAGGCCGATCATGTCGATCGGCGTCACGTCATCCCAACCCAGCTCCTTGGTTTCCTGGGCGCGGGCCGGCGATGGCAACAGTTCCTGCTGACGCTTGACCTCTTGCAGGGCCTGCACCTTGGCGCTGTTCTGCTTTTTCCAGAACAGGTACGCACCACCTGCAGCCAGCGCGGCCATGGACAGGAAGGAAACCCGGCACCAGCCCCATCACCGCCATCAAGCCCGCCGACACCGCCAACGCCTTGGGCGAGGCGAACATCTGCCGATTGATCTGCTTGCCCATGTCTTCAGAGCCCGAAGCACGGGTCACCATGATCGCCGCCGCTGTAGATAACAACAGTGATGGCAATTGCGCCACCAAACCGTCACCGATGGTCAACAGGGCGTAAACCTTGCCGGCATCGGCGAAGGTCATGTTGTGCTGGAAGATACCGACCGCCATGCCGCCGATCAGGTTGATGAACAGAATCAACAGGCCGGCGATGGCGTCACCGCGCACGAACTTGCTGGCACCGTCCATCGAGCCATAGAACTCGGCTTCCTGCGCCACTTCCGAACGCCGTGCCTTGGCCTGGTTCTGATCGATCAGGCCGGCGTTGAGGTCGGCGTCGATAGCCATTTGCTTGCCGGGCATCGCATCGAGGGTGAACCGCGCACTCACCTCGGAAATACGCCCGGCGCCTTTGGTCACCACGACGAAGTTGATGATCATCAGGATCGCGAACACCACGATACCGACCACGTAGTTACCGCCGATCACCACCTCGCCGAAGGCCTGGATCACCTTGCCCGCGGCGGCGTGACCGTCCTGGCCGTGGAGCATCACCACCCGTGTGGAGGCCACGTTCAGCGCCAGGCGCAACAGGGTCGCCACCAGCAGGATGGTCGGGAATACCGCGAAATCCAGCGGCCGCAAGGCATACACGCAGACCAGCAGGACGACGATCGACAGGGCGATGTTGAAGGTGAAGAACACATCCAGCAGGAACGGCGGCACCGGCAGCATCATCATGGCCAGCATGACCAGCAGCAACAGCGGCACACCCAGGTTCCCCCGACTGAGGTCAGCCAGGTTAGTGCGAGCCGTACTGATTAACTGAGAGCGATCCACCGGTATTCCCCGTTCCCTTGAAGCAAACTTTTGACGCCTGGAGGCGGCGCAGGGCGGGTATTGCAAGAAGCCTTCCAACTTTGGCCCGGAAGGAAAACTGATTTATGGCGTTGCGCCATCAGTCGTCATAAAAGGCGCTTTCAGCGCCATCGCGAGCAAGCTCGCTCCTACAGGCCGGGCGTGAATTCTGTAGGAGCGAGCTTGCTCGCGATAACGTCGGCACAGCCAAACGCCGACCTCAGGAATCGCGCCGCAAATCCGGCGGAATCGGCAGGTCCTTGAGCGGATCGGGACGCTTGCCCTTGCCCGCCCGGTGCTGGCGAATCTGATAGACATACGCCAGCACCTGGGCCACCGCCAGATAAAGCCCGGCGGGGATTTCCTGCTCCAGCTCAGTGGAGTAGTAGATCGAACGCGCCAGCGCCGGCGACTCCAGCAGCAGCACTTCGTTGGCCACGGCGATCTCGCGGATCTTCAGCGCCAGGAAATCGCTGCCCTTGGCCAGCAACACCGGCGCCCCGCCCTTCTCGGCGTCGTACTTGAGCGCCACGGCGTAGTGGGTCGGGTTGGTGATGACCACGTCCGCCTCGGGAATCGCCGCCATCATTCGCCGTTGCGACATCTCGCGCTGGACCTGGCGAATCCGCTGCTTGACCTCCGGACGCCCTTCCTGGTCCTTGTGCTCGTCCCGCACTTCCTGCTTGGTCATCAGCAGTTTCTTGTAGCTCTGGTACAGCTGCACCGGCACGTCCACCGCGGCGATCAGGATCAGCCCGCAGGCCATCCACAAGGTACTCCAGGCCACCACTTGCACGCTGTGGATGATCGCCTGCTCTAGCGGCTCGTGGGCGATCCGCAGCAGGTCGTCGATATCCGAGCGCAGCACCGACAAGGCCACGATCAGGATCACCACGAACTTGGCGAAGGCCTTGAGCAGCTCGATCAGCGAGGTCGGCGACACCATGCGCTTCATGCCGCTGAGCGGGTTCATGCGACTGAACTTGGGCGCCAGGCTCTTGGTTGAAAACAGCCAGCCGCCCAGGGAGATAGGGCCGATGAGCGCCGCCAGCACCAGGGGCAGCAGGATCGGCATCGCGGCGATAATCGCGATCTTGCCCGAATGCAGCAGGTACAGGCCCATGGCGCCTGGACTGAGCAACACCTCGCGCGGCAGGGAGAAGTTCAGGCGCATGATTTCCAGCAGGTCCTGCGCCACCCCCGCGCCGTAGATCAGCAGGCCGGCGGCCCCGATCATGGTGATTGCCAGGGTGTTGAGCTCTTTGGAGCGGGCGATCTCACCCTTTTCCCGGGAGTCCTTTTTACGTTTCTCCGTGGGGTCTTCTGTCTTGTCCTGACCGCTCTCGCTCTCAGCCATGGTTCACCGCGCCTGCGCCAGGTTGCGCAGCAACTGCAGGGCCTCGACGGCCAGCGGTTGGTACTGGTTGAGAATGTCGCCCAGGCTGACCCAGAAAATCACCAGGCCCAGCACCAGGGTCAGCGGAAAACCGATGGAGAAGATGTTCAGCTGCGGCGCCGCGCGGGTCATCACGCCAAAGGCGATGTTCACCACCAGCAGCGCGGTGATCGCCGGCAATACCAGCAACAGCGCAGCGCCCAACACCCAGCCGAGCTTGCCGGCGATTTCCCAGAAATGGTTGACCAGCAGCGCGCTGCCCACCGGCAAGGTGGTGAAGCTTTCGGTCAGCACCTCGAAGACCACCAGATGACCGTTCATGCCGAGGAACAGCAAGGTCACCAGCATGGTCAGGAACTGCCCGATCACTGCCGCCGAAACGCCGTTGGTGGGGTCGACCATGGACGCGAAGCCCATGCCCATCTGCGTCGAAATGATCTGCCCGGCGATCACGAAAGCCTGGAAGAACAACTGCAAGGAAAAGCCGAACAAGGCGCCGATGATGATCTGCTCGGCGATCAGCAGCAGCCCGCTGAGATCCAGCGCATTGACCGCCGGCATGGGCGGCAGGCCCGGCACCAGCACGACCGTGATGGCCAGGGTGAAATACAGGCGGATACGGGTCGGCACCAGGGTCGTACCGAAGACCGGCATGGTCATCAACACGGCGCCGATACGAAACAGCGGCAGCATGAAGCTCGCGACCCAGGTGCTGATCTGCGTATCGGTAAGCGCCAGCAGAGACATGGCTTAGCCGATCAACTGCGGAATACTGCCGTACAGCTGCAGGATGTATTCCATGAAGGTTTGCACCAGCCAGGGACCGGCGACGATCAGCGTCACCAGCATCACCAGCAGGCGCGGCAGGAAGCTCAGGGTCTGTTCGTTGATCTGGGTGGCGGCCTGGAACATCGCCACCAGCAGGCCCACCAGCAGGCTGGGAATCACCAGGATGGCGACCATCATGGTGGTCAGCCAGAGCGCTTCGCGAAACAGGTCTACTGCGACTTCAGGCGTCATAGCGCGTCACCCGCCAACAAGGTTCTAAACACCACCGAAACTGCCCGCCAGGGTACCGATGATCAGGGCCCAGCCATCCACCAGCACGAACAGCATGATCTTGAACGGCAGGGAAATGATCAGCGGCGACAGCATCATCATGCCCATGGCCATCAGCACACTGGCAACCACCAGGTCGATGATCAGGAACGGAATGAAGATCATGAAGCCGATCTGGAACGCGGTCTTCAGCTCCGAGGTGACGAAGGCCGGCACCAGGATCGTCAGCGGCGCCTGGTCCGGTGTCGCGATGTCGGTGCGCTTGGACAGGCGCATGAACAGCTCCAGGTCACTGCTGCGGGTCTGGGCCAGCATGAAGTCCTTGATCGGCACCTGGGCCTTGGCCACCGCGTCCTGGGCGTTGAGTTTCTCCGCCAGGTACGGCTGCAGGGCATCCTGGTTCACCCGGTCGAACACCGGGGCCATGATGAACATCGTCAGGAACAGCGCCATGCCGGTGAGGATCTGGTTCGACGGCGTCTGCTGCAGGCCCAGGGCCTGACGCAGGATCGAGAACACGATGATGATCCGGGTGAAGCTGGTCATCAGCATGACGAACGCCGGAATGAAGCTCAGCGCGGTCATGATCAGCAGGATCTGCAGGCTGACCGAGTATTCCTGCTGGCCGTCGGCATTGGTGCCGAGGGTGATCGCCGGGATCGACAACGGGTCGGCCGCCAGTGCCAGCGGCGCCGCCAGCATCAGGGCCAACGTCAAGAGGAGGCGCAACGGCATTACTTCTTATCCTTCTGATCCTTGCCCAGCAGCTCCATCAGGCGCTGGGCAAACTCCGGAGTCGCCTGCTCGGTGCTCGGCACCTGCACCGGCTCCTTGAGCACATGCAACGCCGTGATGGTGCCCGGCGTCAGGCCGAGCAGAATCTGTTCGTTGCCGACCTGCACCAGCACCAGCCGGTCCC
>LNAP01007554.1_pt1 | contig 16779 bp, 16 predicted proteins | sample 602601 | NCBI WGS metagenome assembly LNAP01 (sample SAMN02440304, study PRJNA202911) | soil metagenome | biome: Subtropical and temperate rainforests or woodlands; isolation source: soil samples (1 kg each in a 20% v/v slurry with milli Q water) were... ... | reverse complement strand
GGGCTTCAAGTCCGGCCACGCACTGAACAACCAGCTGCTGCGCAAGTTGATTGAGCAGACAGATGCCTGGGAAGTCGTGACGTTCGAAGACGCCAGCACCGCACCGATCTCTTACATGCGCCCTGTAGCGGCCGTGTAAGTAAAAAACCTCTCTAGTTTTTTAAAGGCTGCCTTCGGGTGGCCTTTTTTTATGTGTGCGAATGTTCATCGCCATCCACTACAAGGCTACTACCCGATTGCGCCCGGTCTCCTTGGCTTGATACAACGCTTTGTCCGCGGCGAACATCAGCACCTCCAGGTTGATGTCGGAGCAGGCGTTCCAGGTGCTGATGCCAATGCTCACGGTAATTGGCGAGTCGGTCCCGTCGATCGGCGGTAGCTGCTCGACGGCCTCTCGAATGCGCTCGGCGATCTGTTGCGCGCCCGCCATATCGGTTTCCGGCAGGACCACCGAAAACTCCTCGCCTCCGTAGCGCGCGACCAGGTCGGCAGGCCGCCTTACGTGGGTGCGCAACACATTGGCCACTGCGCGCAAGGCCTCATCGCCGGCTTGATGGCCGTGACGATCGTTGAAGGCCTTGAAGTGATCGGCGTCGATCATCAGCAGCGACAATGGCTTGCCGGAACGCTGGGCGCGAAACCACTCATGACGCAACGTCTGGTCCAGCGTGCGGCGGTTCGCCAGACCGGTCAAGGCGTCGGTGGCGGCCAGTTGCGCCAGTTCCAGTTCGGCATGGTGGCGCAGGCGCAGTTCGCGGCAGAGCAACCAGGTCAGCCACAGCAGGCACGCACACAGCGCAATCGTGGCCAGGCTGACCACCAGCGCCGTGCGTTGCCACGAAGCAAACACTTCCGCGCCCGACAGCGCCACGATGACAATCAGCGGCAGATTGCCAACCTGGGAAAAGGTGTAGAGCCGTTGATCCTGGTAGCGACTCGAGACACTGCTGAAGCTGCCGTTGCCTTCCTTGACGATGCGCTGGAAGTTGGGGCGACTGCTGAAGTCCGAGCCGGTCAGGTCTTCGCCCAGGCGAGGGACTTGGGCTAGGAGAATTCCATCCTTGTTGATCAGGCTGATCGAGCTGTCAGGACCGATGTTCAGGCTGTTGAACAGCTGTTCGAAGTAGCTCAGGCGCATGGCCGCTTCGGCGACTCCAAGGAACTCGCCCTGGGCGCCACTGATCCGGCGGCTGAAGCTGATGCGCCATTCGTTGTTGGCCAACCGGGACCGAAAAGGACGGCTGATGAACATGCCCGGGTCGCTGTTGTTCACGTGGGACTGGAAGTACTCGCGGTCGGCAAAGTTACCTTTCCTCGGTTCTCGCGAAGCCGAGTCGGCGACTACGTTGCCCTGCTGGTCGAGCAACAGGATGTCACCCTTGTACGGTGCCGCGGTGGCGCGATCGAACAAGGCCAGGTGACGGATCTGCGGGGAAACGTGCATGAGGTCTTCACGACGCGAGGCCGCGATCAAGCCGAGCAAGGAGACGTCATAGAGCTCGATGTTGCGCAGGACGTCGGCTTCGATCAATTGCACAATGTTGGCCGCGGAGCGACTGGCTGACAGTTCGGCATTGGCGCGTTCACGCACCAGCAGGAACGCCACGATGCCGAGGATGGCAATCACCATCAAGACGCTGCCGACAATCACCAATCGCTCGGAACGCGTGGAGGGGGTTGTGGGGTGAAATGTCGCGCTGCGCTCGCTCATGGTTCTGGCTTCTGCTGTCTAGGCGTCGGGAACATTCTTTTACAAGAATCGGGCAGCGTCCCGGACACCCGTCATATCCACCGCCTCCCTGCGCACTCCGGATAAAAAAAGGCCAGCAAAACGTGCCGGCCTTTTGTTTACTGAAGCTTAGAAGACATTGAGCGGGTAGTCGAAAATCACCCGGTATTCGTCAGTGTCCTGATCCAGTGCGCCATAACCGTTGCCACCCCGGTTCGTTGCCCATTGCAGGCGTAGGGCAAGGTTTTTCGCCTGGCCAGCCTGGACCACGTACTTGAGTTCGATGTCGCGCTCCCAGTGCCTGGCGTTTTTGCCGTCGGCGCTATACCAAGCGCTGTACCCTGGGCTGTCTGGATCGACTTTGGTCAGGTCCAGCTTGCCTCGGGAGTAGGACAGCGCGGAGGTCAGTCCCGGCAGGCCGAGTCCGACAAAGTCATAGGCGTACTTGAGTTTCCATGAGCGTTCGTTGGGGCCGTTGAAGTCCGAGTATTGCTGGGAGTTGTCGAGGAAGACGCTATCGCCCTGGCTGATGTAGTCGAATGGGGTGTTGCCATTGACTCGCTGGTAAGCAGTGGTGACGCTGTGATTGCCGATGCCGAGGGTGAAATGCAGGCTGTAGGTGTTGTTGTCGATGTGGCCGAGCAGCGCGTCACCGGTGTCTTGCGTGTGATAGAAGTGCAGGCCTGGGTTGAGGCTGACCACCTCGTTGAGCGCATAGGTGTAATCGAGGTCGTAGTAGTACTGGTTCCAAATGTCCTTGAGCTCGGCGGCATACAGGCTGCTGCTCAAGCCGGGCAGACCGCTCCAGGCCACGCCTGCCCAGTTGAGATGCCGGCTCTCGTCACCTTCGGCCAAGGTGCCGTAGGACGTGCCGATACGGGTATGGCCACTTTGGTTATACGGCTTGGTGAAGCTCGCTTGCCCACCCTCTATCAGCCAGCCGTCGAAGCTGTGGTTGGTCAGGCTGACCCCGCGAAAGGTCTGCGGCAACATGCGGGTCTCACCGCCGGCAATCACCGGATTGGCGAGAAACAGGTCACCGGCCTTCAATTCGGTATCGAAGGCACGCATTTTCAGGGTGCCGCCTGCGGTGGAGAAAGAGCCCGGTGCCTTGCCGTTGCCATCGCTGACCGGCAGGATGCTCGAATTGTCCGTGCCACCGCCACCGTCGAGCTTGAGCCCAAGCATGGCATGTGCGTCGAAGCCGAACCCGACGCTGCCTTCAGTGAAGCCCGATTCGAAGATGCCCAGGAAACCCTGGCCCCATTCAATATTGTCATCGGCCTGCTGCTGGCGATTGCGGTTCATGTAGTAGTTGCGCGCGTTGAGGGTGAGGCTGGCGTCTTCGGCGAAACCTTGGGCAGCTGAATTGTCGGTGGCGTGAGCATTGGCCGTCATCGTTGCAGCGATTGCAACGAACAGCGCAGGTGAACTGAGTGGGAAACGCACGGGGGTAAAGCTCCTGGGTCAGCGGGGAACAGCACTTTTCTTGCAGTCGCAGAGGTGTCTTGTTGGCGAAAAAAGGACGCGGCGGGTGGCAAAAACCACAACGAAAAAAAGCCGCTGACAGCAGCGGCTTTGAAGACAACTTTTCAATGGGAAGAGCCGTTGAAAAGTGTCGAGGGAAACTGGAGCGGTGAGCGGCGATCAGCTGTCTTTCTCAGCCTGCTTGGCCTGGACGCTCGACGCTTGTGGGGCTTGGGTGGCCTCCTGGGCTTTGGCGGTCATCTCGATCTGGTGCTCTTCGTAGGCTGCCGCCCGGGCGGTATTTTGTGCGACGAAGGCCTGTGACTCTTCGGCCATGGCGAACGGAGACAGGAACAGAGAAGACAGAACGAAAGCGCTGGCAATACCCATACTGTTGGACATCTTTTAAACCTTCTTGCTTGGCAAGTGCTGTTTGGTGCGGGCAAAGATAAGGGGCTTGAGGGAAAGGAAAAAGAGCGGATTCATGAAAGGACTGTTACCTAAAGAGCAAAGATCGAGCTTCCGACACAACGCGCGGGAAAGATTTTTTGTAGGAGCCAGGTTTGCCGGCGAAGGCGTCCTGACAGCTGGAGCTAATCTTTCAGGTGTACATATCCAATTCTGCGGTAACGGCCACCTATGGTTTCGCCCTTACGGCGAGTCACTTGGAAAAACGGAACGCCGCCCGGCCCTAAGTAACCAAGGGCTCTTGCCCCTGGCGTTCGGTGCCTCGCTCCGGTCCTGCTCCGTGGGTCGCCGCGCTGGGCCATCCTTGGCCCAGCGCGGCTAAACCGGCATCCATGCCGGTTTACCCACTGCGCAGAACCGGAACGAAGCCTCTCGATGGGGCAAGAAAATCAAAAACCAAATTAAAAACCAAAGCGAGGCGGCCTGACAGCCGACCTAATTGCAGGCTTGTCCGCGATCCCCTGTGTGAGCCAGCCTGCTGGCGATGAGCGTCCAGACAACGCGATCCTTCAGACAGGGCGCGTTATCGTTGACGTCCATCGCGAGCAAGCATCGCTCCTACAGGGGTACGTGCTCACTTGAAGTCAGGTCGGCTTTAAGGCCGCCTCGCTTTTGTTTTTGATCGTGGGCGCCCCGTTAAACCACGATGGCCGAAGTGGGTAAACCGGCAGGACGCCGGTTTAGCCGCGCTGGGCCAGGGATGGCCCATCGCGGCGACCCACGGAGCAATGCCGGAGTGAGGGCATGCCGAGCCCTAGCGAGGCACCGAGTGGTGGGGCAAAGCCTTTTGCTTCCTTTTTGGCGTTTGAAAAAGGGAGTCGCTGTAAGAGCGAAACCATAAGTGGCCGTTACCGCAGCAACGGATATGTACTCCGCAGCAATGGATATGTACTCAGACAACAATCTCCCACAGGCTTCGACGCGGCACGGATCAACGAGCAACACCCAAAACGAGGCGGCCTGCCGGTCGGCCTGTTTTCGGGGGGGAGGGAGCGTGGGGCCTCAGACGGGCAAATGCATGCCAAAGGTATTCATGCCATGGTCGCTGTGCACGAACACATCGCCGCCATGCATCAGGGCAATCGCCTTGACGATGGCCAGGCCCAACCCGTGGTTGTTGCCACTGTTGCTGCGTGAGGCATCGACCCGGTAGAAGCGTTCGAACAGGCGCGGCAGATGCTCGCTGGAAATCGGTGCGCCCGGGTTGGCGACGCCGATGCTGACCTGGTGCTCGCCTGCTTCGATTCGCACCTTGATGACTTGTCCGGGGTCGGTGTGCTGCACGGCGTTGTTGAGCAGGTTGATCAAGGCCCGGCGCAGGTGGGCGATCTCGATTCGCACCTGGGCATCGCCGCTGACCTGAACCTGTACCTGGGCGTCCTCGAGAATGAAGTCCAGATATTCCAGGGTCGTCGCCACTTCCTCCGCCAGTGAGGTGGAGGTCAGTTTGGTGGCCTTGCTGCCCTGGTCGGCGCTGGCCAGGAACAGCATGTCATTGATGATCGAGCGCAGCCGTTCAAGTTCTTCAAGGTTCGATTGCAGCACCTCGAAATAGTGTTCCGCCGAACGCCCGCGTGTAAGCGCGACCTGGGTCTGGCCGATCAGGTTGGTCAGCGGCGAGCGCAGTTCATGGGCGACATCGGCGTTGAACGATTCCAGGCGCGAGTACGCCTGTTCGACCCGTTCCAGTGTCGAGTTGAACGAGTCGACGAATTGATTCAACTCAGGGGGCAGCGACGACAGGCGCAAGCGACCTGAACGCAATGGCGGGGCCAGGCGCTGGGCTTCCTGGGATAGCTTGATCAATGGTTTGAGCCCGATCCGCGCCACCCAGTAACCCAGCGCCGAGGCCATCAGCACGCCGATAACCGCCAGGCTGATCAGGGCGATCAGCAACTGGTGCTGGGTATGGTAAAAAGTTTCGGTGTCGATACCGATCATGAATCGCAGGGGCGGGCGCTGATCCTTGGCCGGGAATTGGCTGACCAGCACTTTCAGCGGGTAGGGGTGATCCGCCAGTTGCAAGTCGCGCATGCCCAACGGTCCTTCGGCGAAGGCACGGATGCTCGGGGTCGGATTGCCGTATTCGTACTGGGGATCGCCGCTGACGATCCAGAAACTGATGCGCTTGTCTTCTTCGCCGAGCAGCTTGAGCTTGTTATTGATCTTCACCCAGTGCTCGGGCGTGCCGTAACGGCCGACGGTCGATTCGAGCACGCTGTAGCGCGCGTCCAGTTCGGCTTCGGGCAACAACCCCAAACCTTTGTCGACCTGTTGGTACAGCGCCCAGCCGATCAACAGGAACACCAGCAGCGCCACCAGGGTAAACATCCCGCTCAGGCGCAGCGCAATGCTATTACTGGACACCACGGCTCTCCAGTACATAACCCATGCCACGAATCGTGTGCAGCAATTTCTCTTCGAATGGCCCATCGAGCTTGGCTCGCAAGCGTTTGATCGCGACTTCGACGACGTTGGCGTCGCTGTCGAAATTGATGTCCCAGACCATTTCGGCGATGGCCGTCTTCGACAGGATTTCACCCTGGCGACGGGCCAGAACACTGAGCAGCGAGAACTCCTTGGCTGTCAGGTCCAGGCGTGTGCCGGCGCGGGTGGCCTTGCGGCTGATCAAATCTATCCACAGGTCGGCGATGCTCACTTGCACCGGCTCGTGGCCACCGCTGCGCCGGGTCAGCGCCTGCAGGCGTGCCACCAGTTCGAGGAAGGAAAATGGCTTGCCCAGGTAGTCGTCGGCACCGTCGCGCAGGCCCTTGATGCGGTCTTCGACCCGTTCGCGGGCGGTGAGCATGATCACCGGCGTTTGTTTGCGCGCACGCAAGGCGCGCAATACACCGAAACCGTCGAGGGCCGGCAGCATCACGTCGAGGACGATCACCGCGTAGTCGCTTTCCAGCGCCAGGTGCAGGCCTTCCACGCCATCGCGGGCCAGGTCCACGGTGTAACCCTGTTCCGTCAGGCCGCGGTGAAGATAGTCCGCGGTTTTTTCTTCGTCTTCGATAATCAGGACGCGCATGACCCCGCCTCAGTCTGTGCTCGCCAGCGCCGGCACGGGCGCGGGCTTGGGCCTATGGAAGAGTCGTTCAAGCCATAAGTATATGACCGGCGTGGTGAACAGCGTCAGTGCCTGGCTCACCAGCAGGCCGCCGACCACCGCGATCCCCAGGGGTTGGCGCAGTTCGGCGCCGGTGCCATAGCCGAGCATCAGCGGCAGGGCGCCGAGCAGTGCGGCGAGGGTGGTCATGATGATCGGGCGGAACCGCGTGAGGCACGCCTGGAAGATCGCTTCCTCCGGCGCCAGGCCACCCTTGCGCTGCGCGTCGAGCGCGAAGTCGATCATCAGGATGCCGTTTTTCTTGACGATGCCGATCAGTAGCACCAGCCCGATCAGCGCCATGATCGAAAAGTCCTGGCCGCAGATCCACAGCATGATCACTGCGCCCAGCCCGGCCGAGGGCAGAGTCGAGATGATCGTCAGCGGGTGGACGAAGCTCTCGTAGAGCACACCAAGAATGATGTAAACCGCCACCAGCGCCGCCAGGATCAACCATGGCTGACTGGCCAGCGAACTCTGGAACGCCTGGGCCGCGCCCTGGAAGTTACCGCTGATGGCCGTTGGCATGCCGATGTCGACCTTGGCCTGGTTGAGCATGATCACTGCATCGCCCAGCGCCACACCGGGCGCCAGGTTGAACGACAGGTTGGCGGCCGGGAACATGCCGTCATGGGCGATGGACAGCGGCCCCACCGTGGGCGCATCGAATTTCGCCAGGGCCGACAGCGGCACCATTTCCCCGCTCAGGGGCGAGCGCAGATAGAAGTAGTTAAGGCTTTCGGCCTTGCCGCGCTGGCGCGTGTCCAGTTCCAGGATCACGTTGTACTGATTGATCTGGGTCTGGAATTCGTTGATCTGGCGCTGGCCGAAGGCGTCGTACAGCGCTTCGTCGACATCGCTGGCCGTCAGGCCAAAGCGTGCCGCGGCACTGCGGTCGATGCTGATGTGGGTGATGCTGCCGCCCAGTTGCAGGTCGTTGGAAATGTCGCGAAAGGCCGGGTTGCCACGCAGTTTTTCCGTCAGGCGCTGGGTCCAGGTGCTCAGGATTGCACCGTCGTTGCTCTTGAGTACGTACTGGTACTGGGCCCGGCTCGGGCCGGAGCTGAGGTTGATGTCTTGCCCGGCGCGCAGGTACAGGACGATGCCCGGAACTTTCATCAATTGCGGGCGAATACGGTCGATGAATTCGCTGGCTGAAACATCGCGGTCGCCGCGTTTTTTCAAGGCGATCCAGAAGCGGCCGTTGGCGATGGTCTGGTTGCTGCCCGACACCCCGACCGAGTGCGAGAAGGTCTCGACGGCGGGGTCGGCAGCGACGATTTCAGCCATCGCCAAGTGTTTTTTCACCATGTCGCCGTAGGAAATATCAGCGGCGGCTTCGGTTGTGCCGAGGACAAACCCGGTGTCCTGGATCGGGAAGAAGCCCTTGGGAATAAAAATGTAACCGGCAACGGCCAGGGCCAGCGACAGACCGAATACGCCGATCATCAACTTCTGGTGAGCGAGCGCGCGGCGCAGGCCTTTTTCGTACAGCGCGAGCAGGCGTTCGCCGAAGCCGGGCTTGTCGTGGGCGTGATGCACCGGCGCGCGCATGAACAGCGCTGCCAGGGTGGGCGCCAACGTCAGCGACACGACCACCGAAATCATGATGGTGGCGGTGGCGGTCAGGGCGAACTCCTTGAACAGGCGTCCGACCACGCCGCCCATGAACAGCAGCGGAATGAACGCCGCGACCAGCGAGAAACTGATCGATACCACCGTGAAGCCGATTTCTCCGGCGCCCTTGATCGCGGCCTCGCGCATACCGTCGCCTGCCTCCAGGTGGCGGTGGATGTTTTCCACCACCACGATCGCATCGTCGACCACAAACCCCACGGCCACCACGATTGCCACCAGCGTCAGGTTGTTCAGGCTGAAGCCCATCACGTACATCAATGCAAAACTGGCGATCAGTGAAACCCCCAGTACTGCCGACACGATCAGGGTTGCCGAGAGCTGGCGCAGGAACAGCGCCATCACCGCCACCACCAGCATGATCGCGATCAACAGGGTGATTTCCACTTCATGCAGCGAAGCGCGGATAGTCTGCGTGCGGTCAATCAGTGTCTTGACCTGCACCGAAGCCGGGAGCATCGCTTCCAGGCTCGGGAGCGCCGCTTGAATGCGGTCCACGGTCTCGACGATGTTGGCCCCCGGTTGGCGGAAGATCACCAGGTTGACGCCCGGTTGGGTGCCCGCCCAAGCCTGGACGTAGGCATCTTCCGAGCCGTTGACGACTTTGGCGACATCCCTGAGATGGACCGGTGCGCCGTCCTTGTAGGAAACGATCAGTTGGTTGTATTCCTCAGGATGGAACAACTGGTCGTTGGTGGACAGGGTCGAGATGCTCGATTCCCCATACAGCGCACCTTTGGCAAGGTTGAGGCTGGTCTGCTGGATCGCCAGGCGAATATCGGCGAGGGTCAGGCCAATGGCGGCGAGTTTGTCTGCCGAGACCTGGACACGAATCGCCGGACGTTGCTGGCCGGTAATCACGACCTGGCCGACACCGTCGATCTGACTGATCTGACGGGACAACAGGGTTTCCACCAGGTCGCTGAGCTCCGGGCCGGGCATCAGGGACGAGTTGACGCTGAGGATCAGTACCGGGCTGTCGGCCGGATTGACCTTGCGCCAGGTCGGCAGGTTCGGCATGTCCTTGGGCAGTTTGCCTGCCGCGGTGTTGATCGCGGCCTGGACCTCCTGGGCGGCGGTATCGATGCTCTTGTCGAGGGTGAATTGCAGGGTCAGGTTGGTTGAGCCCAGGGCGCTGCTCGAGGTCATTTGCGTCACGCCGGGAATGGCGCTGAACTGCACTTCAAGGGGTGTGGCCACCGATGAGGCCATGGTTTCCGGGCTGGCCCCCGGCAGTTGCGCGGCCACCTGTATCGTCGGAAATTCTGCTTGCGGAAGCGGCGCGATGGACAGGCGCGGGAAGGCAATCGCCCCCAGCAGCACCAGGGAAAACGTCAGCAGAATCGTCGCCACAGGGTGGTCAATGCACCAGGCGGATACCGAACCCTGGCCTTTCATGGCGCCGACTCCGATTTTACGACCTGCGGCGGGTCGGTGAGTACTTGCACGGTAGCACCGGGCTTGAGCCGCGACTGGCCATCACTGACCAGCACGTCACCGGGTTTCACCCCTTTGATGATGCTCTGACCGCTACTTTGATGAACCATCTGCACCGGTACGGTTTCGACCTTGTTGCCATTCACCCGATAGACGAAGTGCTGATCGAGGCCACGCTGCACGACGGTGGGCGGTACGACCAGCGCATCTTTATCCAGCGCTGTCTGGATCTTTACTGTCACCAACAGGCCTGGCCAGAGTTTTTGCCCGGGATTATTGAATTCGGCCTTGGCGCGGATGGTGCCGGTGTTGGCGTTGATCTGGTTGTCGATCAGGGTCAAGTGGCCTTCGCCCAGCAGGTTGCCGGTTTCACCATCGGTGTCGGCACCGATGTAGGCCTTGACCTTGGCATGTTGTGGATCGTTGATCAGGCCTTGCAGGGTCGGCAGCATCTGCTGCGGCAGGGAGAATTCCACGGCGATAGGGTCGATCTGGGTCACCGTGAACAGTCCCTGGGTGTCCGTCATGCGCAGGAAGTTGCCTTCATCCACCGTACGAATACCGACGCGACCACTGACTGGGGAGCGAATCTGTGTGTACGACAATTGCACCTGGGCTGCGTCAATCGAAGCCTGGTTGCCTTGGGCCGTGGCCTTTAGCTGGTTGACCAGCGCTTGTTGCTGGTCGTAGGTCTGTTTGGACACCCCGTCGTCGACGCTCAACAGTTTGTAGCGCTTGAGATTGACCTGGGCCACTTGCAATTGCGCCTGGCTTTCGCCCAGTTGCGCCCTGGCCTGGTCCAGACTGGCGCGGATCGATCGGTCGTCGATCGTGGCCAGCAAATCACCTTTGCTCACCAGTTGGCCTTCCTTGACCAGGATCCTGGTGAGGATGCCGTCGATTTGCGGACGGACTACCACGCTGTGCAGCGATAGCACTGAACCGATACCGCTGACATAGCGGGGCACGTCTTTTTCGACCACGTTGACCACGCGTACCGGAATGGCGGCCTGTGTAGTTACCCGGGCTGCAGAGGGTTTGCCCAGGTACCACGCACCCAGCGCTACCAGCACGATCAGAAAGGCTGCAATAACAACGGTTTTTTTCTGAGTTCGCATGCGAGAGGGGCGCCGGGTCGGAAAGTGGAAGTGTGCGCAGCTTTGTCTATCTACGTTATATCCCTGTGACCCGGTCAGGAAAGTGACTGCTGACTGACAGCGGTGTCAGTTTGGGCGTATGGAGTCCCATTCGGTCACGTAGGCTGTTTTGCTTTTCTTGTTGTAGAGGCACAGTTCGGTTCCTTGTCGGCCTTTCATGTGCTTTTGCGGGTACTGGCCTTGCAGCAGCAGCGCGGTGTAACCGACCCGATCATCGAACTGCGCGGCGTTGCCGACGGGTTTGGCATTGGCCAGACCGCTGGCCTTGGTGCAGCTGGCGAGTACGGCTTTGTCGAAGGCGGCCCAGGCGTCGGGGCTGGAGGCCTGGGCCTGGGTAGCGAGGGCCGTGAGGCAAACGAAGGTGAGGGTGACGGCTTTCATGGTTTGGTGATCCTTGGGCGGGTGTGGGCCAAGGCCTGAGTATGCCTGAAGGTCTGGGTCAGACCGGCACTGGTTCCCGGCGGACTACATGCATCCCAGCCCTTTCATACAACTGCTGTGCGCGAACGTTGTCTTCCAGCACTTTCAAATCGACATACCCTTCGCGCCGCAGTTGAAACACCTTGAAGGCATTGAGCAGCAACGCTCGCCCCAAGCCCCGGCCTTGCGCCCGCGGATGCACCACCAGATCCTTGATGTAGGCGCTGGTCCAGCACTGACACACACCCGCGATACCCTGGGCATCCAGGGCGATGAAGCACAAGGCCGGATCATATTCAGGATCGGATTCAAAACGCTGTTGCCATTCGTCCAGGGCCGGGACGCGGCCGCCTCCTTGGGAGTAACCCAATTCCAGCAAGTCGTGAACCTCTTCTGCCTGATCGGGACGATAGCCGGTCAGGACGATCCCCTGAGGCCAGGCGGGGGCGGGCACGCCTCGCGCGAGACTGCGCCGCATGAGATAGCAGAATTGCTCGTTCAAGACTCAACGACCTTGTTCGGCGACAGCCTTGGCCGCGTCGATCAGGCACTTGGTCAGTTCCGGCGAAGAGAACTTGGTCAATACCGCATTGGCCCCCGCGAGCCGCGCCTTTTCGCTATTCATCGCACTGTCCAGGGAGGTATGCAGCAGCACGTAGAGGTGCGCGAAGTCCGGGGTTTCACGCAGGGTACGGGTGAAGGCGTAGCCGTCCATTTCGGACATTTCGATGTCCGAGACGATCAGGTTGATCTGCTGGGCGGTGCCTTGCAGGTCCAGCAGGCAGTCGATGGCTTCCTTGGCGCTGCGGGCCGTATGGCATTGGAGGCCCAGGTTGCGCAAGGTGTGCACCGATTGCTGCAGCGCCACCTGGCTGTCATCGACCACCAGGATACGAGCGCTGCCCAGTATTTCTGCGTCTTCCATGCTGAGCTCGGTCGGCGCCATGTCGATGGGGACCGGGGCGATGCCATGGATGACCTTCTCGATGTCCAGCACCTGCACCAGAGTACCGTCGACCGAGGTCACGCCGGTGATGTACGAGCGCGAACCGCCAGAGCCGAAGGGTGGCGGACGGATGTCGGTGGTCAGGCAGTGCACGATCTTGCTCACCGCCTGGACATGCAAGCCTTGCTTGGAGCGGCTGACGTCAGTGACGATCAGGCACCCACCGTCAGGGTCTTCCAGCGGACGCTCACCGATGGCGCGGCTGAGGTCGATTACCGACAACGACGTGCCGCGCAGGGTGGCGATGCCTTTGACATGGGGGTGCGATTCGGGGAGTTTGGTCAGTGGTGGGCAAGGGATGATTTCACTGACTTTGAGCAGGTTGATCGCCATCAGCTTGCCACTGCGCAAGGTAAACAGCAGAAGCGAAAGTGAATCTGCGCGGGCTTTGGTGGAGGACATAAAAACCTTCTGTGGAAAAAGGTGGTGAGGCGATCAGTGGATCACCCACGGCTATCGATGCCAGGTTATCGACTTGTGGGGAGCAGGCTTTAGGAAAAATCCCCTGGGCCGGTTGAGACATTGGCAAATTGAAACAAAAAAGCCCCGCCTCTTTAAAAGAGCGCGGGGCCTTCTGTTACATCGAGGCGGGCAGTGTAGAACTTACTCGTCGTCGCCCATCTGCGATTGCAGGTAGTTCTCGATTCCGATCTTGTCGATCAGTCCCAGTTGGGTTTCCAGCCAGTCGATATGTTCTTCTTCGGATTCAAGGATATCTTCAAGCAATTCACGGCTGCCGAAGTCGCCCGCTGTTTCACAATGCGCGATGGCCGCTTTCAGGTCGGCATGGCCAGTCTTCTCGATACGCAGGTCACACTCAAGCATTTCCTGGGTGTGCTCGCCGATTTGCAGCTTGCCCAGGTCCTGGACGAAGGAACAGGATGCGCTTGATCAGCTTGTCCGCGTGCTTCATCTCGTCGATGGATTCGTGGTACTCGTGCTTGCCGAGCTTGTTCAGGCCCCAATCTTCGTACATGCGTGCATGCAGGAAGTATTGATTGATCGCGACCAGTTCATTGGCAAGGATCTTGTTGAGATGCTGGATGACTGTAACGTCGCCTTTCATGATGGGGTCCTGCCCTGTATTAGCTGTCTATAAGGCAGAGTTTGAGCCGCACTACTAAGAGTGTCAAACCTAAGTTATTGAATCATATATAAAAATTAATCGGAATAAGAATGTTTGTGTTCCGCGTCTAGCGCCTAAGCAGTTGATTTGCAGACATAAAAAAACCGGACATGAGTCCGGTTCTTTGAAATGCGGGATTTAGGCGGCAGTAAATTCAACTGGAAACGGGATCGAAGCCTGGGCCGTCTGCAACTTGGTCAGGGTCTCGCGGACCACTTCCTTGGCAAGGCAGGCACATTTGCCGCATTGACTGGCAACGCCGGTGGCCTGGCGCACTTCCTTGTAGCTGCAGCATCCTTCATAGATCGCATCGCGGATTTGGCCGTCGGTGACGCCAGTGCAGAGGCAAACATACATAAGTGAAGACCGTCGCTTGTTGATGTCTCGAATGCGATGGATCTTAATGTTAACGAGAATGATTGTCAAAGTGCTTTGAGAGCACTTTTTGCCAGGTCTGACGAACGGTTGGTCCGCAGTGTGCTGCCATCCTGATGACCCTTCGTCCTTTTTTACGCTCAGGGGAGAAACCGTTACGGACACGCCAAAAACGCGGTGTATGATGGCCGGTCTTTTCGAAACGGGTTTGTGTCACAGGGCTGTCGCCTGAGGGTGGCAGGCTGATGCAAACCTTGTACACCAGGAGATATCCAATGAGCGTACTCGTAGGCAAACAAGCCCCTGACTTCACCGTACCGGCCGTACTCGGCAATGGCGAAATCGTAGACAGCTTCACCCTGTCGTCGGCCATCAAAGGCAAATACGGCCTGGTGTTCTTCTACCCGCTGGACTTCACCTTCGTTTGCCCGTCGGAGCTGATCGCTCTGGACAACCGCATGTCTGAGTTCAAGGCGCGCAACGTTGAAGTGGTCGCTGTGTCGATCGACTCGCACTTCACCCACAACGCATGGCGCAACACCCCGGTTAACGACGGCGGTATCGGCGCAGTTCGTTACACCATGGCTGCCGACATCAAGCAGGAAGTCATGAAGGCCTACGACGTTCAGTCCGCTGACGGCGTGGCATTCCGTGGCGCCTTCCTGATCGACGACAAAGGCGTTGTCCGCTCGCAGATCATCAACGACCTGCCGCTGGGCCGTAACATGGAAGAGCTGCTGCGTCTGGTTGACGCCCTGCAATTCCACGAAGAGCACGGTGAAGTTTGCCCTGCCAACTGGAAAAAAGGCGACAAAGGTATGAACGCTTCGCCAGAAGGCGTTGCGGCTTACCTGACCGAGCACGCTGCTGCGCTGTAAGGCACACGCTCCAGGTACAAAAAAACCGGCCCTTGAGGCCGGTTTTTTTATGCGCGGAGTAAACGCAAGACCCCTGTAGGAGCGAGCATGCTCCGGGCGGCGCTCCGACGATGGACTCAAGAACACCGCGGGAATCCAGACTGCCCGCGTTATCGTTCACGACCATCGCGAGCAAGCTCGGCTCCTACAAAGAGCAAAGGGCAGAAAATCTTCAATCAATCGTCGAAATCTTCCCAACCACCCATTTGTTTCCAGCGGTTGACGATGCCGCAGAACAGCTCGGCAGTCTTCTCGGTGTCGTAGCGAGCCGAATGCGCCTCGCGACCGTCGAAGTCGATATCGGCGGCCTGACAGGCCTTGGCCAGCACGGTTTGACCGTAAGCCAGGCCCGCGAGCGTCGCGGTATCGAAACTGGAAAATGGATGGAACGGGTTACGCTTCATGTCCAGGCGCGCAACCGCGGCGTTGAGGAAGCCCAGGTCGAAGCTGCTGTTGTGCCCAACCAGAATCGCCCGTTTGCAGCCGTTGGCCTTGAGTGCCTTGCGCACGCCGCGGAAGATATCGTTCAGCGCCGCTTCTTCAGTCACGGCCATGCGCAGCGGGTGATCAAGCTTGATCCCGGTGAACTCCAGGGCTGCCGCTTCGATGTTCGCACCTTCAAAAGGCTCGACCCTGAAGAAGTAGGTGTGATCGGGGTACACAAAACCCTTTTCATCCATGGCGATCGTGGTTGCAGCAATTTCCAGCAGGGCGTCGGTGGCCGAGTTGAAACCACCGGTTTCTACGTCGACGACAACCGGCAGGTAGCCACGAAACCTGGCGGCCATTGGATGACGGGAACCGCCACCACCGCCTTGACCTTCCTGTTCGTCGTCGAAATGGTCTTCACTCACGCGTGTTCCTCCAGCAGGCGCCAGCGCAGTTTTTCACCGGCGCGCAGCGGGATAACGGTCAACTCGCCAAACGGCAGGCTGGTCGGGGCGGTCCATTCTTCGCGGACCAGGGTAATGCGATCGGTGTTGGCCGGCAGGCCATAGAAACGCGGGCCGTTGAGGCTGGCGAAGGCTTCGAGCTTGTCCAGCGCGTTACGTTGTTCGAACGCCTCGGCGTACATCTCGATCGCCGCATAGGCGGTGTAGCAGCCGGCGCAGCCGCAAGCGGCTTCTTTGGCGTGCTGGGCGTGGGGCGCCGAATCGGTGCCGAGGAAGAACTTTTCGCTGCCGCTGGTGGCGGCGTCGAGCAGGGCTTCCTGGTGCGTATTGCGCTTGAGGATCGGCAAGCAATAGAAGTGCGGCCGAATTCCACCCACCAGCATGTGATTGCGGTTGTACAGCAGGTGATGCGCGGTGATGGTCGCGCCAACGTTGGCCGAAGCCGAGTTGACGAACTGCACGGCGTCGGCGGTGGTGATGTGTTCGAACACCACCTTGAGCGTCGGGAAACGCTCGACCACCCGACGCATGTGCTCATCGATGAAGATTTTTTCGCGGTCGAACACGTCGACATCGCCGCGGGTGACTTCACCGTGGATCAGCAAAGGCATCCCGACTTCGGCCATGGCCTCGAGTGCAGGGAAAATCTTGTCGATGCTGGTGACGCCCGAGTCCGAGTTGGTGGTCGCGCCGGCCGGGTACAGCTTGGCGGCGTGAACGAAACCGCTGGCCTTGGCCTCGCGAATTTCTTCAGGCTGGGTGCGGTCGGTGAGGTACAGGACCATCAGCGGTTCAAACGGGCTGCCGGCCGGGCGGGCAGCGAGAATCCGCTGGCGATAGCCGTCGGCTTCAGCCGCATTGCGCACCGGCGGTACCAGGTTGGGCATGATGATGGCGCGGCCAAAGGTGCGCGCGACATCCGCGACGGTATTGGTCAACACGGCACCATCGCGAAGATGAATATGCCAGTCGTCGGGACGCAGCAGGGTCAGGCGGTCGGACATGAGGGGATTCCAGGCGGGTCAAACTCAAGGGAA
>LNAP01002881.1_pt1 | contig 16785 bp, 20 predicted proteins | sample 602601 | NCBI WGS metagenome assembly LNAP01 (sample SAMN02440304, study PRJNA202911) | soil metagenome | biome: Subtropical and temperate rainforests or woodlands; isolation source: soil samples (1 kg each in a 20% v/v slurry with milli Q water) were... ... | reverse complement strand
CTGCGTATCGGCCGGCCCGATCCGCACCCTCGCCGCTTCCGGCATCAAGAACTTCCGCAAGATGCTGGCCGCCAACGAAGCGCAAACCCCGCTGCGTCGTAACGTCACCATCGACGAAGTCGGCAACGCCGGCGCCTTCCTGTGCTCGGACCTGGCGTCCGGCATCAGCGGCGAAATCATGTACGTAGACGGCGGCTTCAACACCACCGCCATGGGCAACATCGAAGAGTGATCTTCGGTTAGCCATTAAAAACCCGCCTCTTCAGGCGGGTTTTTTATGGCTTCAATTCCAGGATTGACGCGGTCAAACGTGGGAGCGGGCTTGCTCGCGAAAGTGGTGTGCCAGTCGACACTTTCTGTATGCCGTACACCGCCTTCGCGAGCAAGCCCGCTCCCACAGGGGTTAGCGTTTAGTCATCGATCTGTGTCAAACACCGCGCAAACAACTGCTGGATCGGTTGTGTGCGCTGGCTATAACGCTGCAACAGCACGATCTCCCGGTAGAACGTCAGCTCACCCAACGGGATGATCCGCACCTTCGCCCCATGCTCAAGCCACAGCCCAGCCTCGGGCAATAGCGAAACACCCAGCCCGCATTCGACCATTTTGACGATAGCTTCCAGCTCATCCAGCTCCAGAGCTACCTGCACATCAATCTGCTGCTCACGTAAAAAGCGAGTCACCAAGCGCCCACCGAAAGAATTGCGGTCGTAGCGTACGTGGGGATGGTTGGCGAGTAACTGCAGCGGGTCGTCGCCCTCAAGGTCTGCCGGCACGATCAGCACAAACGGCTCCCGGCGAATGACTTGCACCGACAATTCCTTGGGCAATTCAAACGGTGGCTTGATCAGAATCGCCAGGTCCACTTCGCCGGTGTCCACCTGACTCAACAGGCTCAGGGATACCCCCGGCACCAGCTTCGCCTCCAGCAATGGCGCCTGCTGCCGGAGTCGCAACAGCGCGCGCGGCAACAACCCGGTCTGGGCGGTGGCCACCGCGCCGATCTTCAATTCGCCACGAAACTCGCCGACGCTATCACTGACGGCCATGCGGCTGAAGGTCTCAAGAATTTCCCGAGCCATCGGTAACGCCCGCTGCCCCGCGGCGTTGAGAATCGCCTGACGTCCGGTGCGATCGAACAGGCGAATGCCCAACGCCTGTTCGAGGTTGCGGATCTGCGCGCTGACCGCCGACTGGGTCAGGCCAATGTGCATGCCTGCCGCAGCGAACGTGCCATGACGCGTCACGGCAATGAAGGTTTTCAGTTCCCGCAGCATGCGGCTCTCCGATTGATCGAAATAATTTGAGCTCGTCGCAAAAACTATCGTCTTTCAATCAAAAAGCACAGGACTAAACTCGGTCTTAACTCTCAACCCGTCGAGGCACGTGCGATGCAACTGTCCCCTTTTCACTTGGCCATCCCGGTTTACGACTTGGCCGCTGCCCGGCGCTTCTATGGTGAAGTGTTCGGCCTGGAAGAAGGTCGCTCCAGCGATCACTGGGTCGATTTCAACTTTTTCGGCCATCAACTGGTCATTCATCTGGCACCGAAAAACGCTTCTCAGGAAGCCGCCCACACCAACGCCGTGGATGGCCACGACGTACCGGTGCCGCATTTCGGTGTGGTATTGGGGATGGCGGAATGGGAGGCCCTGGCCGAGCGTTTGAAAGCCCTTGGCACGCGCTTCGTGATCGAACCGGGTATCCGCTTTCAGGGATTGGTGGGCGAACAGGCGACGATGTTTCTCTTCGACCCCTGCGGCAATGCCCTGGAGTTCAAGGCGTTCAAGAATATCGATCAGTTGTTCGCCAAATGATCCGGGCACGTTGCAGCGCTATTGCAAGACGCCATTCAACAATGACGGGCGTCGCGCAGCGCCTTATCGACCAAGGCCAGCAAGTCTTCCGCCGTCTGGTGTAGCCGAGGATCAAACTCGATCTGCCCGATACTGAAGCGAATGTCATAGCCACGATGCGCCGTGGCATTGCGTTCATCGAGTATTTCTTCGAGGCGCGCTCTGATCGCGGCGATTTCCACGGCGTCGGTGCCGGTCAACAAGGCAGCAAACTCATCGCTGCCGAGCCGGCCGATCACATCGCTTTCACGAAAGGCGATGCGTAGCACATCGGCGAAGGTTTTCAGGGCATCGTCGCCCTCGGCGCGACCGTACAGCTGGTTGATGCGCTTGAAGTCATCAAGGTCGAAAAACAGCAGCGTCGCGGGTATGCCCAACTGCTGACAGGCCTCCAGCGCCAACCGGGCCAAAGCCTCGAAGCCATGACGATTGGAGAGCAGCGTCAATTCATCCATGCTCGCCATCTGCACGCCCGTCAGTTCTTGCTCGGCCTTTCGCGCCAGGTCGCGCAATACATCGCGATCCTGCGCCGCGCTGTCGAGGATGTTCGGTGCACGCAAGGCATCTGCGCCAAGGCCGGGTTTAAACGATTTGCCTGGGGTTAACATCACTCACTCCTTGATGGATATGAACGTTAGAGTCGCTCATACCCGGTATGACTCCCTATAAACGCGCCGTTGGTCAGCTTCCTGCCACCGGACACGGCCCTCCAGCATCGGCCCAGAGCTTGAACTGGGTGACAAAGATGTCGTGGGGCACCGGCACCGGCGCCCGTCCCTCGCCCGGGCGCCAGCCCCAGAGCACCAGTTTGTCCTCGCTGACGTGCTTGATCAGCGCCGCAAAATCACGGTCGCCATTACTGGAACGGTCCTTGATCATCGCGCACAACTTGTCGGGTGGCAGGCCGATCCAGGCCATTTTGTGCGCGGCCGGCGGCAGGCTCCAATGCGGTGCTCCGGGTGGAGCGTTGGGGCCATAGCTGGCCGGCGGATTGCGTTCGGCATGACAACTGGCACACGGCAAACCGGCTGCGCCCTTGCCGTCCAGGCCGCGAACCACATTCATTGCGTGAGGAACACCGGCGTCGAACTGCAACGGTGAATCGCCGGGGATATGACAGTTCTGACAACGCGGGCTCTGGAACACCTTCTGCACCGTCTCGAACGCCTTTACCGCCTCTTGATCGGCAGCGAACAGGTCCGAGGCATAGCCACTCAGCCCGATCAACACCACAGCACCAAGCACCAGATGTCGTCTCATCTCACACCCCCGACAGTTGCAGCGGCAGTTCCCGCAGGCGCTGCCCGGTCAGGGCAAACACCGCGTTCGCCACGGCCGGCGCCACGGGCGGTACACCGACCTCGCCGATGCCGCCGGGCTTGTCGCTGCTGGGGACGATATGCACCTCGACCACCGGCATCTCGTTCAGGCGCAGAACCTGATAATCGTGATAATTGGACTGTTCCACCTGACCGTCCTTGAACGTCAGTTTGCTGTGCAAGGTAAAACTGAGACCAAAGGTGATGCCTGACTCCATCTGCGCGGCGATGCTCTGCGGATTGACCGCAATGCCGCAGTCCACCGCACACACCACCCGGTGCACGCGAATCGCCAGATTGTCCTGGGACACCTCGGCCACCTGGGCGACATAACTGCCGAAAGACTCATGCACCGCCACGCCCAATGCGTGACCGTCTGGCAACGGTGCTTTCCAGTTGGCTTTCTCTACTGCCAGATTCAGCACGCCCAGATGCCGCGGATGCGCCTTGAGCAAAGCGCGTCGGTATTCCACCGGATCCTTGCCGGCGGCGTCTGCCAGTTCATCGATCAACGACTCCATGACAAATGCCGTGTGGGTGTGCCCCACCGACCTCAGCCACAGCACGCTGATGCCGGTTTGCGGTGAATGCAGTTCGACCTGATGGTTGGCCAGCCCCTCAAGGTAAGGACTGTCGGCCACGCCTTCGACGGAGGTTTTGTCGATGCCATCCTTGACCATGGTCGCCGCGAACGAGGTGCCAGTCAGAATCGACTGCCCGACCAGCACATGCTTCCAGGCCATTGGCATGCCGTCGGCATCCAGGCCGATGCGCGCTTGATGCAGGAACGCCGAGCGGTAATAACCGCCGCGAATGTCATCCTCTCGGGCCCAGACGGTTTTTACCGGCGCGCCCGCCGCTTTGGCGACGTACACGGCTTCGCTGACAAAATCCGAGGTCGGGTTGGCCCGACGCCCGAAACCGCCACCGAGGAATTGGGTGTGGATCTCTACCTGTTCGGGTTTGAGCCCGGTGATCTTCCCCGCGATCATCTGATCCAGCGTCTGAAACTGCGTGCCGGTCCAGATTTCGCATTTGTCCTTGGAAATTTTCACCGTGCAGTTGAGCGGCTCCATCGGCGCGTGAGCCAGGTACGGCACGCTGTATTCGGCCTCAATCGTCTTCGCCGCTTTGCCTAGCGTCGCCATCACATCCCCGGCCCGACTGGCGGAAGTGCCGGGGGTGGCGGCGAGTTTACGGAAGCTTTCCAGTAGTTGTTGACTGTCGAGCCCGGCGTTCGGCCCCAGGTCCCATTCGACCTTCAGCGCATCACGCCCCAGCTTCGCCGCCCAATAATGATCGGCAATCACTGCGACACCCGTGGGCACCTGCACCACTTTGTGCACGCCCGGCACCGCCAGTGCCTCGGCGCCTTCGAAGGATTTGACGCTGCCACCGAACACCGGTGGACGTGCAACCATCGCCGTCATCAGCCCATCGAATTGCACATCCATGCCGAACTTCGCCTGCCCGGTGATTTTCTCCGGGGTGTCGAGGCGCTTAGTGGGTTTGCCGATGACCTTCCAGTCTTTGGCTTCCTTGAACTTGATCGAGGCCGGATCCGGCACCGGTAACTTGCCAGCGTCATCCGCCAATTCGCCGTAAGTGGCGCGCTTGTCGCCGGCCATGACCACGCCCGATTCGGTGCGGATCTGCGAAGCCGCCACGTCGAATCGCTTGGCCGCCGCCTCGATCAGCATCAAGCGCGCCGCCGCTCCGGCCTGGCGATAGCGGTCGAACTCCATCCAGGTCGACGTCGAACCGCCGGTGATCTGCATCCCGCCAAACGCCGGCAGGCCATAATCGGCCGCCGAGGCCGGCGCATGTTCGACACGAATTTTCGACCAGTCGGCGTCTAGCTCTTCGGCGATCAACATGGTCAGGCCGGTCCAGATGCCCTGGCCCATTTCCGAATGACCGAGCAGCACGGTGATGCTGTTATCGTTGCCAATGCGTAAAAAGGCATTGGGGGCGAAGACGTTTCCTTGATTCTCGGCGCCGAGGGCAAAGCGATTGGCACCGGGGATGACAAACGCCACCACCAGACCGCCGCCCAACACCGCACTGCCCTTGAGAAAACCGCGACGCGAGACAGGGTTGATTCTGTTCATGGGTCAGCTCCCTTCGACGTGGTATCAACCGATCTCGGCGGCACGTTTGACCGCGGCGCGGATTCTTGGGTAGGTGCCGCAGCGGCAAATGTTGCCGGACAGCGCCTGGTCGATGTCGCTGTCGGTGGGCTTGGGGATCTTCGCCAGCAACGCGGCCGCCGACATGATCTGCCCCGACTGGCAATAACCGCACTGAACCACGTCGAGTTCGGCCCAGGCTTGCTGGACCGGGTGCGAGCCATCGGCGGACAAGCCTTCGATGGTGAGAATTTTCTGCCCGTGGGCCACCGCCGTGGCGGGCGTTATGCAGGAACGCAACGGCGCGCCGTCGACGTGCACGGTGCAGGCGCCGCACTGGGCCATGCCACAACCGAATTTGGTGCCCGTCAGGTGCGCGACATCGCGCAGCACCCAGAGCAACGGCATGTCCGCCGGGACATCCAGTTCCTGGTCCTTGCCATTGATATTAAGGGTCAGCATTGCGGGTTTCCTCAGACTCACGGTGTTCTGAAGGGGCGCCTCTGCCTCGGCGCCATCATTTTTGTGTAGGAGCGAGCGGTGCGGCGATCCGACTTGCCCGCGAAGCACGATAACGCGGTGTGACAGCAATGACGCCTTCGCGAGCAAGCTTCGCTCCTACAAGGTCGGCGGGTTACGCGCGCCTTGGGTTATCCCTACAGCTAAGCGCAATTTGACCCACAAGCCATGTTCATCGACCACCGGTCGCTGCCCATTCGCTCCAAACGGGTTGGGAAAATTCTCACGACTTGTCGATCTATGGCACAACCGGACCACCACAGGCTGACTACGCTGATAATCCAGAGTGATTAACCCGCAGAGGAGCACCGCCATGCACCGCGTTCAAAAACTCACGCCTTGCCTGTGGTTCGACGATCAGGCCGAGGACGCCGCGAAGTTTTACTGCGCGATCTTCGATCATTCAAAAATCGCCGGCATCACCCATTACGGCAAGGCCGGTCAGGAAATCCACGGCCGGCCGGAAGGTTCGGTGATGACCGTCAGTTTCGAACTCGATGGGCAGAGCTTCACCGGCCTTAACGGTGGCCCGGTTTTCAAGTTCAATGAGGCGATCTCATTCCAGGTCAATTGTCACACTCAGGAAGAAGTCGACCACTTCTGGGGGCGCCTGTCTGCGGGCGGTCCCGTTGAAGCCCAGCAATGCGGCTGGCTCAAGGATAAATTCGGCGTGTCGTGGCAAATCGTGCCCGTGGCGTTGATGGACATGATGAAAGACCCCGACACAGCCAAATCCCAGCGCGCCATGGCGGCGATGCTGCAAATGAAAAAACTCGACATCGCCATGCTGCAACGAGCCTTTGACGGCGAGAGCTAATACACTCCAGAGCTGAACCGCCGAGGACGCCAGGATGAAGCACGCCGTCACCAAAGATGCAGACAAAGCCCCGCGCTTCTGGCGTGACGACGCGCTGCCCTTCATCGAAGCCCGTTCCATCGCCGACGGTCGCGAGGTCTGCTACAGCCGGCATTCCCATGCGCACTTTTCCATTGGCGCGATCACCGCCGGGCGCAGCACCTATATTCACGAGCAATCGGAGTTTCAGGTCAGTGCCGGCACCGTGGTGCTGATGAATCCGGGCGATGTGCATGCCTGCAACCCGATCGACGACCAGCCGTGGTCGTACCTGATGCTGTACGTCGAGACGCCTTGGCTGACCGATTTGCAGCATCAGCTCGGCTTCAGCCAGGACTCGGCGTTTCGCCGGTTTTCCATCACTCACAATCGTGACGCCGAGCTGTTTGCTGGCCTGAAGAATTTGTACGAGGTGTTGATCGACCCGCAGCAAGACGTGCTGCGCAAGCACAGCGCGGCGGTGGAGTTTTTCACCGAGGTGCAACAGCGGCTCAACCCTGTCGAGCAACCGCTGCGCGAACCCAATTTCAAGCTGGAGCGGGCCGCCGACTATATCCGCGACAACTGCACACACATGCTCAAGCTCGAGGATATTTGCGAGGCGGCGCAACTGTCGCCGTCGTACCTGATCCGCGCGTTCAAGCAGCATTACGGCATGACGCCCCATGCGTTTCTGATCAACCGGCGCATCCAGTTCGCGCAGGAACAACTGCGTAACGGCAAGTTGATTGCCGATGTGGCGCTGGAAGCCGGGTTTGCTGATCAGGCGCATTTTCAGCGCGCGTTCAAACAGCATCTGGCGGCGACACCGGGGCAGTATCGCGGCTAAGTCAAGCGACTCAAAACCCTGTGGGAGCGGGCTTGCTCGAAGGTGTCAGGTCAGCCAACATTAATGTTGAATGACACACCGCTTTCGCGAGCAAGCCCGCTCCCACATCAGAGAAACACTCTCCAGATCTAAGGCAACAGCAAATACCCCGCACTCACCGCCAGCAACAACGCCATGACTCGATTGAACAGGCGCATCCCCGCCGGATTGCTCAGGTAGCCGCGCAAAAACGTGCCGGCATAGGCCCAGCACCCCACCGACAAGTAGCAGATCATCAGATACACCGCCGCAAACTGCCACACTAGCCGCGCCTCGCCATTGGCGACAAACGCGCCCATCCCCGCCACGCAGGCCAGCCAGGCTTTCGGGTTGAGCCATTGCATCACCGCGCCATACAGCATCGATGGCGCCCGCCCCGACTCCTTGGCATCGAGTTGACCGTTATCAGTGGCCAATTTGAAAGCCATGAACAACAGAAACGCCACCCCCGCCCATTGCACCACCCGCGTCAGCGCCGGCCAACGCTGCAACACCTCATGCAATCCCAACCCCATCAGCACCAACAGCAGAACAAACCCCAGAGTCGCCCCGGCCACATGCCGCTGACTGGCGCGAAAGCCGAACTGCGCGCCAGAGCTCAAAGCCACAATGTTCACCGGTCCCGGTGTAATCGAAGCTGCCAGCGCAAACGCGGCCATGGAAAGAATCAGACTCATTGCATACCTTCTTCAATTCAGTTGAACCAGGCTTCAAGGTAATGAGCAGCCTGAACGCCGTATTGAAGAAAACGCCCCTCTGCGTCATTGCAAGCCTGCCACGATGCGCCTTGTGGCGAGCCTATACTCTAAGAGTTGGCACACTCGAAGCGACCTGCAATCGTGTTTGATGTACGGGGTATCGCGTCGAGTGATCGTTCACGCAGGCCACGGCCTGCCTTCGTCGTAGGGAGGAAAAGATCATGGCGCGTAAATACATCGACTGCCGCGAGTTTCCAAGCGATTCCAAATGCTCGGTCGCGCTGTCCGCAGACTCTGAAAACGAACTGCTCGAGGCCGCCGCACAGCATGCGGTCAGCGTTCACAAGCACACCGACTCACCGGAACTGCGTGCGCAACTGAAGACGATGTTTCACGACGGTACTCCGCCTGTTGAAGCACCACGTCCCGCGTAGGAGCTGCCGAAGGCTGCGATCTTTTGATCTTGATCTTCATCAGGACCGCCGGGAACATAAATAGGGATACATAAAAAGGGACAGACCACGATTTAAGGCATATGCCGAGCAATCGTGGTCTGTCCCCTGTTTTCCCCAAAGGAGACGACCATGTATGCGGTTATAAGAACCTACCTGGGTGCTGGAGCAAAGCAGCTTTTCGAGCTTTTGGAACAGCGCAAGGCCGACGTCGAAGCTACCCTGCGGACAGTGCCAGGCCTGGTAAGCTACACACTGCTGAACACGGGTGATGGCGGTACGGCGGTGACTGTTTGCACGGACAAGGCCGGCAGCGATGCGAGCTTGAAAGTCGCACGCGACTGGATTCAGAAGAATGCCTCGAATATTCACGCAAACCCGCCGATCGTGACGGAAGGTCCGGTGATTGTGCAGATCAAATAGTGTGCCTTTCCGGTTGATCGCTGAATGACGAAGGAGATCCCTTGTAGGAGCCAGGCTTGCCGGCGAAGGCTCTTAAGGACGCCTTCGCCGGCAAGCCTGGCTCCTACATGTCCGATTTACCCTTAACTGACCAGCATTCAATGCCAGCCAGTTAAGGCGCAGAACCTGTGGGAGCGGGCTTGCTCGCGAAGGCGTCAGGTCAGTCGACATAAATGTTGAATGACACACCGCTTTCGCGAGCAAGCCCGCTCCCACATGGACTGCGCTAACCGACTGACATTAGCGCTAACCAAGCCGGCACAAGTGTATGGCGATTTGCGTTCACCGCTGTATGGGCCGGCCCACTCGTCACTCATGATAAAAATACGGTTCTCGTTACTGGAGCCGTCGTCATGGACCTCGCCACCCTCACCCTGTTTCTCCCGGCCTGCTTCGCCCTGAACATGGCTCCCGGCCCGAACAATCTACTGTCGGTCAGCAACGCTACCCGTTATGGCTATCGTCGCGCCTGCGTGGCCGGCGTCGGTCGTTTGCTGGCGTTTGCCGGGATGATCGCCCTGGCCGCCGCCGGGTTGTCGGTGGTGCTGAAAACCTCGGAATGGCTGTTTTATGCGATCAAGATCATCGGCGCCGCTTACTTGTTGTACCTGGCCTGGCAATTGTGGCGCGCCAATCCCGAGGCCGAGCAGCTTGTGACCGCCGCACCAATTGGTATTGTCGCTCTGGCGCGGCAGGAGTTTCTGGTGGCTGCGGGTAATCCCAAGGCTATTTTGCTGTTCACCGCATTCCTGCCGCAATTCGTCGACCCGACTCGACCGATTGCCGCGCAATTCGTCGTACTCGGCGCGTTGTTCCTGCTGCTGGAATGGATCGCCATCAGCGCCTACGCCTACATGGGCCTGCACATGCGCCGCTGGTTCGCCGAACCACGGGGCAAGCAGATTTTCAACCGTTGCTGCGCGGGATTGTTGTCGGCTGCGGCCTCGGTGTTGTTGATGGCGAAACGGGCCTGAACTTTACCCTTGGGACGGCCCCTTCAGTTCGACCTGATTGCCGTCCGGATCGAAGCAATAGATCGACAGCCCGTGGCCTTCGGCGCCGAAACGCACGGCGGCTTTCTCGGGGGTCAGGCCGAAGGACCGCAAGTGACTGACCAGCGCTTCCTCGTCGAACGGTTCGATGCGCAGGCAGAAGTGATCGACGTTGCGCCGTTCGTGGCCAGCGGCAGCACCGCCCTTGCGGCCGAGTTCGCCCTGGATGTCGACGAGGTCGATCATCGAGGTGCCCGCACGCAAATGCACCAGGCCCAGATCGTCACGGCGCTTGACCAGTTCGGCGCCGAATACCTCGCCGTAAAAAATGATACTTCGTTCGAGATCCTTGACGCGCAGGACGATGTGATCGATGTGTTTGATCGTGAACGGTTGCATAGGATGATTCCTGAAAATATCGTTTACAGCATGACCGGTGACCCGATGACTGTAGCGCAGGACCACAAAAATTCACTGTCGATTTTCCGGTGGAGGCGCCGGGCGACGCAGCCTATGCTCAGCCCATGAACCTACAAAACGCTGTGCTTCCGCCCCACGCCGAGATGGTTCGCGCCATGCTCGAACGCGACACCGCCTACGAGGGGGTGTTCTTTACCGCGGTCAAAACCACTGGCATTTTCTGCCGCCCCGGCTGTACGGCGCGCAAACCAAAGCCGGAAAACGTCGAGTTTTTCGCCCATGCCGATGAGGCGATGTCGGCGGGCTATCGGGCCTGCCTGCGTTGCAAGCCACTGGACGCCGCGGCTATCGCGCCGGACTGGGTGCAGCGGCTGCTCAAATCCGTGGACGCCGACCCCGACCTGCGCTGGACCGATGCCCAGTTGCTGGCCGAGGGCATCGAGCCGCTGAAACTGCGCCGCTGGTTCAAGCAGCATTTCGGCATGACCTTTCACGCCTGGCTGCGCAGCCGGCGCCTGGGCATCGCCCTCGGTGGTATCAAACAGGGCGCATCCATCGACAACGCCGCGTTCGACTCCGGCTACGAATCCCTGAGCGGCTTTCGCGATGCGTTTCAAAAGTCGTTCCATATCACGCCCGGCCGCGCTGCCCATAGCGAGCCGCTGCTGTTCACTCGACTGACCACGCCGCTGGGGCCAATGATCGCCATGGCCGAACAGCGTGGGCTGGTGCTGCTGGAGTTTCTCGATCGACCGGCATTGACCAAGGAAATCGAAGAATTGCAGAGCCGTTATGGCTACGCCGTGGCACCCGGACACAACGGGCATTTGCAGCAGATCGAAGAAGAACTGGCACAATATTTCGCTGGCAAACGGACCGCATTCAACGTGCCACTGCACCTGCCCGGCAGCGCTTTCGCCCGGCAGGTATGGGCCGAACTGATGAAAATCCCCTACGGCCAGACCACGACTTATGGCGCTATCGCCGCGCAACTGGGCAACCCCGGCGCCAGTCGCGCCGTGGGCCTGGCCAACGGACAAAACCGCCTGGCAATTATCCTGCCCTGTCACCGGGTGATCGGTGCAGACGGCTCGTTGACCGGCTATGGTGGAGGACAACCGCGCAAGGCGTTTCTGCTCAGGCTGGAAAGTGCCGCGGTGCAAATCACCGAGCAACTCGCGTTCTGATCACTCCACCGTTTATTAAAAAAAGTCATAAGGAAGGACATTCGATGGACACACTCGACAACCAATTCCATCAACTGCACCAGAGCGGCCTGCTGATTCTGACCAACGTCGCCGATGCCACCGGGGCGCGATTGGTGGAACAGCTCGGCAGCAAGGCTGTCGCCACCAGCAGCGCGGCGGTGGCTTGGGTTCACGGTTATCCGGATGGCAACACCTTGCCGCTTGAACGTCTCGTTTCCACCGTTGAATCCATCGCCCGAGTCATCACGGTGCCGTTGACCGTGGACATTGAGGCCGGTTATTCCGATGACTTGGGTCGGGTCGCAGAAGTGATCGACGCCGTCATCGCCGCCGGTGCCGTGGGGATCAATATCGAGGACGGTGCTTCGCCGCCCGAGCTGCTGGCCCGCAAGATCGAAATCGCTCGCCAGGCTGCCAATCGCCGGGACGTGAAGTTGTTTATCAACGCTCGCACCGACGTGTATCTCAAGGGCTTGGTACCGGCCGAAGATCGCGTCGCAGAAACACTCAAACGGGCCGCGTTGTATCAGGCCGCAGGGGCCGACGGGCTGTTCGCGGCGGGCGTCACGGCGGCGTATGAGATCGAAGCGCTGTGCCGTGGCACGACGCTGCCGGTGAACGTGCTGGGTTTCGCGGGTTTGCCTTCGCCGGAAGAACTGCAAACCCTCGGCGTGCGCCGTTTGAGCGCCGGCTCGAGCATCGCCGAATTCCTCTACGGCGCCATGGCGTCGGTGGCCAAAAGCTTTCTGGAAACCGGAAAACTCGATAGCAGCAACCTCAAGGCCTTCACTTATGGCCAAGTGAACGCCCTGCTGACCCCCACCGGCAAAGTTTGACCGCAAGCAATGGAGTGCGGCGCTGCGGAGTGAGGGCTAATCTCCCCCGCAGTCACCCGCGCTTCAGGATGCTCCATGCCCGACACCTACCAACTGGCCAGCGAATTTCTCTCGGCCCTCGACGCCGACTGGCAACGCCACATCAGCGCCATCGGCCCCTGCCTGCATCAGCCCCATGCGGCTCGCGATCCTTACGAATCGCTGGTGCGGGCGATTGCCTATCAGCAACTGCATGCCAAGGCCGGCGATGCGATTGTCGGCCGGCTGCTGGCGTTGTTTCCGGCGAGCACCTTCCCAAGGCCTGAGCAGATTCTGGCGACCGACTTCGAGCAGATGCGTGGTTGCGGGTTTTCCGCCAGCAAGATCGCGACCATTCAGGGCATCGCTCAGGCAGCTCTGGACGGCGTGGTGCCGGATTACGCCACGGCCCTGGCCATGGACGATGAAGCATTGATCGAGCGCTTGATCACCTTGCGTGGGGTGGGTCGCTGGACGGTGGAAATGCTGCTGATCTACAGCCTGGAGCGGCCGGACATTTTACCGGCCGATGACTTTGGCGTGCGTGAGGGTTATCGGCGACTGAAGGAGCTGGAAGTACAGCCGACTCGTAAGCAGATGATTGAAATCGGGATGGCGTGGCGCCCTTATCGGACGGCGGCGGCGTGGTACTTGTGGCGGGTGCCCGGCCGGTAGACCGCGTTATCGTTCTTCGCGAGCAAGCCCGCTCCCACATTAGATCCTCAGTGAACGCAGATTTTGTGTACGAAAACGATCAAGTGTGGGAGCGGGCTTGCTCGCGAATAGGCCCGTCAGCCAACATAAATTCAACTGACAAAGAACACTGACAGTCTAGGCTGTCTTGAGTCATCCCAACCCCATTGGAGGCCCCATGCAGCTCGAAGGCTCCTGCCATTGCGGCGCGGTGTCGTTCAGCCTGACCAGCGCCCACCCCTACCCTTATCAACGCTGCTATTGCTCGATCTGTCGCAAGACCCAGGGCGGTGGCGGTTATGCGATCAACATCGCTGGCGATGCCGCCAGCCTGAAGGTGCGCGGTCGCAAGCACATCTCGATTTACCATGCGCGGCTCAAGGAAAAAGGTGACAAACGCGCCCACCGCAGCACCGCCGAGCGGCATTTCTGTTCCGTTTGCGGCTCGGGACTATGGCTGTTCAGCCCTGAATGGCCGGAATTGATTCACCCGTTTGCCTCGGCCATCGACACTCCGTTGCCGGTACCACCGGAACACACGCATCTGATGCTCGGCTCCAAGGCGCCATGGGTAGAAGTCGAGGCGCATCCGGGCGACCAGCAGTTCGACGTCTATCCCGAAGAATCCATCGCCCAATGGCATGAGCGCCTGGGTTTGAGCCGTTAGGTCGCTTTACAGTCTTTGACAGTTTCCCGACGCAATTGCAGGAGCACGGCTTGCCGGCGAAAGCGTCCTTGAGATCGCCTTCGCGGGCAAGCCTCGCTCCTACAAGGTTATGCGGCGGCGGGCACACCACTATGAAAGCGAAACTCCACATCCGGCGACTCGATCAACGCCTGCTCGGCGTCACGAACCTTGTCGATCACCTGGGCAATGTCCTTGGCTTCACCATACTGATAGGCCAGTTTCAGGTAACCCTGGAAATGCCGCGCCTCGCTTTTCAGCAGGCCGAAGTAGAACTTGCCCAGTTCTTCATCCAGATGCGGCACCAACGCCTCGAAACGCTCGCAGCTACGGGCTTCGATGAAGGCGCCGACCACCAGGGTATCCACCAGCTTCACCGGTTCGTGGCTGCGTACCACTTTGCGCAGCCCCGAGGCGTAACGCCCGGCGGACAGCTGACGCAGCCCGATCTTGCGCTTTTTCATCAGGCGCATGACCTGTTCGTGGTGCACCAGCTCTTCCCGGGCCAGACGCGACATCAGGTTGATCAGATCGACGTGGGAGTGGTATTTGGCAATCAGGCTCAACGCCGTGCTGGCCGCCTTGAATTCGCAGTTTTTGTGGTCGATCAGCAGGGTTTCCTGATCAGCCAGCGCGGCCTGGACCCAGCCATCGGGCGTGCGGCAGCCGAGGAACTCGTGAATTTCGGGAAGGATCATGGGGCTCACGGATAAAAGGTACAAAACGAAGGGCGCCGATTATACCGGCCTGCCGACAGACCACCAGACGCCAACCGTTGATATGCATCAAGTCGCCGAATGCCGGCCAGCAACTATAGTTGTCCAACGCAGTGTTTTTTATCTTCATGGAGATCCCGATCATGCAAGCCATTCGCAGCATCCTGGTGGTCATCGAACCCGAACACTCGGAAAGCCTGGCGCTCAAACGGGCCAAACTGATCGCTGGCGTGACCCAGGCCCATCTGCACCTGCTGGTCTGCGATAAAAAGCACGACCACGCTGGCATGCTCGGCGTGCTCAAGGCTGCGCTGGTGGCGGACGGTTACAGCGTCACCACCGAACAGGCCTGGAACGAAAGCCTGCACGAAACCATCGTCGATGTGCAGCAAGCCGAAGGCTGCGGGCTGGTGATCAAGCAGCATTTCGCTGACAGCCCGCTGAAAAAAGCCCTGCTGACCCCGGCGGACTGGAAACTGCTGCGCTACTGCCCTACCCCGGTGCTGCTGGTGAAAACCTCGAAACCCTGGACCGGCGGCGTGATCCTGGCGGCCATCGATGTTGGCAACATCGACGGCGAACACCGTACCTTGCATGCCAGTATCATCGATCATGGCTACGACATCGCCAGCCTGGCCAAGGCCCATTTGCACGTGATCAGCGCTCACCCATCGCCGATGCTCTCGGCGGCCGACCCGACGTTTCAGCTCAAGGAAACCATCGAAGCCAGTTACCGCGAGCAGTGCAAGGCGTTCCAGGCCGAGTTCGATATCGATGATGACCATCTGCACATCGAGGAAGGCCCGGCGGATGTGTTGATTCCGTTCATGGCCCATAAACTGGGGGCATCGGTGACGGTGATCGGCACCGTGGCGCGGACCGGGTTGTCGGGCGCGTTGATCGGGAATACGGCGGAGGTGGTGCTGGATGCGCTGGAGAGCGATGTGCTGGTGCTCAAGCCGGATACGATCATGGATCATCTGGAAGAGATCGTGACCCAGCATTGAGATTTTCGGCGTCAGATAAATAGCCTTCGCGAGCAAGCCCGCTCCCACATTGGATCTGTGTCGTTCACAAATTTCATGTCCAATGGAGATCCCATGTGGGAGCGGGCTTGCTCGCGAAGCTTTTAAGGTTTAACCGCCAAACGCATCCTTGAGAAACCCCGGCGCAATGTAGCGCTGGTAATGCGCCTCAGACAGCAGAAAAAATTCCCGATCAATGGCATCGCGCAATTCCGGCAGGTTCCAGTCGCGGAACTCCGGCAGCAGCACCATCCCGTAGGCTTCCAGATTGTTGATAACCCGCGCCCCCCGGGCGATCAGCTGATAAGCCCAGCAATATTCCGACTGATGCGGCACAAAACGAATCTTGCGCTGCTCCAGCTGCAGACGCAGCAACGCGGGATCGAAAATCTCTACCTTGCTGGCCATCACCTGCGACAACAATTGCTCAAGACGCAGCCATACCGCGCGTTTTTCTTCCTCGTTGTAACCGTTCCAGTGAATCACTTCATGGTGGAAACGCTTGCAGCCACGGCACACCAGATCACCGTAAACAGTGGAGCAGAGGCCGACGCAGGGGGTCTTGATGGTCTGATTGGGCATAGGTAGGCAAAACACGGGAAAGCAGAACAGGTCGGCATGTTAGCCCTTTGTCTAACATTCATCACCCCTCAAAATTCGAGGGCTCAGGGTCTATTGGACTTTGGTGACGGCCGCGACGGATGCCCGCTTGGTGCAGGGCAAGGCGCGAGGAACGCAGTTTGGTTGTTCCAAATAAGTTCCGAGCAACGCCGCCCTGCACCAAGCGGGCTCCGTCCCTTCGGGTTGCGTGCCAACGTGCGCGAGGCTGCGTTGCAGGATTTGCCAAGGGAACAACCATTGGCGGCATCCCGCGCCTTGCCTCGCACACGTTGGCCCAGCAACGCGGCTCGCCACCAAAGTTCAATAGACCCTGACTTACCTTTAATTTTTTTTTGCCGTAGAATCAGCCAGCCTTTTAAGGCGCCAATGTCCGTTAGAAGCTGTTTTCAAAGCGTCACGAGCACAGTCGTTC
>LNAP01002879.1_pt1 | contig 16787 bp, 14 predicted proteins | sample 602601 | NCBI WGS metagenome assembly LNAP01 (sample SAMN02440304, study PRJNA202911) | soil metagenome | biome: Subtropical and temperate rainforests or woodlands; isolation source: soil samples (1 kg each in a 20% v/v slurry with milli Q water) were... ... | reverse complement strand
TCGCGCAACATCTCGCCGCCCCGTGGACCGGTGCCGAGCAGCAAAAGCTTGCGAACCAATTCGGGGTGACGCAGCGCAACCTCTTGCACCTGCATGCCGCCGATCGAGAACCCGAGCAGATCAACCTGCGAGAGTCCCAGTGCCCGGATTACCAAGGCGATGTCATCGGCCATGTCCTCGATCCGGTTGCGGGGCGTGCCGGTGGACGAGGCGATGCCGCGGCCATTGAACAGGATGACCTCGCGCCCTTGGGCCAGGCCATCGGTCAGCAGCGGATCCCAGTGATCCAATCCGGCGCGAAAGTGCGCCACGAAAAACAGCGGAACGCCCGAGGGCTTGCCCCAGCGGCGATAGGCGAATCGGTCGCCATCGACGTCGATGAAGCGGGTCGGCGCGGTCAGATGGGTGTCGGTCATGGTCTGATACTCAAATTGATGATGGGTTAATAATGATCATCGGGTTCTATTGCTTAAACTTACGCAACCTCACCACTTCGGAGCAGCATCCGCCAACTGGGCGATACCGTGTCCAAAAGAGAAGTTCTCGTTGGGTACCGGCACAAAAGCCAGGAATACGTCGTCGGGCGATACGCCCGCATCTTGTTCGAGCAACTGGGTGATGGTTGCCATAAGCTGTTTCTTATCCGCAGTTGGCCGATGCGCACCGATCATCACGGTGATAATCATGGCCTCGTCGCTGCGCTTCATATCCATAAATGTCGGATGAATAAAGAGTTCGTCATCACCGTGTTCCGAAATCATGACGAATCGATCCTCCTCGGGAATACCGAGAGCCTGGACTAACGATTGGTTCAGTGCATTGCCGATCGCGATCTTGCGTTCACGGGTAAATTTCCCTTTGGGGATGTGGGCATTAAAAACAGGCATTTGGGTGTTCTCCAGTCAGATTGGAAAAATATCCTGGGTGTCATCGGCCTGCGATGCGGTGGGCATCCGATGGCTCGTCAGGATCGCTATCAAGGGATTCGATACAGGTATCAAGCAGATCGTGCAACGCGGCGACCCGTTCTGCGCCCAACCGCTCGTTAAGGCCCGTTTGCGCCGTTTGCCATGCACGCTGTCCTTCGGCTTGCTTCGTACGCCCCGCCTCGGTCGCCTCGACCAGGCGGCTGCGCGCATCCTTGCCTGCGACTATCACCAACAACCCCTGCATAGCCAGCGGCTGCAGATTGCGCGTCAAGGTTGACGCATCCATCCGCATGAGCCGGGCCAGATCGACTGGTTGAATAGGACCCAGTTGGACGACATACGACAGCAAGGCATATTGCGTGTTCTTGAGCCCCGTCTTAGCGATATAGCCATCGTAATGACGCGTCACCATGCGAGTAAGCTGGCGAAGTTTCAGGTTGGTGCAACCTTGCGGCTTGATTGAGTTCTTCATGTTTTATATTGTACCTACAATAATTGTATATGCAACTCTTAAAAAAACAGGAGTGGCCGACGGATGTTGATCAGGTGGTGGCGCGCTGGTATCAATCCTTCGTCAAACAACGCGTCAGCGAACTCTCGGGCAGAGTTTGCCCTCAGGTGCTGGCCATTGATGAATATAAATGGTGTTTGAAGAACAGGCGATCAAATCAGCGCAACTTGCCGCACGCCTGACGGATTCGCGCTATCGCAATGGTCGGCCAGTTACTTTGAAGTGATTGATGCGCAACGGTCGAATTTTTCGTCGTAAACGTTCACGCGTACGCAGTGCAGGTCAGCGCGCAGTGGCTTCGGTGGGTTTGATACGCGCATTGGGCGGAGGCTGGAATGGACCATAGATCAATCGGTAGTTGATGGCTGGGTCGTCAAGCGCTACCTGTCCCGAAAGCACCGTGATGCTCGCGGCGTGGGCTGCACGATAGCCACACTTGGCAGCAATGCCGCGCGTCAGCCCGAAGCCATCAAGGCCACCTTTGCGGCAGGCATAGAAAACCTGCTGACGAGCCTTAAAAGCGACGGCGCCATACTGGGCGACAAGGATCATCGGAAAGCGCATGCCAAGGCGATCGACATACTGGCCCATGCGGTCGGCGCAGTCGTGTTGTCGCGGGCCTGTCCAGACGGCTCTTCTTTGGCGTATGAAATATTGGAGGTTTGCCGTAAGGAAATTCTTGCGCAGCTATCGCCGCCAGGAGCCGACTAGTAGGCCGCTGAGACAGCGAGCGCGGCTTCAATGGACAAGGTTAAAGAGGACCACACAGCCCGCCCGCCGGTATACTCGCTGACTTAGCCATCCACTTAGCCAACCTCCAGCACCAGACCAGAGCCTCGAATGGTTCACATATAAAATTTCCGGCACTCGCCGCTGACAAGATAGATAGAAAAAGAAGCATAATTTAACGAGAGTTGTAGTTAACTTAGTCAATCAGACTCCTTGATTAGCGAGACTCCTAGATGGAGCGCCATGACTGTCAGGAGTGCATGTACTCTGTAGGTCACCGAAGAATGACAACCACGAACAATCAGGAAGATCGCCGCTTTGTCACAGCACTTGCACGAGGGCTCAGAATTCTACAAGCCTTTACTTCCGGTGAAGAGCGACTAAGCAATCTGGATATCGCCAGGCACTGTGGGTTGCCTAAAACGACGGTAACCCGCCTTACCTATACGCTCACTCAGCTAGGCTTCCTACACCACACTCCAGAAACGGGACGCTACAGGTTAGGCCTGGCTGCACTGACACTAAGACGTACCGCTGTGGAGCGATTGGACTTATACGAAGCCAAAGACGGACTACCCCAAGCTGTGGCAAATAAAACAAGAACCATGGTTTCGCTAACCATCCGTGATGAGCTCTCAATCCTTTATGTCGATAGTTGCCGAAATCAGAATTCGGTCATTACGCTTCACCTGGATGTTGGATCGCACCTTCCCCTCATCAACACAGCGGCAGGGGGGGCCCACGTCATAGCCAGTCCACCAAAAGTTCGACAATCGCTCATAGCGCGTCTACGGAAGCTGGATTCTGCTGCCTGGCCCACCCACGAACTCAGCTTGGAAAAAGCCTCCGAGGACTATGCAAAATACGGTTGCGTAACAAGCTTCGGGAATTGGCGGGAAGAAATTAACGCCATTGCAATACCGATGAACCTTGGCGACAATCTGCCTTTGATCGTCGCCAATTCCGCAGCACCCGTTTCGGTTGTTTCTCCTGACACTTACATCAACGAAGTTCTGCCGGAGCTCAGTGCCATGGTGCGCGCCATTGAGAACCGATATCACAGCAGGAAACCTCAAAACCCATACCAAACCCGCTGATTTCACCACTTCCGAATATTGTGCTGGACAAATGGAAGGCTACGCGTTGCCGTAACGTTTACGCATTATTTTCTTGTCGTATTTTCCAACGCTGGTTCGGGGTAGTTCATCAACAAAATGTACTACATCCGGCACAGCATATTTAGAGATTTGGCCTGTACCCACAAATACATGAAGATGGCGCTGAATATCCCGAATATCAAAACCATCGTCGGCCGTAGTCTTTAACACGACCAGCGCCATAGGACGTTCACCCCATTTTGCGTCTTTAATCCCAATGACGGCCGCTTCACTCACTTGTGGATGGCGGCAAATGAGATCTTCCAGTGCATACGAAGACACCCACTCCCCACCGGTTTTAATTACATCTTTCAAGCGATCAGAAATACGCAAATAACCGGCCGCGTCCACGGTGCCAACGTCTCCCGTATGCAGATATCCGCCACGCCATAGCTCTTGCGAGCTCTCGTTATCACCCAGGTAGCCAGGGGTAAGCCATGGGGCTCGCACAACAATTTCACCAATTTTCCCGCTGCCTTGTTCGACCGGTGTCATATCACCTTCGACAATCTGAAGATCCACCAACGGAAGCGCTCTACCCGTGGCGGTTCGTACAGGAATAGTCAGGTCAAAGTTCTGATTCAGCATGGACTCGTCCAGATGGGCGCTGGTAATAAACGGGCATGTTTCCGACATTCCGTAACCGGCAAATACATCCATACCCGCGTCCCGACCTCGCTGCACCAGCGCGCTGGGCAACGCACTTCCTCCAACCACCACCTTCCATTGTGCAAGATCAACACCTGTTGCGTTCGCCTGCTCAAGCAACATGTGCAAGATAGTAGGCACACAATGCGAAAACGTCACGCCTTCTCGGGTACGCAGTTCCAGCAAGCCCCCAGCCGTATAACGTCCGGGGTAAACCTGCTTGACGCCCATCATGGTTGCTACGTACGGCATGCCCCAGGCGTGTACGTGGAACATGGGCGTTATCGGCATGTAAACATCACCGCAATGGAATCGGCCTTGCGTACTGGGCATGGCAAACGCAGCTGTCACCGCCAGCGTATGCAAGACGATCTGGCGATGGCTGAAATACACACCTTTAGGCAACCCGGTTGTACCCGTCGTATAAAAAAGCGTGGCCCGCGTGTCTTCGCTGAAATCTTCGAACTTGAAATCCGAAGGGCTCTGAGCCATCAATGTTTCATAGCAGTCGGCGCCGGTGCGCTGATCATCGTCCATGATGATGACCGTGCTGACTGACTCAAGCACCGGAAGCATGGGGCTCACGACATCAAGAAAATCACGATGAATGAGCAACACCTTGGGGCCTGCGTGTTCGAGCGTGTACTGAATCTGCTCCGGACTCAATCGCACATTCACGGTCTGCAGCACGGCACCCATCATCGGAATGGCAAAAAAACATTCCAGATAACGATGACTATCCCAGTCAAGTACGGCAACGGTGTCCTCACGCACGACGCCACGCGATGCAAGCAACGTAGCCAGCCGGCCTATACGCTCACGCAGGGTCCGGTAGGTATATCGGCTAACGTCTCGGTATACGATCTCCTGTTCAGGCGCCTGCGACAAGGGGGTAAGAAGCAGTTGCTTGATGAGCAGGGGATAACCTCCTTCCGAATACGCTGACATAGGCGACGATAGTGAGGACATAAAAAAATCTCCCGTATTGGCTTGAATATTTTGTTCTTCTGACTACAACAACACAGTTGACGGCAGCGACTGCACAAACTGGGTAATGGATTGGGTCAGCGCTGTGTGCTGCTCCAGCTGTGGCCAATGGCCCGCCCCGGGAATCTTTTCCACCGATGCCATGCGATAACGTTTTGCGCCACGCCCCACCAGTTCTTCTGTGATAAAGGTATCGTCGGTGCTAATCAGCAGAACCGGCACATCGAGCTCTGAAGGATGCGCGCCGGCCGAATGCCCTCCTGTCCAGGCACGCAACTGCTCAAGGGCTGTATCGCGGTTTGTAGCAAGCGTTGCGCTGACAAGAATATCGAGCGCCTCGTCATCAAGAGCGACCGCCAAGCCACGCTTGCCCTTTTTTATTGACACTACGTCAGTCCCACCCGCTCGTAATACGAATTGCTCCATCACATTCGGTGGCAAGGGGTAACCCTCGAGCGGCGCAGGCGTCACCAAGATCAGGCCGGACAAGCGCTCACCCAGAAGATCCGCTGCAAGTTCGGCAATTTGCGCCCCCATGCTGTGCCCCACCAAGACAACAGAGCCTGCCTGTGTATTCACGTGGTCTGTGATATAGCGCAGCACCTGCCCGGCATACTGCTGCAAAATCTCGGCAGATGAGTCTTGTGGTGTGTGCATAGGCTCAAGGCGAATAGCGTCTAGGCTCCAGCCCGGCAAAACCAAGTTTTCCCGAACACGTCCCCAAGCCTCCGGACCGTCAAGATAGCCATGCACAAATACGATAGCGCCTTGCGCTGCCTGGGCGCCTACCCCTTGTTGTTTACTGCTGACCATGCCCTACCTCACTTGCCAAGAAGCCATTGTGCAAACCAATCGCGCGCGGCAGAGCTCGAATCTTCAAACTCGCTGCGATAAGCATCAAAGTGCCCGCGTTTGATCATCCTGAGTTTTTTGGGTTCAACAGCACGCTCATAAGCAGCTAATGCAAGATCGGTAGGCGTCACCACATCATTCTCAGCAACAACCATCAGCAAAGGCTTGGGACCGATTCGGCCAATCCATTGCCCCGGCTCGTACATCTGAGCCCATCGGGATGAGCGCACCGTGACATAATGGCTATCTTCCACCCCCTCCGGCGTCTTGTAGGCATCATGGAAATCAATCATGTCTTGCGTGCGGTATGCGGCAGACACAGCCGGATCAAGGCTGACAACCATCTGGCGCATGGGCGGCTCGCCACGCAACTGCCTACGCTCATCCTCATTGAAAAGCTCTTGCTGAGCGAGACGCCGGTCAGGCGGAACGCGCCGCAAACTTTGCTCGTAACCACTGACAATAGGCACTTGAGCCACCACCGCGCGAATACGTGAGTCCGTTGCAGCCAACACGACGGCATGGCCGCCCGCATAGCTCGTTCCCCACACTCCAATACGGTTCGTATCAATGCCCGGAAGGTCTTCGAGATAAGAAATCACCCTGCGCCAGTCAGCGATCTGACGCCAAGGGTCGATATCACCACGGACATCCCCTCCACTCAGGCCAAAGCCGCAGTGATCATGCACGATGACCGCGAAACCCGCCTCGGCGAAACGCTCTGCGTACTGCTGCAGGCCTCGATACTTCAATCCGGAGAATCCGTGCGCCATCGTGATCGCCGGAACCAGACCAGAAACGCCCTCAGGCCGAAACACCCAGGCATGCAGGCTGACACCACCCTCTACTGGAACATAATGCTCTTCAGGTTGCATAATATTTCTCAACTTCCCTATTTAAATTAGGTAGATGCTACTGACCATTAAACGTGATCACGGGGCGCGCCGTACCCGCTTCAATAGCTGCCGTTGCGGAAGCAACACCACGCTGCACATCGTCGGTAGCCAGCAAGACCGATACATGCTCAATCATCATCTCGTCAGCACAACGTACGCCGCCGGCAGACCACGCAGAAAGAATTGATTTCGTAACCGCATGGGCACGGGTTGGACCCTCAGCGAGCTGGTTCGCATATTTGAGGCAAACGTCTTCAAGCTGCTCGTCAGGCACAACCTTGGTCACGATATTCATCGCAAACGCCTCATCCGCAGAAATTTCCTCGGACAGCATCACCAAACGGGCAGCGACGCTGCGACCGGCACGCTCGGCGATACGCTGCACACCACCTGCCAGTGGCGCAACCCCTAGTGTCGCTTCCGAGAACCGGAACTTGGCTGACTGCCCGGCGACGATGAAATCCGTATGCAGGGCTAGCTCAAAACCGCCGCCAAATGCCCCCCCGTGCACTTGTGTGATGGTGGGGATGGAAAGAGATTCGAGTGCATTCAACACACCATTTGAGAATCCAAACCTTTCACGCCGCTCCGCATGGGTTTTCAAACCTGGCCACTCACGAAAATCACCTCCCAGACAGAAATCATTTCCATTGCCACGGAGCAACAGGCAACGAGCACCGTCGGCAACACCACGACGTATCGCCTGATCAAGCATTGCAAACAACGGCCGTGTCAGCCGGTTCTGTGGAGCACGATTAAGCGTGATCACTCCAACCTTATCGCGTAACTCATACAAAACCACATCTTGATTCTGATTATCAGACATTTCCATCTCCATGAATATTCAAACGGTTTCCCAAATTTCGGCCAGCGATGATTGATCGGTCAAACTGCTTGCCAGGGTGACGACACGCCAGCCAGCAGCTGTTCTATGAATATCAAAATGCACCGCACGGCGTTCAATCTCAGTCTCATCAGCCCTGCGCCTGGACCAGATCACATCGATCGAACCTGCATTTGGGTTGTACCCCACCACTTTGCGGTCAAGGATCTCCGTGTGGGTATAGCTTTCCGCTTGCAAAGGCTCCTGATTCGCACGCAGCAGTTCGATAACCTCATCCCCATTCATCAGGCACTTGGTCATGTTTACCGACGCTGCATGCAAAGGTACCCCCCAGTACTCCAGAATCGCACTCTGATCACTGGACTTGTTGATCCCTATGGCAACCCAGCTTTGAAGATAAACATTAAAAAACCACTCGTTGATCTCACGAGCCGCTGTCCGAGCATCAAGAGCGGCTTGTACGTGCTGAGTTTCCATTTCTCTTACCTATCGACTATTTATGATTGAATAATTCGCTTAATCGAGCTTCACACCGGAGCGCTCAATCACGTCCTGCCACATAGGCGCTTCATTCTTATACATGTCAGCCAAAGCCTCAGGGCCTGCAAAGCTAGGCACCCAGCCCAACCCCTCTATATGCTGCCGTAGTTCAGGCTGCTGCATCGCATGTTTCACCTCGCTCGCCAAACGGTCCACGATGGCTTTCGGCGTACCTGCCGGAGCAGCCAGCGCAACCCAACCAACAGAACGCAGCAACGAGTCATCAAAACCAGAACTGGCCAAGGGCGGCACATTGGGCATAGAAGGGATGGGTTGTGTGCCCGTCACGCCAATCGCCTTAAGCTTGCCCGCGGCAATAAACTGGGGTGCTTGTGCACCCGTCGCAAAAGACATCGAAAGACGCCCTGCTACCAGTTCCTGAATCATGGGCGCTTCACCTTTGTAAGGAACGTGCGTCATGGCACCGCTGGCGATCTCATCTACACGTGCACCGCTTAAATGAGAGATGGTTCCATTTCCCCAGGAGCCATATGTCAGCTTGTCTTTATTATCAGTAATATATTGCTTGAGTTCTTGCGGGGTATTAACGGGAACCGACTCATTCACAACCAATAACAGAGGAGCGTCGGCAACTTTGGCAATCAGAGCGAAGTCCTTACCAGGGTTGTAGGGCAGGTTGGAATAGAGAAACTGGTTGATCATCAGGTTGGAGCTCAAGGCCAGCGTAAGGGTGTATCCATCCGCATCCGCCCTTGCCACCTGACCCACGCCGATATTACCCGCTGCCCCAACTTTATTCTCTACAATCACTGACCGACCCAAGCGCGGCGCCATTCTTTGCGACAACATGCGTGCCAGGATATCAACTGCACCACCCGGCGAGAACGGCACAACGATCTTGACAGGCCTGGCCGGATATTCTTGTGCATGGGCAGGCAGGGCGGCGCCGAGGAAAGCGCCAATACTGCTGCACAACGCGAATTTAATAAAAGTGCTACGGTTCATTATTGTCTCCAACAAAAATTAGATAAAACTCACTAAACAAGGCCTACTCAGCTGGATTACATCCAGCTCAAAACCTGGCCACCATCCACCGGCAGCACTGCGCCGGTAACATATCCACTCGCATCAGAAGCCAGAAAAACCGTTGCACCATCAAGGTCGGAAGACTCGCCAAACCTGCGCATAGGGATACGCTTTCTGATACTTTCTTCAACGCCCATCTCCGTGAAATGGGATTGCATATCCGTACGGATATTGCCTGGCGCCAATGCATTGACCCGTACCCCGGAACGCGCAAGCTCCAAGGCCATGATGTGGGTCAGATGAATCAGGCCGGCCTTCGATGCACCATAGCTAGACATATAGCCGCCAGCGCGCAGACCCGAAGACGAAGCAACGTTAATGATGCTTCCGCTTTTCCGTTCGGACATATTTCGAGCTGCTTCCTGAGCCATCAGGAAGCCCCCTTTCAGATTGGTATCGATAATTCGCGAGACTTCTTCAGGCTCCTGGTCTGTGAAGCGCTCCATATAAATAATGCCCGCGTTGTTGAACAGAATATCGATAGGCTGGCCAAGCTCACGTTCAGCATAACGCCACGCTTGTCCTATCGTGCGATGATCCATCACATCAAGAGTCACTGCACACGCCTTATGCCCCTCCGAGGTCAATTGGACCACCGCGTCTGCAAGCCGGTCGGTACGGCGTGCAGCCAAAGCAACGCTGGCCCCCGCCTGAGCAAAAGTACGTGCGATATGCAGCCCTATTCCGCTGGATGCCCCAGCAACAAATGCAGCTTTACCTGTTAATGCAAATTGATCAAAAAACGATTTCATTGAAATACCTCAAACAGGCCTGCAGCCCCCATCCCACCGCCCACACACATCGTGACGACTACATACCGAACACCACGTCTCCTGCCCTCGATCAGCGCATGCCCAACCAGGCGTGAGCCCGTCATACCGTATGGATGACCAACAGAGATCGCGCCGCCATTAACATTGAATATTTCAGGATCAATGCCCAGCGTGTCTCGGCAATACAGGGCTTGGCATGCGAAAGCCTCGTTCAGCTCCCACAAACCAATATCGTTTACCGTCAACCCCGCTTGGCGCAGCAACTTAGGTATAGCGAAAACGGGGCCGATGCCCATCTCTTCCGGAGCAAGACCCGCCAGCGCTATACCCCGATACGCCCCCAACGGCTCGAGGTTTCTGCTGGCAGCCAACTTCTCGCTCATTAGCACACATGCGCTGGCGCCATCAGACAGCTGACTGGCATTGCCTGCTGTAATCGTTCCGCCCTCCACGACAGGAGCAAGGCGCTGCAAGCTCTCTATCGTTGTCTCCGGCCGATTCCCTTCATCTTTCGTCAGCAGTTCCGACACATAGCGGTCTGGTCCGCCGTCCCTGTCCGCGATGCGCTTGGTCACTTCCAATGGAACAATTTCCGCGTCGAACCGGCCCGCCTGCTGTGCTGCGGCCGTGCGCTGCTGAGACTCAAGCGCATAGATATCCTGCATCTCACGGGTTATGCCATAACGGCGCGCCACATACTCTGCGGTATGAAGCATGGGCATATAAGCATGCGGGGACTGTGCAATGACATTCGGATCCTGATTCCGTGTGATGGCGTCGAAGTAGGACTGCTGCTCCGCAGAGATATTCTCCTGGCCGCCAGCGACAACGATTTGCATGCCGTCCACCATGATTTGCTTTGCACCAATTGCAATAGCCATCAGGCCGGAGGCACATTGACGATCAATCGTCTGGCCTGCCGCAGTGTGACCCAGGCCGGCCGCCAGCGCGGCATTACGAGCAAGGTTCATTCCTGCCGTACCACTGGACAAAACGGTTCCAACGACCACGTCGTCGATTTCACCTTCCTGAAGTTGGGCTCGCTCAACCGCATGGCGCAAAGCGTGCGCCATCATGGTGGGTGACTTGGTCGCGTTGAATCCCCCCTTGTAGGCTTTCCCTATTGGGGTACGCGCCGTCGAAACAATGACTGCATCATTCATTCTGAATACTCCTTACTCTGCTGTGCGAATCGCATCTGTTACATCCCAATAACCATGGGGATTACCTGTACGCGCAGCATACGAATTCAGCGTCTCGCAGATTTCCTTTAAGCCATGTCGGCGCGCGTAAAACAGAGGTCCGCCCCGTTCGGCAGGAAAGCCATAACCGGATAGCCACACCACGTCGACGTCGGATTCACGGTGTGCAATGCCTTCTTCGACAATCTTGAATCCTTCGTTGATAAGCGGGAACAAGCAACGACTTACGATCTCTTCATTTGTCACATCAGCCCGCTGTGGCACTTGAGAACGTTCGGCACGCGCACGGATAAGCTCCAGCACTGTCGGATATTCAACCGGGCGGCGTCCCTCATATACATAGAAGCCTTTGCCTGATTTCTGGCCGTACAACCCCTGCTCGGCCAGCTCGCGGCAGATAACCCGATAAAGCGGATCCGCCGGCAGCATGCCCTGCTTGTCCTGTTCCTCGACAACCTTGGCGACAACATCAACCCCGGCCAGATCCATCATGCGGCATGGTCCCATCGCCATACCAAATGCCTCGATCGCAGCATCGATTTGAGCAGGGCTGCATCCTTCAAGCAGCAAAGCCTCTGTTTCACGCAGGTAGGGTTCCAACATGCGGTTGCCGATAAAGCCGTAGCACACACCGCAAAGAACGGGATGCTTGCCTAAGCGACGCACCAAGTCCATGGCAGTCGCAATGACATCGCCCGCAGTCTGTTCCCCCTGAATCACTTCGACCAATCGCATGACGTCTGCAGGGCTAAAGAAATGGAGCCCCAGGAAGTCCTGAGCACGGCCACTTTCTTTTGCCAGAAGATCAACATTGAGCGTAGATGTGTTGCTGGCGATAATCGCACCTGCCTTGCATGCCTGTCCCAAGCGCTTTGAAACCTCAAGTTTGAGCGCCAGGTTCTCCGGTACTGCTTCAATGATCAGGTCAGCTTCACTTACATCATTGAAATTTGCGCTGGCCTGAACACAAGCAATTCGCCGAGCCGCCTCGTCCACATCAAGCTTGCCACCCTTTGCTGCAGCGTCGTACGAAACGCGGATGGCATTCAGTGCAGTGATCGCACGTTCATCATCTGCCTCAATAATCTTGACCGCATAGGCCGAATTTGCAAATGCCATCGCAATACCGCGCCCCATCGTGCCACCGCCAATCACCGCAACGCGCTCTATCGTACGGCGCTCACATCCCGAAAACTGTGCGGGGCTACGCCCTGCTTCGCCTGTGGCGAAAAAAGCGTGCTGTAGTCCAGCTGCCGCATCAGAACTGTTGCAAGCGACAAACCGCTCGCGCTCCCGCTGCAATGCCTTATCGAATGAAAGATTCACTGCATCGTCGGCACTCTTGAACAGCTGTTCGGCTACCGACTTCGGCGCTCTAACCTTGCGTGCATAAACCTTCCAATCTTCCCTGCCAGTAGCCAGCACAGAAGCATCCTTAATAGACAAAGCGCCCGTCGCACGAATATCTCCAGTCTTGGCGAGCGCAACGGCATGTTCAATCGCGGCGCTTACCGCATCCGACGACACGATCTGGTCAACCAAGCCAAGATCCAATGCGCGTTCGGCATCAATAGCTTGGCCCGACAACATCATCCGCATCGCAGCATCAAGCCCCACCAACCGCGGTAAACGCTGAGTCCCACCGGCGCCTGGAATCACGCCTAGCCGTACTTCAGGCAGACCGAAGGAGGCGGACTTGGCTGCAATTCGCGCATGGCAACTCATTGCCAACTCCAATCCGCCACCCAGAGCAACACCCTCTATGGCGGCCACGACAGGCTTGGATAAACCTTCCAGCAAGCCATTGATTTCGACAGGATCACGGCCTGCAAAGGCTGCGTCGGGATTATTCGATTGAAACTCAGCAATATCGGCCCCTGCGCTGAAGAACCGAGCCGAGCCTGCCAATACAATGGCCTTAATACCCTGATCAGAAGCAGCTGCGCTTAGCGCCTCGTACAATGCAACCCGAACCGCACGGGAAAGCGCATTTACCGGTAACGAATGAAGCCGGATGACGGCAACCTCGTTCACATGTTCAATACAAATTGGCTGTGTCATTAAAACCACTCATCCTTCATGTCGTAAGAAGTCCGTTCCACTGCAGTCAAACACTGCAAGCTGGTTCGGGTAGCGGGTAGATCCCATTGGAAAAAATAGCGCTGTGCCTGCAACTTCCCCCGGTAATAATCAGCATCCGGCTCATCGAGTCCCGATTCAAGCGCTTGCGCGGCAACACAGGCCAGCTTTAGCCATATCCAGGCCACGGTGATCCGGCCGAAGGCATCCAGATAAGTGGTTGCATTAGCTAACGCCAAGTCGGGGCTTTCCGACTGAAGGGCCACCAGTTGGCGTGTGACCGAAGCCAAGTCATTCATGTATTCCTGCAAAGCATTCGCGTCCTTGCTCAAGCCCGGAATATCTCTGGCTGCGGCAATATCCCGTGCCACGACAGAAACAAAAACATCCAGGCCCTTACCGTTATTCATTCGGACTTTCCGGCCCAGCAGATCCAGCCCGTGAATGCCCTCGGCACCCTCATGAATGGGATTGAGCCGCTGATCACGGTAAAGCTGCTCCAATGGATATTCATTCGTGTATCCCGCGCCACCCAACACCTGTATTGCCATGTCATTGGCAATACACCCGTACCGAGCGGGCCACGATTTCACGACAGGTGTCAGCACATCCAGCAATAAGGCAGCATCCTTGCGCGCTTGCTCATCTGGATGAGTCTGCTGATCTTCAAACAATGAACTGGCATACAGGCAAAGCGCCAAAGCTCCTTCCGAATATGTCTTTTGCGTCAACAGTAACCGCCTGATATCGGCATGATCAATGAGACAAACCTGGGGTATGGCGGGATCTTTGTTAGCTGCCAAACGCCCTTGCCTACGCTCGCGTGCATAGCTCAGTGATTCCGCATAACCCCGATAAGCGATCGAAGCGGCAATCAGACCCACGCCAATACGCGCCTCATTCATCAGCTGGAACATCTGCGCCAGCCCTGCTCCTGGCTGCCCAATCAAGTATCCAACGGCGCCATCATTCTCACCAAAAGACAACACGGTAGAGGTCGTATTACGCCAGCCCATTTTGTGCAGTAAACCGGCAAGCGCTACATCGTTACGTACTCCCAAGGACCCATCTTCATTGACTAGCCATTTGGGCACCAGAAAAAGGGATATTCCACTGGCTCCAGGGGGGGCACCTTGAATTCGTGCCAGCACCATATGAACGATATTGTTTGTAAAATTCTGATCGCCACCAGAGATGAACATTTTCTGGCCAAAAATTCGATACGAGCCATCTCCCTGCTTGATGGCATAGGTCTTAATATCCCCAAGCGATGAACCTTGATCCGGCTCGGTCAGGCACATTGTGCCGGCACTTTCACCTGTGCCCATCGCATCGAGGTATCTGGACTTGAGTTCCGGCGTGCCAAATACGCGCAATAAGTTCGCAGCGCCAATCGTTAAAAAGGGGTAAGCAGTTGTGCCCACGTTCGCAGCGAAGAAAAGGGACATAGATGCACGAAGAACGATCTCTGGCAATTGAGATCCACCTTCATCCTCCTCCCAATGGGCAGCAAGAAAGCCAGCCTCTGAAAATGCCTGCCATGCCTCCCCTGTCTCCGGCAATACATCGGCCATGCCGTCACGAAACTGCGGCTCATTCTGATCACCTTTTGCGCTATGCGACGCGAAGATATCCAGCGCAAGGCGCCGCGCCACATCCAATGTTGCGCCGAACACTTCATCCGAATGCATTGCGTACCGAGGTCGCTTAATTAATTCCGACATCTGAAGCAGTTCATTCAGCAAGAAACTCAGCTCACGCTCACTCACTAGTGCAGTCATGGTGTACAAAATCCCATCTAAAAATATGCAGCAGTTGTGCATTGATGGGCTAAAGTCTAAGTAGGAAGGTATGCAGGAACAATATCCTGTTCCGCTGTGCGGTTTTTTTTGTACATCTTTGCGCCCATGTACCGATGTAGCGAACAGCCAGGATAGGCCCTTACCTTCGCAAAGGTCCGCCCAAGCAAACCTGGCAACTCACCTTGAAGGCGCGACTTGATCAATAGAAATACGCCCTCATTATTTTTGAATGCCGGCCTGTTGCACCGCTGAATAGCAGAGCATGAACGCTACAGGCACCATACGCTGACAGATAAGATGGCCACGAGTATGGCCGCAACGGGAGTGCACAGCTGCAGTGATCTGCATTGATCAAGTCTGGCGGCAGTTAAACCCATGAACATGCGTGCTGGCGTGAGTCGTCAAAGTCTTCGGATGCTCGCAGCCATGCCATGCTTACCTGTTTGCCAATCGCCACCCCACCTGCGAAATCGGCAACGTTATCAACACCACTTCCGTCATCACAACGCCAAGCAAGTCTCGGTATTCAACAGCCCTAAAGGACTTTCAACCGCGTAGCTCTGCGAAAAGCTGGACTCAGCGCAGAACAAGAAAAACCAGGAAGGACAGCGTCAGGTTAGCTGCCAGGATGATGCCAAGCGATGTATAAGCGGGAAAATGGAGAGCCGCTGCGATGCTTATGGAAAAAGCGGCACAACCCATCTGCAAGAACCCCAGCAGCGCCGAAGCGGCCCCTGCATTTCGCCCGAAGGGCTGCAACGCAATAGCCGTTCCCAGTGGGTTGATTAGACCCATTCCCAGCAGAAATACAATCAAGGCTGCAGAAAAAAAGAAAATATCTTCTTTGCCCATCAATAAGGCGACGCTGCCCGCCAGCGCAATGACGATCCCAATCCGCGCAACTGGCACTGGCCCCCATCTTTGGGCGAAGCGCGGCGCTAATAAACCTGCGCCAAACACGACAAAAACGGTTGATGCAAAGAACAGTCCTAACTCAACCGGCGAGAAGTGGAATCCGGTCATCAAAATTGCCGGCGCCATGGCAAAAAATGCATACAGCGCACCGATGACAAGACTCACTGAAAGAGCGGGAGCAATAAACCGTCGGTCCATCAGGAGTTGCTGGTAGGTTCTGAGTATGGCTAAGAGAGAGATGGCCGAGCGCTTGTCAGCCCTATGTGTCTCTCCCAACGTGGCGGTGTAGTAAAAAGCTAGCACAACGGCCAGCACACCCACAAAGCCGAACGTTGCCCGCCAACCCAACCAACTGTTGAACGCGCCGCCCAAAAGTGGTGAAAAGCCCGGCGCCGCGGCCATGGCGACCATGGTCAGCGACAGCGCACGCGCAAGCTCCTGGCCGTCGAACAAGTCGCGGGCGATGGCCCGGGACAGAACAGACGTAGCGCAAACGCCCAACGCCTGGATGACCCGACCGCCGATCAGCTGCGGCAGTGTGCCGGCCATCGCGCAGACCAGGCAGCCGATGATGAAGATGGCCAGTCCGATCAGCACCAGCGGCCGGCGCCCGAAGCGATCCGACAGCGGTCCGACGAACAACTGGCCCAGCGCGAAAGCCAGGAAGAAACTGGTCAGCGTCGCGCTCAGTTCCCGGACCGAGACGCCAAGGTCCTCGCCCATTACGGGAAACGCGGGAAGGATGATGTTGGTTGCCAATGCCCCCAGGGCTGCCAGCGCGGCCAGCAGGAACAGCACGCCTGCCGTGAGCCTTTGCTCGGCAGGCGAACGACGTGCTTGCGATGATGCGCGTGTTACGTTGGCCCTGCTCACCGG
>LNAP01012407.1_pt1 | contig 16789 bp, 19 predicted proteins | sample 602601 | NCBI WGS metagenome assembly LNAP01 (sample SAMN02440304, study PRJNA202911) | soil metagenome | biome: Subtropical and temperate rainforests or woodlands; isolation source: soil samples (1 kg each in a 20% v/v slurry with milli Q water) were... ... | reverse complement strand
GCGCCCTTCGACCTGCACCTGCTGCCCGTAGCTCAGTTGGATAGAGCACCTGCCTTCTAAGCAGGTTGTCGGGGGTTCGATCCCCTCCGGGCAGGCCAATTCAGCATCCATCAACGTCCACTAGTGTCTTGTGGATCGCTCTTCTCCCTCTGAAAAACTCGAGCGTTTGTCCATCAACCTCCGTTCGCGTCCTATCAAATCCAGGGGAACATAGGGGCACAGAACGGGGAACAGGTACCATCTGGGCCCATCCCGGAAGATTGTTCCCCTATGCTGACCGATCTCAAGTGCAAACGCGCCGAGTGTCCCGCCGACAAAGCTCGCGTCCGATTTGCCGACGAAGGCGGCCTCTATCTCGAGGTCGCACCCAACGGCCGCAAACGCTGGTTCTGGAAGTTCTATTCCGAAGGCAAAGAAAAACGTTTGGCTCTGGGAAGCTATCCTGAAACCTCGCTGAAGGACGCGCGGGCCGCTCGTGACGAAGCCCGGCAACTCAAACGTACCGGCGTGGACCCCGCAAAGCAGCGGCAGATCCAAAAACTGACGGGTCGTAGCGGCACCGATGACAGCTTTGAGGGCGTCGCCCGCGAGTTCCACAAGGTGAAGAAAAGCAGTTGGAGCCCGCGCTACGGCGAGCGCTGGCTTTCGTTGATGGAGCGCGATGCGTTCCCGTGGATTGGTCGATTACCCATGCGCGACATCACGGCTCCGATGTTGCTGCAGGTGCTACGTCGCGCCGAGGCCCGTGGCGCTCACGAGGTTGCCCACACCCTTCGGCAATGGTGCGGCCAGGCATTCCGCCATGGCATTGCCACTGGCAAGTGCACGCACAACCCCGCTCCGGATCTACACGGCGCACTGGTCCCGGTGAACGTAAAACACATGGCCGCTGTATTGGAGCCATCCAAGGCCGGTGAGCTCATGCGTTCCATTGCCAACTACGCTGGTCAACCAGCTACCCGAGCCGCCCTCCTCCTGTCTGCCCTTCTCTTTCAACGCCCCGGCAACATTCGCCAGATGCGTTGGGCAGATATCGATCTGGACAACGCGATGTGGACTATTCCGGCCGCGGACATGAAGCGTCGCAAGCATGACAAAGAGAATGGCCGCCCCCATCTTGTTCCTCTTGCGATGCAGGCGGTCGAGGCACTGAGAGATTTGCAACCGCTCACAGGTCACGGCTCCTTCGTCTTTCCCAGCCTACTGACGGGCGAACGACCCATGAGCGAGAACACCGTCAACACCGCGCTGCGCCGCATGGGCTATTCCAATACCGAGATGACAGCCCATGGATTTCGCGCAATGGCGCGGACCATCATGGTCGAGAAGATGGACGTCAATCCCGATGTCATCGAGGCCCAACTGGCACACGGCAAGAGCGGACCGCTCGGTGCCGCGTATGACCGGGCGGAGTTCGTGGGCAAGCGACGCACTCTCATGCAGTCCTGGGCGGACTATCTCGATGAACTGCGCGCCGATGCGAAGGTGATTCCTCTTCGCGCGGCGTGAATTTGAGGGGGGAACGATTGGCAATGGAGCCAAGTCGCGCCCCAGCGCAGACGCGCGAATCAAACCTCTAGGCCGGCGTCGTTCAGATCGGGGCGCATCGCCCTCTGGTCTACAGTCCCATCTCGAGCTGCTCGTTGCGCCCATCACGCGATGGGTGAAACACCCCGGTAGCCCAGGCCATCCAAGTCGCCGCATGCGAGTGCTTGGAATCGGCCGCCAACGATTACGGGCGGCGAGCCAGAACCTACGCAGCAGAAGCAGCCGTGAGAAGCTCGGAAGCATCCAACTCTGAATTGTGCTCATCGAGCAACGCCCGCGCACACTCTTGATCACGAGCAGCAATCAGTTCGGAAGCAAGAACAGGGTCAACAAGCTCATTACCCTTGGACTCGGCGAATGACCGGTTCGGGAGGCTCCGGTCTTTCAGGCGCCTAGCTCGGTTGTTCCATGCTGGTCTGGGGCGGGCACACCTGAAAAGGCTGCTACGCAGCGGTTACAGACACTGAGGCGCTCACCGTAGACTCGGCCAGGAGCAGACGTTCAACGGCGGCTTTCCATGGAGGCGGGAGCAATCGTTCGTTGCGGACTCACGACGAAGTCCACGTGAGCGCGTGCTCACCAACTGCCCCGCCATCAATAATCGTTCAGTTCGCGCATGCACTGGTGTCACCAGGACGCGGTAGCGCGAGCCAAGCAAGAAACATGGACCCTCAAATGACAGGAGTCGAAAAATCGGTGGAGCGACAGAAAGTCGCGCTCGAAGCCATCAAGCAAGCATTTGGCACGGAGGCCGGAGAAGGCAGCGTCAACTTGTTCGTCGAGCATCACCTCGAGGAGCTTGCAAAGGACTACTGGCAGCAGCATCTAGGCAGTGAAAGGCCAGAGCCCTCCGCTGTGCTCACTCTGCTCCAGCTGAAATCTTCCTGGGGTGAAGGCGACATCGAATACTTTGACTTCACACTACCCAGTGAGGTGACCAACTACGTCGTCTCCGTGCAGCGCCCTCGATGGCATTTCAATGGAGAGCTGACGCCGAGGTTCTGTCGGGTAGCGCCTGGCAACGGACTGCAATCGGTCGCCGCGGCAGGAAGCGGCCAATAGCAGACGGTCGAGGCCCTGCCAGAATTGAGCCTTCACCGACCCGTCCGGACTTTTTCAATGCGCCGCGTGCTCTTTATCTGCAGCAGGAACAGGCTCCGCAGCCCCACCGCCGAGAGTATTTTCGCGTCGTCCGACGTTGAGACGGACTCCGCTGGACTCGCGCCCGACGCAGACTGCGTACTGAGCGCCGAACAGGTTGAGTGGGCAGACCTGATTTTCGTCATGGAGAAGCAGCATCGAGTGAGGCTCAAGCAGAGATTCGCGGCGTCCTTGCAGGGGAAAAGAATCGTGTGCCTGGATGTCCCCGACCGGTTTCAGTTCATGCAGCCTGAGCTCGTCACGCTACTGCGGGCGAAGGTCGGCCAACATTTGCGTTAACGAGATGCAGAACTGCAATCAAACGGCAAGATTAGGCCAGAGCCCGTCCTCCTCCATCTCCGCAGAATCCAACAGGAGTCAACGTGGTCTTCCTTGCAATCACCCCTAGCGGCCTCAGGGAAGCGCTGCGCGAAGCGGCAAGGACGAGCAGCGCAGTTTGGTGCGGCGCCGACGCTATCTCCGAGCAAGATTTCGCTGCGTTGAAAGGAAAAGGCGTGACGCGTTTCGCATATGCACTTGGAGCGCGCGACGCGCTTGTCATCGAAGGCGCGCTCGACACTGTCGGTCAGCATCACCCCGACGATGTCGTTTGGGTGGAGGCCGCGGCCTCAGCACCTTGACCGCACGCGGCCAGTAGCAGACCGTCATCGACGCCTCCCAGCTTCAATCAAAGCCATCACGGAGAACCACATGCTGATTGTTCTCAGCGGGCTACCAGGCGTCGGAAAAACCACCATCGCGCGCGAAATCGTCGCCCGTTCGCCATCTGCCTATCTGCGCATCGACACCATCGAACAAACGTTGAGGGCGATGAGCGCTCTTCAAGATGTCGGCTCAGCTGGCTACGTCCTTGCCTACGAACTCGCCAGTTCCAACCTCGCGCTTGGCACGACAGTCGTCGCCGATTGCGTCAATCCGCTCACGGTCACGCGTGCTGTGGCCGTCAGAACATCCTCAGCCCTGCTCGAGGTTGAAGTTGTCTGCTCTGACTTGGCCGAACACCGCAGGCGCGTGGAAGCCCGGAAAGCGGACATCCCGGCGTTCATCACGCCGACCTGGGAGGATGTGGTCCATCATGAGTACGAGGCATGGACCACCCCCCGTTTGGTCATAGATTCTGCGGTCGTAGAAGCGAACGATGCGGCAGACTTGATTCTGGAGAGGTCGGCAGCCAGCCCCTAGACAAGTGAGAAAAGGCAGAAAGTGGCCAGGTGTCAAAGCGGGCCAACCGACGTTCGATTTCGGCTGGCCTGGGAGGCCGGGCTTGGAGCCCGGCGCTCACTGCCAGGGTCATGAATCGGAGACTCGCGCCTGCGGGTTGCCGGCACGCGGCATCGCCATCAAGGCCCCAAAGGCCAGCGCACCGAGCACAGCCGTCAGCCAGAGTGCGCCAACGCCCCAGCGGGCTAGGCAGAAACCAAACAGTGCGGGTGCGAGGGCCTGGCAGATGCGCGCCGGCACCATCAGAAAACCTTGCCTGGCACCATAGCCCTGTGGACCAAAGAGCACGAGGGGGAGCGTGCCTTTCGCAATGGTCAGGACCCCGTTTCCTGCGCCATGCAGCACTGCGAAGAGGGCCGCAGCGGGCGCTCCAGCCACCAGCAGGATGGCAGCCCCCACTGGATGCGCGAGCGTCGCCATGCGTGCCGACAACAACGGGGATAAGCGGCGCAGAAGACTGAATTCGAGAACGCGCCCCACAACCTGCGCAGGGCCCACCAGGGCACCGATGCCCACCGCGACGGCAAGCGAAGCGCCGCTGGCCTGGAGGAGCTGCGGCAGATGCGCCGCCATCGCTGTACTGGTGAACCAGGTGATGGCGAAGACCAACGCCAGCAAACCTGCGGCCAAGCTTGGACGGTCGACCACCTCGGGGGTGGCGGGTGGAGTGCCTTCAACATCCTGGGACTCGGCTTGCATAGCAGGTTGGGCTGTCCTTGCGACGGACCAGTTCAGTGGGAGCCCGATGAAGAGATGCATCGCAGCCCAGCCAAGGCATGCGCCGCGCCATCCAAACTGCACTTCCATCAGCGTGGACAAGGGCCAGCCCACCGTGCTCGCAAATCCCGCAATCAGCGTAATACCGGTGATGGCGCCTCGTGCGTCGCGGCCATACAGACGCACCAGTGCCGCGAATGCGGCCTCGTACAAGCCGCTCCCCATCCCTATACCGATGACGGCCCAAGCGGCGAACAGGCCCCAAGGCCCGTCTGCCATGGCCAGGCCAATCAATCCCATTGGTGGCCAGCAGCACCGGGCGGCCACCCCAACGGTCAATCGCATGGCCGGCGACCGGCCCGATGAAGGCGGAGACCACCAGCGCCAAAGAAAACGCCATAAAGACCGTCGGGAGGGAAACCCCAAGGTCTGCAGCCATCTTGGGTGCCAGCATAGCCGGCAGGTAGTACGACGAAGCCCATGCAAGGGTCTGCGCCGTACCCAGCGCCGCGACGGTTCGCACACGTTGGGCGTTATGCATGGCTTGTTGTGAGCGCTCGAAAGGTGGCGTCTCAGCAGCAAGCTGTTTTAGCGGGGGCAGGCTGCTTCCCACGTGCACAAGACTTCGGCCCACATCCGGCAGCGACTTCCTTGGCATTCGGCGTCAAGGCTGCAGATGGCGTTCCACAAGTTGCACCGGCGCTGACCGCTTGGTCTGCGGTGTCCAGGCTACAGACCCCTGTTTGAGGAAGCTCCAACTCCACGCGGTCGGCCGCGTCCCAGTCACCTGCAAGAGCCGCCACGACGGAGCGCGCTTGCTCAAAGCCAGTGGCCATCAGGAACGTTGGCGCACGCCCATAGCTCTTGACGCCCAAGGTGTAGAAGCCGGGCTCGGGGTGGGCCAGTTCGCGGTGACCATGAGGGCGCACCGTTCCACAGCTGTGCAGGTTGGGGTCGATGAGCGGGCCAAGTGCTGCTGTTGACTCCAGCCAAGTGTCGAGCTTGAGCCGAAGTTCGCGCGTCATGTCCAGGTTCGGACGCTGTCCCGTGGCGCAGATGATTTCGTCGAAACCAGCGAACTCGCTTTTTTGACCGCCCGCATCCAGGCCCACCACGGTGATGGCACCGTTCTCTCGTCGCAACGCGGTGATGCGCAAGCCGGCAATGAATTCCAGAGTGCCTGAGTCATGCAGCGCTTTCAACGCGCTGCCCAGCTGACCACGGGCCTGCAACGCGTCTGCGGCACCCCCGCCAAAAACGCGCGTCAGCACCGGCGACCGGACGCTCCAGGCAAAGCGTGTATCGGGCACCCGTTGCGCGAGCTCCGCCAAGGCGAGCAACGCGTTGGCTGCAGAGTGGCCAGCACCGACCACCAGTGTGCGCTTGCCTGCATAACGTTCGCGTTGCGGTCCAAGTACATCTGGAATGCCGTAAAAAATGGACGCTTGCAGTTCAGTCTCACCCGCCGCCGGCAATCCGTTAGCGCCCAAAGGGTTGGGGGTGGACCATGTGCCGGTCGCGTCGATGACTGCTCGAGCGCGAATCTCCACCGGTCGGTCGTGCTGCACCGCCTGGATGACAAATGGCGCTTTGTCGCGACCGGCCGACTTCACCTTGTCGAATCCCTCGCGGCTGACAGAGACCACGCGAGTGTCGAGTCGCAACATCTTGGCAACTTCGGGCAGCGCGGCGAATGGTGCAAGCACCTTCTCGACCACCTCACTCGCCAGTGGAAGCTTTGTGGCCGGGGGCTCCGTCCACCCGGTTGGTCGCAGCAACTCGGCCATCGCGTGGTCGACGTTGTATTGCCAGGTCGAGAAGAGGCGCACGTGACCATAGTCCAGCAAATTGGCGCCCACTCGGGCTCCCGCGTCCAGTACCACTGCGTCGATGCCGCGCTGGATGAGCCTGGCTGCGGCGGCCAGGCCTACAGGTCCGGCGCCGAGAACAGCGACTGGCAATCCCTCGCGCATGGGCGATGTCTCCTGCAGCGTGACGGACATCAATTTGGCGTCAGCAGGGCAAGCTCCTTGGAACTCAGCGGACGCTTGCAGTGCTGCAGGGACGTTCTCACGGGCATCGCGCTTGAATCCAAACCGCACAAAGTATTCAGGCGCAGTCACGGTGAGCAGAAAAACTTTGGCAATCTGGCGTCGCTTGGCCTCTTCCAACAGGCGTGAAACGAGTACCTTGCCAATCCCCTGGCGCTGTAAGGCGGGAGCTACCGCAACGGAACGCAGCAGCGCAACGTCACCGTAGACCTCGGCTCCAGCGGTCGCCACCACATTCCCGTCAAGCGTGGCCACTAGGTATGTGGCTAGATGCGTTTGTGCACCGTCGAGTGGCAGTTCATTGGCCTCCAGCAGAGCGGCAATCGCGGGCCAGTCGGCGCTGGCTGCAGGACGAAGAGAGAGGTTCAAGTTCGACATGGTTCTTCCTTTCAAGGGATAAGACAGACAAAGGAACTCCCCCGCACCTTCCAAGAGGCGCGTCACAACGAAGGGGCAGATGGCGTGGCGAACGAATTCCTACATCGCCCAGGAAGGAGCGAGGCGGTATGTCGTTTGCGAGGGGGTCAGGTCACATGCAGAACGGTCGCCATCGCAGGTGTGCGCGGCGAATCCAAACATGGTGGCGGTCGGCCGTTGCCCCACGGTCGCGAAACCCGAAGACTGAGGCCACGTCGCGACCTACAACCGACTGATGATGGTCAGAGGTTTTCATCTGGCCGGCCTCAACACGCGCACTCGGAGGCTTTTGGGCTCTCGAGAGGTTGCCCCGAGCAGCAGTTGGCCATCATGAAGGAAATCAGGGCGTTCATCTGGTCGTACGCAGCACGGTAGGTCAGGCTGCGGCCCTCGCGCTCCTGCGTGACGAGCCCCGCGTTGTTCAACTCTTTGAGGTGGAAAGACAGCGTTGCGGCAGGCACCTCGAGCAACTCCACGATGGCCCCGGGCGTCATGCCCTTCTGCCCGGCAACCACGAGTGCACGGAAAACCTTCAACCGCATAGGTTGGGCCAACGCTGCGAACGCTTTGATGACGTCATTTTCTTCCATGGTTCCATTATTATGGAATGATGGAATGAATGCAACAAGAACTTGGCGTTGGTGAGGCTTCGGACAAGCTCGAGCGGCTGCTTCGGAGAAGGCTGAACTACCGCTTCGGGCCCCAAGCAGACGGTCGCTTTGCCCCAAAGCAGCCCTTCGGGAGCTCAGGGATTCCTACTGCCGTCCGACTAGTGGCAAGTGCTTTCGGCGCAGCGCCGCTTCGATTTTGGGCGCGAGCACGGGATAGTTCGCCACGTCCAGGCGTAGCACGGACAGGCGATATCGATTGCCCTCTAGAAGATTGCGCGCCTTCAGTTTCAAGGCGAATGTGCGCGTATTCGCTGCCAGATACAGGTGCTCCCCGACGCGCTTTCCAATCTTTTCGGATTTGCCCAAGTACAGCGGCATCCACTCGTGAACAGCCGTATGTTTCGCCATACGCGCCTTCTGACACGAGGGCACGAATGACTTCTTGAATTCCTCCTGATTCCACGTCGCCGTGAAGCAAGAAAGCCAGTCATCCAGCATTGCGGCGCCATAGGGGCTAGACCACACTTCGAAAAAGTAAAGCCCGGAAAATTGGATGGAATCCAAGTCAACTTGCAGGAGGTCTCCCAACGGCTGAAACTCGAGGCGCTGCGCTGTTTGCTCAAAACCGCGGAAAAGTTCGGTGAGTTCGACGTCGATTTCTTGAATGCGCTGCATGCAACCATTATCAAGTGGCTGCTGTGGCCAAGCGTCGCCTAAGCGGTTGCCCGCCAGCTTACCCCGACGCCATTTCTCGCCAGGACGGCGAACATTGTGAATTCCCGGTCCGAGATTCGGATGTTTCCTTGCCCGACGTGGCGTTGGAGGTACGGGACGACATCGTTGACAAGTAGGCGTGCCCCAAGCTTTCGGTGAACTTCCACGAGTACCTCCGCCACGTTGCGTTCGACAAACTGGTCCAACAAGACAATCCTTGACCGTTCCTCCATGAGGAGATTGCGTTCATCAACGAGATTGGTCCATTCAAGACCTTCGGTACCTGTAGCAGGAAAGTTAGCCTGCATGAGTTCGTGGACGCGACGTGTGTTCATCTTTTGTGGTGTCTTGAAAACTGGAGGCGCATGCGAGAGTCGGCTTGTGACCGAACTACAACTTGGGCGCGAGAGCGTCACACAGCGCGAGAGCACCGCCGCGAAACTCGTAGTGCATCAAGGCGTCCGGACGTTCGTGCCGTGGCCCTGAGCAGCAGGCACATTCACCCCTCGGTTAGCACCCGAGACGACAAAATGGCCATATTCCTGGTGCAACAGAGCAGCAAGGAAGGTTCGCAACAAACGCATCTGTCGGGCGGCGTCGGGTCCCACCGCCCAACCGCCGTGTCGTGCTCCGTTGTCGACGCAACACGACTTTTGTGTACACGCGGAAGCCGGCTGCAATCTGTTGGTTGAGCAAAGCAGGGTCGTGGGACGGGTTTGATGCAATGTTCTTAGCTGCGGTCTGCGCCAAGACAGGGAGATTTAGCTCGAGTACACGAAGAGTGCGCGAAGGCAAGGCCACGGCCTCAGCGGCAAACCTGAGTTCTTGCCGAAGCTGACTTTGAATTTGTCTTTCGGTGAGCGACATTTTTTTCTGTTCTGGCATGGTCTTTCTCCACTTGAACGATGCTTTGCGGAGCATTCGTTGCATTCGTAGTATTGGCGCTGTGAGGCTTCTCGGCCAGCACCACATCGAGCGATACCCTAACGGAGGATGCTCCGTCGACCGGACGAAGGCTGCCAGCTTGCATCGCAGCACCGGCGTCAAGCAATAACTGCGGTAAGTGCGATGACCGCACTGTAGCGGTTGCAACGTAGGTTCCTGGTTCGGCAGGCATTTTGACGTAAGCAGTGCGCAGTCCCGCGACTTTCTTCCCTTCAAAATCCCAGTCATACGTCAACAGGACGCCCGCCCGATTGGCTACTTCGAGTTCAATCTCGACGACTTTGCCCGCCTCGGGTTGCGCGGGGTTGACTTTGACATTCACAATACGAGGCGTTGCTACAGTGTCCTCGCGGTAGTTCCACCCGAGAAACGCGGCTGCGGCGATGAGAGAAAGGACTCCTGCCCAATTGCCAGTCCCATGGCCCACGTGCATGACCTTGAGAGCTCCAGCTCCTTCCCAATTGCTTGCAAGTAGCGCAACTACAAGGCCGATGCCAGAAATGACAGCCAAAGTAACGAACGCTGGTAGTAACCAGCCGAGAGCGAACGGCCGGCCAATGGGTCCGATTGCCGTTGGCAAGAGGACGAATACACCGATGATTAGTGATAAGACAGGCGCGATAAACTCGCGCATCGGTGAACCCGTGGGACTTGCTGGAGGGGTTTGCCCCGGAACGCTCATTCTTTGTTGCCACCTGTAAAGATACGGTACAGCATAGCAAGTGTCTGTTCAAACTGACAGCTTGAGCGCCATGCAGCGGCGATTTGTGCGTGTGCAGGGATTCGTGGACCCTGAGGATACCCGCGGCCTAGCGGAGCGGCTCAAATCTCCTCAACACTTTGAAGGCGCCGGAAATGAGGGCTGCCACCCAACGTCAGGTTTTGGCCGATTCTCGACTCACCTTCGGTGGGGCCGCAACTCACAGCGAGTGGCGCGCGCAGGCTACAGGCTACGAACAGCGGGCCTAGCACCACCGCCACGGCGGGCACGACCGCCGCTTCGCCAGGTCCGGGATGGGATAGGGCTCGGTCCTTACTTCAACAATCTTCCACTTCGCAGCGAACATGGACTTCGCAAGGTCAAAGTCGGCCTTCCGCCACTTCACGCAAGGGTTTGGGCGGGCCGGCGAAACGTCCTGGAACACCCGAAGGTGTGCCAAGTCGTTGTCCCGGACGACATGTGCCCCTAGAACGATTCGGTAGTGGTCCCCGTTAAACACAATCGCGTCGCGAATGATGCGCCTTCCCGCCGGGTCAATATGGCCATACCGGTCGAATTGGTGTGGCTCTGCAATCTTCGCCGACAGTTCGCTCATCACTTCCCGCAGTTGTGACCAATCGTCCTTCGAGACAGGCATTGAGAACTCGCTGCAAACAAAGGCTTGAGCAGCAGGCGGGGGAGTCTTACCGCAGCCCATGACAGCGATTGCAGTGACGAGGAGGGCTGCCATCAGACGGCGGCCGTGGGCCAGGGTAACGGCGGTGCTCATCTCAAATGTGGCTGCGAGGCATCGGCGAAGGCCAACTTTGGCGGGAGTCTGCCGCATCGTGCCCTACGTCGCGTGGGTGTGCACGTGCTTCGCGAAGGACTAACCAGGTCTGCATCGTCGTCAGGGTGATATTGGACGACCGTGCCGGACCTCCGCTCGGCCGCGTTCTGCCTTCCGCCGGAGTGGTCGAATCTACCGCCGGACCAGCGCCAGCGAGCCACTGCCAAGAATCAACGGCGAATCCACCTCGGAATCCCCAGCCCTGATTTCATCAATTTGACGCCACTGCAGCTTCCCCTTCGACAGCTTGTGCCCATGACAATGGCTCCGTTCCGTCCGCTCGTGACGACAAGCACGGCAGTCGTACCTGCCACGACCCCTCTGACAGGACCACCTTCGTTCAGCCGGTCACAGCCAGAAACGGACATTGAGTGAGTGCCGGTGATGTCGTCACCGACTTGCGCCAGAACGAATTCCGCGGTTCCGCATTCCGCGCCGCGCTGGCGCTCGGCCGGCGTGCGAAGGTCAATGACCCAGGTTCCAGCGAACGGCTCTCCGGCAAGTGAGGAACCAACGTAAGCGAGAAGCACAAGGGCAACCGGCAAGAAGAGGCGATTCATGCGTCGATTCTGAAGGTGCGATATTGGCCGCGAGCAGAAGTGTTCGGATTGCCGCAGGCCCCAGGACTCCGTCGCGCCGTGATGCCTATGCGGAGGCGAAATACATGATGAGAGGAAACAGAAACGCCACCACGAGGAAGCCAAGAAACCAACGGGGATAGCGGTCGTAGACTCGCTGCCCCAAAAATCCACTGGTGAGCACATGAATCGCACTGACCGCGACGAGCATCGCAGTTGGAGCCTCGGCTTGCCCATGCTGAAGGCGCAGTATCCAGTGAAATAGAACCGTACTGACGAGGCCGACTAGGAAGCCGCTTTGGCGCAATTGCATAGTTCTGCGTGAGGAGAGGACGCGCGGCATGCGCTCACAACAGTCGACTTTAGCCACCGTCTGAGCAGCATGGGCACACTTCGAATGGAAAACTGGAAGGCCGTGACGTACTTCCGCTTCTGGCCGAATTCCGCCATTCAGTTGCTAACGCCTAGGTGAGGCTCAGAACAGGCCTTGCTGTGAGCTTGTGACTTCCATGAAGTTCTCCCCCAGGGGCTGCAGGATGGCATCGGCAATCGGCAGCAGCTGTTTCGTCAAATAGTGCTCGTAGTCGATGCGTGAATGCCGCGTCTCCAGCGGCTCCGGGCCGCTTAGCGTCATGACGTACTGAATCCATCCGCCTCGCTGGTACTGCAGAGGTCGGTTGACCCGTCCGTTGTATTCGTCGGCAATACGCGCGGCGCGGACTTGCGGTGGCACGTTGACCTGGTAGGCGCCAAGCTGGTGACGCAGCCGCTTCCGATAGATGAGAAGGTCATCCTTCTCACCAGCCGACGTCGACTGCGCATATTCGGCAACGAACTCTCTGTAAGGCTCACCGTTGAAGATGCGTGACAACAGGCCTTCCTGGAACTGGCGCGCCAACGGGGTCCAGTCGCTGCGGGCCATCTCCAATCCCCGGTAGACCATCTCCTCCTTGCCCGCGGCATCCACGCTCAGACCTGCATAGCGCTTCTTGCTGCCAACGTCTGAGCCACGAATGGTCGGCATGAAGAACTTCTTGTAGTGCGTGTCGAACTCGATTTCAAGGAAATTCTCCAAGGCCTGCTCTTCGCGAAGGGTACGCGTCCACCAGTCGTTGATGTCCTTCACCAGTCTGGCCGTGGTGGCGTGCGCTTCCTCGTTGTTGTGGGTGCGCTTGAGCCAGATGAAGATGGAGTCGGTGTCGCCATAGACGACCTCGTAACCCCGGTCCTCCACGAGCGTGCGCGTGAGCTTCATCATTTCGTGCCCACGCAAGGTGATGGCGGCGACGACCTGTGGATTGAAGAAGCGGCATTCGGATGCACCGAGTACCCCGGCGAACGAGTTCATGAGCAGCTTCAGGGCTTGGGACAGCGACTCGTTCCTGACCCGCTTGGCTTCGTCCCGCGCCCGCCAGAGCGTGGTCACGATTTCAGGGAGGCAATGCTTCTCGCGCGAGAACAAAGTGCCCTGCGGCCCCTTCACGAGGTCGGCCACGTCGCTCGCGTTCATACCCTCCACGAAGCCTACAGGGTCGACCAGGAACGTTCGAATAATCGAGGGATAGAGGCTCTTGTAGTCCAGGACCACGACCGAGTCGTAGAACCCTGGCTTTGAGTCCATCACGTAGCCGCCGGGGAAGGCCTTGCTCGCAATTTCGCCCACGTTGGGAGCAACGTACCCCAGGCGATGCATCCGCGGCAGATAGTGGTGGCTGAAGGCGGCAATGGAGCCGCCGAAGTGGTCCACCTGAAGGCCCGTGGTGTGGGCACGTTCCATCATGAACTGCAGCAACTGGACCTTCTCGAAGATGCGCAGGACCAGTTCGCAATCCCGGATGTTGTAGACCGCGAGCGCAGGCTTGTCCTCTTGGTACCGTCGCTCAATCTCCGCCATCTTGTCGTACTCGTCGCCGATAGCCTTGCCCTCTCCCAGGAGCTCCTGCGACACAGCCTCCAGGCTGAAGGATGGAAAGCTCTTAGACGCAGCTCTGAGGGCCTCGATGCCGTCGATGACCACCCGGCCGGGCATGGTCGCGAACAGATAGCCCTGCTTTCCAGGGTGCGTCCGCCAGGCGATGGGCCGCCGCTCGCGGCCCAGAAGGAGCTTCACCCCGCACGTGTCAGCCCCCTTCTGCAGGACGCGCAGGTCGAACTGGATGACGCTCCATCCGACGATGACGTCTGGGTCGTTCCGCTCGAACCATCCATTCAGCTTTTCCAGCATGGCCTTGCGGGTTGGGCAGTAGATGAGCGAGAAGTCCAAGGGCTCGCCGGGCTCCAGTGGCGGCTCGCCCAACATGAAGACAACGCGTTCGCCCGTTCCATCGAGCGCGATGGAGTACAGCTCTTCGTCCTGGCTCGTCTCGATGTCCAGCGACACGACCTTCAGCACCGGTCGGTAGTCGGGTGCAGGTTTGAGCTTGCCGTTGAAGATGGTGGCGCCGTCCTCGGTCCCGCCTTCGACCAGCACTCCGGCCGTGATGAAGCGCTCCATCAGGAAGCGGTCGTGCGGGCGTACGTCGGCTTCGAGCAGGGGAATTCCATGGGGACGGAGCGCGCGTGCCAGTTGACCCAGGTGGCGGAACTGCTTTGCGTAGACGCCAACGACGGGCTTCTGCTGGAATGTCTGCAGCTCGAGTGCACGCAGTTCCACCCCAGGCATGGCGGCGAGTTGCGATTCGACCGACGGTGTGTGTCGTGCCTCAACGAAGGCTACCGAGGTCTGGGACGTGAGAACCACTTTCCTTGGTCCGGCATCTGTGGCCAACCAGTACTCGATTTCGGTGCCAGCCGCGACATCACGCCAGCCGCGAGTGAGGATGAAGCCTTGAATTTCAGTGGAGGCCACGAAAGCGAAATCCAGAAGTGGCAGAGGAGGCGAGACGGGTGCGCACAAGCCATTTTCGCCGGTATGCGTCTGCGCCAGCCAAGCCGCGACGGTAGCGCGAGCCTTGCACGGGATCATCCCCTCGAATGGACGGTGTCAGCAAGGTAAGCGCTCTACTTCGTCCTGCAAGCAGTCGAGGCGTTCCTGCTTGAATTGGCGAGTCGTAGCAACTGTTGCACCGGTCTGGCGCGTAATGCCCATTGCGTCTTGGCCGGCACGCATATATCGTGTCCGATACTGCCAGACGGACTTTCGTCCGCATCAGTTTGGAGGCCGACATGCTTGCAGCCGAATGTGCTTGGGCAGTTCTCAAGGCCGAGCATTCTCAAACTCGGCAGCTCCTCGCCGAGGTGCAGCACCGCCTCGCCGTGCCAGAGGTCCATGATTTTCCCCAGCGGGCAGTCGCTGCGCTTGGAGCCATCCATAAGCTGGAGGCTTTTGAATCGACTGTCCACCGACCAAAAGGCTTGGTTCTGCTCGCATCGATGCGAGGGCGGGCGGCGGACACCGACTCCCTTCTGGAAGAACTCGAATCAGAGTGCGAGCATTGCGCGAAGCTGCTCGGGCAGGCGTCCGCGCTTCTTTCAGAGGCAGTGCATGGTGAAGAACGCGCATTCTCGTCAGCCGCGCGACTGCTCGCAGAGCATCGACAAGTCTTGATGCAACATCTTCACAAAGAGGACACGCTCTTGCGTTCGCGGACCGCGCAGTTGCTTACAAGAGAGGAATGGGCCGCCGTTGCATCGTCCATGTCACAGGAGATGAAGGTGGCGACTGTTCAACTTCGGCGCGCAAAGTATGAGCAAGCGCCGCTCAGGCGCTGAGTTTCTTAAGCTGGCAACGCTGAGGGGACCAAGTACAGCGGTAGAAGTTGCGTCGCACATTCAATCATCTTGCTCGTCTCCGGTACGGCCGGTTTGCGTTCGCCGAGGAAGTGGAGTTCGCCTACCAGGCGACCATTGAAACCTCGGAGCACGATGAACAGCAATGGGTACTCCATATTTTTGCCAGTGCAGGTGTTGCTCACGTCCTGGGAGGAGCCAGCGGGATGCGCGTTAGACGCGCTTCGGGAGGATACCGCCGCCGTCGACGGAATACCTCCAGTGGAAGCCAGGGAGCGTCTTAGGTGACGGTCTGCTAGCGCGCACAGTACGAGAGCGCCGAACCGGTCGCGACGGTAGACCGCGGTATAGCGGTGCTCGGTAACCCCGTTCAGCGCCCGTACGCCTGCATGGAGTCCACCAACCACCAGCGCGCGCTGCAGTTCCTCGTCCGGTGCAAGCTGCTCAAGCATGAATTTCTCGGCTGGGGACCGCCCCTCCTAGCACCAGCGCAATGATGGCCAGTTTGCTATTGCATCTGCCGCGGCTTACTGCTCAGTGCATAAGCAGAGCTCCACCGTTGCCACCAAGGCTTCTGAGTAGGGGCGGGGATGGGTCGCGAAGGGCCTTCGCGCAAAGCACCGGCGCGACGACGCAACTCTCGCTCGAACTCGTGAGCGAGGCCGAACGCACGTCGGTTGCCATGCAGCGCCTCGCGACGGTGCTGCCAGGCAGCTTCCGCCAACGCCTCATCCGAGAGCGTCAAAAAATCGGTTTTCTGCTGGTCCATGTTCACCCCTCCATGATTTCATTCTGCAAGCCTTCCCTTCAATCGCCCATCAGCATTTCGGTGTAGGTGGGGCAAGCGGCGTGTGCGCAGCGTTATGGACCGGCACGCGCTACGCCGCCCCGGGCCCGGCGCGGCAGAGGTCGGCGGGCATGCTGATCCATGCTGCTGCTCGCTGGCACGTGTTCAGGTGATTCCCGCGCTAGCGGCCGCCACACAGCAGATCGCGCTCGATCACTCAGTCCAACGTGGAGAGGTACGCGGCCATGTCCCTGGCATCCCGCTCGTTGATGCCCATGGCCGGCATGGATGTGAGGGGGTCGACGGCCTTCGGGTCGCGCAACCAACGGATCATGTTTTCGGGGTTGTTGACGAGCTTTCCTGCGATTTTCGACCGTCGGGCGATGCCCGCCAGCGGCGGCCCGACCGCGGGCGTGGAGCCCGAGATCCCGGGGATGGTGTGGCAGGCGTTGCAAGCGTACTGGTACAGGGCGCGCTCGCCCCGGCGCACGTCGACGGCAACGTCGGGAACGGCCGGTGCACGGGAGCACCGGATCGCGCCCGATGGCGGTGTCTTTGCTTGTCCATCGGCCTGCCACGGCCCGACTACGCCGGCCTCCCGTGCCTGCGCCGCGAAGGCTGCTGGCGACAGCGTGGGCAGCGTGCCGAGAAACGCGACGACGGCCCAGAGGTCGCGGTCGTCGAGGTGGAATTCCCACGCCGGCATGCCACTCATCTTGATGCCGTGGCGTGTCAGCCAGTAGAGCTCGCGTGGTCGCCA